>ENA-UESE01000011-UESE01000011.1-human-gut-metagenome-genome-assembly--contig:-NODE-11-length-325766-cov-12.895231_pt1 | contig 325766 bp, 217 predicted proteins | sample MGYA00242995_ERZ507996 | MGnify/ENA primary metagenome ERZ507996 (study PRJEB26167, sample SAMN06115489) | human gut metagenome | host: Homo sapiens | place: China:Sichuan | collected 2015-04-15...
AGTTGGAATTTGACTTCAACAACCGCAACGTGAAGGATGACGGGGTTATTTCTGTTGTCCCCATCGGCAACTTCAAGTCCCTCACACGATGATGCGTGTATTCATGGCTATCCTTTGTTCGCTTCTGGCGGTCTGTTCAGTGTCCGCACGGGACAGCCACCATGAGGGAACGGACAGGCAGGCGGCTATCTACCGGCTGCCACCATTTGAAAGGGCGGTGCGATGCACGAAGTATTTTGAAGGCTGGCACTCGGAGAAACATCACCCGTATGTGGGATATGGGCATAAGTTGTTACCGGGTGAAAGGTTTTCGGCACGTACCATGACGAAGCGGCAGGCGGACGCGCTTCTGCGGAAAGACCTACGGAAGTTCTGCGCGATGTTCCGGCAGTTCGGGAAAGATTCGCTCCTGCTTGCCACGCTCGCCTACAATGTCGGTCCATACCGTCTGTTGGGGAGCGGGAAGATACCCAAAAGTACGCTGATCCGAAAGCTGGAGGCGGGCGACAGGAATATTTATCGGGAGTATATCGCTTTCTGCAACTACAAGGGGAAACGGCACGCCATGCTGCTCAAACGAAGAAAGGCGGAGTTTGCGCTGCTGTATGTACCATAAAAGTAAATGTCTGACAAGAGAAAATCCGATGAAGCCGCAACTTCATCGGATTTTTCCATTTTGTTAGAATTGTATTTTAACTTCTTTCTCTTTAAGATGTATCAAATCTCCCATAATCGTCATAGGACACACATTTCCATTCCAAGGTTCATCAAAACATTCATCTTTATCACCATTCTGTTTTTCACAAAATGAATGTAATGGACAAACATAGCCACATTTATGAAGTCCTGTTAAATATGTATATAAGGCATTATGCCCAATCAAAGCCAACATATCATTAGATATTTTATCCGAATCACTTGGTGATGTCGGAGGTAGATTAAAATCGCCAGCATCAGTATAGCTATATGGCATTCCCAAAAAATCTATTAATGTTTTAATTCGTTCCTTAGATAGAGGTTGGTAATCAGTAATCAAAGTTAATATTGGAACAAATCCTTTGGCTGGACGGATTCGTTCAAGAACTTCACCGATATAATCTATTTCTACTTTCACACTCTTAGAAAAGACTTGCTTGAATGTGTTTATGAGAGTATCAAAAAAGTCACAAACCGACATTGGTTTACCCTTCACATTTATTTTATCTTCATTGACAAATTGTTCAAATAATTCTATTGCTGATATATCCGGATTATCATTAGCAAATGCCATTTTATTGATTAAAACTTCAGCAGGAGAAAGACTAAATAAAGATATATAGCAAATTGTTATCAGTTTTATATTATCTGACGCTATTGCTGAAAAATGTTGTTCCGCAATAATCTTAACTAAATTATACGGAAGGTCATATCTTTCATGAGTTGCAGTTTCATCAATTAGCATTTGATATAATGCTGCCATACTCTCCTTAATAATATTAGCACCCAAAGTTATTGTTTGTTTTGTCCCATCTGTAAAACAGACATCTAATGTTATTATGGGTAATATCCTATTATTTACTTTTTTCGTGTTTCGATGGATGTTAATTCGTTCATTTATATTTATCTTGAAATCAACCCTCCGTGTATCTGAAAGTGGACAATATCCTGTTCCATATTCAACAATAGCCATTTTATTCGTCAGTTCTTGAGAATAATCTATATTTAATGGAAGGGTGATAGTAGATGTAGCATTTTCTACAACGGCATATGTTTCTGCCATTATATTATATCGAACCATACTATCATATAATCCCCACGGAGTTGATACATTTTGAAGAAAGTGAATGTATTCATGAACAAGAGTTCCTAATGTTGGAATATCAAGTTCATCTATATTCCCATCATAAGAATCGTGAATACGAATTTGCATAAACGCTGGCTTATATTCACCTTGACTATTGTTCCGTTCTATTATGATGTGTTTTTGACTTATTGTTAATTCGCACATATAACTGCTATAATCGTGAGTATTAATACTCTTGCAAAGATACTCATAATATTCTATATATCGCTAAAAGCGATTGAAACAAAGGTTTCTTTGCTACTTTCTTTGTCCGCCATCATGCTCACTGAAAGAAAGTAGGCGGCTTTCGCCGCCCACCTCTCAAAATCGGGTATAAAGCCCCGTCACCATCGTGAACATTTCTTCCAGCATATCACAATATATACCCTCGTGCGTTTCAATGTCTTTCGTCTTGCACTCGAATGTCTTTTTGCTGAACGTCCTGCGGTAGAAGCGCATATTGTAGAGGTCTGCCCCTGCATCATAGATGATGTCAAGGCGGTTGGCACTCGTCTTGTTCCTCGCAAGGCTCATGCGTAAGCCGTTGCCCATGTCTATGAAGTCTTTGCTTCCCGTCATGGCGGCAAAGCGTCTGCCACCTATCTGCTCCAAAATTGTCTTTGCTATCATATTCATTCTTCTTTGGGTGCTATGTTCGGGCGGTGCGGACACCGCCCGAATGTTCAAAATTCTGTTTTCTCGGCTATGGGGGTGTTCCTTTCCAACCATGTTTTCACACACTCCATATTGTACTCGCTCGTTATGACTGCCGTATGGCTGTCAATGGCGGTAAACCGACTGCTCTCATAGTCCTCTATCCATCCTTTAAGCGTATCCACTCCCCACGCTTCGGCATCGTCAAAGATGCCGTCCAATTCCGTGATAGGCTTGCCGAACTTGACTATCAGCGTTTGGTAGCCTGCTTCGTTCATTGCTTGTCCTCCTTTCCTCTTTTTGCCGTCAGCCACTTGTCCCGTGTGGCTCGGCACTCGTCCAACGTGGGTTTCACACAAGAGAACAATTCCCCGTCCGTGTGGCGGTAGTCGTATTGCACAAGTGTCCGCTTGCGTCTGCCGATGCCTGTTTGGAACTTCTCGTATTTCTCTGTCCCTGCTTTCGTGCAGGTGCTTACTCCGTTGATGGTCATCCGTGTACTCATAATCGTTATTTTTAGATGGTTAGAAATGTACTGACAAAACTCTGTTCTGCATCACCATTTCGGGATTGCTTGTGTAGCGTTGGTGCATGTAGAAATGGTGTGAGCCGAAGCCGTAAAGGAAGAACTTGTCAAGTTCGTGCTTCTCGGCAAAGTCCTTTACGCTTGCCCTTAACTGCTCCTCACTCTGACAAAAAGTGAGGAGGTTTATAAACTCAAGGAACATCGTGGGGATTTTATCGTCCCACAAACAAATCATGTTTTCAAATCTTACTTCCATATTATTCTGTTTTATAGGTTGATATTATGCTGCGTTCATCCGCTGACGGATAAGTCCGGCATTGTCCTCCACAAGTCGGATGATGCGGTCGTGGTACTCGGTATTGGAATTGCATACCCCTCTGCTCTGTACCACTTTCAGCGTTTTCAAACTGACTTCTATCGTTTCAATCCGCTTGCCGTCAATGGTGGCAGATAGGATAAGGGAGTTTGCCTTGTTGTGATAACCGCCCACACAATGGTGCATCATCCGCCCTTCTTCCGCCATTTCCTCAACGCTCTCTATGACCTTGATGCAAATAAGGCTGTCAGAGAACACAAGTCCGAAGAAGATGCCTTTGGCTTTCAGATAGTTCTTCTCGTCCACAATCGCCTTTTGCCGTTGCTGTTCCGTCCGCTCACGCTCCCTTTGCAGGTCGCGTTTTCTCACCAACCTGTCATGTTCCGCTTTGAGGTCGGCAGGGCAGACGTATTTCGGGCTGTTCGTGTCCTTACCCAAATGACGCAGGAGGTCTATGGTGTCGCGCCACATGGAGCCGTCCGAAATGGTGTAGCCGTTGCGGATGCAAATCTTAACGGATGCCCAATACCGTCCCATATCAAAGGAACTACGGATATAGTGGCGCAACATGGCGTATTGCCCTGCCTTCAAGAGTGTTTCGGCTCGGCTGTCGGAAAGGATAGCCGTGAAAAGGTCATACGGCAGTGTGTTGTGATAGTCCCCCTTGAAGCCGTTGCGTTTCAGTTCGGGGATGAAACGCTGTCGGGGATAGGTACACATAGGTGCTATATCGTATGCGTGAAGTCCGTTGTTCTTGCGCACCTCCATGTCGCTGTATTCCGCCCATTGGTCGTAATACAACATTGACATACCACGAAGTCGGGCAACGGTGGTGGTTGTGCCTTTGGGCGAAATCCACCTCTGCACCACTTCATAAATGGAATACTCGGCTGCTTGCCCTGCCTTGTATCGGGACTTGACGAAGAAGAAGCGTATCACTTGATACTGCTTGCTGGTGGTGACAATGGAGAAGTATTCATTCTCGCTGAAAACGCTCTTTCGGGTGCGCAACGCTTCCAACTGCATACCGCAATGTGGGCAGGTGCATCCGCAAAGGGTGTCTGCAAGGTCGTGGTCGCTCTTCCACGAATGTCCGCACTCGGTACAGATGTTCGTGCCGTCCGCTCTCTTGATTGCGTAATGCTTGAAGCAATGACGGAAAGCGTATGCCTTTTGCGTGGCGGTCAATCTCGGTAGTCGCTTGCTCAGATGCGCGACTTCCTGCTGTATGTGTGTTCTCGGTTTCATAAGCCTAAATCAAATAATGAGGGTTGTTGTATTTCTTGGATGGTCGCTTTGGTGGCGGTTCTCGGCTTGTTGCGGTTCTGCAACTTGCGGAGTTCCTCGTCTTGGTATTGTCGGATAGCGTTCTGCCGTGCTTCAGCCTTTTCCTCTGCGGTGAGTTCCACCACATGGTTCACGGCTATCTGACACTGGATAGGCTTGCCCACCTCTATCTCGTTCTCGTCATAGTAGTGTACGGCTTGTCCGTAAATCTCTCCGTCCGTGAAGCCGTTGCAACCGCTTTTCTGCACATAGTTCAGAATGTAGGTCACGCAGTCATCTATGTTCTTGGCAGGGTTGCGGTAGTTCTTGGCAAAGAGCGCATCTTCCGCCGCACGTTGCTCCAAATACATCTGTATCGTTCTCTTGAAATGGTCTGTCGTTTTCATATCGCTGTCGCTTTAGATTGTCTGTTTCAGTATCTCTCTCCAATAGGTCGGCTCAACCTCGCTCAAAAGGAAGTCCGTAAAGTCCTTCCGTGCGTCCTTGTTCAGTTCGTGGTATAGTTCACGGAACACGGATATGTTGCCGTTGATGTACGTTTCCACCATGTACTCGAAGATGTTGCCCACCTCGTAGTATCTGCATTGTTGTTCCACTGTCTTGCTTCTTCTTTTTGCCATGTCGGTAAGGATTAAAGGGTGAATAACCAAAGGATGAAGCCGAAGAAGGCGATTGTGGAGAGGATAGCCACGATTATGCCTATCGCCACTCGGAACACTCCGTTTACTATCTCTCTGACGATGCCCCAAAGGATGCCGAACACCCAAAGGGTGGTGCGCACGATTAAGGCGCATATCGCAAGCCCCATGTATTGCGCCATTTGTCTGAAGTCTGCCGTTGCTGTCATATCCTCGCTATTTTTCAAGTTCTACAATGTTATCTATCCTGCCGTATAGGTATCTGCGAAGTCCTGTCTTGTCCGTTGCCTTGTATTCCGCCCAATGTCCGTATTGGCACACGAGGAACGTGCGGAGTACATCGGAGAAATCAAACCTCCAGCCTTGCTGGGGGACTGCGCTCTTGAAATAAGTATTGCTGTTCACGTTGCGTGTAAGCCAATCCTTTTCCTCTCGGTTCATCTGTCCTCCGTTGTTCAGTTTTTCACGAAGGATGTAAACCTTACTGCCTTTCAGTGCTTCCAATGTCGGCACTTCCCAAGCCACGAATTTTGTTGCCATTGTTGTTTCCATATCCGTTCTGTTTTTTATTTTTAATGCGGATTCAAGAGCTGAGGGAGTTGAGTTTCAAACTATCTTATCTGCCTCTCGTTTATCCGACATTTTTTTTAATGCGTCTTTCTGTCGCATCGGTCGTTTTCGTTTCGGGTGCTTAAAAAGGTAGGGATTAGGGAATGCAAGGTTTTTAGGGAAAAATACTACCCAAAGGGCTGGAGGTTTTTCCCGAAAACAGGAGGCTTGACCTTGCTTTCCCGTCAAATCCCGGAGTTACCTTTGCGCCCAGAACGAAAATGACTACCTGATGCGGCTCACTGAAAGGCGCGAAAATGGAGGTAAACGGAAGTAGAGGCAGATTAGACAGAAAACTTCAAAAGAGAAATCCGTGAAAAAAGGAAGTCCCCAACAAAAAAAGGACATAGCCGGTAGCGTGAAACCGGGCAAACCACCTGCAAGGAAGTATGGTTCTATCTGTCCGGTCAGACGTGTCGGGGCGGGCAGATAAAATCATTCTTCCCGGTTTGCCTGCTGTGGGTGACGGCTTGTTCCATTTATGGACAAGCGGTCATACACGGCTTTCCGCTTCCGGCTCAAAGGAACAGCGAAAAAGAAAAATCATCTGAAAAACCGTAAAAGCACCTCTTTGGCATAAGCATAAAAGAAATGGGCCTTGCCTCATCAGTCTAAACTGTTGTTTAGGCGTGAGGCAAAGCCCTTTTCTCCGCTTATGCGATAGTCGGCACACGTTCGTTCAAAATCCTTTTGTACGATGGTGTGCCCGAATAAAGCCGCTTTTACGGAAAAACTTGTATGAGATAGAAAAAAAATCAGGGAGATTCATATCAAAATCTCCCGTTTTATTGTTACTTTTGCATACGAAGAGTTCTTTGAAGGTTACGCAACGCGCAGAAGAATAATGCAGCAGATAACTAACTAAATCGTAACCTATTACTATCATGAGCGATTAACATACGCTCATTTCCAATAAAATACACTCTTTTCGTAACTTCTCATATTAATTCTCAAATTATAAAGAGTCTATATACGATTCTTTTGCATTGCTTGACAAGATAAAAAGAGACTGGTTACAATACAGACAATACAAAGGATATACTGCGTTGCAAGAACAATCTCTTTTTATATTCGTCACTTTAAAAGCATGGGGGTACTTTCAAAAGATATGTGTCAAGTTTACAAATTATTGTTTGGTAATGAAATAAGAACGAACGGTATAGCCCGGTTCTATGAAGCTGACCCAATACCAGCCATCTTCTATTTTATCAATTCGGCAATCTTCTATAGGGTACTCTTTGCTTTTGTCTACTTTACCTTTTGCCACTTTATAGAGCATAGGTTTCGTTTTGGTACCGACACTCAGATCACCTGTGAATTCTACTGCGAAGCCAGTCGCTGAAGTGGTCGTTGCACTCTTTATAATCAACTGAGAGATATTGAATTCAGGAGAATAGATCGCTTCACCGGCTTTTGATGTAGAAAGAGACTGATAAGCGTAAGAACCAGCTATCAGATAACGGTACGAAGGATTCACCAGATAAGGATCGTCAATGGTATTAACATAAATATCAATAGATTGTCCCTCTTTATCACTGATAGTTATCGTTTTGTTATAGCGGTATCTTTTCAGTCCTTCGACAATAACTTCTGTCCCGTTTTCCGCCATTGAGCATTTCAGATAGGTGGCAGATCCATTACCTTTACAAGTATATTCGCCATTACCATCCAGAATCTTAATAGTGACAGGTTCATCAATTACCAGATAAGTAATATCTGCGCTATTGTCTACAACAAGTTTCCTGATCACTTTTACCGAGATATCAGCCGTTTTGTTATGTTTGTCTTTTACAGAAAGCGTGGTAGTACCCGGAGCGATGGAAGTAATATCTATTTTACCGTCTTCGCTGATTTTGGCGGTTGCAACAGACTCGTCGGAAGAAGTAATACTATATCCACCGTTTCCGGTATATACTTCGAGAGTTTTGGATTCTCCAAAGAACATAGTAGTAGAACTTGTTTTTATTACCAGTTCCTGTTCTTGATCTACAATGATTTTCACATTTGCTGATTTCTTTGTCCAGTCGGTAACAGTTAATGTCGCAGTGCCATATTCCAGGCCTGTCACAATTACTTCATTGCCCGAAATGACTGCTGTTGCTACTGTTGCGTCTGAACTGTTCACTTTGTAGCCGCCATTACCTTCGACGATACTGAAACTTCCTTCGGTTGTTTCATCCAGATTAATCGTTAAAGTCTCTGCATTTACAGTCAGATTTGCATAACTAGGTAGGTCTTCGTCACAGCCGGAGAATAGTCCGATGGCACAAAGTGCGATTCCTGCTAAGTATATTATATTTCTTTTCATGGTATTCTCTAATTTATAATTCATTATTCAGCTTCGTGGCCTTTTATTTTACCGGTCACAGTTACTACACTGTATTTAGGAACAGTAATGGCACGCAAACCGCTTGAAGACGGATTGATCTTTTTTTGTTGCCATTTCACATTTTCACTGGATGTATAAGTTCTCATATTTTGAAATTCTACTCCCTCGATCTCCACTAAAGTAGAGAAGGACTCCTTTTCAGAAGCGTTGACCAGAACGATGGTATAAGTATCGTCTTTTATATAAGCAGAAACCAATAACTCTTCCGGAAGCTTGTCGGCCTCTGAAGAAACAGCTTCTACATCCACACGTACAGCATCAGGTTCGATGTACTTAGTGTACTGTCCGAAAGTATAGTAGCGGGGTACTCTATAGTAGGTTGTACTAGGCAATGCCTCTTCCAGCTGTATCAGGTTTTCGCCCGTTGTGCTGCAAGGACGTGCACCTGCCCACCATACAAAGCCGCTTACATTACCATTTGCCATATAACTGTGGAAGGTTTTTGCCCACTTCATTGCATCCGGCCATGTTTCCTTACGGTCCTTATCATCACTGATCTCTGTCTGCCAGATATGGAGATTATGCTTTTCCGCTTGTTCGAAAGGTGCGATGCTTGCATCTGTTGTGGAATAGCCGTGACCAGCAACAATCAAATTCGGGTCTGCCAATTCAGGATACTTTTCAAGGCTTGAATTAATATGTTTAGTAGCCCATGACCACCAGGCATTCTCGCCATATACCAGTTTCATATCACTATGTCCTCTCTTGTTCATCTCCGGACGAAGGTTTTCGAGTACGAACTTAGCCATTTGGTCTACGCTCCAAGAGCAGCTGGCCCATCCTCCCATACTGGATAGAACATCCGGTTCATTCCATCCGGACATCGCATAGATATCAATGCCCAATCCTTTTTCATACGCATCTACAAAATCCATCAGGTATTTTGCATAATCTTCGTAGTAATCTGCCTTCAAGTTTCCACCATTAAGTTTACCATTGCTTTTCCATACAACAGGGGGACACCAAACAGAAAAGAAGAACTTGACATCTTTAAATTTTTTGTTGATATGGTCAACCAGCCACATTTGTCCCAGTTGCGTCTGCTCTCCGCACTCTTCACCGTTGTAGTTACGCCAATAGTTATTGATCATAGAAGGATCATCGGGGCGTAACATGAAATTGCGGTCCATTTTGAATTCAATATCACCCGTTTCCGGATTACAATAAGAAGGGAATACTTCGCCACGGAAAATATTCAGGGCTAAACCTGATTTACCGAACAAGTCTTCCATCACCGCATCACGTTGCATGGTATTCCAAATACGGTGTGACCATCCACAGAACGCACAGCCGAAACCGTCAATCACTTGGTGTTTGTTCTCTTCTCCAATCTTCATCTTTATGACAGCGGTAGTGGTTGGTTCCGGCGCAATTCCGTCATCTTCAAAGTTTTCTTCTACAGGGTCCGGAATGTATACATCGCTGTGATCTAAACTTCCATCATCGCAAGAGTATCCTAAAAAGAGGAAAAGCGCTATAAATAATAATGAATATATCTTTTTCATAATTTTCTAATATAAATGGGTTTAAAGGTATTATCTCCACAGTTCAGTTTGTTCCATGGCATTGTTATTGTTTAACTCACCGGAAGGAATCGGATAATATCTGTATTTCTCTTGGAAATTATCTGCTCCCTGCTTTTCATTTGCGTTGAAGATTGTCTTGATCTCTTGAGTGGTATACCAACGTTTCAAGTCGTCAAAACGGTGTCCTTCACCGAAGAATTCAAGTAAGCACTGATGTTCGATTTCAGCCATTAAATCAGCTTGGGCAAAAGTCTTGTCTGCCAATCCGGCTCTTTTGCGAATGATCTTTAATACTGTATTTGCACCATTGGCATCGTTTGTCATAGCACAGGCTTCGGCATACATCAACAGTACTTCTGAAAAACGCATAGCACGCAGATTGTTTGCTTTACCTTCCTTATGCCCCATATTATCGGCATTAGTCGCGTTCACAAAATATGCAGTGTACTTTTTCAGCAGAAACATACCGTCTCCCTGGCTGAATGTGGGAGCACCTCCGGTCATTTTACCACTGTTGCCATCCCAGAGATCTTCCATCGAACGGTTGCCGCCATACCATTTTTCATTCTTAACAACGTCATTCATAGATTCCGGATTAAAGAATAAACTTGCGTACATACGTTTGTCAAACTTTGTATCCGATCCGGCAGGACGTTCTTCTTTCACAAACTGGCCGACAGCGAAACTGGAAGGCATCAATTTAGCCCAACCACCGCCGGCAACCGGACCTACAAACTGGGGAAGAGAGTTACCGAGGCTGATGCCACTTTCGTTACCCCATGTCAATTCACCATCACTACTATATTGCAATTCGAATACAGATTCTTCATTGTTCTCTTTTGCTGTAGTAAAGTTTTCAGCGAAGTTCTCTATCAGGTTGTAACGTCCCGGATAGTAAGGAGCGTTCATCAATAATTGCAGTTGTGCTTTTGCTTCAGGATACTTGTGCTGGTACAGATATACTTTGGCAAGCATAGCGATGGCGGCCCCTTTCTCAATGCGACCTTTTTCATCACCGGAACGGGTCACAGGAAGGTTACAGCTGATAGCATCTTTCAAATCATCTTCTGCCTGTTTCCAAAGCTGTTCTTCCTTGGCGGCGGGTTTGTTGCTTTCGTCTTCGTTGGATGGAACCACACGCAGAGGAACTTCTTTATAGTTGTGTACTAACAGGAAGTATTGGAAGCCTCTCAGAAAGAGAGCTTCTCCTTTAATGGTGGAACGGTCTTCCTCACTAATCCCTGTTGCCGGAACCAAATCAATATTCTTCAGTACCAGATTGGCACGCTGAATACCTGCATAGAGTGCTCCGTATGGATCATTTCCTGTTGTACTGGAGTTTTGGAATGTAGCGATGGCCCACATGGAAGCCTCTTCATTCAGAATCGTAAAGATATCGTCGCCGCGGCTGTTCAGATTCAACCATCCGTCGAATGCACCGTAATAACCGTTCATTTGATATTTAATCGGTGAGTAGGCGGCAGCAAGACCGCTCTCTGCATCAGCTTTATTCTTCCAGAAATTATTTTCTGTGAAGTGATTGGGATCTGACAGATCCAAAAAGTTGGATTCGTTGCACGAGGTCAATGCTCCGGAAAGGAGAGTCGCCACGCATATGTATGATAACCAGTTCTTTTTCATGTTATAAATTCAATTAGTGTGTATTATCTTCGTATTATAAGCTAACCTGAATACCGAAAGAGATAGTACGTGGTAGCGGATAACGTCCTTGGTCGATTCCTCTTGAGAATACGCTGTAAGATGCGCCGATATCTACACTGCCGCTTTCTCCGAGGTCGGGAGAATAGCCCGAATATTTACTCAATGTGAAGAGGTTCTCCATTGATGTGTAAATTCTTACATTTTCCAGTTTTACTTTCTTCAGCAAGTTTTTCGGGAGTGAATAGCCGATATCCAGTGTTTTCAGACGGAAGTAAGAGCCGTCTTCCAGCCATCTGTCGGTATATGCCAATCCATTATCTGTACCGTCTGTTTTAGAGAAACGAGGAATGTCGGTGTTCTGATTATCCGGTCTCCATGAGTTAGCCAGCTTAGTGCTGTAGTTGCCGTTGAACTTACCCGATTCAAGGCAGTAACGCTGATAGTTATATATTTTGTTACCTGTCATGCCGTCAAAGAACAGACCGAAGTCGAATCCTTTCCATTCACCGCCTAAGCGCAGACCGAATGTAAAATCAGGGAACGGATTGCCTACATCATGTTGGTCATTCTCATCAATAATACCGTCACCATTCCAGTCTTTGTAACGTACGTCACCCGGTTGTGCGCCCGGCTGAATTTGTTTGCCGTCCTTATTCTTGTAGTTATCAATCTCTTCCTGTGTGCGGAAAATACCGTCAGTTTCAATCAGGTTGAAGTATGACATAGGGTGTCCTTCTTCAAATCTGTTAATACCGCGTCCGCCGGCACCGTGAGCTGAGTAACCGGAAATAGCCATGTTGTTACCACCGGCAGTAATCTTCGTTACTTCATTCTTTTCAGTAGTAGCATTTGCACCGATATAGTAGCTGAAGTCGTCACCGATAGTACTGCGCCAATTGATGGATAATTCGAATCCTTTGTTACGTACCTGGCCGGCGTTCTGGATAGACAGACCGCTGATACCGGTAGAAGCAGCATAAGGGACAGGAAGTAATACATCATTTGTATTTTTTACATAAGCATCGGCTGTCAATGTTAATTTGCCGTTCAACAGACTCAGGTCCAGACCTGCATTGAAAGTTTCTGTACTTTCCCAAGTCAGATCGTTGGGGGATACTGCGGTTACATTAGGCAACTGACCGAACCAAATGTTATTGCCTTGCAGGTAATTCATGCCATCGGATACTACGCTGATGGTAGGATAGTATTTATCCATCTGCTGATTACCTAGTTTACCGTAGCTGAAGCGAAGTTTAAATTGGTCAAATACATTTTCCAATGGTTTGAAGAATTTCTCACGGTTGATGTTCCATCCGATAGATGCTGAAGGGAAGCTACCGAACTGGTGTCCTTTCTTGAAACGTGAGGAACCATCGCGGCGGATAGATGCAGAAAGCAGATAACGGTCATCGTAAGAATACATGATACGTCCGAAGAGCGAAACCAAAGCCAATTCGTTTATTGAGCTGGAGGCTGTCATTGATTTAACGTTACCCGTCATTGTCTCAATGAACTCAGGGATATCTGTATTGCTGCCGTTCAGACCGTAGCTCTTGTCTTTTTGTGCAGAATAGCCGACCAATGCGGAAAGATTATGTTTGCCAAATATCTTATCATAGTTCAATGTATTCTCCAATACCCATGATTCGTAATCGGCAGAGCCTTCACTCAGGTCAGGGGCATCGTTTTTACCATAAGTTCCCAGGTCGTAGGCACCCGTATATGTACGGCTTTTGGTGTGGTCCTTTCTAAGTCCTAAGTTCAGTTTATATTTCAATCCTTTAATAACTTCAGCTTGTAAATAAGCGTTTAAGAAGATCTGAGTTTTTTCATTGTTTTTGTTCACCGTACTATAATATGCATACGGATTCGGAAGATTGATGTCTGCGGAAGTTCCCCAACCGGTCGGGTTTGTCGGATCAAAGACTGGAACTACTGAAGGGAAACGCAAAATTTCACCCATAGTATCCTGATTAATGTTACCTTCACCCTTAGAGAGGCGGACTATCATCGATTCACCGATAATCAGGCGATTATCCAGAAAAGAGTAATCGCTTTTCAAACGGATATTATATGATTCGTGACTGGTGTTGCGAAGAATACCTTCTTTGTTCAAATAGCTTGCGGACGCACTGTATGAAGCAGTTTTAGAACCGCCGCTAATATTGGCGTTGGCTTTGTAAGTCATTGCAGTACGAAGCATAATGTCTTGCCAGTCTGTACCTGCACCTACAAAAGGAACAGAACCAACTTCTGTGCCATAACCGTCTGCTGCTAAATTATAATAACGTGCGAAACGGCTGTATTCTTCACCATTAAAGACATTCAACGTTTTTGGAGTCTGGCTGAAACCTGTGAAGAAGTTTATATCAAGTTTGGTAGGCATATCTTTGCGCCCGCTCTTCGTAGTCACCAATACTACACCACCGGCAGCACGAGAACCATAGATAGCGGCAGCGGCAGCGTCTTTCAACACTTCGATAGAAGCAATATCCGACGGGTCTACCATGCTGAGGTCTCCGAAGGAACCATCGATGACATAGAGTGGATCATTATTTGAAAGAGAGCTGATACCACGTACGTTGATAGTCATCCCTTCGTTCGGGTCACCACTTGTACTTGCTACGGATACACCGGCAATTTTTCCTTGAAGAGCTGTGCCCACATTTGTTGCGACAGCGCCGTTCAACTCTTTTGTACCTACTGAACTGACTGCTCCGGAGAGATGGCTTTTCTTTACTGTACCATAACCGATGACTACAACCTGTTCAAGAGCTACGTTGTCTTCTTCCAGACTGACATTGATTGGAGCGTTTGAAGTTATTGTACGCTCTATACTTTTCATACCTACTGTTGAGAATACAAGAATATCGCCTTTATTGACGTTAACGGCATATTTACCATCTATGCTTGTAATTGTACCAGTGTCTTTCCCTTTTACTTTTACTGTAACTCCTGGTAAGGGGTCGTTTGTCGTTGCTTCTGTTACTATCCCTTTTACTTCAATGTTCTGTGCTGTTAGTGGAATACTAACCAAGCAGAGAAAAAGGAATAGTAGAAATTGAATTTTTCTTCTCATAATTTATTGTATTAGATTATAAACTCTGTTCAACTGCTGATTGCTCCATGGAAACCTCAATCAGTAATTGGATGATGCAAAAGTAGGCGATAATGTAATGGCAGACAAGTATTATTTTATCCCATTCTAATACTTTTCTATAATGTGGCATTACAAATATATTAATGTTTTTCTTAAGCGGAGGAATTACTTATAAGAAATAAAATCGTTATAACTGCCCAATTTGTTACTTATAAGAAATAAAAATGCTATATTTGCTAAATTTGTTACTTATAAGAAATAAAGATGAGAAAGCCGGAATATTATAAAAGAGAGTTGTATGTACAACGTATAAAGCCTTTTGTCGATACACAGATGATAAAGGTGATTGTTGGGCAAAGGCGTGTGGGGAAGAGCTATCTGTTGTTTCAACTGATGGATGACATTCGTGACGGTTCTCCGGAAGCAGATATCATCTATATTAATAAGGAGTTATTTGAGTTTGATCAAATCAAAACTTATGCCGACTTGATAAATTATGTGTCTGCGACAAGAAAGGGCGCGGAAGATAAGTGTTATCTGTTTATTGATGAGATACAAGATATTGAAGGTTTTGAGAAGGCCCTGAGGCATTTCTTTGCGGAAAACACTTATGACATCTATTGTACGGGAAGTAATGCCACCATGCTTTCGGGTGAACTGGCTACTTTCCTGAGTGGTAGATATATTGAATTTAAAGTATACGGTCTGACCTATACCGAATTTTTGGAGTTTCATAAACTGGAGGATTCCGTTGAAGCGTTTAGCCGTTTTTACCGGTTCGGCGGGCTTCCTTATCTTGCCAGTTTGCCTTTTGAAGAGCACCTTATAATGGAGTATCTGAGAAATATCTATAATACAATTATATTGAAAGATGTGGTGAATAGATATAGTATCAGGAATGTACGGCAATTGCAGGATCTGACGGTTTATTTGGCTGACACGATTGGGAATCTGTTTTCAGCAAATAAAATAAGTGAGTATCTGAAATCACAGAGGGTAGATATGTTGCCCAAAACAATATTGGAATATCTTACTTATTTGAATAGTGCTTATTTTGTAAGAAGAATCCGTCCGATGGATATTCAGGGAAAGAAACAATTCCAGATCGGAGAGAAATATTATTTTGAAGATTTAGGAATACGTAATGCGATTCGTCCTTTCCGGGCGACCGATATCGGACAGGTGCTGGAGAATGTGGTGTGCCATCATTTGCTGGTGTGCGGATACGCGCTGTATATAGGCAGAGATGGCGATAAGGAAGTTGATTTTGTAGCCGAACGTAATGGGGAAAAGCTATATGTTCAGGTTGCATATTCAGTTATAGACCCCAAAACGCATGAACGGGAGTTTGGCAATCTGTTGGCGATTCAGGATAACTATCCCAAGATAGTTGTTACCATGGATGAAGTGGAAGGAGTTTCCTATCAAGGCATCGAGCAGGTGCCCGTTCGTAAGTTTTTGCTTCGTTGGAAGTAAGGGTGGGTGCAGTATTTATGCAGTCTGTATCATAAGTCTTAAAAGATAAATTACAAAGGAGAAGCTAAAACAACTAGCTTCTCCTTTTCCCATCCTATTAATCATCCTGAATGATTATTTGAAAACAATCTCCATGGGTCTACCTATCCAAACTTGTGGTTGTTCTAAATGAAAGATGCGGGCGATAGTGGACGCCACATCGTATTGCATCATGCTTACATCGTCAAACCGGAGTCCTTTCTTAATATTCTTGCCGGATATGATGAAAGCAGTTTCCATTTCTTGCATTGTTTTTCCGCCATGACCTTTATCGATACCTCCATGGTCGGAAGTTAATATAAAAATGGTATCATCCAGCATTCCCGCGTCTTTTACCGCCTGAACGATTTGACCGACATACACATCCAGTTCTTTAAGTTTCTCATAATATTCCGGTGTGTCGTGTCCGGCAGTGTGTCCGGTGTGGTCGGGGCCGTCGTAGCAGATGGCAACAAGAGCGGGGTGTTTCTCCTTAATATAAGAAGAAGCCATATTGCCCAGTTCTTTCGGAGTCTTGTTGCAGTCGGCAACATGATAGTGATAACTTAAAGACAGCGTATCTACTAAATATTTAATTCCTTCCCATTCATACAGGCAGCCGATTTCCGCTTCCGGGCGGGCATCGCGCAGTAATTGGAAAACAGTAGGGAAGATACCATTCTTATTTAATACACGTGAGGGAAGTTCCGGTGTTTTAGATCCCCATTCGGTGTATCCGTGAAGTTCCGGTCCCGCTCCCATGAACATGGATGCCCAGTTGATGGCACTGGAAGAGGGGAGGGCAGAACGCTTTTTCAGTGTGTAAGCTCCGTCCTCCATCAGTTTCTTTACGTTCGGCATATCTGCTTTGGGAAGGCTGTAGGCTCCCCAGCCGTCCAAACCGATGAAAACAACATGTTTAGCTTTGTCTTTTCCTTTGGCATGGCAGGAGAAAGTGAAACTGAAGAGGAGTGCGAATGTAGCAAGTAGTGTTAAAAAGGTTTGTTTATTCATGATATTGTTATTTATATGGTTAATGTTTTATTCGTTATCTAATCAAAGGGCATAACTAATGATGAGCAAAGGTAGGATTATTTTGAGGGGGAGACAAATATAATATTAGCAGATACTAATACTTTTATGGTATTTCTTTTGAATTTCTGTCTTTTGCCTGGCATTGATTCTTTGGTTGTCAAATTCTATCCTTGATTATTTGTCTATAATATTGACCGTTTTAATGATTATTCTGCTCAAATATGAATATCCTTTCAGCTTGACTGCGATAATATCCTTACAGTTTTATAATAAACCGTTTGAGTGTTTTTAATAAATAGTTGAAGGGTTTATTATAAACGGTATCCAAGTTTATTAAAAACTATTTTTGGGAAATTTCTGAGTAACCTTGGAATTATATAAACAAAAAGGGAGAAAATCAGTGCTGATTCTCTCCCTTTTCCATTCCTTTATAGATGGAAACAGATGCCTTATTGGCTGCTGTTATGTCTTATATTTTATACGTTTCATATTGCTTTTCTTCTTTTTGCTACCTTCAAAGATACAAAATAAAAAAGGAAAAGTCAAGAGCTGGCTGTGATAAAACAGTTTCCGGTGTGAATGGACAATAGTTTCCAGTGCGACTGGAAACTATTATAAGACGCTGATTCTCACTTATTCTTTATGATAAGAATGATCTTTCGGAAACTCTTCTCCTTCCCATGCTTTTTTCGAAGTCCAGGATTGTGAATCATCCGTCCAGAAGGGATCATCAGTAGACAGACCTAACGGGAGGAAAGCAAGCGATGCCATATACAAGCTGCCGTTATTAGTGTAATAATCGGAAATACCGGGCTGGGAACCGTTGAATCCCAGTGTCAGAAAACCTGCTGTATTGAAGTTGCGGCCGTCCCCGAACATACGTTGGATGACAGCCGTCATGGCTGTGCGGACCTGTCCGTTTGATAATTCTTCGGGAAGCCAGTTGCGCCACGCAAGCAGGGCTAATGTCTGCAAAGACCCGGTACGGTAAGTGATAGAACGTCCGAAAACAGGCAGCGTACCTTCCGGAGAGATGAGGCGTTCGAGGATTACTCCGAATCGTTGGGCACGTCTGATCGCTTCATGGAAGTTGCAGCCGGGCATATTTCCTATCTTCTCACGTTTGCCGGCTTCGGTGATTACCTCCAGTGCTTCTATATACATAGGATGTATGACGAAACTATTGTAATAGTCGAATGCGAAACGAGGGCCGTCCGAATACCAGCCGTCACCTACGTACCATTCTTCTATCTTGCGCAGAGAGGAACTGATGCGGTAAGTGTCACTGGGCGCGCCAGCTTTCCGAAGGAAGGATTCTACGGTGGCGCTGAACAACAGCCAGTTGCTATAGGAAGGATCGACCCGTCTGAGATCCGTAAATTCGGCGATATACCGCTGCTTGGTGATACTGTCCAATGGCATCCATAAGGCATCATAACTTCTCAGGAAACTTTCTGCCAGGAAGGCGGCATCCACCAAGGTCTGATTCTCCTGACGCCATAACAGATAATCGGGGGAAGCGGGATCTACCGCGTTAGCATAGCTTTTCAATGCCCATTCCCGCAGTTGTTTGCGTTGGAGTCCTTCCGGAGTTTCATCATCGGGCAATGACAGCCACGGTGCCAGTCCCGCCATCAGACGCCCGAAGCATTCCATATAAGTGACGTTCTTGTCGCGTCCGTCCCATGTCGGACTTAATTCTACGAGCATATTCTGTTTCAGCAGGCCTTCGCTCATATTGCTCAATACAGGAGCAGCCATCCGGTACATTACGTCGCACCAGATTTCTCTGTCGCTTTTCTCTGTTTTCTTTTTGGCGCTGATACTTTCTGTCGGGATCAGCAGAATCATTAATAGTAAGATCCAATGAAGTCTTTTCATGTATTGCCTTATTTTTAAGATTAAATCTTCAGCTAAGGAGCCATAGCCGAAGCGTATGGCAAAGGTAGAATTATTCCGATAGCAGGGCAAATACAATCTTAGCATTAACTAATACTTTTGCGTTATTTATCCGATACTGATACTTTCTTATACAAAATGTCCAGTAAATAATGCTTGTCATCGGAATTGTTATACATTTGTCCGGTAAACAAAATTATTACTATGAGAAGGAATTGGATAGGTAGCAGCATGATAGTTGCACTCTTTGCTTTATTGGCAGGCGGATGCGGTCATAGTCAACGAACGCTGGAGTTTCGTGGAATCTGTGTAGATGACCCGCAGGGAGAAAATGGATTATACAACCCGGGAAGAGGATTCCGGTTGGAAACTGCGGTGGATGTGCTGTACGAAAAGGACACTCCTACCAAAGAACTGAATGAATTGTCTGCTAAGTATATAGCAGATAGTGTTTCACTCTCACAGAGCTACTTTTATCTGACTTATTTAATAGATAAAGAACTGTCTGAAGAAAACTTCCGGACCATGCAGGCATATTTTGATGAACTGCAAAAGCAAGGAAAAAAGGCCGTACTGCGCTTTGCCTACGAACGCGACTTTATGGGACGGTCGCCTGTCGGTCCTACCGGCGAACAGATACTGGCGCACTTGGATCAATTAAAACCTTTCCTGGAGAAAAATAAAGATCTGATTCTGGTCGTACAAGCCGGAATGATTGGCGCATGGGGCGAATGGCACAGTTCGGTTCAGGGACTGGAAAACTCGAAAGAAACAAAAGCTGCCGTATTGGAAAAACTGCTTTCTGTGGTTCCTGCCGAGAGAAATGTACAAGTCAGACTCCCGGAATTTAAGAATCTGCTGAAAGATAAACCGGAACTGTATAAGAGACTTTCTTTCCATGATGACTTCATTGTCATACGCCCCGACAGATGGGATGCCGATATGCACGAAGGGACACCGAAGTTTGATCAGATAGTGGCGGAATCTCCTTACCTCGTGGTAGACGGTGAACTGCCCTGGGGATTCTGGAGTGTGGGCGCTGATCCGGACAGTCCTTCTGCCGGATGGATTATTGACGGTATGCAGGCGGCGAGACGTTTATTCCTCCAGCATTATACTTCACTAAGCATCATACATAATTATAAGGAGCAACATCCCAACAACCGGTTCGACGAGAATAATCCGCCCGAATACTCCATGGTGGTCTGGAAGAAAACGATGATAACGGAAGACTCCCTTCTCCAGCATCATATGCCGGTGTCCGACAGTTACTTCCGGAAGAAAGACGGAACGAAGGTAAAACGCAATGTGTTCGATTATATACGCGATCATCTGGGTTACCGGATTGAGCTGCAATCACTTCAGCTTCCTTCCAAATTCGTGAGTGGAAAGGAGAACGTCTTGAAACTGAGCTTGAAGAACAGAGGTTTTGCCACCGTATTTGGTGAGCATCCTGTTTATTTCGTATTGATTGATGATGCAGGAGAGGTTACAGAATTTCCGGCCGATGCCAATCCAAAGAACTGGCAACCGTTCGAACCAAAGGATTCTACTTATACTTCGCTGACACATACAGTGGATGTATCTCTTGAACTTCCCGCCTCGGTGACTTCCGGAACTTATAAGTTAGGTCTGTGGATACCGGACGGATCGGACAGACTCAGATATAATCCTCGTTATGCCATCCATTGTGCCAATGGGGATACGGACTGGTGGATTTCTAAGGATGGAAAGTATGGTGTGAATGTATTGACTGCGGTTGAAGTGGAATAAATGATTTGTTTCTATGATAAAAGTGAAAGGCTTCGGGTATGATTACCGGAAGCCTTTTATTGTTGGGTATGGATTACCTTATCAAGAATTATAAATCAGCACCACCGTATACGCCACATAGCAAAGTATCATAATACTTCCTTCTATCCGCGTAATGGTCCGCTTGGCAAAGAACAGCCCGAACAGCCAGAGCAGAATACTGGAACCTACCAGTGTAAACAGGTCGAAGTTTGTAATTCCGCTAAGATGGAGGGGCGTGATACTGGCGCTGCATCCCAATACAAAGAAGATATTGAAAAGATTACTGCCGATCACATTTCCGATAGCCATTTCCGGATTCTTTTTCAGTGCGGCAACGATGGAAGTGGCAAGCTCCGGCAGGGAAGTTCCTCCGGCTACCAGCGTTAATCCGATAATGGATTCGCTGACTCCCATGCTGCGGGCGATCCCTGTAGCTCCGTTGACGAACAGCTGGCCTCCATAGATGAGTGCTGCCAGTCCACCAATGATATAGAGAATGGATTTCCACCACGAAAGTAGTTTGATCTCTTCTTCCGGTGCCGTGTGTTCCGGTTCTGCCGGTTTCGGTGCAGCGGAAGATTTGGGAAAAGCGATGGCAAACGTATACCCCATGAAGATGGCGAAGAAGCAGAGTAAAAGCAGACCGTCTACTCTGTTCAGTATATTTTCTGTGGCATTATCGAGGAATATGTCATTAGCGCATATCAGCAACACCACAGACGAAAGGATACAGAGCGGTATCTCTTTTCGTAAAGTGTTCCGGGTGATGACAATCGGAGCGAACAGTGCCGTACATCCCACGATCATCAGCGTATTGAATATGTTACTTCCCACTACATTACCTATGGCAATATCCGCGCTTCCTTTCAGGGCGGAAGCGACACTCACCGTCAGTTCCGGAGCGGACGTGCCGAAGGCGACAATAGTCAGTCCGATAACGATGGAAGGTATGCGGAAACGTTTGGCTACGGAAGCGGCACCGTCTGTCAGTCCGTTAGCTCCTAGTAAAATGAGAATTAATCCTCCGATAAGTAATAGTATATTCATAATTTTTCTCTTTTGGGGCAAAGATAATCATTTAGGGAATTGTTATGTCAAAAACAATCCGTATGTTTGCCATGTTTATTAAAAAGTGAAATTAAAGTTAATTCACCTAACTTGGAATCATTCTATATGGATATGAAAAAAATAAAACGGTTTGCATTGCTGCTCATAATGGCTTCCCTTGCAGTCAATGTACAGGCGCAACTGGAGCAGGCAGTCAAGAAGATTTTCGCCGGAGATACAGTAGCAACGCATCCAGTCTCTTTGCATCGGGATTCTGATTCTGCCCGTGTGGCAAATCTGCAGAAATCATTGGAAGAAGCGCGGCTCAATGAAGCCAATATGCGTATGGAGATGGAGCAGATGAGGCTTCAGATGCTGTCCGCCGATTCGGTGAAATTCTCCCAGCAACGGCAGCGTATCGACTCACTGCGTCAATTCACGAAAGGAATACCGGTAGTTGCCGAAGGGGATACCCTGTTTTATCTTTTTACAAAACGGGGCGGATACACTCCCCAGCAACGGGCACAGATGACCGGTGCCGCTATCGAAGAGATAGGAAAGCGTTTTAATCTCCGTCCCGATTCCGTTTCCATCGACCATTCGGATATTGTTTCCGACCTGATGTATGGCAATAAAGTATTGTTATCTCTTACAGATCAGGATGCTTTGTGGGAAGGAGTCTCCCGTGACTCCCTTGCCAAAGAGAGGCGGCAGAATGTAATCACCAAACTGCATGAGATGAAAGCGGAGCACAGCATTTGGCGAATGGCGAAGCGTATCCTTTATTTTCTGTTGGTGATTGTCGGTCAGTATCTCCTTTTCCGTCTGACCAACTGGGCATTTCGCAAACTGAAAGTACGTATCCTGCGTCTGAAAGATACAAAGATAAAGCCTGTGTCTATCCAGGGATATGAGTTGCTGGATGCTCAAAAACAAGCCAATCTGTTAGTCTTTTTGGCAGGCATCGGACGTTATATCCTTATGGGGATACAACTGTTGATTACTGTCCCTTTGATTTTTATCATCTTCCCGCAGACCGAAGGACTGGCATACCGCTTGCTGGGTTATATCTGGAATCCGATTCGGAAAATCTTTGTGGATATAATAGACTATGTCCCCAATCTGTTTACAATTGTTGTTATCTGGTATGCGGTGAAGTATCTGGTACGTATGGTGCTTTATCTGGCTCGTGAGATAGAAGCGGGGCGTCTTAAATTCAACGGTTTTTACCCGGATTGGGCCATGCCGACCTTCCACATCGTCCGGTTCCTGCTCTACGCATTTATGATCGCGATGATTTACCCTTATCTGCCGGGTTCTGATTCTGGGGTATTCCAAGGGATTTCGGTCTTTGTCGGATTGATTGTCTCTCTTGGATCAAGTACCGTTATCGGAAATATTATTGCCGGGCTGGTGATTACCTATATGCGCCCGTTCAAGATGGGCGACCGGATTAAACTGAACGATACCACCGGCGATATCATAGAGAAGACGCCGCTTGTCACCCGTATCCGCACTCCGAAAAATGAGGTGGTGACGGTGCCCAACTCTTTTATCATGTCTTCACATACCGTGAATTATAGTACATCGGCACGGGAGTATGGCTTGATTATCCATTCGGAGGTATCCATCGGTTATGATGTCCCCTGGCGCCAGGTCAATCAGATACTGATTGATGCTGCGTTGAATACGCCCGGAGTAGTGGATGACCCGCGCCCGTTCGTGCTGGAAACTTCGTTGAGCGACTGGTATCCGGTGTATCAGATCAATGCTTATATCAAGGAGGCGCATAAGATGTCTCAGATTTATTCTGATTTGCATCAGACTATTCAGGATAAGTTTAATGAAGCGGGAATTGAGATTATGTCTCCGCATTACATGGCTGTCCGTGATGGGAACGCAACGACGACTCCCAAGAATGATCTAAGCAAGAGTAACACTGCGGATACTGCTAGTCAGAGTAACAAATCAGAATAATATAAGCTCGTTACTTAATGAACTTGTGATTTTCTTTGCATCTGTCGGGGCAAAGGAGTACTATAATAAATCAGGGCGCCCCCTTCATCGCGAAGGAGACGCCCTTTGTCGTGTGTGTTTTTTCTGAGAGTAGAATTTCTTTCTTTAATAGAGAACTTATTTTTTTCGGGTTACTGTATAAAGTACATTTCCTTTTTTATCTATCATACGCAGGTTAAGCTCCTTCTTGTCGATAGAGCAAACGGAGAAACCCGGTTCGGGGCTACAGAATTTTGTACCTTCGATGGGTTCTACCTTGCGTGCGAGAGAGGCGGCGGAGTTGACTACATAGTCAATGTCGCTTCCCGGTACACGGATATGCTGGAAGTTGTGGATATGACCGCAGATGTACATATCTACGTTGTGCTTGCGCAGGATGCTGTCTACGCGTTTCTGCATATCAAGCCGCTCGCTTTCCTCTTTCGGGGTGTAGGCATAGATGGGGTGATGGCCGGCTACGATGATCCAGTCCTCCTTGGCACTTGCCAGTACAGATTCCAGCCATGACAGCTGTTTGCTGATGTCCTGCTTGCAGGCATCCGGATATTTATCGCTTTCATTGCGGTATTTATCAATCAGCGGAGTGGTGTCTATCCAGACGATGCGGATAGTAGCTCCTTTTTCTTCGAATACCTTGGTGTAGTAACGGTCGGGCATCGACCAGCGGCGGCTGATGTTCGTATAGTCCAGTACTGCCTGAGTGCTTCCACGGTATTCGTGGTTGCCTAAGATGGAGAACCAGTCGATCATCAGTTCGGGGTGGGAGTAGATAAGCTCGTAGTTGGTCATCCACAAAGGGTCGTTCACGCTACGCACTCCGTCGAAGTGGTGAACGTCTCCGGTGGCTAATACAAATTCGGGACCTATCTCTTCGCCCATTGTGCCCATCAGTTCGGCGATTGGCTTTTGGTCATAGTAGCCGTTGCGACCTAAATCATTGGCTACATAGAAGTTAAACTTCTTGTCAAAGATGGAATAATCCGTGAGCTGTGCGTGGGCGAATGTAAAGACGGAAAGGAAAAGAAGAATGAATAAGCTTTTTATCTTCATATTATATTGATTATTAGTTGTTTATAATTGTCGTTAATGAAAGACTGAAATTCTCTGTTCTTTTGGTTTTAAAGGAACGAGGCGTTGGTTTAAAACCAAGACCCCGTTCCTTTAAAACCAACGGGGCGTTCCATTCTTAGGAACGGAGGTTTTCGCTTTGCGTGCTGTCAGAAGTTAACTTTTACGCCGGCATTAATCTTTACACCGTAGTACTCCGCCTGCATGGTGCGGTCTTTGGTTCCCTGATAGTAACGAAGAGGCTGGTTCAGCAGGTTGGTGGCGTCTGCATAGAACGTGGTCTTTATCTTCTTGCCGAAGGTGTAGCTGGCGTTCAGGTCCATGTAGCTCACTGCGTCATAGTAACGGTCGAGAGCTGCCACTTCTCCCATTTCGTCGATGAAGCTCGAAGCGTAGTTGTAGGAGAAACGTACGTTGAAACCTTTCTTTTCGAAGTAAAGGGAAGCATTGGCTGTATGTTCGGGTGATCCCGGCAGGGACAGGTCTTTCTCGTTCTCACGACCTTCGAAGTTGAAGTTGTTCACTTGGGTGTGGGTGTAGGTGTACGTACCATAGAAACCGATACATTTCAGTGCGGGAGCAATGAAGCCGAAGTCGCGTTGATAGGCCAGTTCTACGCCCAGCAGGTCGGCGTCGCCGGCGTTTTTGGGCTGGGTGAACTTCTTGTATTCGTTGTTCTGATAGGTGTAGTCACCGATGACCTGATCGACGATAAAGTCATTGATCTTCTTGTAGAAGATACCTGCGCTGATCAGACCGACACTTTTGAAGTAGTAGTCTGCGCTGAGGTCGAGATTGTAGGAGATGGTCGGGGTCAGGTCGGAGTTACCCATCACCAGTTCGTTGTCGCTGCGGTTGATGTTGACACAGGGGATCAATGCGGAGTATTTCGGGCGGCTCAGTGTCTCGGTGAACGAAGCGCGGAGCTTTAAGTCGTCGTTCACATCGTATTTGAACAAGAGGCTGGGGAGCCAGTTGACATAGCTGTTCTTATGGTTTCCGGTAGGTTCGAGGGTTTCTGTCTCGTCTTTGTCGTCGGCTACGTTCCAGTTCCAGCCGTTGTATTTGATGTTGGTGGCTTCCATGCGTAAGCCTGCCATCATTTTTATCTTCTTTCCCAAGTTCTGGTCGAAGCGGAAGAAGGCGGAAGTTACGTTCTCACGGGCGTGGTAGTTGCCGGAGGATTCTTCGAGCACCTGTTCGCCTTCCATACTGCTGAGGTCGAGTGAGCCCAGGTATTCTTTGGATACGAAATCGGTCGACTTATATTGATTTCCCGGCATATATCCGTCACGAATCTGACTGGTGAGGTTGTTCATGTAATCCTTGTCGAAGGTGTCTTTGTACGCATCTGCATAATCATAGCAAAGGGTGTTGCGGTCTTTGGTCTTGGAGGCGTACTTTGCTCCGAACCGCAGGCTGTTGCCATAGATACCGTTTGTCAGCGGAAGTTCGAAGTCGACTTTGAACTTAAGGTCTTTTTCGTAGATTTCCTGGTTGCTTTCGGTCAGTTCCTTCACTTTCCATTTGCCCCTTTCGCTGTCCGCTTCTCCGTTGTGCAGGCTGACGTCCGTAGTCACGTAAGGGAAACGGTCGCCGGCATCTACGACGGTAAAGCCGAGGAAGTCCTGTTTCAGGCTGAAGTATCTTTCGTTCGGACGGTCTTCGCTGGCACGGGCGTAGGAAGCTCCCCAGTTGACGGACAGCTTTCCGAACTGATGTTCACCGCTCAGACTGAGGTCCATTGTCTGTTGTAATTCCAGACGGGCATTTCTGTTGTCGGGTGTTCCTCCTTTTGTCTCGATCTGGGCGGATTGCTGCATATCTCCTTCGTCGTCTAGTCCTGTCTTATCCAAATCCTTATAGGTGACGCGGTAGCGGTTTTCCCAGTCGTGGCGACGGTTGTAGATACCTTGCAGCGTCAGCCGGTGGTTCGGGTTGATGTCGTAGTCGAAAGCCAGTGAGTAGCTTTGGCGTTCGCGGGTTACGTAGTACTGGCGTTTCTGTGCTTCCACCATGACTACTTCGCCTTTTTTGTTGACGTCATATTCAAACTCCACATCGTCCGATCCTGACGGAGCGTTCTGATAGGAGATGGCGGCCATCATTCCCAGTTTGTCATTGAAGAAACGGTCGCCGTAGGTAAATCCTAAGTTCAACTGTGCTTTCTGGCTGATCCAGTTGTAGCCGGTTCCTGCTGTGGCGCTGAACATCCGTTTGTAAGGAGTGCTTTTTGTCACCAGATTGATGGAGCCGCCGATGGCATCTCCGTCCATATCCGAGGTAACGACTTTGTTCACTTCGATTGTCTGCACCATGTCTGCGGGGATAAGGTCGAGCTGGACATTACGGGTATCGCCTTCGGCAGAAGGGAGGCGGTTGCCGTTGATGGTCACGGAACTGAGGTCGGCGGAGGTACCGCGGACTTGTCCGAAGCGGGCTTCCCCTTGGTCGTATTGTACATTAATACCGTTGATACGTTTGAGAGCGTCGCCGATATTGGAATCGGGGAACTTTCCGACTTGATCGGCTGAAACGACATTGGTGATTCCGAGGTTGTTCTTTTGTGAGTTGATGGCACGGCGTTGTCCCTGAAAGGCGCCGCCTACCACTACTTCCTGCAGTTCGAGTCCTTCATTGAGTACGACGTCCTTTTCGAGCGTCTTTCCTGCCGGAATGGTGATTTTCATTTCGACGGGAGAGTAGCCTACGTAGCTGACTTTCACGGTGTATGTGCCCGGTGTGAGATTGGCGAATGTATAATAACCGTTGACGTCGCTTGTCACTCCGGTATGTAGTTTTTCGATGTAGATGGAGGCTCCCGGAAGAATTTGCTTGGAAGTGTCTACTATGCGTCCGCGGATCGTACCCTGTCGGGCTACGTTTACTTTTTCCTCTGCAAAAGTATTTCCGCTTGTACTCATGATTAAAAGAGTCAAAGAGACTAATCTGAGAAATCGTTTCATAAATGTTAGCGTGCGTTAATTATTTGCTGCAAAAGTAGAGGTTTGACGTTTCTTGCTTTTTACAGTTGATTGAAGAACGCGTAACAAATATGCTACGATTGTGTTACGCAAGAAGGGCGCCCGCCTGCGGACACCCTTCGATACCTAACCCGATAAAAAGTTATCTTGAATGTATCTGAGATACGATCAATTCATTGGAATGTCGATACGTTCGCCCGTAACGGAAACGGCGCTTAACCGGAAACCATCTTTCCAGCGAACCGGAATGGTGAATGTATCTACAGACGAAGGGGCATTTTCGCCGCTGCAGATGAGGATGAATTTGCCGGTTTCATCTTTCACTTCGTACGTCACTACATTGGTCCAGTTCTTGATCGTGATGGTCTCACCGTTGTAAGTCATCGCATTATCGCCGGAACCTACCGTAAATGTCTTGGGAGCATGAGTAGCATTCTCTCCTTTGATGATGGCGGGTTTCGTTTTATACAGTTCGTACGTATTATCCGAGATGTATTCTAGAGCGACATCCGGACGGGTGCCTCCCAGTGCGTTCACTTTCTGTTTGAGAGCGTCTATCATGTCTTGTGTCACGGTCAGCTGCTTTTTCCCGTAGTCGTCCAGTTCTTTGTCTACCGGAGTCAGGAATCCCCATTTAGTGAAGAAGTCGAGTAAGTTCATACCGGAAATCTTGGAGCAGGCATACACAAAGTCGAGCTGAATTTCTCCGTGAGTCATTCCGGTGTAGTCTTTATTGCGGGCGTATTCATATACTTCCGGATAAAAACCTCCTTTGTCCGCCTGTTGCAACGGAGTCCTGCCCAGCACCTTCCCGAAATAGAGTTCCAGTTGCCAGAAGGGAACGAGCTTACAGAATACATCGTTGGCATTATTCTTTCCCAGATTCTGGAAGTCGGCGTGCGGGCTTCCGGTGGCAATAATCCCACTCCATGCTTTGGAGTATCTGTTTCGGTAGGTGATTCCCATGTCTTCGACCTGTATGCGGGAGGGCTGGCCGAAAATGGTGGTCTGTATGTACTCGGACATGATGTTGTTCGTCACTTCCGTGTTGCCGCCCCACAATACTCCCGGACGGGTCTGATTGCAATGTCCTATCTCGTGTGCCGGTCCCCAGCAAGCGCTTGTCTTTAGCTTTTCCGGACTACAGATTTCATTCATTGTTGTTCGGTTGTAGGCTGTGTGATAGGCTGTGGCGTACATATAGGACTTATACATGACATTCAGATACATCCGGTTTCTGAACATCTTGTCGTATTTCTCCAATCCCAGCAGCTGCTGCTCGCTGTACACGATCTTGTCATAAAGGTCTATCAGTTCATCTCCCTTGGAACCTGTGTATGTCCGGAGGTCACTCGTCTCGAAAGTGAGGTGGGCATATTTCCCCAGTACGTCAAAATACCGGTTGGTTGCTTTGTTGAGCAGTTCCGACCAGCGTCCGTTATGCTCCGGGTTTTGCGAGTCGAAGTAGCCGTTCACTTTTCCCGATGCAAAATGGATTTTGACAGGGGCCGCTGCTGGATCGTCCAGCGTTTTTGTGACGTACATCACGTACACCAGTCCTTGTTCGCTGATAGTAAGCTTGTTGATTCCCTGATTCAGTAAGTAGGTTACTCCGCCAAAACCGTCATTCTCTGGTGCATCCAGATTCTGTACCCGCAGTCCGATGTCATATCCGTGTGTGTCTCCCACCAACACAATCAGGTTTTCACCTGCCTTGACCGATATTCCGGTCGGATTGTCCAACTGACTGTAAGGGTTGGTCTTATGGGTTTCCGACTGGATATCCGGATTGGGATATGCCTTGAACTCGCTGATACGGAATTCTGCGGGATACTTGCCTTTAATCATATAGTAGGCTATATTTTTAAAGAACGGGTATTCGCACTGCGCTATGTCATCTTCCGTAATACCGGTTTTCAGTTCACTGCAACTTGCGTCTGTGAAGAGAGTCGAATAATCAAAGTTCACGGGATTCTTTGCAAAGAACTCCATCTCGGCGCATGAAGCAAATCCTTGTCCGTCACCGGAACCGCTTTTTACGATGAAACGGAAAGACTTTGCCTGTATCGTTTGGTCAAATGTTATTTTACTTGCCGTAGCCGAACCTTGAAAATCCTTATCAATAAGTTTTGTGAATGTGTGACCGTCTGCTGAATATTGTATTTCTGTTTCTATGAATCTACCATTATTTCCGTTGTTGCGCGGATGATATATCAAATAATCGACATCTGTGACTGTTTCAAAATTATAGGTTAATGTGATGGGGAAATAGTTGCTTGCACCATTACTCCAACTGGAATGATAAAGTGTCGAATAATCTCCGTCAAAAGATTTTTCGATGTTGCTGCCGGATTGAAAAGAAGAAGCCGTTCCGCTTACTATTTTGATCTTGATGTCACCTTTTACGTCTTCTCCGTTGCCTTCGGCAAATTCGTTGAGTCCTTTCTGGGTAACAAATACGGATGCGCTTACAGGTTCTGCCTGTTCCGTATCGGGATCGATAGTCGGTAATACTTCTGTTATTTCAATGTTGCCATGACGCTGACTGTCAAGTCCGGTCGCTTTCACCATATATGTATGGGGGATGGTGACTGTGGCCGGTGCACGGCTGGCAGGTTTTGCGGTAATCCATTCCGGCAAAGTGATGGCTACTTCTACATTTGTCGTCACGTCAAACTGGATTTCTCCACCGATAACACCTACCTCGAAGCTGGACTGGTCAACCAGAATGGCTGCTTCGTATCCCAACTGGCGTACTGTGATTGTCTTTGTCTGGTCGGCAGCTATCACGGTAACGGTTGCTTTACGCACGTACCGTTCTTCACTTTCGTCTACAGATATTTTCAGTGCCTTCCCGTCTGCTGACGGGTGGCACCAATTTTTATCTGATTTGACAGTCCAGGTATCCACATTGGTAGTGACAGCTACATTCTGGCTACCGGACTCACTCTTGAAATCAACTGTCTCTTTTCCAACGGTTAAATTGGGGGTTGAAGAGCCGTCATCGTCAGAGCATGCCGTAGATAGGCATGGCAGCAACGATAATAGAAAGAAAAGCAGTATATATTTCTTCATTCTTTTTTTTTATTCAAGTACGACCATTGAACATTGATAGATTTCCAGTTCTCCTAAAGCAAAATAAGGAGTGCCCTTCGTGGTCTCTGTCACTTCGAACCAAAGATAGCGGGAAGGTTTTGACAGCGGAATTACCTCTGAGTTGTACACTTCGCTCACTCCGTCGGGAAGTCCTGTTAAGGTCGTTTCCTTGTGGGTGCCTGCCTGTGAGATATCCACTGTGTTGCCATCAATTTTCTCGACGCCATCAAACCATTCTGCTGGATTATAACTATCACTTGTATATAGGTTGATCGTTTTCCATGAACTATCGTTCGCACGGTTGGTATTGGTCGAACGGAATTTAATAGCGCTGACTTCTTCGCCTAAATCTACTACCAGATAATGTGGCATTTCCACTAGTGAGCTCCACCACGAGTGGAAGAAGGTTGCTATATTTCCGTCTACCAGGTCTTTGATCGGACGGGTAGGAAATGGAGCATTCGTCCATATTTTCTTATAGTCCAGATCTATCTTTACGGGAGTGCCAAACGTTGGACTTGCCTTTTCTGCTTGTGCAGTTATCTGATGGATGGTGCCTGCGGTGTTGCCACGATTGAAGGCTTGTACGGTGAAGTTGATTTCACCGTACTTTTGGAGCAGATTGTCTATTACCAGTTCATTGGCATATTGACTGACTTGTTTTCTGTATGACTTTCCTGTGGCTCCGATGGTATATTCTATCTGTACATAATATAAGTTTTCATCGGCAGGGTTGGTCCAGCTCAGGGTAATCTGTCCCGGAGCGGGAGTCGCTTTCAGATTTTCGATGTCGCTGGGTACCGGATAGGAATCTTTGTCATCGCTGCAAGACCAGAGCATGGCTAATCCTCCGATAAGACATATCGTCATAAGTATCTTTTTCATAATCAGATTGTTTTTAATAATTGTTATTCATCATTGATTAGTAGCCCGGATTCTGCACCATGTTCGGGTTCTTGCTTACTTCACCTGCCGGAATAGGCATCAGATACTGGCGGGGGGCGTCGAATGTGCGCTTGTCCTGTATCTCTACAATCTTGGCGAAGTCTTCCAGTGTCTCGGCAAGAATGTTCAGACCACGTACTTTGACATTGAAGTAAGTATCTGCCATCTTCCAGCGGCGGATATCCCAAAAATTGTGATTTTCCTGATAAAGCTCGATCATGCGTTCCTGTCTGACGATTTTCATCACTCTGCCGTCAGGACCGCATTGACCGTCATAGCTTGTCAAAGGAACTTTGGCATTTGCCCAGCTTTCCAGTACTGATTTGAGTCCGGCGCGTTCGCGTACTTTGTCCAGATAAGCCATTCCTTTTTCGGGATAACCTTCTTTGCCGTATCCTACACAGGCTTCGGCATAGTTCAGGTAAAGTTCGGCGAGACGTATCACAGGCCACGGATATTCTACCGTTGGTCCGGGGGTACCAACGGTAGCTTGTATCCCTGGGTGTACACCTTTTTTGTTCAGGTATCCTGTTTTGGAGTAGTTCTGAGAGCGTGCTGCAGTGACAATCTTTCCGTCATCGGCTCTGACACCGCAGTTTTCTGTTGCCAGAAATCCGGTCAACCACTTGTCTCCTTCAGAACGCTCAGCGCCCCAGAATTTGTGATAAGCATATCTTTTATCGTCTGTACGACATTCATAATAACCGTTCTCAAAAGCAATCCACGCATAGAATCGGGGTTCGCGGTTCATGTTCATGTATAATGTTCTTTTTCCCGGTTCGGCATAGGTAGTGCCTTCAGGGATGGTTACGATATCCAGTTTGTTGTTTGTATTGAATGCCGGGTCTTCATCAATCGGTAATCCATTGACTGTGTAGAAGCGGTCGAGCATGGTAATAGTGGGGGCTATACCATTCCACGAACCACGGGGGAAGAAAGGTATGGATTTGCGTTGGATACCATAAGCACCTGCTTTACGGGTTTCGGGGAAGATGACTTCTTTGAAATTCTCGCTATCCATAAAGGTCATACGAAGTGTGCGTTCTGTCAGGTTGGCCGGTTCCGGATAAGCACTACTTGCAGTATTGGCGATATAGAGTTCGTGACCGGCCGCTAATGCTGCCTGAATAGCTTCCCATGTTGCATCTGCTGCACGTTTGTATTTTTCTTCCGAATAAGTGGTTGGCATGAGCTGTTCGCCGTCTGGGTTCTTAAAGTCTGCATAGTCAGGATTTCCGTTGAATAATGGTGAAGCGGCATAAAGCAACATACGTGCTTTTAAGCTTTTGGCAATGACACTTGTGGCACGTCCATAATCCGAGCTATTGCGTGTGGCAGGAAGTCTGGTGGCTGCATCGTCAAGTAAGTCGGCAACCCAGTCGATACATTCATCGTACGGACGACGTCCGAGCATATTCTCTGCGGGAGTGTCGAGTGCCGGAAGTTCTTTCACCAAAATACTCGGTCCGTAGCATTTGATCAGCAGTAGATGGAAATAGGCGATAAGGAAGTCGGCTTCTGCTGTGTAAAGATCGACTTCATCCTGGCTGATTTTAGGCACGGAGTTGATGTTCTCTTTCAGCAAATAGCATTGACGTATTCCCTGAAACAGTGTATTCCAATAGCTGATAATCCAGTTGCTTGAGTCATAGGAACCTTCGGCGAATTTTACGTAACTTTCGGCAAACGGGCTGATCGTTTCGTCACCGGTAAAGTCCATACATGACGAAACCATGTTTGACTGAGGAAGATATCCGTAGCAGGAATATAAATATCGCAGTGCGGCACGGGGATTGGCAAAGGCATCCTTTTCCGTGGCTGTTTCGTCGGGAACGATATCCAGATAGTTACAGGAAGTATTCAGCCCTGTAATCAATAAGAGGATGAATAGATATAGTGTATTCTTTTTCATATCTTTAAGGTATTATTTGTTGTTAATAGTCATTTGGAATCCAATGTTGAATACGCGCTGGGTCGGATATGAAAGACCACTGCCACCACCTTGTTCAGGATCCCACAGGTCGAACGGCGCAAAAGTCAGCAGGTTGGAGCCGCTGATGTACAAGCGCATATTTTTATAGGTATAGCCGATTTCTGCATTCTTTAACTTCAGGAAGGCACCGTTACGCTCCCAATAGCTGGACAATTTGTTGTTATTATTATTGGTTTTGCGTGACAAGCGCGGGTAAGTCGCATTGGTATTCTGATTATCGGGACTCCAACGTTCGTCTGCCACCCATGATAGTACGTTGCGCAGCATATTGTCACCGAAAGGATGGAAATCCTTTACCATGAAGGAGGTTCTGGCTATTCCCTGGAAGAAGAAGGAGAAATCCAGATTCTTCCATTTAATAGAGGGACCGAAGCCATATACAATCTCCGGTACGCCGGGATGTTTTGCCCATACCCAGTCGTCTGTATCTGTCAGGTTATCATCATATCCGTACCAGTCTCTTGAAATATTGATATATTTGATATCTCCTGGAATCACTGCCGCTCCCAATTGTTGTTGGTGGTTGGCAATATCTGCTGCATCAATGAAGAGTCCGTCGGCAATATAAATGGCATTCTTATTGGCACTGACTCCGATTTTTGACTGCCATGGATATTTCGGTGATTCATCATATTGGGTGATTTCATTATGCGCATATGTGAAAGTTCCTTTGAAGCTGACGAACCAGTTTTTGTTGAACTGCTTGTTATAGCTGGCTGCTAATTCAAATCCCTGATTGCGCATAGCTGCCAGGTTGCCGTATACTTTAGTGGTAGCTGTACCCATATATGTCGGAGTGGTCCCTTTCTCCTGGAAGATGTCGCGACGATTTTCGCGAAAGATATCAAAAGTAAGGTCTAAAGAGTGGAACAATTGTAAATCGACTCCAAAATTAATCTTTTCTCCTACCTCCCATGTAATATCTTCATTGGCATAGCGTTGATAAACGGGACCATTGTAGGTTACATTCTGATTGACACCTGTTGTAAATCCTTTGCCGCCCAGGTCAATTTGAGACATGTAGATAAAACGGCTGCCATTAATCTGGTCGTTACCTACCAGACCCCACGAACCGCGTAGCTTCAATTTAGAAACAACGTTTTTCAAAGGTTTGAAGAAAGATTCTTTACTGATGTTATAACCTGCGGCAATGGAGGGGAACAGACCGAAACGGTGTCCTTTGGCAAAATTCTCCGATCCATTGTATCCTACGTTCACTTCAGCCATATACTTTCCGGCATAAGCGTAGGAGGCGCGTGCTGCAAGACCTTGTTTGCGTTGAGGCAATGAACCGATAAAGTTCCCATCGCCCGGTGTGTTGTTTACAAGTTCGTCCTGGCTATAGATTAGCATCGCATTGACGTCATGTTCACCGAATGTACGGCTGTAATTGACCATTCCTTCCAAATAGAAACGGCGGTCGCCGGAATTTGTATTCTTTGCGGTCAGGTTTGTCGTATATTCGTCTCCAATACGGCTTGTTGTGTAGGTGTAGCCACCATTGCCATCGTCTTCGTATCCGGTCAGTGCGAATTTGTTCCACTTCCCTTCACGTTTGTTCTCGGAACTCGACCAGTTCTTGAATGAAGCCAGTGCTTTGAAACTCAGACCTTCGGTGATGAAATCCAACTTCTGGTTAAATTCCAGTGCTGCAATGACTGTGCTTTGGAATCCTTTGTTGTAGCCTGTAGCAGCCTGAGCCACCGGGTTGGTCTGATAGTCGGCGTTGACACGTTCTGTAGCTCCCCATTTAATATAAGGTGTTTCACCGTCATCCGGAAAATATACCGGGAATTCAACAGGTGATGTATTCATGGCATTGGTAAAGATGGCTCCTACTCCCTGGTTAGGAGTAGTCATGTCACGCAACTGTACGTTCAGGCGCAAGGACAACTTAGAAGAATTGCTCAATTTGGCGTTGATGTTATTCTGGAAGTTATAGCGCATGATTTCAATATTGTTATTATAGGAGAAGAAATCCTTTGAACGATTCTTCAACATACCGGATTCGTGGTTGACAGAGATGCTGGAGAAGTAGTCTACACGTTTACCACCGCCACGGATGTTAAAGTTGAACTTTTCGCTATAAGAAGCGTCTTTAAACAATTCGTCATACCAATTTACGTTCGGATAGATATAAGGATTCAATCCGGCACGTGTTCCGTCAATTCTATCTTGGCTGTAAAGCACGTCACCGCTATTGTCATTGTTTACGGCCTCGTTGAAAAGTTCCATGTAAGTGGCACCGTCTACGAATTTAGGGGTACTGGTCGGTTGAGACATTTGTGCTTCCATACGGAAGTTGATAATCGGCTTATCCAGATTCATACCCGATTTGGTGGTTACAATCATCACACCGTTGGCACCACGGGTACCGTACATCGCTGTTGCGGTAGCATCTTTCAGGATAGAGAAACTATCGATAATCTCGGGATCAAGATTATTCAGGTCACTTGAACTTACCTGCACACCATCCAGAATGATTAGTGGATCGGTGACTCCGTTCATGGTCGAAACACCGCGAATCCAAAAGTTGGCGCCATCAGCTCCCGGCTGACCACTTTTCTGGACGGCAATAACACCAGCCAGACGTCCGGCAAATGCAGTAGACAGATTGGTAGAAGGTACCTTTAATTCAGTTGGTTTAATAGATTCAACAGAGCCTACCATACTGGCTTTCTTTTGTCCTGTACCATAAGCTGTGATGACTACTTCTTCCAACTGCTTGGCATCTTCATTCAAATCGATGGATAACACTTTGCGTGAACCGATCTTGATTTCTTTGGGTGTGTATCCTACATAAGAAATGAGAATAACATCCGAAGGAGCAGCCATGATCGTGAACTTTCCGTCAATGTTGGTGATTACTCCTGTAGCAGCCCCTTTGATTTGTACGGAAGCACCGATAATGGATTCACCTGTATTGGCGTCGACTACCACACCTACGATTTCCGACTTTTTCGGTCCCTGACTTTTTTGCTGAACAGTCTCTGCTTTCGCGCTTTTCAAGATAATTTCATTATTCTTGATGACATAGTCAATTCCGCTGTTACTGAATACTTTTCTTAAAACTTCATTAATGTCTCCTTCGCAATCGTAGTCCTTTTTCTCGTCATTGGCGACAACGCCGGACTTGAAGAAGAATGTGTACTGGCTATTTTCTTCGATCAGCTGAATAGCCTGTTGCATGGTGATGGACTGACCCTTGAGAATGATTCTCTTTCCTTGTGCGCCATGAGCGTAGAGAGCCATTGGAAGGAAGCAAATCAATAGAACGGCATATCTGAGTATGCTGTTACTAAAATGCATATTTTTCATGTTTCTAAAAGGTTAATAGTGAATATATAGATAATTTGTTTTTAATGTATTAATATAATATGATGTCGTTATTTTCTTGTTTCTCTTTTAAATCGAGGCTGATACATATCTTTTCGATGATATTGGTAAGCGGCTCGTCTTTATGTATGGTTCCGTTGAACTTCAGCTTTTTGAGCTTTTCTTCTTTAATTATGATGTTTACATGGTATGAACGGTTGATAAAATTGATGAATTCCTGTAATGGCTTGTTGGTAAAGCGATATTTACTTGAGCGCCAGTCATACTCGTTGATATCTATATTCGTGCGTACAACTGATTTGGCCTGGGTATTGTATACGATTCGTTCGTTCGGTTGCATCGGCAGTTCTCGCTGTCCTTCCTCTGCCTGGAATTTGATGGAGCCGGTGAATAAGGTAATTTCCGATTCCATGTGCCCGGCTTTGATGTTGAATTCCGTTCCGGTCACTTCAATACGCGATTCCTGGAAATAAACCCTGAAGGGTGCTCCCTGAGCTTTTTTCACTTTAAAGAAAGCTTCTCCTTTTTCCAGGAAGATTTCTCTGTTGTTCAGAAATGACTTGTGATAGCGAATTTGAGAAGCTGCGTTGAGCCATACTTCCGAACTGTCCGGCAGCATGACTGCCAGCTTATCATTCATTGGAGCACTGATATTAATGTCGGATGATGAAATATTGTTGGCAATCCAAAAGCCGATAATGAAGATGGCAACAGTGGCAGCGATGGAATATCCGATACGATAGTATTTCTTGTTTCTCTCTAAAGGCTGTTTTTCGTTCCGGCATCTGACTATAATCTTATTGAGTATGGTGTGCGGGGGAACATGATCTTGTATATGAGCTTTAGGAGCTTTATCCCATTGTTGAGACTGAAAGTTAACCATAGGCTTCTCATTGAGAAGCTGTTCCCTTTCGGAAGTTGTCAGTCTGTCGGCTAACATCTTTTTTATAATATTAATGAGTTCTATTGAATTCACGCCCTTATATATTAGTGACAATGATTGTTATTGACTTCGGTTACATACTAAATACTCCCCATATTACATTTACCCCTATCGGATATAAAAAAAAATGTGTTTTATTTTTGTATCTTTTAAATAATGTATAGCTTTGTTGTCACTAATATTTGCACAAATATGAACGAAAGAGAAAGAGTATTGGCTATTAAGGGCGGTGATCATCAGGCGTTTATTGATTTGTATAACGAGTATTGGAGTCAGGTTTATGACTTTAGCCGATTGTACATCGCTACAATTGTTGATGCAGAGGAAATTGTTCAGGATGTGTTTGTGAAGTTGTGGGAATCAAGGCATTTACTGAAGGAAGATGAAAATATCAAAGGTTTTCTCTTTATTGTTACCCGAAACATCGTATTTAATAAAAATAAGAAGAGAGTAAATGAGAATCTTTTCAAAACCTCTGTTTTGGTAGCCTATGGAAACGAAGGTTATTATAACTCCACTACTGTGGAGGAGGATTATTGTGCTTCCCAACTAAAAAATTTCATTGATCGGTTAATCAATTCACTTCCTGAGCAACAAAGAAAATGTTTCCTGTTGAGTCGTGAAGAAAATCTGAGTTACAAGGAGATAGCCGAGAGACTTGGTATTAGTCAGAAGACTGTAGAAATACATATGGGTAAGGCCTTGAAATTCTTGAAAGATAAGGTGAAACGAGGCTGGGAGATTCTATTGTCGCTTCTTTCATTTTAGTTATAAAAATAAGACATTCCTTCTTTCTCATTATTTAATAGTGTCGGAATAGACTTATCTTTTTTCTTGCTGTTCTTAGCAGGCTGTTACTTTATCTGTATTTTCAATAGCCTCTTTTCTTTTCAGATAGACTTTCTGAAGTAGTCAGATTATTAATGATGTAATAGAAACTCATGTACTTTTGGCTATAATCAAGTTTTGAGGCTGATAGTAATAAGCTTTGATTCGCAAAAATTATTTAGTAATAAAAATAGTTGGAAAAAAGTTTGGTATGGCAGCTTTTTTTGCACTACATTTATCATTCATCGCTGTTTCAAGTTAGGCGTTTCCATTTGAACAGATAAATCCGACAGCATTCCCCGATCATAGTTATTGTATTTGAAAACAATGATTAGAATGTAGTTTTTCGATGTGGAATTGCAAGGTAACATAATAAATAAAGCTTTAATTAATTTGGACAAAATGAAAAAAGTACTGTTAACTTTAAGTTTGAGTATCGTTGCGTCGATGGGCAGTTTCGCGCAGAATGAACCCTATAAGAATCCGAAACTTGCTCCGGAAGAGCGTGCGGAAGACTTAATAGGGAGATTAACCTTGAAAGAAAAAGTAGGATTGATGAAAAACTCTTCTTTTGCGGTAGAACGGCTAGGGGTTGCTCCCTATAATTGGTGGAGCGAGGCTTTGCATGGTGTTGCCCGCAATGGACTGGCTACAGTGTTTCCGATAACTATGGGTATGGCATCTACCTTTGATGATGAAGCAATTGAAAGAGTGTATGTTGCCGTCAGTGATGAAGGACGTGCTAAATTCCACGATGCACATCGCCGTAACCGCTATGGATATGGAAACGAAGGGCTTACTTTTTGGAATCCGAATGTGAATATTTTCCGTGATCCGCGTTGGGGAAGGGGACAGGAGACTTTCGGTGAAGACCCTTATCTGACCACCCGTATGGGAGTAGCTGTAGTAAAGGGAATGCAGGGACCGGCAGATGCCGAATATGACAAGGCTCATGCGTGTGTCAAGCATTATGCAGTGCATAGTGGTCCTGAGGCGAAACGTCACTCTTTTGATGTAGAAGATCTCTCTCCCCGTGATTTATGGGAGACGTACCTTCCGGCCTTCAAGGCTTTGGTGCAAGAGGCAGACGTGAAGGAAGTGATGTGCGCTTATCAGCGCCTGGAAGGAGAGCCCTGTTGTGGTAGCAACCGGTTGTTAACGCAAATATTGAGGGATGAATGGGGCTATAAACATCTGGTTGTAAGTGATTGTGGTGCTATTGATGATTTTTTTGTGAAAGGGCGCCATGAGACACATAAAGATGCTGCGGATGCCAGTGCTTCTGCTGTGATCAATGGAACTGACCTTGAATGTGGCTCGATATATTCGCATTTGGAGGAAGCTGTGAAGCAGGGATTAATCACAGAAGAACGTATAGATACAAGTTTGCGCCGTTTGTTGAAAGCCCGTTTTGCTTTGGGCGAGATGGATCCGGATTCTATCGTTCCCTGGAGCAAAATTAGTATAGATACTGTGGATTGTGATTTGCACAAACATATGGCGTTGGATCTGGCACGTAAATCTATGGTATTGCTTCACAATAATGGTGTGCTTCCGTTGGCAAAAACAGGGGCACGTATCGCAGTGATGGGACCGAATGCGGTTGATTCGGTGATGCAATGGGGGAACTACGAAGGTGTACCCTCGCATACATATACTATTTTGGAAGGGATTCGCTGCAAGATAGGCGATGTGCCTTTTGAGAAAGGATGTGAGTTGCTGGATAATCGGATTTTTGAATCTTATTTTAATGAGATCTCCAACAATGGGCGTCCCGGTTTGACGGCTACCTACTGGAATAATATGAATTTGAGTGGTGATGTAGCGGCTACAAGTCAGATTACTTCTCCGATTAATCTGAGTAATGGTGGGAATACGGTCTTTGCCACAGGTGTGGGCTTATATAATTTTACTGCTGTTTATGAAGGAACTTTTCGTCCGAAAGAGAGTGGAGCTTATGAGTTGCTGATTGAAGGAGATGATGGCTATCGGGTATATGTGAACGGGGAAAAGGTGATTGATTATTGGGGAGAACATGCCAGTGCTAAAAGAGACTATACACTGAAAGCGACTGCGGGAACAGATTATAAGATCAGAATAGAATATATGCAGGCAGGTGCGGAGGCATTGCTTAGATTTGATTTGGGTATTTATCGTCATATTTCACCTGAGATGGTTGTCGATAGAGTCAAAGAAGCGGATATTGTTATTTTCGCAGGTGGCATTTCGCCGAGTTTGGAAGGCGAAGAGATGTATTCCGTTAACAGTCCCGGATTTGCTGGCGGCGACCGTACTTCAATTGAACTACCGCAAGTGCAGCGTGATATCCTGAAAGCATTGAAGAAAGCGGGGAAGAAGGTGGTGTTTGTCAACTGTTCCGGATCGGCGGTCGCATTGGTTCCTGAGATGGAGTCTTGTGATGCTATCTTGCAGGCATGGTATCCCGGGCAGTCTGGCGGATTGGCTGTGGCGGACGTTCTGTTCGGAGATTTTAATCCGAGTGGAAAGCTGCCCGTTACTTTTTATAGGAGTACGGACCAGTTGCCGGATTTTGAAGATTACAGTATGAAGAATCGTACCTATAGATATATGACGGAAGTTCCTTTGTTTCCTTTTGGATACGGATTGAGTTATACTACTTTCGATATTTCTAAAGGACGTTTGAATAAGAAAATTATATCTGCCGGACAGGATTTGAATTTTAAAGTCAATGTGAAGAATACAGGGAAGTATGATGGAGCTGAAGTTATTCAGGTGTATGTCCGCAAAGTAGATGATGCGGAAGGGCCGATAAAGAGTTTGCGCGCTTTCCGTCGGGTACCGCTGAAGGCGGGAGAGACTTGTGTTGTATCTATTGATCTTTTGCCAACTACATTTGAGTTCTTTGATCCGACTACAAATACTATGCGTATTATGCCCGGAAAATATGAAATCATGTATGGCAATAGTTCGGATATACCTTCGGGGAATAAATTGAGTGTAACACTTCGGTAATAATATTACTCATTAATGGGGGTGTCAAAAGTCAGTAGCAATAGCTTGTGTATTCACCTACCACCTCCCCCTGCGGGTACTCCTCCTTCCCGAAGGAGGAGATTTAAGATACTGCCGACTTTTTTGTCAGCCCCAGTTTCGTTACTATTGACTTTTGACACACTCTCATTTATTTTTCGGGAAATTCAGTCTGGGATTTTAAGGACAGCTGAGTGATCCTTATCCTTTTTTATCGTTCCTATTTCATATACTGATGTAATGGTGCAGGAAGGGGCTGTGTTGTAATGCTATTACAGACTCAGGCTTTCTCACAGCGGATCAGTACTTTTTGTCCGTTGTTTAAGGTGCTGGCAAACAGATAAGTGTCTCCACCTTCCGACAATTTGATTCGTTTACGGAGTTCGGCAACCGTAGCCGGAAAGTTACGTACTGTGATATTTGCTTTTTTCAAGTCTCCGAGACTTTCTTTTAGTTCTTTTTTATTAAGGCTGCACTGACTAATGATGTGGAAAGCCCTGCCGGGAAAGCTCTCGACCAACACATCAGAAGTATAAAGATGACTGTTAGGATGCAGTTTTTTAACAGGAAATGCGGAGGCGATGCTGCGGAAAGCTCCGGCTTTCAGGAGTGAAGCGTTCGGCTCATAGAGATAATTTTCCAGTGCGTTGGTATAGTTGCATTCGCTGCACTGCTCCTGTTCGCGGGTGAATACGAAATGCTGTTCTTCCTGTATCCCCTTGGTAGGGAGATTTACGCAATGGATGGATATTTCTTCTACCGATGCTTGTCCGAGTATCAGTAGTAATTCTTTGCATTCATTATTGGCAGATATGATGTGAACTTTCTGTACGTGTTGTAACTCTTTCAGTGCCAATGACAAGTCCAGCATGGGCGAGAGTTTGACCATGACCTGTCCCGCTTTGTTCAGTAAGAGTTCTTCCAGTTCGGCTACATCGGGTTCACAGTCTGAGATGGCAACAGTCTTTCCTCCGTGCTCGTTGCGGCGGGCAGGATCGAGGAAGATGCAGTCTACCGGAGACATAGCTTGCAGATAACTCACTCCGTCCTCGTTCTTTACGTTGATATGGTTTAGGTTCAGGATGGGAAAGTTGTGTGCTGCTATCTCGCAGAGTTCCTGCTGGCGTTCTACGTAAATGGCGGATTTGAATTTGGCAGCAAGGAAAGCGCAGTCTATTCCGAATCCTCCGGTCAGGTCCGTCAGGGAGTTACCTTTTAAAAGGGTTGCTTTGTAGCGGGCGGTGACTTCTGACGAGCATTGCTCCAGTGATAGGTGCTTCGGGTACCATATATCATCCATGTCGCTCCATGATGGAATCTTTTCGGCGGCAACCTGCCTTCCTGCTATCTGTGTGATGGCGGTCGGCATATCTACATTCGGGTATTTTCGGGCTTGCAGGGCCAGAGCACGTACATCATCCGTCTGATGTTCGCGGATAAAGAGCTGGGTTTCGGGGGAGATTTGCATCATAGGTTGTTTATATTCGGCGTTATATGGTGGACTTGTTTATGGTATTACGTTGTATTTCTTCCGGGCTTCTTCTCGGCTGCAGAAGTTGAAATGCCACCATTCGCTGGGCAATGCACGGAATCCGGCGGCTTTCATTACTTTCCTCAATAATATCCGGTTCTGACGTTCTGTTTTGGTGATTTTTCCGTTGCGTATCAGTTCGCCTTCTTCGGTGATGTGCGCTTCTACTCCAAGATGATCGACCTTTGTGCCCATAGGCAACGGTCGCCCCAGCGAGTCCTGAATGCTGATGTCTACCGCTAGGCCGTAATTATGAAGTCCGCCTCCACGGTTGGGGTTGGAGACATATCTGTATTTGGAAGTTCCTTTGACCACATCCCACATTTTTCTCTGTACGGACATCGGACGTGCAGCGTCGTAAATAATGAGACTGTAAGATGGATGCAGTGCCTTCAGTGCTTCTTGTGCTTTTAAGAGGGCATACGCCGCATGAGGATGCAGATAGGCTTCGGACAGGTTGTCATAAAGAATTTCTCCGGTGAAGTTATCCGCTTTTGTGTACATTAGGCTGATGGCGATGCTGTTGTCCAGCTCCGCTATATTTATTAGTCCCAGAGAATCCATGTAAAGAGCCATCGGGCTTTTCTGATGTTTTGGAACCAGTGTGCTGGCGGATTCATTTTTCTGCGAGGGGGATGTATAAATAGAATCTGCATCAATGGAGTCCGCATGAGCAAAGGATATACAGTCGGATGCTGTACCTTCGGGGCTTATATCTCCGGGTCCTGCGCATATAGAGTCTGTGCACGTTGTTTCGACCTTTGCAGATGTCTTCGTCTCCTTATGCCCCGGTACACAGGAATACCCTGCCAGCAGAAAGCAAAAGACAGATAAACTATATTTCAGCATCATCATTACTCCTTTGGGTTTTGTGTGCCAAAGATACTTCTTTTTGAATTTAGCACCAATAAAAAGCCTTTTTTACGCTGTTTGTTGGATCTATATATCCTGCGCGTTGGACATATATGCCCTGCGTGTTGGATATATATCCCCTGTACGTTGGACATATATATCCTGCATGTTAGGTTACTATACCCTGCATGAACGGTAACTATACCCTATATGCAAATATAGTCTGAATACCGGCACACCTTCTTCTGTGATTTATCCGGATTTTCAGCGGTTGATACTGACTATTACTTTTTTTAGATTGGCCGTATTCTTCCATATTTCGAGTAGTTGCAGAATACGTTCATCCGTTACTCTGCTGTTATTGACAGACAGCAGTTCCGAATATATTTCCAGCAGCTTCTTCAGTTCCTTGACAGGCTGTTCCGGAAGTTCGGCAATCAGTGATGTAAGTAGCAGCTCCAGTTCCCGGTTGTGTAGTGGGCTGACGTTTATCATTTGCTGTTGTATCAAGTCGGTAAGTCTTTTCAGAGGTCCCCATCCGGTACGTTGGTGCGAACCCAGTATCCTGCCGATACGTGCACTGTCTATACATCCTGTGTTGACACGGTCCGTCCATATTCCGGCGGCATAAGAACGGGAAGTCTTGTCGGCTACCAGCATACAACTCGCTTCCAGCAGATAAGAGGTCTCATGCCATTCGTGCCTTAATTGGTGAAGTGCCTCTATAGTGGCTTGGGTGATACCAACTTCTCTCACTTCATTTAGCATCGGATCATAAATGGCACAGCGGATGCACCATACAAACAATGGTTCCGGTGTATTGGGAGCTAGCCATACAAGGCGGGGCAGATCGTTTTGTATATCGTCATAACGTTCTATCTGTGAATACATTTCCACCAGTAGCGGATGCGGGTCATACGAGTGATAATTCACTCTCTCATCATACTTTCCTTTGTTGACGATGTGGATGTTCTCTCCTTCCGGAACATTGAAACTAAGGGTTGAAGATGTCCAGTTGACCACTTTGTTGTGATAATCAGTATATGAATGAGGCGTTTGGAAAGTCCACCATGAGAAGTTTCCCGTCAGAAATTCGCGTGAGCTTTTGCTATAAGAGAAATCTTTAAATTCAGTATAAACCGTCTCCGGTGATTTGATCAATCCTGCTGTCATCCACCATGAAGGGTGGGCGAAGGGAGCTTGTGGAACTGCATCTTTTGCTCCCATCAAGAAGGAAAACAAATTTTGGTATTCCCCTTCCAATTCCTGAAGGACAGTCGGAAGGTCTTGCGAGGGATAATCATTCAATGCCATCCTCGACAGGGCTATCTGCATATCCATATCGTCCGGCTCGGCATTGGCCTGCTGATATTGTCCGAGTCTTTTTATCAGAACTATGGGGTCAATAAATGCAGGCGTATGCGTAGGAGTGGATAGCATGGGAAGTCGGTTCTCGTTGCTTTCCAAAAGGTCTAATGTCCGGCACAGTAATTGTTTGTGAATAGGTAATTCCGTTCTTTTATTACTCTTCTGGCGGATGGTTATTTTCTGCAGATTGCGATATCTCCACTGACCTTTCTGAAGTTCGTCTTTCTGCACCATTTTCTCGTGCAGGGTGCTCAGTTCTTTTGCTTCTATGGGGAAACGCTTGATTAATAGTTTTGCATAGTCGATAAGGAACGTTGCCATCATAGAATCCAATATTCCGTTGCGTGAACTTCCGCCATTGATAAGTAACTTATAGGCACGTTGAAGAACAGGTGTCCATTGGGTGATATGTTTCGCTTCCAGTTGCTCATTCCATTCTACCAACGCATTCAGGAAAAGGTCGAAGTGGTATAGCTCATTGGAATCTAGTATTTGGCTGGCCAGAAATAGCAGGTCTTCGATGGAAGTAATTTCCTGTATCCGGTTGTCTTCCCGAAGGATGGGTGGCATCGGTTCATAGTCGAAGGAGGCGACATTTGCCTGCTCGTCAAGAGTAGTCAGCAAGACTTTATCGGTAGATAAAGCATCTGAAACATTGTCTTTCAGATAAGCTGCCAACTCTTTTTTAGTGCTGGTCAGCATTGTTTCTGCATAAGCAGAGAGTGCTTCTTTCAATGTGGGCGACTCTGTTTCTCCAAATGTTTGAATCAGTTTCACTATCTTGTTCTGAGTAGATTCGTCGCGACTCATCAACCCTTGTGTGGCAGCGCAACAGATGGCATCATGATATTCTTTTTTCTCTTTCGCCAGTTTGCTGAGAACTCCCAGCGTGTTTTGATGGACAGCTTTTACGTCCGAAGCGAAGAGGACAGTGGTCTGATCCAGAAAATCATCTGTCAGGAACCGTGGATGGCTGCACAGATTCTTCAGAAGACCGAGGATGATATTGATCGGACGGCTATGGGGAGAAGATAGTGCGGCAAACATTTCCGGCTGCAATGTCAGTTGTTCTTCAACGCTGGGATTGAGTGCCGTAAACATACCGGCAAACCAGCTGCACAGGTTCTTGTTGAAGTTCCGGTTGATTGCCAGCAAAGACTCTTTCAGTACACGCATACGGTCTAACTTTCCGTTCTCGGTGAAGTGCTGGAATGTATAATAAGGATATCCTTTGGCCGGATTGGCGTGCCAGTTTTGCCCGCAGTCATATTCAAACAAATACCAGATGTGCTCGTTGATTGTAATATCCCGCTTTTCTAATACGGGGGTAGTGTGGATATAGTTAACCAGATAACCTGCTATCGTCTGCGGAGAGGGGGAAACGGTGAGAATACCCCTTTCTATCCAGTCCATCAATATCTCGTAGTCCATATTGTAGAAGCCTCCGAACTCCTTACCTTCACCTTCAACGAAATAACTGTCCAGCCACGTGGGAATATGCCATGCGGCTATCTCGTTCAGATGCGCTGTGTTTATCCCCCATTCGTGTTTGCGAAATTCCTTGAGGGGAAATATCACAAGGGCGGCAAGATCAATAATGTGATGCTGGCCCGACGTGGCACGCGTACCATATGTCCTTTCTTCCAGCTGGACAAACTTATTATAGTATTCTTCCAACCGGCTGAGGCAAGGGATGAGGCTCTTCCGCTCCTCCTGTGTCAGTTTCTGCAGAAAAGGAATGATCTTCTGCCCTTGCTCTTTTTCTACTATCTCGGTAAGCTGTGTTTCTAGTGCAGTCATGGTTATAATTTTGATTGAAGGATATATGATAACAATATCCGTGTTTATAAATTAGTCTACTTTAAATCAATTAAGATCACCTGAAATGATAAAAAACTGATACCAAGCAATATTACCTATTACTTATCACCTTTTTAATGCAGTAACTACTTTTTTCAGATTAGCATTCTTTTTCCACATTTCCAGGCGCTCACGGACTTTGTCGTCCGTTACGCAATGGCCGTTCACGCGCAGCACTTCCGCGTAGAGTTCGAGTAACTGTTTTTGTCCGGTGACCGGATTGTCGGGCAATCCGCCGATCAATACAGTGAGTAACTCTTCCAGTTGTTGATTGTGAAAGGCGCTTCGTTTGTATATGCTTTCATACACTTCTGTGGTGAAGCGTTTTAGCGGAACAATGCCCATATTGATAATTCGTGCTACTATTTCTCCTAGCCGGTGATTGTCTATTCTGTTGTTAGCGATGCCTTCCACCCATAGCTCCGCAGCGTATGAACGGACGGTTTTGTCAACAAAAAGCAGGCCTCCGCCCAGCAACAGTAAACTCATCTCCCGAAGCGGACAGTGAAAAGACAATAACATACGTAAAGCATTGGCTATACTGCGTTTGCTCTCTTCCTGCGGTGAACCGAAATCCATGTAGCAGTTAATGATTTGTGCAACCAGTGGTTCCGGTTGGTTGGGGAAGAAGCTGAACAGACGTTCCATATAGTCGGAATCGCCTATATTGTATCTGCTGTTGATGACCAGATGTTCTTGCCAAAGCTGGTGGCTGTTGTGTTCTGCATACTCATGCCACTTGTAGAAATCGAGCTGGAGCAGACGTGTATCTGCTGCATATTGATTTTCTTTCTGTGCCGGTTCTTTCCAGCCATAATTTCCTGTCAGGTAGTTGTGGGGCAGCGTGTTGCAGGAGAAGTTTTTGAATGCTTCAAATTCTGTATCCGGCTCTTTCACCAGTCCGGCTGCAAGCCAGGCAGATGGATGATTGTACGGTGGTTCGGGCTGCGTCTCTTTATCTAATAAAAAGAGACAAAGATGCAGATATTCATTATTTAATAATTGTCGGGCGACAGCAATGGCTTCTTCCTTGTCTTCTAGAGCGCAGCGTGCTATGGCCAGCTGAAAGTCCCATGAACAAGGCTTTACATTCGCTTCCTGATAAACGGCGAGCCGTCGTATAAGTTCGGTGCTCTGGATGTATACCGGGATATGTGTCGGAGTAGAGAGTAAAGGTAATGAGTCGCCTTTTTGGATTTTACGGATTACTTCCAGCCACAATTGTTTGATAGGTTCAAAACAGGTTCTATTGCTGTAAGTTGGCTGCCAGTCTGCAAGACGCTTGAAAGCACGTTCGTCGTAGGCTCCTCTGTTTGCGTCTATTCCTTTAAGTCTTTCTTCCAGGCGGGTAAAGAGCTTACTTAGGAATCCTTGGTTGGCAGTGTCTTTTTGTGTCCATAAACGTTGATATTCCAGCAGGAAAGTGGCAAGAAAGTTCTCGTATACCGCCCAACTATTGATAATGATGTTGGCTGCCCGTTGGAATACAGGCTCCATCCGGCTGAAATCTTCTTCATCCAACTGAGGATGGAAGGCGATGAGGGCGGCAATCGCTGTGTCTGTTTCCCAACTTTCATTCATGTCGAACAGGCGGCTGAGCTGGAACAGAAAATCCTCTTTATTGGCAGGAAACGGGATGCGGTTGTCTTTCCGACAAATACGAACCTTTTCTTGGAAGGTTGTTTCGGGAAGGCCGGCTTCTTCCGCAGGCTGCTTCATGAAAGAAACAAGTATATCCTGTACGCTCTGGAACATCTCGGATTGGTAAGATAGCAATGTCTCTTGCAATGTAGAAGAGGATGCGTCTCCGTATTTTGATATAAAGCTGGCAGCTTTCTTTTGCAGGCTTTCATCTTTCTTTAGGAATAGTTGGCAGAGTGGGATGCAACATGCTTCTTTCATTTCGGGGTGCCCGGTAACGATCTGCTCAAAAATGGAATAAATAGTGAGCAATGAGTTTTTGGGGCTGGAAAAGAAAAGAGTAGTCGCACGCTCGATAAACTCCTGATAGTGGAACCCGCCTTCGGAGGCAATCTTTTTTAGTTGTTGTAACATCACATTCACCGGTTTGGTGTATGGAGAGGTGAACACTTGCATGATTTCCTCTTGCAGGGATATGAGTTCTTCCGCCCTTGGCTGCAATTCTTCAAAGAGTCCGGCAAACCAATTTACCATGTCTTTTTTAAAACTTCGGTTGAAGGTGGAAAGTGTTGCTCGCAGAAGCTGGTTTCTGTCCAGATGTCCGTCGAGCGAGAAACGATAGAAAGCGGCGCTAAAGCTTTCATCCCGTGAGGTGGTCCCTTCTTTATAGGCTGTTTGGGCACGGTCATTATGATAACCAATGGATGATTCCTGTTCGAAAAGATACCAAATGTGTTCTTTTAGGGTGATTTCTCTTTTTAACAGTAAATCGCTGTTAAAAGTGTCTTTCCCTTTAGGAAGGGAAGATCTGATACAGATGTAACCGGGCAATATTTGTGCGATACGTTTTGGAGAGAGTTCTTGCATATAGCCCATATCTATCAGCTGCATGAGCTGTTCGTAGGATATATTGAAATTCAAGTAACTTTCCGCATCATTTATATACTCTGCCAGCCAACTGGGAGTATAAAGAGAAAGCAATTTGCAAAGTAAGTTGAAGTTTATGTGGTATCCCAGGTCCATTTCTCGTTTGTTGCCACATACGAACTGTACGGCACCCAGAAAGCGTGCCCGGTGATGATCGCAAAAAGTTTCACTAAACTTGCCTTTTATCCATTGCAGTTCCCGAATAGTGGGCAGGAGTTTTCTCCGTTCTTTCACTGAAAGTTCTAACAACCTTTTGATAAAAGGTATCAATATCTTTTCTTCTTTCTCCGGAGTATCCACATAAGTTTTGGATAATTTCTCCAACTCGCGTTTCAGTTCTTCCATTGTACAAGTTTCTTTACTGCTAAAATATGTTTGCAGGCTCCCCGTTCTCCCTGATTGCCGCTAAACCAGGTACAGGTGCAACGTTCTTTTTCACTTTCCCTGTCCAAAATAACCGTATGTCTTACTCCTCCGCTCCCAGCGACACGTGCTTCTGTCCGGTTTCCGTCATTTGATATAATTTCCACTTTCTCTTCTTCCAATAGCTTCTCGGCAGCCATCATACGCGGATTGAGACTCAGGATGCGCTCTGTCTTAAAAGGCAGGCGACGATAAAAGAAACTATTCTCATCCAAGTCGAATCCCAGTAACCCCATAGCTGCCAGTCGTGCGGATAGAGAATCCACCTTATCGAGATCAATGTGCTCCTCAATAGCGAAAAGAGTGGGGTTGAACTGCTGGTTGGCGTAACTGTATTTATCCATCGCTTCTATCCATTTCTCCGGTACGTCTTCAAGCAGAGCGTCCAATGTCGCACCTTCTCCTGAGAATCCGCGCCAACATTCCCTCGACAGGGAAAGGCTGAAACGAACCGGACCGAAATAGAGTTGCCAGATGGTCGATTGCATTGTCGGATGAACAAAGACTCTCAGCTCGTCGGCAAATGGCAACAGGGGTTCGAGCAGGCGCAGACGATGTACTCCTCCGATACAAACGGCATTCAGACTTTTCACCGGTGAAAAGGCCGGTTTTTGTCCGCGCATCACCAAATAATAGTCACATTTCACGGTTCCTTTGGGGAGTGTCTGAAAGAGTTGCAAAGTCTGTATGCGATTGAAAGAATACATCCGTTCGGCAACAGACTGGTAAATCTGTACCGTGGTCAGCCCCTTTATCCATTTTACGGGCAGCGGTACTTTGCGTTCTATTACTTTTTCACCTTTATTGTAAAGCCCTACCTCCTTAGGTCCGACTGACATCACTACTTTTTCTTGTTTGCTGATGCTTCCCAATGCAGAAATCATACCGGCATTGAAGTCAACATTCGTTGTTCCGTTCTCCAGAAACTCTCCGTCGTGTCCATCGGGCAGTACGTCGACTCTGGCATATACGCCTGCACAATTCGAAAATCCTTCGAAGCGTAAACGTTCATTTCCTGCCGTCACAATCGGGTCTTTCAGCATGGAAAGCTGGGCAGGAGTCAGATTAAAACTGGATTGTACTACGTTGGACAACGCAATGAGGCAGCGTGCCGTCATATAAGGTTGTGTTAGCTTCCCCCAAAAGAAACAGGGAGCTTCTTTCTTTTCTATTTCACTGTATTTTGCCAGAAATAATTCGTCCTGATCAGACGAACGTTGTAAGACAGACGGAGCAGCGTATTGATATGAAATAGTATCGGTCATAGATAAATATATAAGTGCTTGTTGGACATTTCCCAAATATAGAAATTAAATCTCAGAATGGAAAGTTGTTGAGTAGTTTACTCTGTTTGTGATGCTGGGATTGTGATTTTATAAAGTGAAATATTTTAGGTTGTTTGCTTCGCTTTTGCGTTTTGAATGCGAAAGTCAGTGTTTGCTTTTATGGATTGTTTTTTGTTTCAGTATAAATGATTGTTTGCTGTATATTGCTGATAAATAAAGAATTATTCGATTATTAAAAATTATTCTTAATAGTTTTAGATAGATCTTTATATCTAAATAAATTATTTTTTATAACTACAATTATATAGCTTTTTTATATGTAATGGAGAAATAATATTTTTGCGGTGAAATATTACTTTCACATTAGAGAGAACTAATAAGTGTTATGAAATATAGATTAAGAAAAGGAAGCTGTTTGTGAAAATCGCTCCAATATTGTTTGTTTTGTTTGTGTTATCCCATTTTGGTGCCAAGAGTGGTTTTCAAAATGGGATTTTTTTTGGCTGATTAAAAAGTCGGTAGTATCTTAAATCTCCTCCTTCGGGAAGGAGGAGTACCCGTAGGGGGAGGTGGTAGGTGAATACGCAATTCTTTTATTCATAGTAAATTAGAGATAACCTTGTTTACCTACCACCCCGGCTTTCAGCCACCCCTCCTTCCCGAAGGAGGGGAATTGGAGATACTATTGCCTTTTTAGACCCCCAAATTGATGATACTATTGACTTTTTAGTCAGTCCCTATCTAGTTTTTTTTTAATGATGCCCGTTTTATTTACCTCTTCCGTATCTTTAAAATCATAATCTTGTGGGAACTAGTATATTCTCATATACTTTGGGCATGGAATAAATTCTCTGAAAGGAGGCAAAAATTAGAGGAAGCAATAGATTCGGTTCCGATACCGGATATAAAAAAAGGTTGTAACAACTTGTGTTACAACCTTTTTTTGTGGACCAGCCTGGGCTTGAACCAGGGACCTCCAGATTATGAGTCTGTTGCTCTAACCAACTGAGCTACAAGTCCGATGTATCCGTTTACTGGATGCGGTGACAAAAGTAGTATTTTCTATTGAAATATGCAAGTCCTAACAATAAAAAACTACAATACTTTCTCTTCTCAGAACTTATATTTGCGTTTCGGGTTCTTGGGGAACCAGCCTTTTTTTACCCGGTCTTCCTGCTCAAAGACCTCTTTGATGGTCCAGAACGAGGAGAAGGCAAATACCCCTAACAGAGAAGACAGAATGACATTGTCGACGCTCAACGATGCCGCGACGCCTGCAATGCCTAGTATCAGGAATATCCACCAGCATTTGGTGCCCCAATAATATTCGGCCTTTACCACAACAGGGTGAAAAAGGCCGATAATCAAAAAGGTACAAATTCCGATAAATAACCCGGCAAGGTGATATTCATTCAGGAATTCCATTCTGTTATTTTTCTACGCGGATAGGAATTTCTTTTTTGATACTCTGTTCCAGAGAAATCAGTGTTTCTGTAGCAACCACACCCGGTATTTCTTGCATTTTGTTATTCAGCAAGTCCATCAGGTGTTCGTTGTCGCATGCGTAGAGTTTGGTCAGCATGGTGTAAGGACCGGTAGTGAAATGGCATTCCACAATTTCCGGAATCTTTTGCAACTCGGCCACCACTGATTTGTACATAGAACCTTTTTCCAGTTTGATTCCCACGTATGTACAAGTTCTGTAACCCAGTGATTTCGGGTTTACATGATAGCCTGAGCCTACGATGACGCCCAAGTCGATCAGTCTTTGTACGCGTTGATGGATAGCTGCACGTGACACTCCGCATTCGGCTGCTACGTCTTTGAAAGGGATGCGGGCATTCTGTGAAATAATCTCTAGAATCTGCCTGTCGAGGTTGTCTATTTTTTCCATAATAATAAATTATAATTTCCTGTTGTTATCAAATAGTAAGCAAATATAGAGATTTATTTTAATTATTCTTCTTTTACGGGAAAAAAAATAGGAAAAAGCAAAAAAAAGGAGTGCAAAGACTTTGCACCCCTTTCCTTTTTCTATTTAGAAAGATACTTTCTTATTTCTTATCTTTTTCGATACCTACCAGTTCAACTTCGAAAATCAGAGTAGAGAACGGTTTGATCTGTCCTGATTCTCTTGAACCGTAAGCGAGTTCTTGCGGGATGTAAAGTTCCCATTTAGAACCTACAGGCATCATAGTCAGAGCTTCTGTCCAGCCTTTGATTACTTGGTTGGCACGGAAAGTAGCAGGCTCGTTACGTTTGTAAGAGCTGTCGAATTCTGTACCGTCGATCAAAGTACCTTTATAGTTCACTTTCACTTTGCAAGTGTCAGCAGGGATTTCACCTTTACCTTCAGTGATTACTTTGTACTGCAATCCGCTTTCAGTAGTTTTCACACCTTCTTTAGCTTTGTTTTCAGCAAGGAATTTTTCACCGGCAGCTTTGTTGTCAGCGTATTTTTCTTCCATAGCTTTCGCTTTGATAGTTTCCATAGCTGTGCGAGTATATTCCTGAGCAGCTTCCATAGTCATCACGCCACCTTTTTCCAGTGTACCTGCGATGAAACCAGCCATGAAGTTGTCTTTGCTGATCGTTTTGGTAGAGTCACCAGCGAACAGTTCCTGGTTGATACCTTTCATCATCTGGTTGCTGATCTGCTGACCGATCTGAAGACCTGCCATGTAAGCGATGTCTTTCTTGCTGGTCTTGTTTGCACCTTCGTTCAAACCTTTGATGAATTCTGCCATATATGCAGTATCAACGTCCAGACGGCCTGTCAGATAGCCTTTCAGACCTTGAGTCTGAGCCATACCGATAGAGTAAGACAGTGAGTCGATGTCTGTTTTCAGATTTGCTTTAGGAGCTTGAGCTGTACAAGAAGCAAGACTTGCAGCAGCGGCGATTGCCATAAAAATACTAACTTTTTTCATTTTGCTTTGAAATTTTTTATTTATAATACTTCGAGTAATTCTACTTCAAATACCAATGTGCTGTGGGGAGGAATCATTTCTCCGGCACCTCTGGCGCCATAAGCAAGGTCGGACGGAATATAGAGTTTCCATTTGGAACCTTCGGGCATCAGTTGCAATGCTTCCACCCATCCCGGGATTACCTGATTGACGCCGAATACAGCCGGTTCTCCGCGCTTGATAGAGCTGTCGAACAGTGTACCGTCGATCAGTGTGCCTTCGTAGTGGCATTTTACCTGATCGGTAGCTTTCGCTTTTTTGCCTGTGCCTTCGTTGATCACTTCGTATTGCAGTCCGCTGGGCAGCGTAACCACGCCCGGCTTTTTCTTATTTTCTTCGAGGAAAGCTTTTCCTTGTTCGATGGCGGCAGCGCCCATCTTAGCTTCCAGTTCTTCGAAATACTTGTTCACTATTTCGCGGGCTTCCTGATGGCTGATAGCCGTCTGATTACCTTCCAATACATCTTTAATTGCTTGTGCAAAGTCATCTACAGCGATGCCTTTTGCACCCATGCTTAATAAGTTTTGACCGATTCCGAGGCCAATAGCGTAACTGAATTTATCCATATAATGTTTTTGTTGAAGATCGAAGCATATCACCTTCATGGTTTTAGCTTTCAATCAATTGCAAATTTATGAATCGCAAAAGTACACGTTTTATTTGAATGATTTAGCATTTAGTATTTAAAAATTCTTATATCCGTGAAAGTTAGTCTCTTTTCTTTAAGGAATTAATTCCTTCATTCCTAAGATTTAATCTTTGTGTTCTTACTGTTTAAGTTCGTTTATGCTGGAATTTATTCGTCTGACTATAGTTAAACTTGCGTCTGACTACAGTTGAATTATCGTCTGACTATAGTCAGACGAAAGAATTACTATAGTCAGACGAATAGATTTTAGTATATCCGGCACGAAGTCTTCGTATGGACGGTATTAAATTCTTGTATACCTTGGATTAGATTATGCGGGCGGAAGTTTTCTTTTATTCAATGATTCTGATTACATTTGTATATCTTTTAATAATAAGGAGGAGCGGTTATGAAGAATCTGGTAGTATTGACAGGTGCGGGCATGAGTGCCGAGAGTGGAATCAGTACATTTCGCGATGCGGGCGGTTTGTGGGATAAATATCCTGTGGAGCAGGTAGCTACTCCCGAAGGATACCAGCGTGATCCGGCATTGGTGATTAACTTTTATAATGCACGAAGGAAACAATTGCTGGAAGTGAAGCCGAATCGCGGACATGAACTGCTGGCGGAACTGGAAAAGAATTTCAATGTGGCGGTTATCACACAGAATGTGGATAATCTGCACGAACGGGCAGGAAGCAGCCATATCATTCACCTGCATGGTGAGTTGACAAAGGTCTGCTCCAGCAGAGACCCGTATAACCCTCATTATATAAAGGAACTGAAGCCGGAAGAGTATGAAGTAAAAATGGGAGATAAGGCCGGTGACGGAACTCAGTTGCGTCCTTTTATTGTCTGGTTCGGAGAGGCGGTGCCGGAGATTGAGACAGCTATCCGATATGTAGAAAAGGCGGATATATTCGTTATCATCGGCACATCGCTCAATGTATATCCTGCGGCAGGTTTGCTGCATTATGTACCGAGAGGAGCAGAGGTGTATCTGATAGACCCGAAGCCGGTGGACACACATACTTCCCGTTCGATACATGTCCTTCGGAAAGGAGCTTCTGAAGGGGTGGAGGAACTGAAACAACTGCTTATTCCAGCTCCGTAGCAAAGATATGACTATTCCGGAGTGTTTCCGAAATCTCGAGTGCGGTGATATTGCTGCACTCGATTCTTAATACCTTCTCCCAGTCCTCGAAATCTACATTCCATCGGGTGATTTGCGGGAACTTTGCCAGGAGACTTCCGACGAGCTTGATGTCGCGTCTCTTCGTGATGGAGGTCCGAAAAATTAGAATCTGATTTTCCATGTCTTTTTAGGTGTTTATTCCTGTGAACGAAATTCACGGATAGTGATATTGAAATGTTGCTTAAAGTTGCGGCTGAGGAGTGATAAACTGCTGAAACCACAGCGACTGGCAATTTCGGTCGCAGACAGTTGCCTGTCATTCTGTAGTAGCAGTGCTGCTTTTTCAATCCGGGTGCGTTTGATATATTCCGTCGGTGTTTCGCCCGTCAGAAACGTGAAAACGCGATGAAAGTGGAAAGGAGAAAAGCACGCGATTCCTGCCATCTTATGCAATGATAGAGGTTGGTCTATGTTTTGATGAATATATTCGGTCACTTTGTCGATCCGTAATTTATATTCCTGCCTATTTATTTCTTTCGTTTCCATTTTAATGCAAAATAAAGAATAATAAGAGCCGGAGAGTTGTCCTATCTTGCCAACTTCTCCGGCACAGATAATGATTATCTTTTTTGTCCTATATAGAATACGTAGCCATAGTAATCTTTATATTTACTATACAGGCTTCGTTCGTACTGCTGACCTTTCATGAAATCCATCGCAGTTTTATTTCCCGCGTGTTCTTTCATGAATGTCTCCCGTACTTCATCTTGTGGGGCAAAATAATGTTCTGTCCAGCAGTTCTCCGGTAGGATGAAATGGGCTGTTGGAGTATATCCGGCCCTTTCCATCTTGTCAATACATGTCGGGATCACGCTGATTTCCGGATAGGCGTCCATCCAGAAGTCTTCTATTTCCGCAGGGCGTTCCGAAGTGAACCAGGATGCTTCGCTCACTGCGATAAAACCGCCTTTTTTCAGGTATTTGCTCCATTCGTTCATCCCACGTTCGAATCCTATATTGTAGATTGCTCCTTCCGACCAGATCAGGTCGAGTTCCTCGTTCTGAAACGGGAGATTGTCCATTGATCCGGTGATTCCTTTTACTCTGTCGGCGCAATTGGCTTTCACCGCATTCTCATTGAATATTTCGATAAAATCGGGAAAGAGGTCTATGCCCGTAATCTGTCCTTTCACGTAGTCAGCCAGAAACAGTGTCTGACCGCCTGTGCCGCAGCCGATATCGGCAATCTTAGCATCATCGGTCAGTTCGTTGATGAAACTTACAGCTTTGCGTGTGGCTTCCGGACTTCCGGGACCTTGACGTTTCAGCAGCTTGAAGTAGTTACATATGAAAGAAAAATCGAAATCATGTATAGATGTATTATTGTTACTCATTGTTTTTAATGTTTTAGGTGTACGTCAAATGGAGGCATACGAGGATGCATAAAACCATTTGAGCCTACAATAGTTGTTATTTTTTAGAAAATAGAAATCAACTCTGACATGAATATGCCGGAGAAAATGTAAGGGATAATCTGTAATGAGAGGAAGACTTACAGATTATTTACAGAACGAGATCCTTGCGGAATGTAAATGTGATTAACATCCAATTATTCTTTTTAGTTTGTGGCAAAGATATGGTTTTAACCTAAAAACACCATTGATTTTTCCTTGAAAAAATACTGTGGGACTGTATTTTAGCAAGAATCGTCAAATGAATAAACTGCATTTCGGCTGGAAGGGTATAAATTAAAGAGATTCTTAACCAATAATTATGTTTTTTTTGTATTTTTGCTACCCGCAATATAATTATGTGTAAAATGTGGCGAAGAACAATAACCTTTCTCTTAAGTCTTTTATCTATGGTGATGGCGGAAGCCACTAATCATTATTTTAAGCATTTGGGAGTATCTGATGGATTATCTCAGGTGTGTATCCCATCAATTTATCAGGATGAGTTAGGGGCAGTCTGGCTGGGAACTACTGAGGGACTGAATAGATACAACGGTAAGGATGTAAAAGTATTCCAGCCTTCGGAAAGTAATCATGGACTGACTAATAATGAGATTAACGAATTATGTGGAGATAAAAACGGAAGAATGTATATTCGTTCGGGAAACGATCTGATTAAACTGGATATTTATACGGAGCAATTCACTTGTTTGCGACAGAAAGGTGTGTATGGACTGTTTTGTAAGAAAGATACACTTTGGGTGAGTTGTGCAGACGGCATTTATTATTATACGGGACAGGGTACAGAGCTGACATTCTTTGCTCGTGTGCAGAAAGGTTTTGTGGGGAGAGCACTCTATGTAGACAAAGAGACTGTATGGGTGGTTACCAGAAAATACTTGGTCGCAATATCACGTGAAGACCCTCTTCGGCAAGAGATTTTACTTACCCTTGATAAGGGCAATTGTATTTTAGGCGATAGTTCCGGAAATATATGGGTGGGAGCTTGGAACGGCTTGTACCGTATTTCTCCCAATCGGGAGACAACCGCTTATGTTAGTCATTCGGGAATGGGTGAATTATCCGATAATCAGGTCCGATGCGTGCTGGAAGATGATTTTAAGCATATTTGGGTAGGTACGTTCAAGGGAATCGATTGTTACGATCCGGTTACTGATACGTGGAGTCATTATACGCGTTATGGAAGTTCTTCAAATTCTTTAAGCCATACTTCTATTCTCTCTCTTCATAAAGATATGCAAGGTAATATTTGGGTCGGGACTTATTATGGAGGAGTGAATGTATTCAATCCCGATAAGAATAATCATAGCTTTTATTGTGCCGAACCTTTACGTGAAGACTGTCTCAGCTTTCCGGTAGTCGGTAAAATGACTGAAGATAGTGCAGGAAATGTGTGGATCTGTACTGAAGGTGGAGGGCTGAATTGTTATCATGGGGATACTGGCGTTTTCTCCCGATATATGTATCAAAAAGGAGATCAGAGTACATTAGGGAGTAATAATGTCAAGTCGGTCTTTTATAGAAAGGAGAACAATCGATTGTATGCGGGGACTCATTTAGGAGGATTGTTCGTTCTGGATTTAAAATCGAACAAGGGACACACTCTCCATCATGTTACCGGTGACCCTGCCTCGTTGCCTCATGAGATTGTGAACGATATTCAGGAGTATAAGGATGGCATTGCGATGTTGACACAAGGTGGTCCGGTGTTTTTTGATCCGGTGACCGAGAAATTCTCACCGCTTACGGATGATCCGTCTGTTCAGAAATTGATCAGTCGGGAATATGCTTTTGAAACGTTTCTGATCGATAGCCGGCATCGTATGTGGCTTGCTGTTGGTGGCGGAGGGATAGTGTGCGTCAATTTATCTTCTTCAAAAGTGACTCAATATATGGCGGATAGTGAGAAAGACACGTTGACGGTAGGAAGATACAAAACCGTGCATATTTTTGAAGATAATAAAGGAGATATTTATTTTAGTACAATTGGCGCGGGGATATTCAAGTATCAGGAGAAACAGGATACTTTCAAGTCTTACGGAACTACCAATGGAGTACTTCCGAGTAATTATTGTTATTATATCTGCGAGTCTGCCCGGGATAATTGTCTGCTTGTTTTGCATGGGAAAGGGCTTTCTATCTTTGATCGTGAAAAAGAGGTTACAGAAGAGACTTATCACTTGTTTCGTCAGACTTATAATTTGGGGTCCGCTTTATATCGAAGCAAAAATGGGATTATTTATATCAGTGGTACCAATGGATTGGCTATGTTTCAAGAGCGGTCCTTTTATGAATCTCAGGTCAAAAGCTTCTTGAATTTTGATAAATTGTTTATTTTCAATGAAGAAATAGCTCCTGGTGATGAGTCCGGCATCCTGACTGAGATATTGGCGAAAACATCGGATATCTTTTTAAGCTATCAGCAGAATAACGTAACAGTGGAATTTGCTACTTTTAATTATAATAGTGACCGTAATCGTTTGTTTGAATATTATCTGGATGGCTTCGATAAGGTGTGGACCCAGACTTCGGGCACTACGGTTACTTACACCAATCTGCCTCCTGGAGACTATACGCTCAAAGTCCGTTCGATGGAAAATAAGGAGAGTTTGAAAGATGCAATCTGCTTGAATATACATGTTTCCGCTCCTTTTTATGCTACCATATGGGCATATCTGTTTTATGCCCTTTGTCTGACTGCATTGATGGTCGCATTTGTTCGTTTTAAAACACGGCAGGCGGCTCTGAGGTCTTCATTGGAGTTTGAGCGAAAAGAAAAAGAGAGGATTGAAGAACTCAATCAGGTAAAATTGCGCTTCTTTACTAATATTTCTCATGAATTTCGTACTCCATTAACGCTTATTCTGGGGCAAATTGAAGTATTGATGCAAATGGATTTGGGCACAACCGTTTATAATCGTATTCAGCGTATATATAAAAACGCCTGGCATATGCGGAATTTGATCTCCGAGTTGCTCGATTTTCGCAAACAGGAGCAGGGTTATTTGAAACTCAGAGTTGAAGAACAGAATTTGGTTACTTTTACTCGTCAGATTTATATGTGTTTTTATGAATATGCACAAAAAAAGGAGATCACATATCGCTTTGATTCTGTAGAAGAAACGATTTCTGTCTGGTTTGATCCAATACAGTTACAGAAAGTGATTTTTAATTTATTGTCGAATGCTTTTAAGTATACATCCAATAAGGGAAATATAACTGTAGAAGTAAGGAAAGTTGCTTCACAGGCCGTAGTTTCAGTGTGTGATACGGGTATTGGGATTCCGGTTGAACATATTTCGAAGATATTCGACCGGTTCTATCAGACGGACAATGCCTCTTCTTCCTCTTCTTTTACTTTGGGGACAGGCATCGGATTGGCGTTGGCAAAAGGAATTATGAATATGCATCATGGAAAGATTGAGGTAGAAAGTACTGTTGGTGAGGGTACTAAGTTTATCTTGTCTCTGCCTTTAGGAAACCGACATTTCAGTGATGAAGAGATGGCTGTGACGGAAGGTCGGGAGTCACTGATTATTCCAGAAGCTTCTGTATCTTCTTATGGACAGTTGATGGCGGAAGAGATAAAAGAACCTGAATCGCAGAAAAATATGGATGAAGAAGATAAGCCTACGATTCTTTTGGTAGATGATAATACCGAATTATTGTCCATGCTGGAAGATATATTCTTACCGATGTATAATGTATATACTGCGTGTAATGGACGCGAGGGACTGGAGATGGCGCAACAGATACAACCGGATCTGATAGTAAGTGATGTGATTATGCCTGAGATGTCAGGCAAGGACTTGTGTTATAAAATCAAGACTAATGTAGAGCTTTCTCATATTTCTGTCGTTCTGTTGACAGCACAGACTTCTGTGGAATATGTTGTAGAAGGTTTGATGTTCGGAGCGGATGATTATATAACGAAGCCGTTCAATATAAAGGTATTGGTGGCCCGTTGCAATAACTTGATAAAAAACAAGAAACGTCTGATTGCACATTATGCGGGTAAGGTCATTACGGAATCTCCTGTAGCGGAAGCTATTAACGAGAAAGATAAAGAACTGCTGACGAAATGTGTAAATATTGTCAGAGAGAATTTTGAGAACCCTGATTTTGATGTTACTGCGCTTGCTTCAGAATTGTGTATGGGACGCAGCAAATTATATATGCAGTTTAAACAAATGACCGGGTTGACTCCGAATGAGTTCATCTTGAAAGTGAAGCTGGATGAAGCTATGTCTTTGCTGACAGAGCATCCGGAACTAAATATAACAGAGATTTCCGTTCGGCTCGGCTTTTCTTCTCCCCGTTATTTCAGCAAATCCTTTAAAGCCTTCTTCGGGATTGCTCCGCAAGGAGTCAGGAGTAGGAAGGAGTAGTTGTTTCATTACCTGACTTCTCAAGTATTAATATCCGGCATATCAGCTATTAATATCCGACAATTCAGTTGTTAATACCTGACAAACCAGGTATTAATCCCCCCAATGTCTGCCTATAGGTTACTATACGTTGGATAACATCATTTGTGTAGAAAAAGAAGGGCGATGTATCCAAATCTTCCATTATAGGTGACCAAATCTTCCATGTGGATGCAGAAATGTTCTTTTTGCAAAATTTGTGTTTATGGATGTCATATAGGTCTCCTATTTTTGCAATGCTTTCATTCTGTTTTAATACATAGAATCAAAGACAATAAAATAAGTATGAAAAACACAATAATTTATCGCATGAAAAGCAGATTAATAACATTACTCTTATTATTGATTACTGTCAGTTCTGTAACGTTTGCTCAAGAAGCAAAGAAGGAAATTCCTTTGAAATATGGAGCTACGAATGAAGGTAAACGGCAAGACCCTGCCATGCAGAAGTTCCGTGACAACCGTCTGGGTGCTTTCATCCACTGGGGACTGTATGCTATCCCCGGGGGAGAATGGAACGGAAAAGTATATGGCGGAGCTGCCGAATGGCTGAAAAGCTGGGCAAAAGTACCTGCTGATGAATGGCTGAAACTGATGGACCAATGGAACCCTACGAAACTCGATGCAAAGAAATGGGCAAAGATGGCCAAAGAAATGGGTACTAAGTATGTCAAGATTACAACGAAACATCATGAAGGTTTCTGTCTGTGGCCTAGTAAGTATACTAAATATACTGTAGCAAATACCCCGTATAAGCGTGATATATTAGGCGAGTTGGTGAAAGCCTATAATGACGAAGGAATTGATGTACACTTCTATTTCTCAGTGATGGACTGGAGTAATCCGGATTATCGTTATGATATAAAATCAAAAGAAGATAGTATCGCCTTCAGCCGTTTCCTTGAATTTACCGACAATCAACTGAAAGAACTGGCAACACGTTACCCGACCGTTAAAGATTTCTGGTTTGATGGTACGTGGGATGCCAGCATTAAAAAGAATGGTTGGTGGACAGCTCATGCAGAGCAAATGTTGAAGGAACTCGTTCCGGGTGTTGCCATCAATAGCCGCTTGCGTGCTGATGACAAAGGAAAGCGTCATTTTGATAGCAATGGTCGTCTGATGGGTGACTACGAATCCGGTTACGAACGCCGCTTGCCCGATCCGGTGAAAGATCTCAAAGTTACACAGTGGGACTGGGAAGCCTGCATGACTATACCCGAAAATCAATGGGGATATCACAAAGACTGGTCATTGAGCTATGTGAAAACTCCGATTGAAGTCATTGACCGCATTGTACACGCTGTTTCGATGGGTGGAAACATGGTTGTCAACTTCGGGCCTCAGGCAGATGGTGATTTCCGTCCCGAAGAGAAAGCAATGGCTACAGCGATTGGTAAGTGGATGAATCGTTACGGAAAAGCTGTTTATGCTTGCGATTATGCCGGATTTGAAAAACAAGACTGGGGATATTATACACGTGGTAAAAACGATGAAGTTTATATGGTAGTATTCAATCAGCCTTATAGTGAACGGTTGATTGTAAAGACTCCGAAAGGCATTACAGTAGAAAAAGCCACTTTGCTGACTACCGGTGAAGATATCACTGTTGTTGAGACAACCCGCAATGAATATAACGTATCTGTTCCTAAAAAGAATCCGGGTGAACCTTATGTAATTCAGCTTAAAGTTCGTGCAGCTAAAGGAACAAAAAGTATTTATCGAGATGCTTTAACATAAATGATAAAGAAACGATTCTATGAAGTTTAAATATATACTCATTTTATCAGCGCTTATCGGGCAGATTCTTTCACTCTCTGCCCGGGAAGTGACCTCTTTCAATGAAGGATGGCTATTCAAACGCGGGCCTTTTTCACAGGACCCGGTGAAGGTCGCTGCTCAATGGAATGCGGACTGGGAAACTGTAAACTTGCCTCATACCTGGAACGCTAAAGATATGCAGGTAAAAGCTGATGCTTTCTATGAAGGAGTTGGTTATTACAGGAAAACACAATTCTTTGGCAATGAGTTGAAAGGGAAGCGTGTATTTCTTCGCTTTGAAGGTGTGGGCGCCAACACAGAAGTGTATGTCAACGGTAAACTTGTCGGAATGCACCGGGGAGCATACAGCGCCTTTGCTTTTGAAATTGGAACCGCATTGAAACTGGGAGCTGAGAATGAGATAATGGTAAAGGCGGATAATGCTTCACGTCCTGATGTGATTCCGGTAAATCACAATCTTTTTGGGGTTTACGGAGGTATCTATCGTCCGGTATGGCTGATTATTACTGAACAGAATAACATTACAGTTACCGATTGTGCCTCTCCGGGTGTATATATTACTCAAAGGAATGTATCGAAACGCTCTGCCGATATCACAGTGAAAGTGAAGCTGGACAATGGAAGTCTTACTCCTGCTGACTTGGTACTCGAAAATACCATTTATACGCAGAATGGCAAGAAGGTCACTTCCCATCGCCTTCCTTTGGTACTCACTCCGCAGGGAACACAGACTTACATTTCTACCTTCAAACTGAATAAACCGCATCTGTGGCAGGGACGTAAGGACCCTTATTTATATAAGGTTATTTCCCGCTTACTGGCGGACGGAAAAGTAATTGATGAGGTGGTACAGCCATTGGGTGTTCGTAGATATGAGATTGTGCCAGGCAAAGGTTTCTACTTGAATGGTGAGAAATACCCGATGTATGGGGTAACCCGTCATCAGGATTGGTGGGGATTGGGTAGTGCGCTTACCAACAAAGAACATGATTTCGACTTGGCTCAGATTATGGATATCGGAGCGACTACTGTCCGTTTCGCCCACTATCAACAGTCGGATTACCTGTATTCCCGTTGCGATTCTTTGGGATTGGTCATCTGGGCAGAGATTCCTTTTGTGAATCGGGTGACAGGATATGAAGCCGAAAATGCACAGTCTCAGCTTCGTGAACTGATTCGTCAAAGTTTCAATCACCCTTCCATTTATGTATGGGGATTGCACAATGAAGTATACCAGCCCCACGAATATACGGCAGGACTGACACAGACTCTGCATAATCTGGCCAAGACAGAGGATCCTGACCGCTACACTGTATCTGTAAATGGTTATGGCCATGCAGAGCATCCGGTCAATCAAAATGCGGATATTCAGGGAATGAACCGCTACTTCGGATGGTATGAGAAAAAGTTGCAGGATATCGAGCCTTGGGTAAAAGGGCTGGAGGAGAAATACCCGTGGCAGAAACTGATGTTGACGGAATATGGTGCTGATGCAAATCTGGACCATCAGACAGAATATCTGGGTGATGCTCTGAACTGGGGAAAGTCTTTCTATCCGGAAACTTTTCAGACCAAGACGCATGAATACCAATGGAGTGTCATTGCAAAGCATCCCTATATCATCGCTTCTTATCTTTGGAATATGTTTGACTTTGGTGTACCGATGTGGAGCCGTGGCGGTGTACCTGCCCGTAACTTGAAGGGGTTGATCACTTTTGACCGGAAAATCAAAAAGGACTCCTATTACTGGTATAAAGCTAACTGGAGCAAAGATCCCGTACTCTACCTGACCCAGCGTCGCAACATCGACCGCGAACGAAAACATACTTCTGTCACTGTTTATTCTAACATAGGTACACCGCAAGTGTATCTTAATGGAAAAGAACTGACGGGTATACGCCAAGGCTACACGGATGTGCACTATGTCTTGGCTGATGTAACCTTGGAACAAGGTAAGAATACAATTAAAACCGTTGCAACATATAATGGAAAAGAATACACTGACGAGATTGAATGGAACTATACCGGCGAAAAGAAGCGAAGTGCCGATTGGAGTGAAAACAAAGAAGAGCACGCAGGTTGGTAATCGGAGACGTTTCTGTATGTAATCTGAAAAATGTTGAATCTAAAATATAAAAGCCTATGAATGAAATGAGAAAGAATCTCTTTTAAATGGAAAACAAGTATTTATCATTAACTAATCTAATAATTTATGAAAATTGAAAAGTTTTATTTGTTTCTGCTAGCTTGCTTTGTCGCGATAGGAGCATATTCGCAAGATGGGCAACAGAAAATGACTGGTGATGAAAAGAGTCAGCAGCAAAGTGATGCAAAAGTTAAGATTACCGGGCAGGTCTTTGATGAGAGCGGTGAAGGAATACCTGGAGCGAATGTTACTCTTAAAAGTAATCCCACCAGTGGAACTGTCACAGATCTGGATGGTAAGTTTATTTTGATGGCTTCTCCTCAAAAGGATGTGCTGGTAGTCAGCTTTATTGGATATAACACACAAGAATTTCCACTGAAAGGGAAAACAAACGTTACCATCCAACTCTCACAAAACGTAAATGAACTGGATGCGGTGGAAATTGTGGCATTCGGAACACAAAAGAAGGAGAGTGTGATTGGTTCTATCACTACACTTTCGCCAAAGAGCCTGAGAGTGCCGAGCAGTAATATGACAACTGCATTGGCAGGTCAGGTAGCCGGTATTATTTCTTATCAGACATCAGGAGAGCCGGGTGCGGACGATGCTAGCTTTTTTGTACGTGGTATCGCATCTTTCGGATTTAACACCAGTCCTTTGATTCTGATTGATAACATTGAATCTACAAGTACGGACTTAGGGCGTTTGAATCCCGATGATATCGAAAGTTTTTCAATCATGAAAGATGCCATGGCAACGGCCCTTTACGGTTCGAGAGGAGCTAATGGCGTCGTTCTAGTAAAGACAAAAGAGGGAGAGAGAGGAAAAACTAAGTTTGATGTAAGAATAGAGGGAAGTAATTCTCGTCCGACCAGTAATATTGAGTTGGCAGACCCTGTCACTTACATGAAATTGCATAATGAAGCCATCTTAACACGTGATCCTTCCGCCCCTGTCATGTATAGTGATGATAAAATAGACAGAACCGTTCCGGGATCTGGTTCTATCATTTATCCTACAAATGACTGGAGAAGGCAACTAATGAAGAACTCGACCTGGAATGGAAGAGCCAACATGAGCATCAGTGGCGGAGGAAATTCGGCTACGTATTACGTGTCTCTGCGATATACCAAAGACCAGGGTTTGCTCAACGTAGACGGCAAGAACAACTTCAACAACAATATCAATCTTCAGACTTATCAGATGAGGGCTAATGTCAACATCAATGTGACAAAAACGACCCAGGTAAGAGTAAACTTAAGTGGAATCTTTGACACTTATGAAGGTCCTATTTATTCGGGATCGGATATTTATAAGATGGTAATGAAGTCTAATCCTGTACTTTTTCCCGCTGTATATCCTACCGATGAACAACATAAATATATCAAACACATTCTTTTTGGAAACAGCGATGACGGAAGTTATCTTAACCCGTATGCTGAAATGGTAAAAGGATATAAGGAATATGAGAATACGACTCTTCTTGCTACATTAGGTGTTACGCAGGACTTGAACTTTATCACTAAAGGTTTGAAATTTGAAGGTTTCTTCAACGTTTCTCGTAAATCATATTACGGTCAGACCAGACAATATAAGCCATATTACTATGCTTTAAGTTCTTATGATTTCATGACAGAGAAATATTCTATCGAAAACATCAATCCTGACTCCGGAACGGAATACCTTGATTTTAGTCCCGGTGACAAGACTGTCAACAATGTAATGACAATCGAAACGAGAACCAGTTATAATCAGACTTTCGGTGATCATTCCGTAGGTGGTCTTATCGTTACTCAGTATATCGACAGTAAGAATCCAAACTACAAAACTTTGCAGGAGAGCTTGCCTTCAAGAAATATGGGTGTGTCGGGACGTTTTACTTATGCCTATAGTGACCGCTATTTCATGGAGTTCAATTTTGGATACAATGCTTCCGAACGCTTTGATAAGAAACACAGATGGGGATTCTTTCCGTCCGTCGGTGGTGGCTGGATGATTTCGAACGAACCATTCTTCCAACCGCTCAGTTCAAAAATTACGAAATTGAAACTAAGAGCCTCATACGGTTTGGTGGGAAATGATAAGATTGGCAGAGTCGATGAACGTTTCTTATATCTGTCTAATGTGAATATGAATGCAGGTGGAGCATCTTTCGGGTATGAAAACAAATATAGCAGACCGGGCGTAAATGTTTCACGTTATGCTAATCCTGCCATTGGATGGGAAAAATCCCGTAAAGCTAATTTCGCATTGGAAGCTTCTTTCTACGGATTTGACCTGATAGCTGAATATTTCACAGAACATCGTACTGACATATTACAGAAAAGAGCCAGTATTCCAAGCGTAATGGGATATCAGGCAGACGTATATGCTAACATTGGCGAGACCAAAGGACACGGTGTGGATCTTGATTTAAAGTATCAAAAGAACCTTAACAAAAACGCTTTTTTGATAGTACGCGGAAACTTAACCTATGCGCATAGTGAATATCTGAAATATGAAGATAACACGTATGATAAGGAATGGTGGAAATACAAAATAGGCTACTCGCCCAACCAGAAGTGGGGATACATTGCGGAAGGGCTATTTATAGACGATGCGGAAGTGGCCAACTCTCCTGTACAGTTTGGTGATTATAAAGCCGGAGATATCAAATACCGGGATATGAATGGAGATGGAGTAATTAATTCATTGGATCAAGTTCCTATTGGACATCCGACTAGTCCGGAAATCAACTATGGCTTTGGATCAACATTTAGCTATAAAGGTTTTGACATCAATTTCCAGTTCCACGGCTCGGCGCAGTCTTCTTTCTGGATTGATTATGATAAGATGTCTCCATTCTTTAAAGATCCGGATATGAAGCAGAAAACTAATAATCAACTAGTGAAATTTATTGCAAATAGCTATTGGTCGGAAAGTAACCGCAATCGTTATGCAACATGGCCCAGATTGTCAACCACTTCTGTTGCCAACAATAAAGAACTGAGTACATGGTTCATGAGAGACGGTTCCTTCTTACGACTGAAATTGGTTGAACTGGGATATACAGTACCTCAAAAAATTGTGAGCAAATGGGGTATGTCCAATCTGAGGCTCTATATGTCTTCTACCAATCTTTTTGTTTTGAGTAAGTTCAAGGATTGGGATGTGGAATTGGCAGGTAATGGTCTTAATTATCCGTTACAACGTGTATTCAATATTGGTGTAAATGTAAGTTTCTAAAAAGAATGGTTATGAAAAAAATCAAAATATGTATATTGTCATGTTTGTCGGTGTTTATATTGACATCATGTGAACTGAATATCGTCCCGGATAACATACCGACCATTGAAGACCATGCTTTCGCCTTGAGAAAAGAAGCGGAAAAAGTCTTGTTTACTTGCTACAGGTATATGCCTAGTGACGGAAGTCTCAAAAATAATGTAGCTTTGCTTGGTGCCGGTGATTTTTGTATTTCCGATGTTTTCCGGAGCTATTTGGGAACCAGCGCCTGGTATATAGCCCAAGGATTGCAAAAGTCCGATTCACCATATTGTGCTCAATGGGGACATTTATATGAGGGAATTGCTTATTGTAATATTCTGATTGAGAATATACATACTACACCGGATATGGATGATAGCGAGAAAAACAGATGGATCGGTGAAGTGGAATTTTTGAAAGCTTATTATCATTTCTATCTGATCAGGATGTATGGACCGATTCCTATTATGGATCGATATGTTCCGGTAAGTAGTAGTACGGAGGAAATGCATCCTTATCGGGAGACATTGGACAGTTGTTTCAATTATGTGACAGAAACTTTGGACAAGGTGATTGCTAATCCGGATGTTCCGGCTAAAATAGAGAATGAAGCTGAAGAACTGGGACGAGTGACCGTAGGTATGGCTAAAGCATTGAAAGCGAAAGTTCTGGTAACCGCTGCAAGTCCATTGTTCAATGGAAATATGGATTATGAGGTAATTGCAGATAATAGAGGTGTGAAAATCTTTAATCCGGTTAAAACGGAAGAGGAGAAGAAGCAGAAATGGGTAAAGGCTGCCGAAGCGTGTAAAGAAGCCATTACTTATCTCGAAGATTTGGGATTCGGTTTATATTATTTTGATGATCCCACTGTGGTCATGACAGAGTCCGACAAGCTGATGATGAATTTGCGAGGTGCTGTCACTGAGAAGTGGAACAAAGAAGTGGTATGGGCAAACTCTCAGTCATGGGTCGGTTCGGGTTCTTATGACAACTATCAGATACAGGCAATGCCGCGTGACTTGGTTCCCGGCAGAAATGCTAAGAATGCTACGAACAGAACCAATCTGGGTGTTTCTCTTGGACTGACTAACTCATTTTATACTAAACATGGGGTTCCTATAGAAGAAGATAAGACATGGGATTATGCTAATAGATTTGAAGTGCAGGCTCCCACGCCGGTGGAAGCTGAGCCCGGATATGAGAATACTATTATGCTGAATTATAAAACGGGAACAGTCAAATTGAATCTGGAACGTGAACACAGATATTATGCCAGCTTAGGCTTTGACGGCGGTATTTGGTTCGGACAAGGAAAGACGGGACTTTCGGGCTTGTATTCGGTGAATGCGCGTAAAGGAGGAAATGTGTCTCCCATTCCGGCAGATCACTCTCAGAACCTGACTGGTATTTGGCCTAAGAAAGTGGTTAACTACAAGACGGTCATGTCCGATGCGGCTTCCGGATTTACATCGGTCACTTATCCGTTCCCTGTTATCCGTATGGCTGATTTGTATTTGATGTATGCCGAAGCTTTAAATGAAAAAGGAGAGGATTATGCTACGGTATTGCCATGGATCGATATGGTGAGAGAACGTTCGGGACTTCAAGGCGTAAAAGAAAGTTGGGACCAATATGTAGGAAACAGCAAGTATGCTACTCAGACTGGTCTACGACAAATCATCATGCAGGAGCGTCGTATTGAGTTAGCATTTGAAGGACATTATTTTTGGGATGTCCGTCGGTGGAAAACTGCGACAACAGAATTGACACAGCCATTGACCGGTTGGAAAGTCCGTTATGGAGAAACTGATGTAGATTATTATAGTGAGAACTTAGTGCTTGTCCGGGATTTCACTCCCAAAATGTATTTCTGGCCTATTGATATCGGTGAGTTGAGAAAAGATCCTAACTTAGTTCAAAATTATGGTTGGTAAGTAATTAAAGTGACATTTGATTTATGAAAAAGATAATATACAGTAGCCTTTTAGTACTAGCCATCACATTGCTGCCTAGTGCTTGCGATAACGATAGTGATATGAATTCTCCCCATGGAAGTACGACTCCGCCTGAACAGGTAGTATTGAATGGTGTCAAAAATCTGCCGGGAAAGTCTATAATCTATTTTACACAGCCCAGTGATAAGAATTTTCTTTATATGAAGGCTGTATATATGACAGAGATAGGAGAACGTTCGACCAATGCTTCGTATTTTGCCGACTCTGTAGTGGTGGAAGGATTTGAAAAAGCTGGTGAATATAATGTGAAGTTGTATTCTGTAAGTCCGGGTGAAGCCTATTCTGAACCTCTGGAAGTAAAAATAAATCCGGAAGAGCCACCTTATATCACTGCTTATAAGGAGATGGAAATAAAACCGGATTTTGCCGGTATCCGGATAAAGACATCCAACACCAGCAATGAGACTCTTACTTTTTATGTGTACCGGAAGGATGCTACAGGAAAATGGACGGAAGCTGGAGCTTTATATACCAAAAAGCAAGAGATTAATGAGCCCATACGTGGTATGGAAGCCGTTCCTTCAGAATTTAGTGTGGTGGTGAAGGATAGGTGGGGACATCTTTCTGAAAGTAAGGAGATATCTCTGACTCCATATTATGAAGAGGAAGTAGATAAGAAAAAAATGGGATACTTGGCTATTGGCGAATACAAAGGTTATCTGGCACCGAATGCTAATACCCCAAAGAATCTGTATGACGGAATTATTGGAAGCAATAATACTTTCATGACCCTCACAACGGCGGGATATGATTTTACCAAGCCGAGTTCGGTGACATTGGACTTAGGGAAGAAGTTTAAGCTCAGCCGTATGATTGTCTATGGAAGAAGGAATGGAACTGATTATTCATCTATATTTGACGGTCTGTATCCGAAAGAAATAGAAATTTGGGGACGAAATGATAATAATGTAACCAAGTTTGATCCGGAAAATGATGAAGGATGGGTACGGTTATATCAAGGAGTATTGCCCAGAGCCGACGGTTCTGTTATTCCGACGGCTATTGTCCCGTTAACTGATGCTGATAAGGAACTGGCAAGAGACGGCAATGAACTCGAATTTTCCGTAGATCTGGATGCATATAGATATGTGACGTTTGTTTGTATCAAGAATTATAATGTAGGAACATCTCGTATCAATGTGGCAGAACTTACTTTCTTTGGAACACCGGAGGATAAAATAATACAGTAATTGCTATATAAAAGACAAATATTATGAAGAAATTTATATTTATATCAGTCAGCATCTTGATATTTTGTTCCATTATATCTTGCGAGTCAATGGATGCGACTTATAAGGACTTTGTTAAGGATGGTCCAATCATGTATCTTACACGATTATCGAAAGATTCAATAACCGTGCGTAATGGGTGGGAAAGAGTGTTGATTTCATTTCCGATAGTGAAAGACGGGAGATCTACAAAGATTGCTCTTGCATTGAATCAAAGTGATACTGTCAGATATGACTTGGCCAAAAATAAGAGGACGGATATTCTTTTAGAGAATATGCGGGAGGGGTCTATCATTTTTTCCGCCTGGCTGGAAGATGATGAGTTGAATAAATCATTGGCTACAGACTTTACAGGAACCATTTATGGGACACAGTACCAGAGCTATCTGTTAAATCGTTCCATTGTTTCTAAGAGTATGCAGAGTGGTAATCTGGTCATCAAATATTCCATGTTGCTGGACAGCACATTAGTGGCATCCAGGCTAACTTGGAACAAGGGAGGAGAAGAAACAACAAAAATTTCTTATTATAATAAGGAAGGACAGGACGTTTTAGAAGATTTTACAGGCGATTCTTTTATAATGGAAACCTTGTATGCTCCGCAGGAAAACGTATTGGATAAAATCTGGTCGAAACCTGTTAAATATACGAAGTAGCCTGAGTGGTCGGCCTGATTGTATTTTAAGGATGAGAAGGTGTGTCAAAAGTAACTAAGCTCTCCTCCTTCAAGAAGGGAATTTAGTTACTTTTGACATATCCCCTTATTCTCCAAATGATAAACATGCATATATGAAAATGATACATTATAAAATCATAATTCTATTATTGCTGGCATGGAGTCCTTGGGATTTGGTTTTACCTTGTCCCTCTATTTGTACGTCTGGCTTGCAGAATGATGATTTTGATATTCTAATGAAGAAGATTCGGGATGGGGTTGCAGAAAATCCGAATATTGATAAAGCTCTGGAACTGTATGATGACGTCCAAGGATGTTTTATAGATATAGATTATGCCCGCCGGGATCGTACTAACTGGATGCCACTTATTCATGTGGATCGGTTGTATGACTTTGTATTTGCTTATACTCATCCAAAGAATTCCTATTATCAGAATGAAGATTTGTATCATAAGATAGTAAAGGGCTTGGAGTATTGGCATCATCGTAATCCACATTGTAATAACTGGTGGTATAATCAGATTGCCGAGCCGCAGAAACTCGGTATTCTGCTTATTCAGATGCGTGTTGGTAAAAGGCAGATTCCGGAAGTATTGGAGACAAAGGTCTTGCAACGTATGCGGAAGGACGGCGGACATCCTGCCAGATGGACTGGAGCCAACCGGACGGATATTGCTTTACATTGGATTTATAGAGCTTGCCTTCAGAAGAATGATGTTGACTTGAAAACGGCTGTTGAGAATGTTTATAGTCCTCTATCATATACTGTGAAAGAAGGATTTCAGCATGACAACAGCTATTTTCAGCATGGCGTGCAGCTTTATATCGGTGGTTATGGAGACGAAATACTGAAAGGAGTAACACAGGTAGCTCTATATACTAAAGGAACGAAATATGCATTGGATGATGAGAGAATACAATTTCTGAGGCATTTTATGTGCGGCACTTATTATCAGGTTATACGTGGACAATACATGCTTTTCGATGTATTGGGAAGAGGAGTGAGCCGTAATAATGCTACCCAAAAGAGTCATGCCGCCTTGTTTGCCAAACGAATGCTGGAGCTCGACCCGGCACATATTGATGAATACAATGCGATTATAGCCAGATTGGAAGGCAAGAAGTCCGCCAACTATGGAATAAAGCCGTTACACACTCATTATTTCAGAGGAGACTATGCTCTTCATGTCCGTCCCCACTATACATTTGACGTTCGTATGGTTTCCAATCGTACCATGCGATGCGAATATGGGAATGGTGAAAATCTGAAAACCTATTTTATGTCCGACGGATGTACAAACATCGTGACCGAAGGGGACGAGTACGCCCGCATCTTTCCGGTATGGAACTGGAATCGTATTCCTGGAGTGACTGCTCCTCAACTGGATACCATTCCACGAACTGTAATTGATTGGCAAACGAAGGGAACTTCCGTATTTGCAGGAGGAGTCTCTGATAGTCTTTATGGCGTATCTGTTTATTCATATCTTGATACCTATGCTGATATAAATACCGCAGCTAAAAAGTCCTGGTTCTTTTTCGATGATGAAATCATTTGTTTGGGAGCGGGGGTTAATTCGACAGCCGGTGTACCGGTATGTACTACTATCAATCAATGTTTGCTTTCGAAAAAGGAGGTCATATTGTCACAAAGTAAGAAGCAGTCGATGGTGAAAGAAGGAGATTTCGTCTATGATTCTCCCGAATGGGTATTGCACAATGGAATTGGTTATGTCTTTCCCGCCGGCGGAAATCTCTTTTTGAGCAAGAAGATACAGACGGGATCGTGGTACAGCATTAATCATACTGAATCTAAAAATGAGCAGCAGCAAGAGGTCTTTACTTTGGGATTTAATCATGGTTGTAATCCCCGGAATGCTACCTATGCCTATATCGTGGTGCCTGGGATTCATTCTGCCCGCAAGATGAATAACTACAGGAAGAGTCCCGTCGAAATTCTGGCGAATACGGATTCTATGCAGATAGTGAGGCATACGAAATTGGGAATATGGCAAATGGTATTTTATAAAGAGGGTACATTCCGTAACGGAGAGCTTTCTGTAAGTGTGGATAAAGCCTGTGCATTGATGATTAAGGATGGACACAGTGGTAATGCCGAACTGCATATTGCTGATCCTGGGCAGACACAATCTTGTATTAAAGTTGAATTGCTGATTCCTGAAATATCCAGCGAGCGAAAGACTGTTTTATGTGATTTTAGAAATACCGGTATCTATGCCGGTGCATCCAAAGCATATAAATTAAAAAATATATTATGAAGAAATTACTTTTGATTCTTTTTCTAAGCATAGCTTATTTATGCACGACACATGCACAATCGTTTACTAAACTCGAAGTGAAGCAATCGATGCGTAGGGTAGCCGATTGGCAGATCGGTCATTACAACAGAGCTGTTTATGGTGATCTCAACTGGGTGAATGCCACCTTTTTCCTGGGACTTGCTTATTGGGCAGAGATCGCCGAGAAGGACGATCAGGATGACTTCTATTATAAATGGCTGACCCGCCTGGGAAGTCGTAACTATTGGCAGGTAGATAAACGGATGTATCATGCAGATGATATTTGTATTGCTCAAACCTATCTGTATCTGTACGAAAAGTACAAGCAAAAGGACATGATTGTTCCTACTCTGGCGCGTACGGAGTGGGTGGTCGCCAATCCTCCTTCGGGTTCGTTTCAGTTGACTTACGGAGATGCCACGACATTAGAACACTGGACTTGGTGTGATGCTCTTTTCATGGCACCCCCCGTTTATCTGAAACTCTATAATATCACTGGTGATAAGAAATTCATTCGCTTTATGGATAAAGAGTACAAAGCGACTTACGAGTTCCTGTTCGATAAAGAAGAAAATCTCTTCTACCGTGACCACCGTTATTTTGATATGAAAGAGAGTAATGGTGCCAAAGTCTTTTGGGGACGGGGCAATGGCTGGGTGCTTGGCGGACTGGTAGAAATGCTACGTGAACTGCCTGCCAAGAGCAAATATCGTCCGTTCTATCAGGAACTGTTTCAGAAACTCTGTTACCGCATCGCTAATTTACAGAGCAGCGACGGGTTCTGGCGTGCAAGTCTGCTCGATCCGGACGCTTATCCATCACCCGAAACAAGCTGTAGCGGTTTCTTCGTATATGCCCTTGCCTATGGACTGAACGAGGGACTTTTACCAAAGGAAAAGTTCCTGCCTATAGTAGAGAAAGGATGGAAAGCACTGCTTTCTGCGGTAGAAGAAGACGGTAAACTAGGATATGTACAACCTATCGGTGCCGACCCAAAGAAAGTGACCCGCAATATGACAGAAGTATACGGACCGGGTGCTTTCCTGCTTGCCGGAACGGAAATGTATCGTATGGCAGAAGACGCTCCGAAACAGAATGCTACTATCCCGCAGAACCGTATTCAGGAAATTGCAGCTATGCTTCCCGATCGACCGCAGGGGATAGGAAGGTCTTATAAAGACCGAACTTTCTGGAATAAGATAAAAGAGAGTGACGACGCTAAACAACTTCTGGAAAAGGAAGCTCCTGCTTTGTTAAAGCAGGGGATGCCCCCTTTTGTCGATTCATTGTACTTGCATCTGAATAAGACGAATGTTCGTTTGCCCGGAGAGAATATGATGAATGCCCGTTATCAATATCTGTACAGGCTGACTTTGGCTGAATGCCTTGAAAATAAGAGGCGTTATGTCCCTGCCATCGAAAAAGCTCTGGTGGCTCTTTGCAGTCAGAAGCCTTGGTCTATTCCTGCCCACGACCGCGGTCTGAAGAATTATAAAGGAACGGATTATTATGTAGACTTGGTGGTTGCTACTGCCGGAAACGGTATTGCTCAGTGTGTTACCATGCTGGACGATCGTCTGTCGCCGGAGGTAAGGGCACGGGTGCAGTGTGCTTTCCGTGAGAAGGTTTTCCGTCCGGTCTACCGTTGTCTGGAAGAGACAAAACCATTTTGGTGGTTCACCGCTACCAATAACTGGAACTCTGTGTGTCTGGCGGGTGTTACCGGTGCGGCTCTTGCCTTGTTGCCCGATAAGGAGGAACGTGCTTACTTTGTTGCGGCAGCCGAAAAGTATAACGTGTATGGAATGAAGGGGTACGCTGACGACGGCTACTGTAGTGAAGGTGTAGGTTATTATAATTATGGTTTCTGTGCCTACATTCTGTTGCGTGAAGAAGTATACCGGGCAACGCAGGGAAAGATCGACTTCTTTCAGACTCCCAAGTTTGTCCGTATCGCCCGGTATGGGAAGAAGATACAGATGAATGAAGGAGTGTGCCCCGCCTATTCGGATTGTCGCATCGGTTTGTCACCGGACAAGTTTATTCTCAGTTACTGCGACCGGGCGCTGGGTATTACTTCTGCAGAAGAACAGCCTGTTTTACCCAAAGGAAACAACTTGTCCCTTCACCTTCTCGAACTTTTCACAAGCCGGGTTGCAAAGGTTGGAATGACAGACGGAATCCGTCAGGTATTGCAGGAAGAGTCGGATGCTTTGCGCGCTTATTATGAGCAGGCAGGTATTTTGATTGCTCGTCCTGCCGGTGGAACTTCCTGTCGTCTGGCCATATCCGCTAAGGGCGGAACCAATGCGGAGAATCATAACCACAATGATGTCGGTTCTTATGCCGTAGCTTTGGGAAGTGAAACGATGGTTGGCGATCAGGGCGGTCCGAACTCCTATCCCGGAGATTATTTTAACGGAGACGCTCCTCAGAAATATAAGATAAAAGGATCATTCGGCCATCCGGTTCCTGTAGTAGACGGACGAACACAGTCCTCGGGCGGGAAAGCGAAAGGTGTTGTGCTACAGAAAGAATTTACGAACGAAAAAGATGTATTCAGTATTAACTATACCTCTGCTTATTCCACCCCCAATTTGGATAAGCTCATTCGTACTTTCGTTTACGACCGTCAGGGCAAAGGCAGCTTTACGGTCGGCGATGAATTTACAGCGAAAACACCGATCCGATTCGAAACAGCCATAACGACACGAGCCGACTGGAAAATCCTGGACGATACACATCTTCTGCTGGCTACTGATTCCGAACAGATGATTGTAGCTATTGAGGCATCCGGTAAAGTGGCGTTTACTTCCGAAACGATTGAAGTGAACTCTCCGGCATATACACGTATCGGGATTGCATTGAAAAATCAGTCGAAGGAAGGATATATCCGATTGAAGATGTACACAAAATAAGTCTGTGTATTAGATATATGAAGTATTTATAGGGCATATATGCCCAGCGTGCAGGACATATATGTCCAACGTGCAGGAGATAGTTACCCTGCACATTGGCTATATATGTCCTGCAATCAGATTATAGTTGCCCTGCAAACGGGGGAAGAAGGTACTATCTTTATCTTCTTGTTTTTATTCTTGCTACTTTCGCTTAAACTGTCTATTTTTGAGGCTGCATTTCCATACTTGAATACGAGTACCTCATTATTAATAGAATAAAACAATGAAAAACAGGTTTCTGATCATATGCACAGTTTTGTTTCTCTCCTCTTGTTTGGCGTATGGACAAGAGCAAGTATCTGTAACAAATGACTTTTCTGAAAATAAACAAGGTTGTATTCAGCATCCCTGGCAAGGCAAGAAAGTAGGATACATCGGAGATTCCATCACAGACCCGAATTGCTACGGTGATAATATAAAGAAGTACTGGGACTTTCTGAAAGAATGGCTGGGGATCACTCCTTTTGTTTACGGCATTAGTGGAAGGCAGTGGGATGATGTACCCCGTCAGGCGGAAAAGCTGAAGAAAGAACATGGCGGAGAAGTCGATGCTATCCTGGTTTTTATGGGGACAAACGATTATAATAGTAGTGTGCCTATCGGTGAGTGGTTTACGGAACAAGAAGAGCAAGTGCTGTCTGCTCACGGTGAGATGAAGAAGATGGTGACGCGGAAAAAGCGTACGCCTGTCATGACTCAAGACACTTATAGAGGTCGTATTAATATAGGAATCACTCAACTGAAGAAACTTTTCCCGGATAAGCAGATCGTTCTGCTGACTCCTTTGCATCGTTCGTTGGCTAACTTCGGCGATAAGAATGTCCAGCCGGATGAAAGCTATCAGAATGGTTGCGGAGAATATATAGATGCTTATGTGCAGGCTATTAAGGAGGCAGGAAATATATGGGGAATACCTGTCATAGACTTTAATGCAGTGACAGGTATGAATCCGATGGTTGAAGAGCAGCTTATTTATTTCTATGATGCCGGCTATGACCGTTTGCATCCCGACACCAAAGGGCAGGAGCGTATGGCACGCACTTTGATGTATCAGTTACTTGCGTTACCGGCAACTTTTTAAATATTCGGTAGGTGACATTCCGTACTCGTCTTTAAAGCATTGGCGATAGTAAGAAACATTGTTGAAACCTGTCATGTAGGCGGCTTCCGAGATATTGTATGTTCCTGTTAGCAGCAATTGCAAACTGTTCTTGAGTCTTACTTTACGGATAAATTCATTGGCGGATATCCCGGTCAATGCTTTCACTTTCCGGTAGAAGGTGGAATGGCTCATTCCTATTTTGCTTGTCATGAAAGGAATATCAAGTTCTGCATCCAGATTTTCTTCGATGATGTGAGTTAGTTTTTCAAGAAACTCTCTGTCGAGTTTGTTGAGTTCTATAGGTTCCATAGGCTCCTGTAAGGCTTTGGGTTCTAGCTCCTGTGTATGGGCTGTTATTTGCTGTGCCAGTTTCTTGCGGGATTCCAGTAGATTATGGATACGGCTGTTAAGTAATTTGGCACTGAACGGTTTTGTTAGATAAGAATCGGCTCCACTATCGTAACCTTCTTCTTTGTCCTGAATGGAATCTTTGGCTGTCAGCAGGATTACAGGGATATGACTGGTGCGCATATCTTCCTTTATGGAGCGACAGAGCTCAATACCATCCATGACAGGCATCATGATGTCACTGATAATAATATTGGGAATATATTTCTGTGCCAGTTCCCATCCTTCCTTACCATTGATGGCGGTTATGACTTGATAATTAGCGTGAAAGGAAGAAGCGATGTATTCACGGATATCATCGTTATCCTCTACTGCGAGTATGATAGGGCGGGTATCTGTTTCTTCTTTGCTATCCTCCGTGTCTACATCATTTTCTGTCATATTGAGTGGCTCTTCTCCCTCTTCTTTGTGTAAGGCATCAGGATATGTGTTCTCAGTCAGGATGCGGAAAGTAAAAGACGTTCCTTTTCCGGTTTCGCTTTTTACGTTTAAAATACCTTGATGGAGCTCTGCCAGTGATTTTACCAGTGCGAGTCCGATACCGGTTCCGGATGCTTGATGCTTGCCTTTGGCTTGATAGTAGCGATCGAATATATGTGGAAGGGCTTCGGAGTCTATTCCATATCCGGTGTCGCTGACTTCTATTTCTGTGTATAAATTATTCTCCTCGGTGATAGTGCGAAGTGCAAGTCTGATATCACCTTCTGGTGTATATTTTATAGCATTGGATAGCAGATTATTAACGATACTCGTAATCATGTCTGTATCAAAATAGAGTTGGGTCTTCTCTGTTTCAATATCAATGTGGAATGTTACTTTTTTGTTTTGATTCAGTTCCTTATAGCGTAATCCAATTTCAGTGATCAGATTGGCAAGATTACTTTTGCTGACTGTTAATTGTCGGTTTTGAGTTTCGGTTTTACGAAACTCAAGTAACTCGTTAATCAGGTTTAACAGGCGAATAGCACTGCTATGGATGATGCTGATCTTTTGATTATAACGTGGAGACAGATCGGGGTCGTTCAGCAAATCTTCCAAAGGGCCCAGAATCAGTGTCAATGGAGTCCGTAGTTCATGAGTGACATTGGTATAGAATCGTAGCCGTTCATTGTTTAGTTCTTGTTTGTTCTGGCTGTTTTTCCTTTCCAGTTCAAGAGAGCTTTCCAGGTTTAACTTGCGTTTATAGGTGCGGAGAGATAAATATATGGCGATGCATATAATAATGAAATAAAACAGTTTGGCATACCATGTAAGCCAAAAGGGAGGGTGGATATGTACTGTCATGGAGGCGATATGCCCTTCATCCCAATCCTGATTTTTCAGTTTCGCTTTTACTTTGAAAGTATATTCTCCGGGAGCAATATTACGGAATGTAACCTGATTCTCTCCTTGGGTGTTGGCCCATACATTTTCTAATCCTTCTATCATATAGGCATATTCTACCAGCTGGCTTTGAGAGTAGTCGGGGACTGTGAATGAGATTCGGAAAGAATTCTGATTATAAGGCAAATCAATGTTTCCGTTAGTTGTAGGAATTAAAACTCCGGCGTTGTGGCTTTCTATCTGTCTGTTGAATCCTTTACATTCGGTAATTTGTACGGGAGCTACCTGATGTTCGGTTATCAGTTCTTTAGGATCAAAGTAACAGACTCCGTTTAATGAGCCAAAATAAAGTATTCCGTCTTCGGTGGAGCAGGCTGATCCTTCTATAAAGTTACCTGCCGGTATGCCATCGTGATGATTATAGTTTTCGAATAATTGTTTTTTCGAATTCCAGCGAGAAATGCCGTCATTGGTACTTATCCAGATATTGCCTGCTTTATCTTCCTGAATGGCGCGGACAAAATTATCATCCAGACCATGTCTGGAGTTATATACTTCAAAGCGCTCCGGTTGGGTCGTATCTTTAATGCAGGCAATGCCATCACGTGTTGCCACCCATATTTGTCCTTTGTGATTCATAAAAAAATGGTTGATTGAGTTGGAGCAAAAGCCATTTTCCGCGGTGAGCCGAGTGATAAGTTTATTGTTTTTATCGAAGACGGAGATACCTCCTCCATAGGTTCCAATCCATAACTTCCCTTGTCGGTCACGGAGGATACCATAAACGGAACGGGCAGTAAGCTGGCTTGTAATTTCTTCTTCTGTAATAGCTATACCGTTCTTATACATATATATACCATATTCGGCACCTATCAGCATAGTTCCGTCAATATCTTCGTAAAACGTAAGAATATCAATGTTGTTCATGTTTAAAGGAACACGCGTGATCTGATTATCAGATCTATCCAGTTTCAATAATCCATCATCATAAATTCCTAAAAAGAAATTTTGCTTTTGATCACTTCGGAGTGAGAATACTTGTCCGTAGGGCCTGCTCAAGAAAGAGGCTATATTTAGTGTTTCCCTTAACTGATAGTTCTTAAAAATAGCTATTTCATTTTCACTGCCCACCCATACCTGATCTTCCTTATCTGTGTAGATTCCCCACACTGGCTTGTTTTTTAATGTTCTTCCCTTTTCAGTTGTATAAGGAAGTGTGTGAAAGGTTGGTTTAGTATGGCTTATGAAATTGATGCCGCTGCTGTAGTTGCCAATCCATATATTGCCGAATGAGTCTTGTAGCAGGCTTCTTATATTACCGGATGAGAGTCCATTTTCATCGTTCGAAGCAGTAATATTGGTGAATCTTACGCTTTTGGGATTCATGAAAGTAATATTGTGTAAATCAAGTATGCTAATTCCTCCAATGTCAGCTCCTATCCATAATGTTCCGTCATTCATTTCTTTGATACAATAAATATGGTCCGCTATCAGAGAATGAGGGTTGCCGAACTCATGTTTGAAAGTGATGAACTCTTCTGTTTGAGTATTGAATAAGGCAAGTCCTTGGTTGGTTCCCACCCATGTGTTGCCGGAGTGATCTACGTAAATGCAATATATACTGTTGCCCGGAAGGCTTTTGGGATTTAGTGGGTCGTTATGATAATTCCTGCAAGTTCTGTTTTTTATATCAATAATGCTTAATCCTCCTTGTGCGTGTCCTATATATAGATTGCCTTTCCCGTCGTCAAAAGAACACCAGCTTGAGTCATACAGATCTTTGATATTCTTATATGAAAAGGAGGTGAATTGTCTGGTTTGTTTGTCGAAATATATAGTTCCTCCATAATGATTGGTAATCCATATACCTTTATTATCTGTAGAATGTGCCAGCGCAACAACATTGGTAGCTATACTGTCTGCGATGTGATTTGTAAATCTGTAAGTCGAACAATCCAGTTTACTCAGTCCATTCTTAAGTCCGATCCATAAGGCGTTTTCTTCTTCATCATATAGCAGGGTATTTAGTGCATTACTGCTGATTTCTGAATTGTTATCCTTGTAGGTAGTAAAGTTGCGTCCGTCAAACCGGCTCAATCCGGATTCTGTTGCGATCCAGATATATCCTTGTTTATCTTGTGTGATGTTCGTCACATAATTGTTGGATAATCCGTCTTCTACTCCAAGATGTTTAAGTAGATAAGGCTGTGCATAGCTGTTGTAAAAACCAAGCAATATGTAAGCAATGAGTATAAAGTACTTTTTTTGCATATACATTGTAATAGAGGTAATCTTTAAGACAAAAATACAATAAAAAATGGAAAAAGCTAACTGCATATACGTTGGATGAAGAACAAAATGGGAAATGGCTTTATTGAAGTGCTTAGTGGGTATGGCGCTGATAACTAGTGCTTTGATGTGGAGTGCAGTGAATCGTTCATGTCGATTTCCCCTGGTCTATTGCCTAATTTACCTCCTATTTTTGCCCGATTTACCTCTTATAATTCTAGTGGAATACCTCTAATTTTGTCTCGTTCTCTTTGAGGGGAGACATCAGGATAGTGTCACCTGCTTCCAGGGTTTCAGGAGAAATAGTTGATCTTATATATTAATTTTATTTTATTATTACATGAAAAACAATTTGTTACATTGGAGTCTCTGCTCCTTGCTTTTCTTCACTTCATGTGCGGGCGACTACAAGTTTGTCAATGAAGGGATACCTCCAAAAGCTTTTGATCCGAATCAGCCTGTAATCGTATCTCTGATCGAACCTGATTCCGGTGTTTACAACACTCAGTTTGTTATCTCCGGAAAAAACTTTGGAACGGACCTGTCCCGCATAAAAGTATATTTCGGAGAGAAAGACACTGCGAGACTAATCAGCTCTAACGGAGATTGTATTTACGGTATGACTCCTAAGCAAAATGACGGACAGAACAAGGTGTCTGTAGTGATCGGCTCGGAGTACAAAGGCGAACTGCCCTCTCTGTTCAAGTATACCAGGATGGAGCAGATTACGACCATAACCGGAACCGGTAATACCGGTGAAAATGCAGACGGTACATTGGCTGAGGCTAAATTCAGAGTAATACGCGGAATGTGTATGATAGCTGACGATAATATACTTGTAAGCACCGATCAGACCAATGTGCGGCTGGTTTCTGAGAAAGAGAACCGAGTTACGACCATTTGTTCGGGAATAAAATTCGGCGGTTTGGGTGCTACCAAAAATCGTGAAACAGCTTATGGCATCCAGTATGACGGCACACACGCTGTTTACGCTTTCAATCGGGCAAAAGGATGGCAGATGTCGAAGATACTGAATACTCTGGGTACGGAGGTAACGGGAAGAGTGGCTGACTGTGTTTTAAGCGATGACGATCAGTTCCTTTATTTTTGTGATACCAGCGGTAAATTCGGCAGAGTCAATTTGGAAAGCCTTGAAGTGGAAATACTCAATGCTGAATTAGGAAACCTGGGGGGACTTACCAGTTGGTGTTTTATAGCGAGGGATAAAGTAAATGACTGCTTCTATGTATCTGCCAATCTAAGTAATAAAATCCTGAAGATTTCTTCCGATGGCAAGTCTTTTGAGGATTATATTGGTAACGGAACAAACGGATTTATGGACGGGAACAGAGAAGATGCCATGATGAGTACAGTTACAGGTCTTGCAGTAGATGATTCGGGCGTATTGTACTTTCTCGATACAGGAAACGGTTTATTAAGGAAATTGGAGGATGGCATCGTATCAACTGTCGCAGGGCGTAAGGGAAATCTGGCTGTTGTTGACGGAAAACCCTTGGAATCATCGTTAAAATGGCCTTATGATCTCGGCTTTGACTCAAACGGATCTCTGTATTTTGTTGAATGTAACGCAGGTATGGTCCGGAAATTTACCATTCAGTAAATCTAATACCAGATAGATATGAAATTGACAATAAATGTAATCATGATGTTGCTGCTCTTTGTGTGTTCTGCCACCATATCAGCACAAACCAATGAAAAAGGTTATATGGTCGCCGGAACGGTGATGGACGAAAAGGGGGAAACGATTATCGGTGCCTCGATCACTGTAGACAAAGACCGTTCGAAAGGAACTGCAACAGATCTGGACGGTAAGTTTCGTCTGCAAGGTCTTTTTAAAGGTGAAGTACTGACTGTTACTTTTATAGGCTATAAGCCTTATAGCTATAAAGTGACGATGAGTAAGGAGAATATTAAGATTGTGCTGGAACCACAGGTCAGCGATTTGGATGAGGTTGTCATTGTGGGCGAGGGAAGCCAGAAGAAGATTTCCCTTACGGGTGCGGTTACCACTATCGAGCCTGCGGCATTAGATGTGCCGGCTACTTCTGTATCCAATATGCTGGGTGGTAACGTTCCCGGCATCATCGCTGTGACCCGAAGCGGAGAACCGGGTAGTGACTTTTCCGAATTCTGGGTACGCGGTATTGGTACATTTGGTGCCAATTCCTCCGCATTGATTTTGATAGACGGTGTAGAAGGTGATATGAATCAACTTGACCCGGCGGATATTGAAAGCTTTTCGGTACTGAAAGATGCTTCGGCAACAGCCATTTACGGAGCACGCGGAGCCAATGGCGTAGTAGTGGTGAAGACCAAGCAGGGAAAAGCGGGGAAACTCCGTATTAACTATAAATCAAGTATCACATTGAGCGAATCTGCACGTATGCCTGAGTATTGCGATGCCTATACGTATGCGTTACTGGCTAATGAAGCAAAACTGAGCAGGGGAGATGATCCGCTTTACAGTGCTCTTCAGTTAAGACTGTTTCAGACAGGGCTTGATCCGGACCTTGCTCCGAATACCAACTGGCGTGATGTGATTCTGAGAGACCGTGTATGGCAGAATCAGCATTATTTCAGTGTTTCCGGTGGCGGTACGAACGCACGGTATTTTATGTCGCTCAGTATGCAGAATAAGGATGCCGTTTTCCGTCCCGACAAGTCTGCCAACAAATATGATCCCAACATCAATTATCAGAAGTACTCTTTTCTGACCAAAGTTGATGCCAATTTAACAAAGAAAACAAGATTGGGGCTGAAGCTTTACCAAGTAATGACTAACCAGAACTCACCGGGATTGGGAAATAACAGTGCGTTATGGAATGCGCAGGCAGCATTGACACCTGTATCGCTGCCGGTGAAATATTCCACAGGTCAGCTGGCGTCGAAAGGAGCCAATGCGGAGTCTGGCTATGAGCTGTTGTCTCCTTATGTACAGTTGAACTATACAGGTTTCACAGAGACCCGTAATCTGACTACCAACTTGATGGTGGATTTGAGTCAGGATTTGGATTTTATTACGAAAGGACTGAAGGTTAGAGGCTTATTCTCCTTCACCACCAACTCTGAATTTTATACTACACGTTCTAAAATGCCGGATCTGTATTGGGCGAACGGAAGAAATGCCCAAGGCACACTGGTCATGACGAAACAGGTGGAAAAGAAGGACCTGTCATTATCAAGGTCTACGGATACCGACCGTACCTATTATTGGCAGTTGAATGCGGATTATGACCGTACGTTTGGTGATCATGCCATAAGCGGACTGCTCCACTTTTACCTGCAGAGCAGAACGAAATCAAAAGACTCGGACGAAGACAAGAACGTCAGCGCCGTTCTGAAACCTATCCCCAGACGTTATGAGGCGCTTTCGGGACGTGTAACTTACAACTACAAACAGATTTACTTTGCCGAATTCAATATCGGATATACAGGCTCCGAACAATTCCCGAAAAATAAACGCTTCGGATTTTTCCCGGCAGTATCCGGAGGATGGATTCCCTCTCAATATGCTTGTTTGCAAGAGGCACTTCCTTTCCTTGATTATCTGAAGATACGTGCTTCTTATGGACTTGTCGGTAACGACCGTATCGGTGGTACACGTTTCCCATATCTGACAACAGTCACCAGCACAGGTGATGGCGGCTGGGGAACAGGCGGTATTCGGGAAGGACAGTTAGGTACTGACGGACTTGTCTGGGAAAAAGCGAAGAAGTTTGATGTCGGTGTGGATATCAACCTGTTCAATAATAAATTCTCGCTGACTGTTGACTACTTTAAAGATCGCCGTACTGACATTTTCCAGCAGCGTGTCACTGTACCGGAAGAAGCCGGTTTCATCTCTATGCCGTGGGCCAATACAGGTTCGATGGAAAGCTGGGGTATGGATGGAAACTTCAGTTTCAAACAGGATTTTGGAAAAAACTGGCGGGCTACCATACGTGGTAACTTTACTTTCTCGCGCAACAAGGTATTGCATTACGAGGAGGCTGATATACACTATCCTTATCAATCGAGAATCGGATATCCGAGCGGAGTACAGAGGGGATATATAGCCGAAGGCTTGTTCAGAGACTGGGAAGATATAGAGTCCAGTCCTAAGCAAAACTTTGAGAGTAAAGTATATCCGGGCGATATCAAGTATGTGGATGTAAATGCTGATGGTGTGATTGATGTGGACGATAGAGTACCTTTGTCTTTCTCTAATGTACCGGAGATTCAATACGGTTTTGCCGGAGAAGTGAGCTGGAAAAACCTGACTCTCGGAATGCTGTTCGAAGGAACAGGACATAGTACTTACTTTTTGGGAGGTACAGGCTATTACCCTTTCAGTGGCGGTTCGACAGGAAACCTGCTGACAATCGTGGCAGATCAGAATAACCGCTGGACTCCGCGTGAAATATCGGGTACGGCAGCCACAGAGAATCCGAATGCTCGTTTCCCGCGTATGACTTATGGCAGTAATAAGAACAATAATCAGGCATCAACATATTGGTTGGCAGACAACAGCTATTTGCGTTTCAAAGAACTGAATATACGCTATACCTATCGCAACCCCTGGCTGCAGAATGTACTGGGTGTCAGTTCAATGAGCCTGTCGTTCATTATGCATAATATTTGTACATGGGACAGCATCAAGCTGTGGGACCCGGGACAGGCATCTGCGAACGGTGCTGCTTATCCTATTCAGCGCACTTATTCAATGCAATTGAGTTTGAACTTTTAAAATTGAACGAATTATGAAATTAAGGAATATAATGATGGCGGGTGTTTTTATGGCGTCTGCGATTTCAACCACTTTCACATCTTGTGAGTCTTTCCTGGATATTGATGAATATGTATATGATATGACGAGCCTTGACTCTATTTTTACGAGAAAGAGTCAGCTTGAGAAGTATATCAGTGCTGCAGCCAATAACTTCCCTGCTTTTGACAACGTATGGAAATCGACTCCATTGCCTTTGGGATTCGCATCCGATGAAGCGTTCGCATCTATCAAGGAAAGTGAAAAGGATTCATGGAAAGGTCTCTTTTTTGCGATGGGGCAGATGGTAGACAAATATAGCAACGACTTTTTCCGTTGGGGAGAACTCTATGTATCTATCCGAATGGCGAATATTGTGATTGCCCGGATCGGAGAGTGTACGGATATTACAGATTTTGAAAGACGTGACTTCCTGGGCCGTGCTTACTTTATCCGTGCTTATAGCTATTACACTCTGGTGATGCAGTATGGTCCTGTGCCTATCGTTCCCGATCAGGCTTTTCCTACCAATGCGAGTGTAGATCAGATGTCTTATCCGAGAGCTACTTACACCGAATGTGTGGAAAAGATATGCAGTGATTTCGAGCAGGCAGCTTCTTTGCTGAAGGCAGCGGACGAACGCGATGCGTCAACCTATCGCATCCCTACGTCCGGAGCTGCATTAGCTCTGATGTCACGTGTACGGCTTGAAGCGGCAAGCCCCTGGTTCAATGGAAATAAATACTATTATGACTTCCTGAGAAGCTCGGACAATCAGCCCTATTTCCCTCAGAATTATGACTCGCATAAGTGGGCTGTCGCAGCAGTTGCCGCCAAAAGAGTGATTGATTTGAATTTGTACAACCTTTACACAGTTCGCAGTACGGCATACACACCTGAATTGCCGGCCAATACTTATGACCTCAAATTCAATAACAAAAACAATAAATTCCCGGAAGGCCCTCATGGTATAGATCCGCTTAAATCTTACAGGGATATGTTCACGGGAGAAGAAGAGGGATTCAGCATCTCCGAATTTATCTGGACCAAGAGTCAGACGGAAAACAATACCAGACTTGTTTTCCCTTATGCGATGGACGGTACGAATGCTATCAGTGTGAATGGAGAGTTGGCGGATGCATACCGCATGATAGACGGACGGGATATCAATGCTTCCAGTGCTGAATATCCTTATCCAACGGAAGAAAAGGCATGGCAACCCATCAGTAATCTGGATGATGCACAGAAAACCTTGCTGGGAACCTCCTTCTCAGGATTCGACCTGGATCCTGAAATGGCACAGATGGATTACAACCGTGAGATGCGTTATTATGCTACGATAGGATTCAACCATAGAATATGGCCGGCTTCTTCTTACAATGGTCCTGACCCGGCGAATAAAAAAGCGTTGAAAGTGACTTATTATAGCGATGGAACGGGCAAACCCGATCAATACCAAAAAGAGACGGTCTGTGTCACCGGCTATACTTGCGTGAAGTATGTCAATGAAATGGATTCCCCCGCAGGAAGCGGGAAAGTATTATCTAAAAGTTTTCCGCTTATCCGCTATGCTGAAATCCTGCTGAATTATGTAGAAGCGATGAATGAGATGGGAGATGGTGATAACTACACTGACGAAACGACCGGAATATCTGTGTCACGCAATAAGGAAGAAATGCGTAAATATTTCAATATGATACGTTATCGTTCCGGTCAGCCGGGCATCACCGACGAAGAACTGGATAATCCTGAAAAGATGAGAGAGGCCATCAAGCGCGAAAGACGAATAGAACTGGCATTTGAAGGACGGCGCGCATACGACCTCCGCCGTTGGGGAGATTTGGTAAAAGCGACAAGCAGGCCCTTTACCGGTATGAATATAAAGGCGATGAAGAAAGATCGTAAGAACTACTATATGCGTACGATTGTCACTGAGTCGGATTGTAAGTTCTCCAAGTTCAATATAACCCAACGGATGAATTTCTATCCTATTCGTCAAGGTATTATCGACAAGAATCCGCGGATAGACCAGAATCAAGGTTATTAAATGAAAACAGAGAAGTGATTCAAGAAAAGATAATTCAAATAGAATAAAAGATATGAAACAATATAATAATGACTTTATTCGACTGATGCTGGGTGGACTTTTATGTTTGTTCGTGTCGGCTTGCGTGAGCGACCCTTTGGCTGACGAGCAATATACTAAAAAGTTGACTTTAGTAGGTGCACAAGATGAGTTGCAGGAGAAAGAGGTAAAATATGGAAGTGACGGAGAGTTCTTCGTTACCGTCTATTGTGGCGGAACAAAGATGCACGAAGATGACGTGACAGTGACTTTGGGAGAAGCAGATCAAAGTAACATCGATAATTACAACTATAAAAACGTGCTGGAAGGCGAAATCGAATATGTGGCGCTGCCTAAAGACTGGTATACGATTCCTTCCTACACAAGCGTCATTAAGGCCGGCGAACGTTATGTGCGGTTCCCCGTACGTGTAGATACCGAAAAAATAGATACAGATGCACGGTATTTGATTCCTTTGAAGATCGTAGACTCAAGCCCTTATCCTGTGAACGAACAGGCTGACACAGTGTTGCTGGTGAAGGTGAAAATGATCAATGACTATTCGGGCAATTATATGATGAAGGGCACCGAGTATCCGATGAAAAATGGAACTCCAGATTTGTTAAGCGGGACTCCGATAGAAATAGCCCGGACTCTGACAGCAGTGGATGAAAACACGGTTCGTTTCTTCCATAAGTCGGTCAACGAAGAAATGCCCAATCTGGATGATAACGGTATTACTCTGACGGTGGATAAGAGCACCGGAAAAGTGAGTGTCAGACCTTGGAAGAGTTTGCCAGTTGTAGAAAATAGCGGAAGTGGTACCTATCAAGTCATATCGGGAAACTACGGAATCAATACACGGAGATATGTGATAGAGTATAATTATATCAATAGTAGCAATAAGGAAATGTATGTTTCTGTGACATTGGAGACTTCTGAAAATTAAAAGACTTCATTGTCCGAACGGTCTGTTTTAAAAACAACTAATTTGTATATGATAAAATTTAAAAAGTTACTTTGGTTATTCTTTTTGAGTCTGTTTTTTCTGAATGTATATGGGCAGGAAGCTCCTTATACATTCAGGAATCCCGTTCTGCCGGGTTTTAATCCCGATCCCTCAGTTTGTCGGGTAGGTGATGACTATTATCTGGTCACTTCTTCTTTTGTCTGCTATCCAGGGCTTCCCGTTTATCATAGCAAAGACTTGGTCAATTGGGAACTGATCAGCTATGCCCTCAATCGCCCCGATTGGATCGATTTCAGCGGGATAAATGATAACGATGGCATCTGGGCGCCTACTTTACGTTATCATGATGGCAAGTTCTATCTGATTACTACAGCTTATCACTGTGGCGGGAATTTCTATATCACAGCTACGGATCCGCACGGTCCGTGGTCCGATCCAGTGTGGCTGAAAGAAGCCCCCGGTATAGATCCGTCACTCTTTTGGGATGACGACGGCCGGTGCTACTATACTGGCAACCGCTGGGATCTCAAAAATAACTGGCCGGCGCAATGTTCTGTGTGGACACAGGAACTGGATCTGAAAGAAGGGAGGCTGACAGGTCCGATGAAGATTCTTTCTACCGGACATGCCTATAATGCCCAGTATGCGGAGGGACCTCATCTCTATAAGATTAACGGACAGTATCTGTTGCTGATGTCCGAAGGTGGATCGGGGCGTAACCACGCCTTGACAGTGCATCATAGCAAGTCGGTAATGGGGCCGTATGTTGCCGGACTTGTCAATCCGGTGCTTACCACGCGCCACATGGGGAGCGAATACTGTTATCAGAATTTCGGGCATGCCGACTTGGTACAGACGCAGAACGGCGAATGGTGGGCAGTGTTTCTGGGTAACCGTAACATTGACGGTTTTTTTCCGTTAGCTCGTGAGACATTCCTGTGCAAAGTGAAGTTTGACGGACAGACCCCCATTTTTAATCCGGGGAAAGGAAGTGATGTAAGCGAATTACAGCGCCCCGATCTGCCTTGGACGCCCGTAGCTCCCACGCACCCTAGAGATGAGTTCGATGCCGATTCTTTGGATATGAAATGGCATTTTGTGCGGATTCCGTCGACCAGGTTTTATCAGTTGAAGAAAGGCAGACTGGCATTATCTCTGCGTCCGCAAGTAATCGATAGTCTGACGAATGCTGCCATGATAGTTCGCCGTGTAGAACAACCGGATTATGTAGCAATGACCCGACTGGAATTTAAGGCGAAGAAGGAAAACGAATCTGCCGGACTGGTGCTCTACCGCACGGCAAACGGTTACTATTCTTTGCTAAGGACAAAGGCAGGCATTCGCCTGGTGAAGAAGCATCTTGGAAAGAAAGAGATCGTTGCGGAGATGCCGTACGATCAGAAGGCAGTTTGCCTGAAAATCACAGTCAGGGGGATGGAAGCCGTATTCAGCTTTGGTGAAACACCAGATACATTGACCACCATTGGTGGCGGGCAAAGTCTGGTTCCTGTAGCGGACAACAAATTCAATAAGTTCAATGGTACCTGTGTAGGTATGTATGCCACGAGCAATGGGGACGTTTCCGGAAATCAGGCATTATACGATTGGTTCGAACTACTATATTAACATCAAATTTCCGCAGGACTTGACAAAGGCTTTTTTTTGTTGTATATTTGCAGGTGTCATACAGACTATAAAGTAACAACCCATAAAGAAATAAAACAAAATGTACCATGTCAATCATCGAAACCAAACAGGAGAAATAGTGTGATATTATAACAAAATACACAGGGGATCTTATGCAAATCAGCATATCTGTGAACCGCTGCTAAGCTTAAGGCTGCAACCTTTTATAGGGTTTGCAGCCTTTTTTGTTGCATAAAATCAAAAGATATATGCTTAAAAGGCGTATTTGAGTTTATAATAAACGGGGGGACCGTTTATTATAAACGATGAAACTATTTATTATAAACTCAACTGCGATTTTAGTATTAAGGGTAAAAAGTTTTCTATACGTCAGAAGAGGCCGTAGAGAGTTTTCTTTTATTTGACTCTGCATACTGCGAATTATTGTAACACAATAATCTTTTACCTTATTGCCCGATTTACCCCCTATATCTGCCCGATTTACCTCCTGTCTCATTGTGCTCTTCTCTCTATTTTTGTGCATTAAATATTCTTATTCTTTTTAATGATGAAGTATGCTGCATGATATGCACGGCGGAGGTGAAAAGTGCGTGGCTGCTTTGCGGGATGTTGTTTTGAAGAAGAATAGTACAATATTCCATGCTTGTTGTACTATTCTCCATAGGAATATAGATAGTTAAGCGTAAATTTGTAATTTGATTGTGCCTTATATTTTTTATAAGAATTTATAGAAGAATATCATGAAATACTGGATGTTATTGTTTGCCTTTTTGTGGGTATCTTACGGAACGGGCATGGCCCGGAAAACGGAAAAAGTAGTAAATAACGGAATTCCCTGGTTTGACGACAGGGGAGAGATTGTCAATGCGCACGGTGCCTGCATTGTGGAAGAGAATGGCAGATATTATCTTTTCGGAGAATATAAGTCGGACAAAAGCAATGCTTTTCCGGGTTTCAGTTGCTATTCGTCTGATGACCTGGTGAACTGGAAGTTCGAACGTGTTGTTCTGCCGGTGCAGCCAAGCGGAATTCTTGGCCCTAATCGTGTAGGCGAGCGTGTGAAAGTCATGAAATGCCCTTCTACCGGCGAGTATGTGATGTATATGCATGCGGACGATATGAACTATAAAGATCCCCATATCGGCTATGCTACCTGCAGCACTATAGCAGGTGAATATAAACTTCACGGACCTCTGTTGTATGAAGGCAAGCCCATTCGCCGCTGGGATATGGGGACTTATCAGGATGCGGACGGTACCGGATATTTGCTGTTGCACGGAGGAATTGTCTATCGTTTGAGTAAAGACTACCGTACGGCAGAGGAAAAAGTGGTATCGGGAGTGGGCGGTTCTCACGGAGAGTCTCCGGCAATGTTTAAAAAAGACGGTACATATTTCTTCTTGTTCTCCAATCTGACCAGCTGGGAAAAGAATGATAATTTCTACTTTACAGCCCCTTCCGTCAAAGGGCCGTGGACCAGACAAGGTTTGTTTGCTCCCGAAGGAAGCCTGACCTATAATTCACAGACCACTTTTGTGTTTCCTTTAAAGTGTGGCGAAGATACGATTCCGATGTTTATGGGCGACCGCTGGTCTTATCCGCATCAGGCTTCGGCCGCCACCTATGTGTGGATGCCTATGCAGGTGGATGGCACAAAACTTTCTATTCCGGAATACTGGCCTTCCTGGGACATTGATAAGTTGAAACCCGTAAATCCTCTGCGCAAAGGAAAAACCGTCGATTTAAAGCAGATAACGTTCAGTAAAGAAGCTGACTGGAAAGTGGAGGAAGGAAGAATATCTTCCAATGTAAAAGGAAGTACGCTGAGTATTCCCTTCAGTGGCTCTTGTGTGGCTGTTATGGGCGAAACGAACTGTCATAGCGGATATGCGCGTATGAATATCCTCGATAAGAAAGGGGAGAAAATATATTCTTCACTGGTCGATTTCTATAGTAAGGCGAATGATCATGCAATGCGTTTTATGACTCCCCAATTGGCAAAAGGAGAATATACACTAGTGATTGAAGTTACGGGCATCAGCCCCACATGGACTGATAAAACGAAGAGAATTTATGGCAGCGACGATTGCTTTGTGACCATTACTGATATTGTAAAATTGTAATATTTATGAAAAATAGAATCTTATTTTCCGTCTTTGCTTTGGTAGCAGTGACCTTGTTCGCTCAAGGTAAACAAAAAGATTTTGTCTTGCAGTCCGGTCAACCGGTTGTGATAGCTTGCAGCGGTTCGGAAGCACCGGTGGTGCATACTTCGCTGGATTTGTTGTCCCGTGACCTTCAGACTGTATTGTCGGCAACTGCCCATGTAGACACAAACACCGGAAACATCATAGTAGGAACGATCGGACAGAGCAAGCTGATTGAGCAGGCAGGTATCGATATTTCCGCATTAAAAAACAAAAAGCAGGCTTTCCTGCTCACCGTCTCAGAAGATGGAAAGCTGGTAGTAGCCGGCAGCGACAGTCACGGTACAGCCTACGGCATACTTGAAATATCCCGTTTGCTAGGCGTTTCCCCTTGGGAATGGTGGGCGGATGTGACTCCGGAGAAAAAAGAGACATTCCGCCTTTCGGGCAAGTTTAGAGAGTTGCAGTCTCCTTCTGTGGAGTATCGGGGCATCTTTATTAATGATGAAGACTGGGGACTGATGCCTTGGAGTAACAAGACTTACGAACCGTCGGACGTGAAAGGAGAAATCGGACCGCGTACCAACGAACGTATTTTTGAATTGCTGCTTCGCTTGCGGGCCAATACCTACTGGCCTGCCATGCACGAGTGTACCCTTCCTTTCTTTCTGACGAAGGGCAATCGGGAAGCAGCGAAAAAGTATGGCATCTTTATGGGAGCTTCCCACTGCGAACCGATGGCGTGCAGTGCTGCCGGCGAATGGAGAATACGTGGAAAAGGAGCATACGATTACGTGAATAACAGTCCGGCCGTTTATCAGTTTTGGGAAGATCGTGTGAAAGAAGTTGCCGGACAAGAGATACTTTACACGCTGGGTATGCGTGGCGTTCACGATGGAAAGATGCAGGGAGCCAAGACGGTAGAAGAACAGAAAGCCGTCCTGGACCGGGTGTTTGTTGACCAGCGCGGCTTGCTCGAAAAGTACGTGAATAAAGACGTAACACAAGTGCCGCAGGTCTTTATTCCTTATAAGGAAGTGCTCGATATTTATCATGCGGGGCTGCAAGTACCCGAAGACGTGACCTTGATGTGGTGTGATGATAACTACGGCTATATCCGCCATTTCCCCACTGCCGAAGAGCGTGCCCGTAAAGGCGGCAACGGAGTCTATTATCATGTTTCCTACTGGGGACGCCCGCACGATCATTTATGGTTGAGCACCATGAGTCCATCGCTCATTTATCAACAGATGAAGCAGGCTTACGATCAGGGAATACAAAAAATGTGGATACTGAACGTCGGCGACATCAAACCTGCCGAGTATCAGATTGAGCTGTTCATGGATATGGCATGGAATCTGGATAAGGTATCTTCCGAAGGAGTGACCGCACATCTGAAACATTGGCTGGAACGGGAACTGGGAACCTCTTGTGCAAAGGCCATCCTTCCCGTTATGCAGGAACATTATCGCTTGGCACATATCCGCAAACCCGAATTTATGGGAAATACACGGGAGGAAGAAAAGAATCCGGTCTATCGGGAAGTGAAAGACTTGCCGTGGAGCGAAAGGGAGATAAACGAACGTCTGAATGCTTACAGCCAACTTTCGGAAATGGTAGAGAAAGCTGCTTCTAAAGTACCCGCCGACAGACAGAGCGCTTACTTCGAACTGGTGAAATATCCCGTACAGGCTGCGACACAAATGAATCGCAAACTGTTATACGCCCAATTGGCACGCCACGATAAGGAAGACTGGGAAAAGAGTGATGCCGCTTACGACAGCATTGCTGCACTGACTCAACATTATAACTCATTGGAGAATGGGAAATGGAATCGCATGATGGACTTCAAACCCCGCAAGCTCCCTGTATTCAACCGTGTGGAAAGAAATGCGGCTACTGCTCCGATGACAGCGGACCGTAAAGCAGCCTGTCAATGGAATGGGGCGGAGGCAAAGAAGGGCAACGCTATTGTCTGCGAAGGTTTGGGATATGAAGGCAAAGCCGCAGAGATAAGAAAAGGCGATGCGCTGACTTTCTCTTTCGGTAATCTGAAAACGGACTCGGTAGAGGTGGATATCCGGTTACTTCCCAATCATCCGGTGCAGGACGATAAGTTGCGTTTCTCGGTTTCTCTGGATGGTGCCGAGCCTGAAGTGATAGCGTACGAAACGAAGGGGCGCAGCGAGGAATGGAAAGAGAACGTGCTTCGTAATCAGGCAATCCGGAAAATCGTACTTCCCGTTCTGGGCAGGAAATCACATCAATTGGTCATCAAGGCATTGGATGAGGGAGTGATACTGGATCAGGTAATGCTTTATGAGGTGAATTAGATATAATTCTATATTTTATAGTTTCAGACTGGCTGGGTCAGTCAGTCTGAAATACACTGTTTATTGTCCCGGCTTGATAATCAACCGCAGTACAAACCAAGCGTGATGTGCTGCGGTACTTATCCATCCATAATGTTTTGCCATAATGCGGAACCGTTCTTTAAGAGAAGCCTTCCGGTTCTGCGTAGTCATTCCTTCATCCAGATAGTCGATGATTGTCAGGTGCGTATTGTGCAGGGTACGCGCCTTTTTCATGATGCGGATGCACCAGTCGAAATCAGCGGAGTACCGGTAGTTTAAGTCATAAGGTTCCATCAGCGTATGTCTGGCAAAGAAAGCCTGATGGCAGACTAACATTCCTTGTTTGAAACTCTTCCAGTCCAGCTTTTTGGGCGTGGAAAGGCGGCGCATATGCAGAAAGTGCCTGTCTTTGTCAACAATCGCAGTTTCCCCGTAGATGACGTCGGGGAGAACACTCCCATGAATGCTGTGCACCATTTGCTGCAAGGTGTCGTCTTCGTGAAAGCAGTCGCCCGCATTCAGGAAACAGAGATAGTCGCCGCTGGCAAGGGAGATCGCCTTGTTCATGGCATCGTACAATCCTTTGTCCGGTTCGCTGACGACGGTAGTTATCCGTGAGCGGTATCTGTCGATGATAGAGAGAGTACCGTCTTTGGAGGCTCCGTCCACAATGATGTATTCTACGTGGTGGTAAGTCTGCGAGATAACACTTTGGATGGTATCTTCCAGTACTTTCTCGGCATTGTAGGTCACCGTGATAATCGAGAACTTGGGAGTAGGATGGACACTATGCATATTTCCCTGTTATTTTGTTGTAAACGTCCGTGTACTTCTTCGCTATGATACTTTCCGAATAGTTGCCTATGGCTTTGCGGCAGGCTTGTGCGGAAAGTTCCGCATATTCGGGTTCCGTCAGTACCCAATGGATGCCGTTGGCCAGATCTTCGGAAGACTTGCGCTGAGCTACGTATCCGTTGTGCAGATGATCGATCATTTCCGGTATGCCTCCGGTGTTGAAACCGACGCAGGGCACACCGCAGGACATTGCTTCCATCACCATATTCGGCAGATTCTCTTCGAGAGAAGGGATGGCGAAGAGGTCTACGGCATTGTATATATCCACCAACTCATGCTCATTCTTAATATAAGGAAGCGGATAGACGCGGAAAGGAATCAGGTCTTGCAACTGCTGCGACTGGTTGCCGAAAACAACCACGCCCAATGAGTCTTTCCATTCCGGATGTTTCTCTGCCAGCAGTTTGCAGGCTTCAATCAGATAGTCGATACCCTTTCGCTTGTCTGTGATCTTGACAGAACCGAAAAGAATGAGCTTCCCTTCCTGCGGCAGCCTGCATTTTCTGCGGGCTTCCTGCTTATTGTGAGGCTTGAACAGATTCGTGTTGATGGCGTTCGGGATACTGATAACCGTTTGTCCGGTGAGCAGTCCGCTGACTTTGGCCTTCTCCGCCAGCCAGCGGCTACAGCCTACAAACGTGATGGATGCCTGACTATAAATCTCTTTCTTCTTCCGGAAGATTCGGGTAGATAAGTCCTTCTTGCCTCCTCCTCCGTAGATGTAAGGGCAGTGGTGGCATTCCTGTTCGTAGTTTCTGCATTCGCGTGCATAATGGCAGATGCCGGTGCAGGGCCACATATCGTGCATGGTCCATACTACAGGTTTGCCGGAAGTCAGAATCTTGCGGATGGTGTTGAGTGACAGCATCCCTTGGTTGATCCAGTGCAGATGGATGACATCTGCCTGCTGAAATTCGGGAAGCGAAGTGATGTCCGTACCGGTATTGGCGATATCTACGGCGAAGAGATCATTCTTCTTGAAACGGTTGGCTTTCCAGATGACGATGCGTTCCCACATGAATTTCCATACGTGTAGCCAACTGCGCTTTAGTCCGACGACGCTGATTTGGTCTGTCTGTTTGTCACGTACCAACATTTTCGCCTTGATGCCGTTGTTCTTAAGCGATTCCATCAGTCGTCCGGCAGCGACAGCCGCACCACCTATTCGTTCGGAAGTATTGATGATTAGTACCCTCATGCTTTCAAAATGTTTGCACAAAAGTAGTGGTTTTCAGTGAAAATCCGTACAAAGTCACATATTATTTGTACTTTTGCCACACTTATTAATAAGGAGATATTGAACATGAAAAAGGTTGTGTTTTTAGGATTAGGGTATATCGGCCTTCCTACGGCAGCCGTTGCTGCCGCTCACGGTTTCGAAGTCATAGGAGTAGATGTCAATCCTTCTGTGGTGGAAACGATCAACCAGGGAAAGATACATATTGTAGAACCTGAACTGGGTCAGGTAGTCAGGGACGTAGTGCAGAGTGGAAAGTTGCGTGCTGTATGCAAGCCGGAAGCGGCGGATGCTTTCTTTATCGTAGTGCCTACCCCGTTCAAGCAGAACCATCGGGCGGACATCACCTATGTGGAAGCGGCCACCCGTTCCGTGATCCCTTATCTACAGGAGGGTAACCTGTTTGTCATCGAATCCACTTCTCCGGTATATACCACCGAACGTATGGCGGAAGTGATCTATAAAGAACGTCCCGAACTGAAAGGGAAGATACATATCGCTTATTGTCCCGAACGCGTATTGCCGGGAAATACATTATACGAACTGGTGCACAACGACCGCGTGATAGGCGGCATCGATCCGGCATCCACCGAAAAAGCCATTGAGTTTTATTCCGCTTTCGTACAAGGCAAACTGCACGGCACCAATGCCCGCACGGCAGAGATGTGCAAACTGACGGAGAACTCCTCCCGCGACTCACAGATCGCCTTTGCCAACGAACTCTCCATGATCTGCGACAAAGCCGGAATCAATGTATGGGAACTGATCGAACTTGCCAACAAGCATCCGCGTGTGAATATCCTTCAACCGGGCTGCGGAGTAGGCGGTCACTGCATTGCGGTAGACCCTTGGTTCATCGTATCCGACTATCCGGAACAGGCGCAGCTCATCAAGCGTGCCCGTGAAACGAACGATTACAAAGCGGACTGGTGTGCGAACAAAGTATTGGAAACCTGTCAGAAGTTTGTGGAACAGAACGAGCGCGAACCGGTCGTTGCCTGCATGGGACTGGCTTTCAAACCGAATATCGATGACTTACGGGAATCTCCCGCCAAATATATCGCTTCCCGCATCATCTCCGAATCGAGAGCGGACGTGCTGATTATCGAGCCTAATATAAGCACTCATAAGAGCTTCCATCTGACAGATTATCGGGAAGCATACGAGAAAGCGGATATTATCGTCTGGCTGGTTCGCCACGATGTCTTCCTTGCATTGCCCAGAGAAGAAGGAAAGATAGAACTGGACTTCTGCGGCGTGAGACGATAAAATGTAGTTTAATTGCGAAGAGGTTGTATAGACTCTATTAAATAAAGCAGATGAAAAAGATATTGCTCGTTTTCGGTACCCGTCCCGAAGCGATAAAGATGGCTCCGCTTGTAAAGGCGCTCCAGAAAGATACGGAACATTTTGAGACACGTGTCTGCGTTACGGCACAGCACCGGCAGATGTTGGATCAGGTATTGGAGGTGTTCGGCATCACTCCCGAATATGACCTGAATATCATGGCTCCCAATCAGGACTTGTATGACATTACCGCTAAAGTACTGCTCGGACTGCGCGAAGTGCTGAAGGACTTCCGTCCCGACACCGTATTGGTGCATGGAGATACGACTACCTCGATGGCAGCATCCCTTGCGGCATTTTATATGCAGATACCTGTGGGACACGTGGAAGCCGGATTGCGTACCTATAATATGTTGTCTCCCTGGCCGGAAGAAATGAACCGCCAGGTGACAGACCGTATCTGTACTTACTACTTTGCACCGACGGAACAGTCAAGGGCAAATCTGCTGCAAGAGAATATAGACGCGAAGAAAATCTTTATTACAGGAAATACGGTGATTGATGCCCTGCTGATGGCAGTCGATATCATTTCCACCACCGCCGGTGTGAAAGAAAAGATGGCGAAGGAACTTCAGGAGAAAGGCTACACGGTAGGTGATCGTGAGTATATCCTCGTCACCGGACATCGTCGCGAGAACTTCGGAGATGGTTTCCTGCATATCTGCAAAGCGATCAAAGAACTAGCGGCTCTTCACCCGGAGATGGACATTGTCTATCCCGTTCATCTGAATCCTAATGTGCAGAAGCCAGTGTATGAACTGCTTTCCGGTCTGAGCAATGTCTACCTGATCTCTCCTCTGGATTACCTGCCTTTCATCTATGCCATGCAACATTCTACTCTGTTGCTGACGGATAGCGGCGGTGTGCAGGAAGAAGCCCCTTCATTGGGCAAACCCGTGTTGGTGATGCGGGATACGACCGAGCGTCCGGAAGCTGTTGAGGCGGGTACGGTGAAGCTGGTCGGCACGAATGCGGAGGCTATTGTCAGTAATGTCACTGCCCTGCTCCTTGATAAAGAAATGTATAAGCGGATGTCCGAAACGCATAACCCTTACGGTGACGGACAGGCTTGCGAAAGAATCATAGCTGCGCTCAGATGTTAACACATGAGTAGTCAGGTATTAACATTTGATATGATAGGTATTAATATCTGAGAAGTTAGGTATTAATACTTGAGAAGCTGGTTAACAATGCTTGCTGTGACATCTAATAATGCTTGAAACGAGATCTAAGAAGCATTGTTAATCACATACACTTCCCACTATTATTGTTTTTATTATTGGTTTATTTTACTATCATAAGTGCCGATATATAAAGTAATATAGGGTGAACCTTTTCTGCTTTTGCCCCATTTTTCCGCATTTATCGCTTTTACCTTATAGAAAAACATTTCACTTTATCCGCATATAACATACAAACCTCCATAATTCTGTTATTATGAACTATTCGTATATTGTCATATCAGTCGGTTTGTTAGGCAGTAACAATTCCAATGTACTCCAAAGCAATTAATAGACCGCTATCAAGCTGAGATATGAAATTTCTAAAAAGAAATATCAGTGCTGTATGAAAGGAGGATATTATCGTACTTTTTGATAGTGTTTATTCGCTATAAATGGTTTTATTTTGTAATGTCATTTTTAGAAAGCCGCTCTATTACAAAATAGGGATGAATGCTGAGAAGGTGCTTTGTCTGCCCATGTATGTGGATTTAAAAGATGATGAAATTAATCAAATTGACATGGTCTTGGCTGAATATCGTCGAAAATAGAAAAGTGTAAAATGGTAATAATCGGGAGTAAAGGATGTGCTAAGGAGATTTTGACAGCACTCAAGTGGGATAATGTAGAAGAAACTGTATCTTTGTTTGACAATATAAATACAGATATTAGCGATACATATTATGACTTTCCCATTATTAAATCCTGGAATGAACTGGAGCAACATCTGAAAACAGACAGTAAGGTTATTATTGGTGTCGGAGGTGGACAGCGTAGAGAGGTATTGGCACGAAAGATTGCCTGTCTTGGAGGAGTATTGACCACTTTTATCTCCCAAAAAGCCCTTGTGGGCGGGTATGACAATACTATCGAACCAGGTGTTGTGATTCTTTCGGGGGCAACTATTACTTGTAATGTAAGTATAGGGCAGGGGACATTTATCAATAAAAGTACTGTTATCAGTCATGACGTCCGTATTGGACGATATTGTGAAGTATCTCCCGGTGCAAAAATCTTGGGACGTGCCATTATCGGTGACAGGACGGAGATAGGTGCTAATGCGGTAATACTTCCTGATGTCATTGTCGGTGCTGACTGCAAAATAGGTGCAGGCGCTGTAGTGACGCGAAATATCGACAGCCATACTACTGTTGCCGGAGTTCCTGCCCGTTCAATTACAAAAAGCAGTAATAATGCTTTCAAGTTAAAGTCAAAGATAAGAAATTTATTGTACCATATACGAATTGCAGATTTTCGAAAGCTGAGAGAATATAATCATTACGTATTCGGAAAAAGGAAACTGATGTTCCTTGAGCTATTGTCACATAGTTGGATGTACGGTGCATCATTCGAAAACTACTACGAGTTGCAGTTCTTTAAGAAAAGCAGAACAGAATGCCGACAGTATCTCACTTCTTCGTTACGTCATGAATTGACACGTCAAGTAAACGATCCCTGCGAAGCGTTAGTGTTAAAAGATAAAATGCGTTTTTCCGAAGTTTTTGAGGACATTCTAGGGCGCCGGGTAATGACGTTTGATGAGATAAAAAGGCAAATGCATGATCCTTACTCCATATCCATAAATGAGGTAGTCATTAAACCCATAAAAGGACAAGCCGGTCAAGGGATTATTTTTCCGATGCAAAACTTTACATCATTGCGACAACTACATGACTATGTTATTTCTACTGTAAAAAAGCCGGATGAATATTTGTACGAAGAACGTATTATCCAACATAGCGCCCTGAATAAACTGAATCCGTCAAGTCTCAACACATTGAGAATTGTGACATATTATGATGAAAGTATAAATAAGGTCGATGTGTGGAGTGTTGTTTTACGTATAGGAATAAAGGCTTGCACAGACAACTTTGCTACAGGAGGAATTGCCGCCCTTGTTGATCATCGGGGTGTCGTCTGTCAACCTGCTATAATAAAACATCCGTCAGGAGAACGGTTTCATATACATCCTGTCAGTGGTGAAAAAATAACAGGTTGCATAATCCCATATTACGATCAGGCAATAGCATTAGCCAAACAAGCTGCTATGAGAATTCCGAAAGTGAGAAGTATCGGATGGGATGTTGCGATAACCGAAACCGGTCCTTATATGTTGGAAGGAAACGATAATTGGTGTATGACTTTATTTCAGTTGCCCGGCGGAGAAGGGTTGCGGCATTTGGCCAATTCGGTTTGCAATATGTTTTCTGTTTATGAATAACATACAGGCTATAATGCACATTAGGAATGTATTTTCCGTTCCTGGTCTGTCATTGATTCAAATCGGGCATGCCTCTAACGAAAAACGGGCTGTCAGAGAATCACTTCTCCGGCAGCCCTTCTTCATTAGGATCAAAAAAACAGAGGAAGTATGATATTCTTTATTCCTGACCTCCCCCTAAAGCACGGTATAGGTTAATTAAACTTTGTATCTCGGTAAAATGATTGGCCGTTTGTGACAGTTGTGCGCTGAGCAATGACTGTCGGGCGGTAAGTACTTCCAGATAGGTTGTATTCGTATGTTCCATCAGCAGGGAAGTACTTCGCAGGGCCGTTTGCAGGGAAGTGACCTGCTTGTCCAGCAACAGCCTTTTCCCCTGACTGGTCTGATAGGCAGTCAGCGCATCATTCACTTCGCTGCCAGCGTTGAGCAATGTTTGCTGAAAGCCGAGAGCTGCTTCTTCCTGTTGCGCACGGGCGATACGATACTGAGCCACCACCTGTCCTTTATTAAAGAGCGGCTGCGTGAGCGAACCTACCGCCGATGCCAGGAACTTGCCCGGATTGAGAATCATAGACCCGACGGAGTTCGTCCATCCGGCACTTCCGCTCAACGTGATGGAAGGGTAGAAAGCCGAACGTGCCGCATTGGTGCCATAGAACGCTGCTTCCAGCGTCCGCTCGGCCGAGCGGACATCGGGGCGGGCGGCAAGCATCCGGACAGGGATTCCTACGGCAAAGTCCGTAGGAAACTGTTGGTCTGCCAACGTTCCGCGTTCGTAGTTGCGGGGCGTCTCTGCCAATAATAAAGCAAGACTGTTCTCCACCTGATTGATCTGCTGCTGCAAATCGAGCACAGAACCCTGTACCTGATAATAAGTCGCTTCCATCTGCGATACAGCCGATTCGTTCGCCAGTCCGGCGTTCATCAGGGAACGGGTAGAGGCTACGGTTTCTTTCCATGCCTCCTCCGTCTGTCGGGAGATGATGAGCTGTTCGTCCAGCATCAGCAGCGTGTAATAAGTATTGGCTATACCGGCTATCAGCTGCGTGCGGACTGCTTGACGGTAATCTTCACTTTGTGCATACAGCGCTTTCGCCTGCTTCTTGGAGTTGCGCATACGGCCGAATACGTCCAGTTCCCAACTGGCGGTAACGGGTAGCGAATAACCCTGCGTAGCTTTGTTCGTATCGAAGCTGCTCACTGTCCCCTGCGGGGAAAGCGCAAAGGCGGGCAGGAAAGCAAGTTTGGCGGACATCAGCACTGCCTGAGCTTCTTCTACACAAAGCTGGGCGGACTGGTAGTCGGTATTGGTCCGCAACCCTGTCTCGATGAGGGACTGCAGATGAGGGTCGGTGAAGAGTTCCCGCCAGTCCATATTCCCCAGACCGGCAGTGTCTTCCGTCACCACTTCCCCGCCGTAAAGATCGTCGGGGACGGAAGTGGCGGGCTTGTATTTGGTATAGATGCCACAACCGCTCAGCGTCAGACTCATGGCAACTAACAGGATGATATTTTTCTTCATTCTTTCTTTTATTTATTAACGTTCACGTTCAGCTTCACTTTTCTCTTTTTCTAAAAGCACTTGTACATCTGCTTCTTCTTCCATCGGTTTGCGGATTTTCTCCTGCAAGTACTCAAAGATGATGTAGAAGACCGGAACGACAAAGAGCAATGCCACCGTTCCGACAGCCATACCGCCTACGACACCCGTACCCAGCGAACTGTTGCCATTAGCACCCGCACCGGAAGAGAACATCAGCGGAAGCATACCGAAGATCATTGTCAGCACCGTCATCAGGATAGGACGCAGGCGGACTTGTGCGGCAGAGTAGGCCGATTCTACGATGCCCATCCCTTTGCGGCGGCGTTCGATGGCGTACTCCGTAATCAGAATAGCCGTCTTGGCCAGCAAGCCGATCAGCATGATCACACCCGTCTGCAAATAGATGTTATTCTCCAGTCCGAGTATCTTGGCGAACAGGAACGAGCCCATCAATCCGAACGGTACGGAGAAGATAACGGCAAACGGTACGAGGAAACTTTCGTAGAGACAAGCCAGAATCAGATAGATCAGGAAGATGCAGATGGCGTAGATGAAAACCGTCTGCGCACCACCGCTGCTTGCTTCTTCGCGTGCCATACCGCCATATTCGTATCCGTAGCCTATCGGAAGCGATTCTGCGGCCACTTCTTCAATCACTTTCTGCACTTCACCCGAAGAGTAACCGTCGGCAGGATTCACATTGGCTGTGATGGTGCTGTAGAGATTGAAACGGTTGGCCGTTTCCGGTCCCAGTACCTGCTTCAGTGTAACGAACTGGCTCACCGGAGCCATTTCCGTACCGTTGCGCACAAACATATTGTTCAATGCCTGCTCGTCCAGACGATATTCGGGCGATGCCTGCATCATTACACGATATACCTTACCGTATTGGTTGTAGTTGGAGATATATGCTCCACCGCAATAACTGCCTACCGCATCGAGTACCGCGCTTGGCGAAATTCCTGCACGCTTACATTTGGCGGCATCCACTTCTACCGAGAGCTGCGGGAAGTTGATGGCGTAGGATGTATAAGCCATAGCCACTTCCGGGCGCTGGTTCAAGGCATTGAGGAACTGTGTGGACGCGTCATAGAACGTAGCAAGATCACCGCCTGTCATATCCTGAAGGTTCAGTTCGAGGGAGTTACCCATACCGTATCCCGGAATCATGGCGGGCTGGAAACTGAATATCTGCGCTTCCTTGATGGACTGGAATTGTGCGTTGAGGCGGGAAGCTACGGCATCCGAACCGTGTTCCTTTCCTTTTCGTTCGCTCCAGTCTTTCAGGCGGACAATGATCGTACCGTAAGAAGTTCCCTGACCGGAGATCAGACCGTATCCTGCTACGCGGGCGTAGTGTTCTATTTCGGGCGTATCTTTCAGAATGTTTTCCAGCCGGTCCATTACTTTCGTTGTCTCTTCGAGCGTGCTTCCCGGTGAGATGCTGACATTCACCATGATAACGCCCTGGTCTTCCTGCGGCACGAGTCCCGTCTTGGTCGTGCTCATCAGATAAACCAGCAGGACGATGGTAGCAGCCAGTGAAGTCCATACCATCCAGCGATGGCGGATGAAGTACATCACCCCTTTCTTATACTTGCCCAGCACGGCATTGAACGAAGCGTTGTAAGCTGCGCGTACCCGTCCGTTGATACTCTTGGCGCTCTTGGTTCCGTCCGACGGACGCATCATGATGGCGCACAGGGCGGGACACAGGGTCAGAGCCGAGATCATGGAGATACCTACGGCAGTTGCCATCGTGATACCGAATTGGGTATAGAACACGCCCGAAGTACCTCCCATGAAGGTGACGGGGATAAATACGGCCATGAAGACACAGGTACAGGAGACGATAGCCATCGTCACGTCGCCCATCGCATCTTTGGTGGCAAGGTAGGGCGACTTGTATCCGGCATCAAACTTGGACTGCACCGCTTCTACTACTACAATGGCATCATCCACCACCGTACCGATGGCAAGCACCAGGGCAAACAGGGTCAGGATGTTCAGACTGAATCCCGCAGCTACCAGACAGGCAAACGTACCTACCAGTGACACGATGATGGAGATAGACGGGATGAGTGTACTTTTCAGGTCCTGCAAGAAGAAGTATACCACGAGGATGACCAGAATGATGGCGATAATCAGTGTTTCCACCACGTTGTGTATGGAAGCGAAGAGGAAGTCGTTCGAACTCATCATGGTGACGAACTCCGTTCCTTCCGGAAGGTTTTTCTCCATCCGCTCCATCTGGGCGGTAATTTCTTTATTGACAGCGGTCGCATTGGAACCCGCTGTCTGGAAGATCATATAGAGCACGGCAGGCTGGCTGTCCATCTCACTGCGGAAACTATAAGTCATAGTGCCCAGTTCCACATCCGCCACATCTTTCAGACGGAGTATCGAGCCGTCTTCACGAGAGCGGACAACGGTGTTCTGAAACTCTTCCACGCTCTTCAGTCTTCCGCGATATTTCATCGTGAACTGGAAGACGTTCTGCGAACTCTCGCCCAGTGAGCCGGTAGGGGCTTCAATGTTCTGCTCGCCCAGCACGCCGGTGATGTCCGAAGGCACCAGCCCGTATTGTGCCATCCGTTCCGGTTTCAGCCAGATACGCATACTGTAGGTATCGCCCAGCTCCATGACGTCTCCTACTCCCTCGATACGCTTGATCTGCGGGATGACGTTGATGTCCAGATAATTGGCAAGGAAGGTCTGGTCGTAGCGACCGTCGGTGCAGACCAGCGCGCCGATTTGCAGGAAGCTGGTCTGGCGTTTCATCGTGCTTACGCCGACTTTCGTTACTTCGGCGGGCAGCAGTCCCTGTGCTTTGGCTACACGGTTCTGTACGTTGACAGCCGCCATGTCGGGGTCGGTGCCTTGCTTGAAGTAAACCTGTATGATAGCCAGACCTGCATTGGAGGCGCTGGACGTGATATACATCATGTCTTCCACCCCGTTGATGCTCTCTTCCAGCGGCATGATGACGCTGTTCATCACAGCTTCGGCATCGGCGCCCGTATAGCTGGCGGATACATAGACCGTGGGAGGCGCGATGTCGGGATATTGCTCCACCGGCAGGGTGAAGAGCGAGATAAGCCCTATGGCGAGAATCAGCACGGAGATGGAGATAGCCATCACCGGCCGTTTGATAAATATATTTCCTTTCATAATCAGTCTCCTTCTTATTTAACCTGTGTGCCTTCGCGCACCAGTCCGGCGCCTTCCGATACAATTTCGTCACCGGCTTTCAGGCCGTCCAGCACTACATATTCGCGTCCGTCGTTGATTCCGGCTACGGTGATCAGGGTGGAGACTGCTTTGCCATCCACTACCTTATATACAATCGTCTTGTCCTGCATCCGCACGGTGGCTGTTTGGGGGATAGCGATGCAGTTCTTGTAGATGCTCGGCACTACTACCGTGCCCGATGCTCCGCTATGAAGCAGCCGTGATTCGTTGGGGAACACTACGCGTGCCACTACGGTCCCTGTCTGACGGTCGATCACTCCACTGATGGATTCGATGGTACCTTTCTTCTGATAGACTGAGTTGTCGTTCAGAATCAGTTCCACTTCCGGCATATTCTTTAACGCTTCGTCCATGTCGCCGTACTGTCGGGTAAGGGCGAGCAGTTGGTTTTCGGTCATCGAGAAATAGACGTACATATCCGAATTGTCACTGACCGTAGTGAGCGGATAAGGAATGTTGGCGCTTACCAATGCGCCTGCACGATAGGGCAATGCGCCTACAACTCCGTCACTGGGACTTTTCACTTCGGTATAAGAGAGGTTGTTGCGTGCGCTTATTTCCTGAGCTTCAGCCTGTGCCAGTTGTGCCTTGGCGGTGAGATAAGAGTTTTCGGCAGTCTTCAGGCTAAATTCTGAAACGACTTTCTGTGCATACAGTTCCTTGTTGCTCTTGTAAGTCAGTTCGGCGGTGCTCGTAGCAGCGCGTGCCGCTTCCACATTGGCGGTGGCGGTTTTGAGCGCGGCCCTGTAAGGTACCTGGTCGATGATGAAAAGCAACTGTCCCCGGCGTACTTTCTGACCTTCGGTCACGCAGAGTTTCTCGATTGTTCCCGACACCTGCGGATAGATATCAATATCCTGTCGCCCGCGTATGGTCGCCGAATAGGAGGAAGAAAGTTCTTTGTCCGTTGGTTCTATCTGCATGACTGCATAAGAAGATTTCACTCCTGCATCCGGTGCCTGCTTGCACGATGCCATCCACACTGTACAACCGACAATCCCTATCAGCCGTATCCATTTTTTGTTCACTGTAATCATACTTACTCTTTTTGTCTTTTATTAAAATCAGAACAAAAGTAGGAGAAAAGAACAAGTCAATGGTGACCGATTTTTCTCTATGAATGTCCTGTTTTCGTTATTTGTGCTTTTTGTGGCTAACTATTTGCGTATAAACGATATATCAAACAATTATAAAGGAGTTTGGGACATTCTGTTTTCCCTATTATTTACCAACTTTGCAAAAAGTAAAAAAGGAGAGATTATGGAAAAAGAGAACATTATGACAGTAGATATAGAAGACTTTAAGAAGAGTCAGCATATCCTTGATTATATAGACGATGACTTTGCGATAGTCAACAGTCTGGACGGGATTCCGTATAGTAATGATACAGTCCGGCTGAACTGTTTCCTTATTGCTGTCTGTGCAGAAGGGTGTATCCAGCTGGATATCAACTACCGGACGTATCAGTTGCAGGCGGGCGACTTGCTGCTCGGTCTTCCCAATACACTGATCAGTCGTACGATGCTGAGTCCTAAATATAAGATAAGGCTGGCGGGATTCTCTACCCGTTTTCTGCAACGCATTATTAAAATGGAGAAGAAAACGTGGAATACCGCTGCTCATATCCACAACAATCCGGTGAAGTCTATCAGCGAAGGCGGGGATGATCCTGTTTTCAGGTTTTATCGGGATTTGATTGTGGCGAAGATCAATGATGAACCTCATTATTATCACAGGGAAGTGATGCAGCATCTCTTCTCCGCCCTTTTTTGTGAGATGCTGGGACAGCTTCACAAGGAAATCGATGCTCCCGACAAGGGGGACAGTCCGAAAGAAGGCATCAAACAGGCGGATTATACCCTGCGGAAATTCGTGGAGCTATTATCGAAAGACAAGGGTATGCACCGTTCTGTGAGTTATTATGCGGATGCGCTCTGCTACACTCCGAAGCATTTTTCGAAAGTCATCAAGCAAGCGTGTGGCAGGACTCCGCTGGACTTGATCAATGAAACGACGATAGAACATATCAAGTACCGGCTGAAACGTTCGGACAAGTCCGTCAAGGAAATAGCGGAAGAGTTCAACTTCCCCAACCAGTCCTTTTTCGGGAAGTACGTAAAGATGCATTTGGGGACTTCACCGGCTAATTACCGGAATCGCGAAGATGAGTGAGACGAAGAATCTCTTGAAAAGCCTTCAGGTAGCGTTCGCTGACCGTCTCCATATTGATCTTTTCCCGGATCATCCGTTCCGATTCTTTTCCCATCTCCTTGCAGCGTTCGGGAGATTCGAACATCTCTCTGATTCTACCTGCCAGGCTATCGGCGTCTCCGTCCTTGAAGAAATAGCCGTTCTTGCCTTCCATGACCAGGTCGCGTTCCGTACTGTCGCATACGGCACAAAGGACGGGCATACCATACGTCATGGCATCATTGATCGAAAGCCCTCCCATGCCGGCAAGCACATAGATACTCGATTCGTTCATATAGGCGCCCAGTGTCTTCGGGTCATAGACGGCTCCGATAAAGCGGATGCTGTCTGCCAGTTGCAGGTCGTTTGCCTGTTGTCTGAGGTTGTCCAGTTCCGGTCCGTCTCCTACGATCACCAGTTCCGCTTCCGGATAGTCGGTGGCTACCTTCCGGAAAGCCTCTATCAATAAATCTACCCGTTTCCATTTTACGAGCCGTCCGATGTGCAGCAGGCGACGGTCGCACGGGGGAAGGATGGAGGGGGAAGCCAGTACGGATTCTTTTTCTTTGAGAAGTGCTTCCGTATCGGTCGAGTTGTAGGTGACGTGTATCTGCTCCTTCTTTACTCCGTAAGAGGGGAGGATGTCGTAGGCGGCTGTCGAGTAGTTCAGCGTTCCGGCGGCTTGGGCGTAGCAGTATTTCCGTATCCTTGCCGTTATCCATTGGCGCAGATAGAAGCCGATACCCTTGCTGAGCAGGCGCATACCTTCGTCGTGCATCGGATTGGCTTTGAAATATTCCTTGATCTTTCCGTAGGGAGGAGTCTGGAAGGGGATTTCACGAATCACCAGCTTGGCGTTGCAGGACTTCATAGCCTTTCTCAGTGCGGGCTGAAAGAATACTTGCAGGAAGTAGGGCCATCCCACTACCACTATATCCGGTTTTTCTTCCGCAATGATTTCGGGAAGGGCGGGGAAAGCGCTTTTTCCGTAGAACATCTTTTTCTCCGGTGTGGTCAGATGCTTGTAGGTTCCTCCTTCTACCATTTTCACCCCTTTGCCGATGGTCGTATTCCCTTTCTTCGGGCTGACAACGGTTATTTCTACTCCTTTTGCCTGTAGCCTGTTGAGCATGGCATTCAGGTAGTGGGGGATTCCTCCGAATGTAAAAAGTACTTTCATTGTATATGCTTGCTGATTTGATTAAAACATGTGATTAGTTTCTCCACTTCGTGTTCGTGGGCGTACCGGGCGAAAGCCTGAGTGTCCATCCTTGTTTCGGTACACAGCGAGCGGATAGCTGCGCTGCATTCTCCGGCGTTGTCTTCTCCGGTGGTTTGACCTGTTCCGTACTGCTCTACCCTCCGCCCCATGCAGAGGCCGCGGCTGACTATGACCGGTTTGCGGAAGGCGGCAGCTTTGGTCAGGAGGTTGCTGCTGCCGGTGAACTGCTTGTATGCGGCAAAAATAAGGTCGCTCTCCGCTATCAGGGCATTGAAACAGCTTTCATCGGGAATCTTCTCCAATGAGAACAGACAGTTATTCCTTGACTCCCCGAACGCCCGCAGGTCGTTTTCCTGTTGTGCGGTGAGAGATGATTTCCCCGCAATGAGGAAGAAATATTCATCCTTTGGCAATAAAGGGATACTCTCTAACAGTAACTTTATCCCCTTGCGGAAATTGATGGAACCGAGCAGGGATATCACCTTCCTTCCTCTGGCTTTCTCCTTCAGTTTGCGCAGCAACGGGTAGTTTGTGGCGGGAGCCGAAAGATCGGCAAAGTCGGGAAACAGCAGAATGTGGCGCTGAAATGTTTCCAGGTCTTTCGCTGAATATTCGTTCAGTATGCCTACTCCTACGCAGTTCTTGCTTCGCAGGAAAGGGCGTGTATCGGGCATCCCTCGGTGGTAAGGCGGCAGGGCGGACTGAACCAGCAGGCCGCTCCACTGATAGGGCAGCAAAAGATTGAACAGCCATAAGGGAGCCAATGTAGGCAGCATATCGTCGAGGCAGGCGAAGAAGACCAGATCAGGTTTCAGCCGTTGAAGACTCCGGCGCAGCCTGTACAGATTTCGCAGCCGAATCACTGCATTGCGCAGTACAACCAGCTTTTTCTGCAACGGTTTTCCGGCAGGGAGCGGCAGCAGCGGAAGCGCTGAGACAGGCTGAAAGGCAACGGTCTCCTGTACACCTTTCCCGTCGGGAGCGATGAGCGACGTTTCGTGCCCCATGCCCGCCCATGTCTGAGCAAACTGTTTATAATACGTTTCCCGATGGCCTGATACTGAACAATCTATGACTGTAACTTTCATGATTCCGATGCTTTTGGGGGCTTGGACATTTCTAATGCTTCTGAATAAACTTGCCGTAACTTCTGCCCCGCCAACTGAAAGTCGAAACGGCTGACGATGGACTGGCGGATTTTCTCTTTGTCGAACGACTCGTAGGTGTCGTACAATGTTTTCATCTTAGCGGCGAGCGCATCCACATTTCCCGGTCGGATGAGGAAGCCGCTTTCGGGAGTGATGATGTCCTCCGGTCCTCCGCATACGGTGCCGATGGCGGGCAAGCCTGTTGCCATTGCTTCGATGAATACGATGCCGAATGTCTCCGCAAAGGAGGCCAGTACAAAAGCATCGCAAGTAGCCAGCAACCCGGACAATTCTTCCCGTGACAGGCGGCCGGTCAGTTTTACCTGCTCTTCCAGGTGGAGAGACTGAATCTGCTCTTTGAGTGACTGCATTTCTTCCCCGTCTCCGGCAATGAGTAAAGAGACGTGCGGCATATCCTTGAATGCCCAGTGAAAAGCAGTCAGCAAATCCCAGAATCCTTTGCGCTTATTCAGGTTTCCGATGCTGATGAAAGTGAAATGTTTCTCTTTCTCCGTCCGGTGAGGGCTGAATGCAAAGGTGTTCGTATCTACAAAGTTCGGTATGACGGTCACTTTATCCGGGTCACTGACGTATGCGCACAGGCTCCGTTTCAGTTTCGTGCCGACACAGATGATCTTGCGTGCCTCGCTGTATGCCTTCTTTAGTATCACTGCCTGCGACGGTGTCGTCTGATTGCCGTTGATGGAAGAGGCGTGCTCTGTGATGACATAGGGAATCTTATACCATTTATAAACCAGTCGTGCGGCATACCCTGCCCATGTGCCGAAGTGCGCATGAATCAGGTCGGGGCGACCGTAAGTGCGGATATACTTCCGTACTAACAAGACGGTCAGCAGAGACCAGATGATTCCTCCCGCGCGGGTGCTTAGTTTCGGGTTCCATGCGTGCATGCGCATGGTGACGAAACTGCCGTTATCTTCTGCCGATATCTGAAAATGACTCTCTTTGCGGAACCGTTTCCATGTGAAGTTCTTCAGAGGCCTTTGCTCCGTGAAGGCAAGTCCTGTCCGGCAGCCTGATTTAGCCAGTTGCATAGCCTGCTCGAAGAACATATATCCCCGGTGCGGGGAGGAGTCCTTCTCAGGATAGTACATTGGAAGTATCAGTATATGCATTTGTCTTTTATTTTTAGAAGAAGAATGGTGATGAAATCGCGGATACGTTTCCCGAAAGTAACGGTCGGCACACCGGTGTAGGCGGAGGCTTTCTTGCGGAAGGCCTCTTCGTCATCGAAAGTGGGGTGGTTCACAAAGTGTTTGTACAGCAGATACAATCCTCTTTTTTTCTCGTAAGGAAGATGCCATACCGCTAGTTGCTCGTCTCCTTTTTCTACCGTATTGTATTTGGGGTAGGTCCAGAGGCGTTTGACGTATTGATTGGCGATATTGTTGTGGATGTTGAGCCTCGTAGCCACTACGCTCAGGAAGTGGGCTTCTTCGTTCAGTTTGGGCTGATTGGCGGCAAAACGTTCCAGATTATAATTCCATAAAGCAGGATACGCTTCGTTGATTCGTGCTACTACATCACCACGCAGCGAGATAAATTCTCCCCCGTAATAATGGACAAGCTCTGTTCTTGTGACTCCGTTTTTCGTATCTTGCTGCTCTGCTTCTTCCTTTTCCGCTTCTGTTTTCTTCGTTGCCTCCTTCTCTTTTTCTCTCTTCTCTTTTTCTACGTAACAGTCATTATAGATATCTGTCATCTCCTTTAGTGTGATTCCGTTCACGCTGAGGTCCGGTCGGTCGGATGCATCGTACAGGGCGGAGCCGTATTTCCGTGTGTCGCTGAACAGTTGCTCCAACGGACGCATACAGAGACAGTCCGCATCGCAGATGAGCAACGTATCGTCCGCCTGCATCCTTTTCTCCATATAGCGCAGGATATCATACAGGTAGAATTGATTTCTCCATGCCCCGTACCATCCTTTGGGAGGGATGCAGAGATAAGGCAGGGTAACAGTCTCAATCCGTAACTCCTTGAATAATCGTTCCAGATAATCGGGAAACTGATCCAGATTGCTGAAGAAAAGCAACTTGTCATCCGGATGATAATGCCTGAAAGTGGTAAAGAACGGCACTTGTATCTGCATATAAATGGAATGGACGAGGGCGGAATCTCCCCGTTTGCCTGCCTGCGGATAGAAACTGGCATCTTCTTTGGATTCCTTGTAGAACCAGGTCGCTATGTAATTGGTAGGTGTCGTCATGATATCTTTTTCTTTTTAATGAACTGAATACATTCCTTGAAAATGACTGATTGCATTTTCCACAAAACAAGTGCATATAGAGAAGCCACGAAAAACACTTTGATGGTAAGTGACAAATACAGATTAGTGATGCCCGACGTTATGTAATGGGCTGCGATTGTCAGCGAAGCTGCCAGCAGAAAATAAGGAGCGATATCTTTCAGTATGCTGAACAGCGTCAGCGGAATCTCCCTCCGGGCAAAGCAGTACCAGACAAACAGCCACCCGATATTGATAGCGACAAACAGATAAATCATGGTGGTGATGCCGTATGGATAACTGATACAGGCAGTGATCAGCTGCAACACGCTCAGTGCGATACTGTTGAACATAAAGATGGAAGACCGCCCGCGGCTGACCAGCAATAAGGAGAACAGATTATTGATCGGGATAAAGGCTCCCCATATACAAAGTAATTGCATGATCCGTGCGGAAGCGAGCCATTTGTCCGTGATGGCAATCAGAATGAACTCTCTGGAAATGAGACTGAGCCCGAACATGGCAGGAAAAGAAATAAAAGCCGTGAAACGCAGCATTTTATGAAATACGGCCGCCTGACGCTGCGGGTCATTAGCCACACTTGCCAGTACGGGCTGGGTGACTCCGTTGATCATTCCGGTGATGAGGGCGTGTCCCTTATTGTTCCAGTTGTTGGCCTGGCTGAAGTCTCCGACTTCCTGTTTAGTGTAGAATTTACCCAGCAGGACGGAGAACAGGTTTTGGTTGATGATAATAAAGACTTGTGTAATCAGCATTTTACTGCTGAATCCGAACATCTCCCTGATGGGAGAAAAATCAATGCGGAAGCTGGGCTTCCAGTGGGCAAAGTACCAGTTGAGTGCCGTGCCTATGACGACAAAGGTCATTGTCTGTATAGCCAGACCCCAATAGGCAAATCCGTTTGCGGCAAGAATAATCCCCACAATACCGGATAGAAACAGGCTTGAAAGAGAAATGATGGTATTCTCCTTCACTTTGAGATTACGGAAAAGAAGAGCTCGTGGAGCTATCCCGAAACTGGCTATAAAGAAACTGAGGAAAGAGAAACGGGCAAGCGACGTTAACTCCGGAGTATCATAAAATTTAGCAATCAGCGGAGCTGAAGAATAGAGCAAAATATAAAGAACAGCACTAAAAGAGATACTGAACCAGAATACAGCGTTATAGTCTTTATCGCTGACTTTCTCGCGATTGGCGAGTGCTGCGACAAATCCGCTTTCCTGCAGGGCGGAAGCAATGGCCGGAAAGATAGCCAGCATACCGATCATACCGTAATCGGCAGGGTCCAGTAATCTTCCCAACACTACTCCGAAAAGAAGTCCTAACAGCTGTTGCACACTGCTGCTGAGCCCTCCCCAAAATAGCCCTTTTGCTGTTTTTTGTTTCAGTGACTGTTCTTCACTCATATTATTATACCATATTTCACTTTCTGAATCCTATTGGATTACGTGGCTTATCCGCTATTGCTTTTTGCGCTTGCAGTTCGGCCAGTGTTTGATTGATCAGCTCCAATTGTGTGCGGGTATCCTCATTAATATCATTATAATCGGTGAAGGCCTCTTCGATATAATTTTTCAGTTCTTCCATCTGATTTTCTAACTGGCCGACTCTATCTACAGGAAATTTGGCAATTAGTTGCCGTATGGCAACAAATGCACGTACAATCAGAACACTGGTCTGTATGGCAATATCACTTCGGAGTATACTGGAGAGCATTACAACACCGTGTTCGGTAAATGCTAGTGGAAGAGCAGATTTCGGACGTTTGGCACGGGATGTCATCACAAATTGTGATGACATATCTTCCCATTCCTCATTTGTTAGTTGAAACATAAAGTCTTCGGGAAAGCGGCTCTGATTCCGCTTTACCGATTGATTTAAGATACGTGTCTCAACTTGGTACATTTCGGCCAAATCAAAATCCAGCATTACTTTCTGCCCTCGGACTTCATATATCTTACTCTGTATTAATGTGAGTGTAATATCCATTAGCTTATCACTTATTTTACTTCGCTGCCCGGCTTCACCTCTTTCTGAGGCATGATAACTGCCAGACTACCGTCGTTGTTTTCGGCACTCAGAATCATGCCTTCGCTAACGATACCTTTCAGCTTGCGCGGTGCGAGGTTGGCGATAAAGCAAACCTGCTTGCCTACCAGTTCTTCCGGCTGGTAGTGCTTTGCGATGCCCGATACGATGGTACGTGTTTCCAGTCCGTCGTCAATCTTGAATTGCAGCAGCTTGTCGGCTTTCGGCACTTTCTGACATTCAAGGATGGTACCAACACGGATATCGAGTTTCGTGAAATCATCAAATTCGATGTTCGGACGAATCGGGTTTGCCTTATAGTTGGCTTCTTCGTTGGCCTTCTTCGTGTCGAGCAACTTCTGTACCTGTGCCTCGATTACGCTGTCTTCTATTTTTTCGAACAGCAGTTCCGGCTTGTTCAGCTGATGTCCTACCGGGAGCAGGTCGTTCCTTCCCAGTTCCGACCATTCGAAGCTTTCCATGTTCAGCATCTTGCGGAGTTTCTCCGAGCTGAAAGGCAGGAACGGTTCGAAAGCGATGGCAAGGTTGGCAACCAGTTGCAGAGAGATGTTCAGGATGGTGCCTACACGTTCCATGTCGGTCTTTGCCAGTTTCCAGGGTTCGGTGTCGGCAAGGTATTTGTTGCCGATGCGTGCCAGGTTCATCGCCTCTTTCTGCGCGTCGCGGAATTTGAATACGTCGAGCAGCTTTTCTACTTCTGCCTTTACGTCGGCAAATTCTTTCAGGGTTTCTTTGTCGTAATCCGTCAGTTCTGCGCAGGCGGGTACTTTGCTGTCGAAGTATTTCTGAGTCAGCACCATTGCACGGTTCACGAAGTTGCCGTATACGGCTACCAGCTCATTGTTGTTGCGTGCCTGGAAGTCTTTCCAGGTAAAGTCGTTGTCCTTCGTTTCCGGAGCATTGGCGGTTAGTACGTAGCGGAGTACGTCCTGCTTACCGGGGAAGTCTTCCAGATATTCGTGCAGCCATACCGCCCAGTTGCGGGAAGTCGAAATCTTGTCTCCTTCCAGATTCAGGAATTCGTTGCTCGGCACGTTGTCCGGCAGGATATAGCTTCCTTCCGCTTTCAGCATGGCGGGGAATACGATGCAGTGGAATACGATATTGTCCTTTCCGATGAAGTGGAGCAGACGCGTTTCGGGGTCTTTCCACCATGTCTCCCAACTGTCGGGAAGCAATTCCTTGGTATTGGAGATGTATCCGATAGGAGCATCGAACCACACGTACAGCACCTTTCCTTCCGCACCTTCTACGGGCACAGGGATACCCCAGTCGAGGTCACGGCTGACGGCACGCGGCTGCAATCCCATGTCGAGCCAGCTCTTGCACTGTCCGTATACGTTGGGGCGCCATTCCTTGTGGTCTTCCAGAATCCATTGGCGCAACCATCCTTCGTGTTTGTCGAGGGGAAGATACCAGTGCTTGGTCTCCTTCATCACAGGTTTGCTGCCGCTGATGGCGCTCTTCGGGTTGATCAGATCGGTGGGCGACAGGGAGGTTCCGCATTTCTCGCATTGGTCGCCATAGGCACCTTCCGAATGGCAGTGAGGACACTCACCGGTGATGTAGCGGTCGGCGAGGAATGTTTTCGCTTCTTCGTCGTAGTATTGTTCGGATGTTTTTTCGATAAACTCTTCTTTGTTGTATAGCGTCTTAAAGAAATCTGAAGCCAGCTCATGATGCGTCTTCGAAGTGGTGCGGCTGTATACATCGAACGAAACGCCGAATTCTTCGAACGATTTCTTGATCAGATAGTGGTAACGGTCTACTACATCCTGCGGAGTGACTCCTTCTTTCTTTGCACGAATCGTGATAGGTACTCCGTGTTCGTCCGAACCTCCGATAAACAATACATCTTCTTTCTTCAGTCGCAGATAGCGCACATAGATATCTGCCGGTACATATACGCCGGCCAGGTGACCGATGTGTACAGGTCCGTTCGCATACGGCAGTGCCGATGTGACGGTGGTTCTCTTGAATTTCTTTTCCATTGATATAGAGTGATTTTATGATTTTACTGCTTGCAATGTGCAAAGATACGGTTTGCAACGTGCAAAGATAATGCTTTCCACAGATTTCAGGAAGAAATGTGACAGGAAATCTGTGGAAAAGGCTTGTTTAGCCTGTGCCGTTTTACATCATCATATTCTTTCTGATGGAGAACTTCACTATTGCCATATCCTGAATGGTGTCTACAGGCAAGTCCATCGGCTCGTGGTGCGGATTGTAGCTGACGAGTTTGACGTACCCTTCCTTCTCTGAGCGGTTGACGTATTTCACCGTCAGATACTGGTCTCCGTCGAGGTGGAACGCCACGATGTACATTTCTCCGTAAATGACGTTGCTGAAATTGTTGATCCCCTTGAACCCTACGATATCTCCCGATTTGAGAATGGGATACATACTGTCTCCGTTGACAAAGATGGCTCCGTCGCACGCGGGTATGCTTGGAATCAGTATTTTGCCCAGCGCATATTGGCGCTTGTCGGAAAGTAGGGTTCTTAAATTGGCGGCGGCTGTGATGTCATAGAGTGTCACACTCCGGTCGTCTATGGCTTCTGTGGTTTTTGAATTGTGAATAGTCTCTACTTCTCCCCGTATCTTCCCGTTGTCAAAAGACTTTGGGTCGTGCAGCGGACTTCCTTTTCCGGTTAGCAACCAGTTATAGTCTACATGATGCAGCTTGTTCAGCAGTAAGGGAAAGTCTATGCTGTTTCGCGCGCACCAATTGGAAAGTGTCGCTCTGGCTACTCCTAAATATGATGCAAGTTCACTGTCCCGTTTCAGATTCAACGCTATTTTCGCCCGCTTTACGATTTCCGGTACATTCAGCAGTGTATCCGCTTGTTTCTCATTCATGTTTTTGCTTACTTTTTTATATGTTAATATTTATTCTTGTCTTATCGCCTCATATACAGTCTTTTGTAAAATAATTCAGCGTTAATATCTAAAATCATTTGTTTTATATATGCGACTTTCTATACCTTTGTGGTATTCGAAATGAATATTTGATTTCAAAATTAGAAATAAAAATTAGATAAACCATGAGAAAACAAGAAAAAGATGCGAAATACTTTCAAAAACCGCATTCTCCCCCCTCCGAAAAGAGAGCTGTCAGCTGTTAATAGTTGATTTGTCAGGAGTTAACAGTTGTCATATTGGGTATTAACAGCTGACGTGATGGCTGTTAACATCTGACGGGCAAGTTGCCAATGATCATTGTGTAGGATGTGAACCTCCTGTGCGCAGGCTGCCTTACCTTTTATCTGAAAACATATCAAGTATATCAAAAAGAATAACCGGAATGGAAACATTACAAAAACAAACACTTTACGTTTGTGGCTGTTGCAAACACACGCTTCCTTCAGAAGCTTTTTACGTAGATAAGAAAACCGGTCTTCCAAACAACTACTGCAAGGAATGCCGCAAATCCGCCAGCCGGAAATACAGGAAGACCGAGAAGCGCACGCTGGCACGTGACGACCGTGAACCTTATCCCGTTATCACCTCTACGAAAGACCCCGATCTTCGTCAGAAACTGATTCTGTCCGCCCTGCAGACTGTAAGGGCAAGTATCAAGCGGAAAAAGCAGAAACTTTGTGAAGTGGAAGCGGAACTGACTGATTAACAAAATGAAAAAACTGACTGATAAACTATTTATAAAAACAATACAACTATGGGAAGAATCAAACAGGGACTGGGCTACTTTCCCCTGAGCACCGACTTCATGCACGACCGTATCGTTCGTCGTGTCATGAAGCGTGAGGGCGATTCCGCTTTCACCGTTTTAATCTATATTATGTCTTATCTTTATTCGGGCGAGGGCTACTATGTCCGTGCCGACACTGATTTCTGTGACGAACTTTCCGATCAGCTTTTCAGTACGGACAACGATACCGTCCGCCGTGTCATCCGTCTGTTTCTTGAATACGGGCTTTTTGACTCTGCGCTTTATGAGCGTTACAGCATTCTGACTTCTGAGGATGTCCAGCGGCAGTATCTCTTCATCACCAAACGTCGCAGTCGTCACCATATCTGTCCGGATTATTGTCTGCTGCCGGAAGGGAAAACAACGGATGAGCAGCCGGATACTGTTGCCGCAACAGGGGAAAATGTTGCAGTATCCCCGGATATTGCAACGGTATCCCGGGATACTGCAACAAAAACAGCTCTCATAAAAAGAAAAGAAAAAGAAAAGAAAGAAAACATCCTCCCTAACCCTCCTTTCGCAAAAGGAGGGGATGAAGAAGAAGGGAGTGAAGGAGAGAAAGTAGCTGAAGGAGCCGGAGGCGGGATGAGAGAAGAATGCGATCAGCGATCTGCCACGAGGAAACGGAATCTGACGCAGGAAGATATCGACCGGATGCAGGTTCCCCCGGACGGATGTCCCCGCAATTTTTCCGGTCTGCTGGAGAACCTCCGACTCTTTCGTGTTCCTCCTGCGGAACAATATACTATAGTGCTGAAAAGTAATTACGGTGAAATCGGTGGTGATATATGGAAAGGCTTTAGCGTCATTCGTGGAAGCGGTGGGAAGATTAAACTGCCGGGACATTATTTGCTGAGTGTGCTGAATAAATAATATGAATTTGATAAATATATGTATATTAATATGTTATATGCTTATTTCTTGTATTAACTAACTTATTAACGCACATTTCCGAAATCGCTTGTATAGCTGAGAATAAGCCCTTATATTTGCAGTGTCAATAAGCTTAACGACAGAAACTAACAAAAAGATTAATAACTAAAAACTATTACAATTATGCCAGTATTATATAAACCTTTCCAGTCTAATCTGGAAGATAAGAAAAGTGGGAAGAAACTGTTTTATCCCCATGTAGTTCGTACAGGAAATATCAATTCCGCACAGCTTTCCAAAGAGATTGCCGCATATTCTTCCCTTTCTCCGGGTGATGTAAAAAATACGCTTGACAATCTGGTGACGGTGATGGCGCAGCATCTTCAGTCGTCCGAAAGCGTCAGTGTGGATGGCTTGGGAACGTTCCGCATGGTGATGAGTGCCCGTGGCCGGGGTGTTGAGACCGCCGATGAGGTGAGTGCTGCACAGGCTACGCTTACCGTCCGCTTCCAGCCTACCACGACGAAGAATCTGGACCGTACCACCGCTACCCGTTCTATGGTGACGGGTGCCAAGTGTGCCCGCTATGACAAGCTGGTCTCCGCACCTGGTGACGGCGGATCGGTTGATGATCCGAATGACAAGCCTGGTGGTGGCAGCGATGGCGGAGATGATGGAGAAGCACCGGACCCGACAGTATAGCTTGTTCCTTCCTTCGCGGGAAGAAATATAAGACTAACGACTGAACTGAACTGTAAAAACAGAAAAACGAAGAAACAAGAAAGAAACTAGAGCTAACTAAGGATCACCAGCTAAAGACTGATAAAAGATAACAGGTTAAAGACTAGGACTTTAATAAGACAATCAACTAAACAGAGAATTATCAATTAACATGAGAACTATCAATTTGATCGTGGTGCATTGTTCCGCCACGCAGGGGAATCGTACGCTTTCTCCGGAGGAAAATACGGTAGGAACACAGAGTAAACTAAACTATTTAAAGAACGAGAAAGGAGGTAAATGATGGCAATGAAGAAATCAGTATGGGATATGATCCTGAAGGTGGTTATCGCGGTGGCGTCGGCTGTAGCAGGCGTTTTGGGGGCTAATGCGATGAGTTTGTAAGGCAGCTACTATCCGTTTGCCGGTATCGATTAGCGATCCGGCAAACGGAAAAACTAAACTAGAGATATTAAATACAAATGATTATGAAAGAAAAACTATATACATTATTATTTTTTTTATTGGTGACTATATCCGGAAAGGCACAGGGTTTCAATCCTGGTCCGGAAGCCCAGAACCTGACCGAAAGAAAGAACGTAACGGTGGACTATGCAACAGGATTGTTCCACTACACCGTACCTCTGTATCAATTAAAGTCAGGTGATTATGAATTACCTATTTCATTGGATTATATTGCAAAGGGAGTGAAGGTGAGTGATCCTGAAGGTTTAATAGGTAAAAATTGGACACTTAACGTTGGTGGTATAGTTACCCGAACAATGCGTGGTGGATTTGCCGATGAGAAATCAGGTTACGGCTACCTGTGGACAGAAAATGCTGTTACTCCATTGGAACAGGATGCAAGGACTGTGGGGCTTCGTAAACGGGATGGGGAAAGCGATATTTTTACTGTCGTGTTCAATGGGAAGAAGGTGGATTTTATCATCCGTATGAATGAAAAAAGACAGATATATGCTTTGCCGTTGGGACAGACAGATGTTCGCATTGAGTGTGAAGGAACTTCCACAGAGATAACAGGCTGGACTATTACAGATAATAATGGTGACCGTTATATCTACCGGCAGAGAGAAATATGTGCAGATGTTGAGTATGTGGATGTTTCCACTTCCAATGCTATTTCAGATTCCGGTTATACCTCGGCATGGCATCTTACCCGTATTCTTCCATACAATGGAGCACCGATTGATTTCTGCTATAAAGGTGATGTAATGGATTTAGATTTTGGAAATCTATCATTAGATAGTATCCATACTATGAAAATCTATGATTCATATAAGATGATTTACCACTATGGTCAATCTGTGAAAGAACAACCGTTTGATTTTGACCAGTATAAATCTCGGTTTTATTCTGCTATTGAGGTAGCCCAAAACTATTTGAATATGTGTTCTCTTTTGCTGGATTTTAAAAATGTGGACTCTAAAATAAAAGATTTTGAAAGATATAGCCGGATAAATATTCAACCTCTACAAAGTGAATATATAAAAACTAACAATCGAATTGTCGGTGTATTGTCCAACATTTCGAAAATGAATGGTGTATCAAAAGAATTGGGAGAAAGTCTGAGAGGTTTCGCTGCATATTGTAAACGTATAGGCGGATTTAATGCGGATATGGTTGGTTCGTATTTGGAGGAAGCAGCAGACTATATATACGCCTGTTTATCTGAGGTTAAATACGTTAAAACAAAAGAGATATGGGGAGGAAAAAGCTATAAAGTTCATTCTCCATTGCTCAACAGAATCGTATTTCCTGAATATATTGTAAAATTTGCCTATTTTTCGTCTTCCTCTAGCTTATCTGCTATCAGTTTGTACAACCGAAATATGGAACTAATTTCGTCTGTTTCGTCCACGGGAGGAGCATTAGCGAGAGGATTGGCTTTCTGTGATAAAAACGGCAAGAAAACATCCGGTATTGAATTCAATTATTATGAAAAGTCTGATTTTCCAGTTTGGAAGGAGACAGGAGTAGATTTGTGGGGATATCCTTATGCGGAGGATGAGGATGAAGAGTGTACAGATTATGAGATATATGCTACTCTTAACTCGCTGAAAAATATAGTCTTATCGGATGGAGGGAAAATCGAAGTCAAATATGAAAGAAACTATGGGAGAAAGGGTATAGTCGGAGGAATTCGTTTGAAGTCATTGGTATTCAGTAACGAATTAAATGGACGTAGTGATACCATTTCTTACGGTTATCCGAGAGTAGGCGTGAGTGTGTATAAGCCTTTATCTAATGTTGTCAGTATCTCTTATCCAGAATGCACGGACTGGATTGAGTATAGCAGAGTGATACAGGAAGGTTATCCGGTGATAAATATGGGTAATAACGGTCTTTACTATTCATGTGTGACGGAGACTATATCCGGTAGGGGTTCTACTGTCTATAGTTATCAAGTATCTCCTCCTACGTCAGTGAACGAATCTGATTATCCATATTGGGAGAATGGTTTGTTGAGGGAGAAAGCAGTGTATGATACTAATGGAGAGATGCTAAAGAAAATTCAATACATTTATGAAACTGATGTCAACTATGAAGATAAACTTCCGCAAATGCAACCCTCTGATTTTTATTTAGATGGGAAGTCTTTGGAATCTTTTTATAGAAATCAGGGAACTTCGTATCTTACAGGAAAAGAGATTTATGAGTATAATATCAAACCACGATTATCTCCTACTAATACTGACAAGTTCTACAATCTGCAATATGGCTGGAGAACTACTCTAAAAGAAGAAGTAGAATACAGAAGTGACGAAAATATTCCGTATTCTCGGACGAAATATTATTATGATAATCCGATGTCGATGTATCCCACCTGTGTCATTCGTATTGGCTCTGATGGTATTGAACGGACTGAAGTTCTGAAGCGTGCGATGGATATGGCAGACACTGCAGATTCTGTCTTTGTTATGATGAAAGAAGCCAATTTTCTTTCGCCTATTGTGAAGTCACTTATCCTTGTTGATGAAAAATTAGTACATGAGACTGTGTATCGCTATCAGGTTGACAGAGAATCAAAAATTGGTTTCATAGCTCCAGTTGAGGTATTGACTTATGTTCCTGATATGCCGGAAGCTTATGCTCAGAGCGTAGTTGATACAATACTGTTTAGTCATGGGGAAAGTAACTATACTACAGAAGCTTCTTATCGATATGCCTCAAAGATGTGGGTGGAAACCAACGGGAGGACAGAACGGAAGAGCCGTGTTTACGACAGCTATGGGAAACTGTTACTGGAGTGTGATGTAATAGGAATTACGGCAAGTGATAAATATAAGGGAGTGGGAAAGGCGATAGATGAGGCTGATCTTAAATTTGCTATCAATTATTTGAGAAAACAACAACGGACTTTTGCGTCAGGAATAGAAGTACTTAAAGAAGAAGTGGATAACCAGCATTTTCTTCGCTTTCTGAACTCGCAAGACCATTCCTTTATAGCTTCATTTGCTGAAGAAATAGTGAAAAGTAAGCCGGATTTGAGTCAGGCGAGATATTATTATGAACATATTGTATGCTATGATTTATTTAATGTGTTTAAACAAGAATATGAATGGATGATAGGACTCTATCCAAAGTTTGAGATTTTGAGACAATTTATAAGTGCAATGGAGGCAATGATGCAATTTGATGGACTATCATTATTCGATTACTTGTACGGATTGTATGGTGAAGTAGATAAATACAAATTTGCTTATCTCCCCAAATTAACTCCGGCTTCCGGTATGAAAAACTTGCGACTATATATTTTGGACGGAAATGCAACTGCTTCAGGAAGCATCACCCATGCAGGAAGTGAGGTTCCATATACCGTTGAAAGCGTTTCTTCTTCTAAATTGAAAATATATGATATTGACCTAAGCAAATATACAGACATAACCTCTGTAACTGTTAATAATCAAGGTTCTTATATGGCATTGGTTCCTGAAGGAGCAAATTTTAAGGCCACTTCTTATAATCCTGACGGTACGGTGTATGCCCGATTTGACCAGAGCGGAAATGTGGAGTATTACACTTACGATGCTGCCGGGCGAGTAGTCAGAGTGGAAGACCAATATGGTAATATTTTAAAAACGTATGAGTACAACAAGCTTAATAACTAATAAAACAAGATACAGAATATGAAAACAATAGAGATGAAACGAACTTTGTCAATACTCTGTCTGCTGTCGTTTTCCCTTTTCATGAACGGGCAGCAAGCGACAGGTTATACGAAAACACGTAATTATACGGCAGAGCGAACTTATATGGATGCGAGTAGCCAAACGGGTAGCAGTGGGGCACGAATTGTCAGTGATATTGTCTATACCGACTGTTTTGGCCGTAAAGAACAGGAGATACAGGTAGGCGGCAGTCCTGGGGGTAATGCGGATCTGGTACTTTCTTATACCTACAATATGATGGGTCAAGTAGAGAAGGAATACCTTCCGTATGCAAAGACCGGTAACAACGGTGCCTTTGATAAGTTTTCCCCGGAGCGTTGGAGTGTCTACGGTACGGGAGAACAGGCATATGCTTATAATCTGACTCAATATGAGGATAGTCCACTGATGCGTGTTTCCCGGAAGATGGGACCAGGCAAGGCGTGGCATACCAGTGATAAGAGTGTCCGTGTGACTTACGGGATGAACAGTACAAATGAGGTAAGGTGCTATAAGGTTTCTTCCAGCGGCTCATTGATCGCTTCAGGATTCTATGGAGCGGGGAAACTGGAAGTCATTGTTGAAACAGACGAAGATGGGCATCGGAGTAAAACCTATACCGACTCCAATGAACGAACTTTTCTGACTGTATCTGTCAACGGTGAAGATAGCTTGGCAACCTACTATGTGTACGATGACCGCAATTGTCTCCGTTATGTACTGCCTCCAGAAGCCAGCCATCGGCTGGCGGAGACCGACACGACGGATATCTCCGTGCTGCATAGCTTAGCATACAGCTATGAATATGATAAACTGAACCGGATGATTTCCAAACGTCTCCCGGGTTGCGCTCCCATTTATATGGTTTATGACCGTGGTGACCGTCTGGTTTTGAGCCAGGACGGAACACGCCGGACTGCCGATACAAAAAAATGGAGTTATTTTCTCTATGATTCTCATGATCGTGTAATAGAAAGTGGTGAAATACTTTTATCGGCAGAGCAAACGTGTGGCGAACTGCAATTGGCCGCTTGGGAAAGCGAGCATTATCTTCCTTCGGGAACTCGCACTCCATTGCAATATACGGTATATGACAATTACAAACCAACGGAGAATGTGACTGCTCATCCGTTTGTAGCAGCCGTTGGCTATGATACGCCGTATACTCTGTATCCTTCGGGGTTGACCACAAGTACGAAAACACGTTTGCTTGGCACAGATGACTGGCTGACAGAGACAATCTACTACGATGATCGTAGCCGTGTCATTCAAACGCTCTGTCATTATCCTGAAAAGGGTTTGCGATATCGTCATACAGCTTATGATTTCACAGGTAATGTCTTGAGAAAGCAGGATAACATTGGTACGGATATCCTTGAAACCGTTTATACGTACGATGATCGTGCAAGGTTACTAACGAAAGCCAATACTTGGAACGGGCGTTTTACCGATAAAATCACTTATGTATACGATGCATTGGGGCGTCTGACTGGCAGGAATTATGGTGATAAGGTGTCTGAGAGTTTATCCTATAATATCCGTGGCTGGCTGACTGGAATCGAAAGTCAGCACTTTTCTCAAACGTTACACTATGTTGATGGAGTAGGTGTTCCCTGTTATAATGGCAATATCAGTAGTATGATCTGGCATTCGGGAAGTGAGGCCGGATTACGTGGCTATAAGTTTACATATGACGGCTTTTCTCGCTTGAAAGATGCCATTTACGGTGAAGGAGAGCAATTAAGCAATAATTTGAATCGTTTCAATGAACAGGTAACGGGTTATGACAAGAACGGAAACATCCTCGGTTTACTCCGCTACGGGCAAACCAATACAATGAGCTATGGCTTGATTGATAACTTAAACTTGGTTTACAACGGTAACCAATTGGAGTCTGTCAACGACAATGCTACGGGCCATGTATTCGGTAACGGTATGGAATTCAAGGATGGCGCAAGTAAAGAGATAGAGTATGAATACGATGCAAATGGTAATTTGACGAAAGATTTGAATAAAAAGATAGCTGACATTCAATACAATTGTTTAAATTTGCCGGAGAAGGTGCAGTTTGAAGGTGGTAACAGTATTTCTTACCTCTACGCGGCTGATGGAACAAAACTCCGTACTACGTATAAGACAGGAAACGCCACTACCATAACAGACTATTGTGGCAATGCGATCTATGAAAATGGTGTGTTGATAAAGGTGTTGACAGAAGATGGTTACATTACCGTTTCGAATAATCAATTTCATTACTTTATTCAGGATCATCAAGGTAATAATCGTGTGGTTGTCGCTCAAAATGGTACGGTGGAGGAAGTGAATGACTATTATCCATTCGGAGGGTTGCTTTCTTCATCGTTGTCTAATAATGTTCAGCCTTATAAGTATAACGGCAAGGAACTGAACAGAGATAATGGTTTGGATTGGTATGATTATGGGGCGAGAATGTATGATGCTTCGTTAGGAAGATGGCATATGATGGATCCAATGGCGGAAAAATATTATACAATAAATTCGTATGTGTACTGCATAAATAATCCGGTAGGATATATAGATCCAAATGGTCTGTGGGCTCAGTCTTCTTTAGGATGGTTTACAGATAACACAAAGGATATAGGACGATTTCTTAATATGATGCAAATCGAAATCGAGATGCAAGGAAACATTTCTAAAGATCAACTTAATAATTTTATTTATGCGGAGTATAAGGGTATAGGTGGGAGATTAAGTGATGGAAGTACATTATTATCGGAAGTGAATGCAGTTCTTGACAAAATAAGAGGATGGGATATTCTTGAATATCAAAAGAAGGCAATGCTTAATGAAATAGATGAATATACTTCTTTTGTACAAAATGATTATATTCAGCAAGTAGCGGGACTTAGTGGTGATTGGAAACATTTTGTGGGTCCTTCTTTGATTTTTTTAGGGCAGCCTATTCGAGCATTAAAACCTATTGGGGCATTGGGGTCAAAACCAGGGTCTTCAATAGCTTCATATACTTTATCAAAAGCTTTCCCTCAGCGCTTCACAAATGTGTTTGGAAAGAAAATTGGAACAAAAATTGCGAAGAAAGTAGGTACTAATACAATTGGTAGGGCTATTGGAAGATTTGTTCCATATTTAGGTTGGGGAATAACTATTGTTACTACATCATTTAGTTTAGGAGAGAAGTTTGGACCAAGTACTTGGTTTGGTAATAATGATTATAAATGGTTTGAATGAAGACAATATATAAAGATAATATTTGGAGACAAATTATTCACTTTGTTAAAGAAGAACGTTGGGATGGTGAGTATACTCGTGAAACAGATCTCGTTAAAGATTTGCAACTTAAGGGAGATGATGCCTATGAATTTATCTGTTTGTTTAGTAAGAAATTTAACGTGGATATTGTAGATTTCAATTTTGAAGAATATTTCTATGCTGAAGGGGATTGGATATTTCCAAAAATATTAGGCTTAATCTTAAAACAAAAAGAAGAAAGCAAGAAAAGAATAACACTTGGGGATTTAGAAAGAGGAGCGAAGGAAGGAAAATTAGTCTAATATTATATCATTAAATTTACCTTAATAGAGTAGCTTTGTAAACTTGTATTGTATCGTCTTGTTGACGTTTACCCTGATAGGATTTTATTTTCTATCAGGGTATTTAATAATCAATTGGCTTGGTAACTTGTCTCTAACTAACTTTATTGTATATTGAAGTGAAAAATTATTTTTATAAAAAAGGTAGCTAAACAGTTGAAGAGAAGTTATTAAGAATATCATTGAGTAGGAATATGTATTTTTGCGGCACTGTCCATAATTTTGTGTAAATAAATAAGATTAAGGAAAATATTTACCTTAAAGAATTTGGATGTGCTTGGGATACTTTTTTCTAAACCAAAATCTGCAAACGATTCAGTTTGTTACTCATTTGCCTCAACCGTATTTATATAAGTAAAGTTCTTCATTATTTTAATGACAACTATATTAAATTAGGATGTTTTTTTCTTTGTCAGTTTTAATATTCAAAGAAAAAACATTTTTTAGTAATCGCTTGATATCAAGATAGAACTATGGAAATGACAGGACCGTAGTGAATGAACATTAATTGACCAAAAAGTTAGCTTATGATAGAATAACCCAAATGTTTTCATCTGTTTTTAAGGACTTCCACCCATAATTCTCTTCTTTTTCTTTCTTTTTTCTCGCAGGAAAGAATATATTTGTATCCTAGTTTAAACGAAAACCAGTGTATGATATGATAACAACCCAGTTGCTTCGTCCCGAGAGTATAGTTGTAGTAGGGGCTTCGAATAATGTACATAAGCCGGGTGGCGCTATATTGAAGAATCTGATAAACGGAGGTTATCAGGGAGAACTCCGGGCTGTGAACCCGAAGGAGACAGAAGTGCAGGGAGTTCCTGCCTTTGCAGATGTAAAAGAATTGCCTGATACCGATCTGGCTGTGTTGGCTGTTCCGGCTGTGATGTGTCCGGATATAGTAGAGACACTGGCAAGCGAGAAGCAGACGCAGGCATTTATCATACTCTCTGCCGGATTTGGTGAAGAGACACACGAAGGAGCACTGCTGGAAGAACGTATACTGGAAAGTGTCAACAAATATGGTGCTTCACTGATTGGTCCGAACTGTATCGGACTGATGAATACATGGCATCATAGTGTCTTCAGCCAGCCTATTCCGAACTTGAACTCAAAAGGAGTCGATCTGATCTCCAGCTCCGGTGCTACTGCAGTCTTTATTCTTGAAAGTGCGGTGACAAAAGGATTGCAGTTCAATTCTGTCTGGTCGGTAGGAAATGCCAAGCAGATTGGTGTGGAAGATGTGCTGCAATTTATGGACGAGAACTTTGATCCGGAGAAAGATTCCCGTATCAAGTTACTTTATATTGAAAGTATTCATAATCCGGACAGATTGCTCTTCCATGCTTCTTCATTGATAAGGAAAGGCTGTAAGATTGCAGCGATAAAAGCAGGAAGTTCGGAGAGTGGGAGCCGGGCGGCTTCTTCACATACAGGAGCGATTGCCAGTTCCGATTCGGCTGTAGAGGCGCTGTTCCGTAAAGCCGGAATCGTGCGTTGCTTTTCCCGCGAAGAGCTGACTACCGTTGGTTGTATCTTCACCCTCCCCGAACTGAAAGGGAAGAACTTTGCTATCATTACTCATGCCGGAGGTCCGGGAGTAATGCTGACGGATGCTTTGAGCAAAGGCGGACTGAATGTCCCTAAGCTGGAAGGTGAACTGGCGGAAGAACTGAAAGCCCAACTCTTTCCCGGAGCTTCCGTAGGAAATCCGATTGACATCCTTGCCACCGGTACACCGGATCATTTGCGTATCTGCATCGACTATTGCGAAGAAAAATTAGACAATATAGATGCTATCCTGGCTATCTTCGGCACACCCGGACTGGTGACCATGTTTGAAATGTACGATGTCCTTCATGAAAAGATGCAGACCTGTCACAAGCCTATATTCCCTGTTCTTCCCTCCATCAATACAGCAGGAGCGGAAGTGGCGGCATTCCTTGCCAAAGGACACGTGAACTTTTCCGACGAAGTGACTTTGGGAACTGCACTGTCCCGCATTGTCAACGCCCCGAAGCCGGCGGTGCCTGAGATTGAACTGTTCGGAGTCGATGTACCGAGAATCCGTCGTATCATTGATTCCATCCCGGAGAATGGATACATCGAACCTCATTATGTGCAGGCATTGCTGCACGCAGCCGGTATTTCATTGGTCGATGAATTTGTTTCCAATAAAAAGGAGGAAGTCGTGGATTTTGCCCGTCGATGTGGATTCCCGGTAGTAGCCAAAGTAGTAGGTCCTGTACATAAATCGGATGTCGGCGGCGTAGTACTGAACATTAAAGGGGAACAGCATCTGGCACTTGAATTTGATCGTATGATGCAGATTCCCGATGCAAAAGCGATCATGGTTCAACCTATGCTCAAGGGCACGGAACTTTTTATTGGTGCAAAATATGAAGAAAAGTTCGGGCACGTGGTACTTTGCGGTTTGGGGGGCATTTTTGTGGAAGTTTTGAAAGATGTATCTTCCGGTTTGGCGCCCCTTTCTTATGAAGAGGCTTATTCAATGATTCGCTCCTTGCGTGCCTATAAAATTATCCAGGGAACACGTGGACAAAAAGGAGTAAACGAGGATAAATTTGCTGAGATTATCGTTCGTTTGTCTACCTTGCTCCGGTTTGCAACAGAAATTAAAGAAATGGATATAAACCCGCTCCTGGCCACTGAGAAGGCGGTTATAGCAGTAGATGCGCGCATCCGAATAGAAAAATAGGACTATTCTTTCATTCATTGAGACATATTTTCTATCTTTAGGCAGTAATTTTGCCTACATTTGATAACTCAAAACAAAAAGGTAGAAAATACGTATAGTATGAAGAAAGCTTTAGTACTCCTGGTAAGTTTTATATGCTATCAAATCGTCTGTCATGCACAAGTGATGGATGAGCATTATTATTTCAAAAACCTAAGTGTACAGAATGGATTATCCCAAAATACAGTAAACGCTATTTTGCAGGATAAACAGGGCTTTATGTGGTTTGGAACAAAGGACGGACTGAACCGGTATGATGGTTTGTCATTTCGTCAGTTCAAGCACGACGGTCGCAGTCAGAGAAGCATTGGCAATAATTTCATAACAGCGCTTTATGAGGATGCGGAAGGAAACATTTGGGTAGGTACGGATGTGGGACTCTATATCTATTATCCGGAGAATGACTCGTTCCGGCATTTTGAAGAACTGAGTGCGGAAGAAACCAAGATAGAACACACTGTGACAGCGATTGTGGGAGATGACCAGGGATGCGTCTGGATTGCGGTAGAGTCTCAGGGACTCTTTTGTTATGATTTGGAGAAAGAGAAACTTCAGAATTTTACCTTGAAAAACTTTCCTTTCATTTCCACTAATGTCCAGTCTTTTGTCTTTGATAACAGCGGAACTCTCTGGATAGGCTGCTATGGTGACGGACTCTTTTATTCAAAAGACCGTCTGAAAACACTTCAACCCTACATCTCTCCCGTCGACAATAAGGAAACTTTCGAGAACGATGTCGTAACTACTCTTGTAAAAGGTGCCTATAATTGTCTGTATATCGGCTCTTTGAGAGGTGGGGCAAAGGAGTTGAACCTAACTTCCAACAAATTACATGATTTGCTTTCCGTTGATGAAAATGAAGAACCGGTTCTTTGTCGTAACTTGCTGGTTGCTTCTGATAATGAATTATGGATAGGGGCGGAATCCGGAATTTATATTTATAACCTTCGAATGGGCAAATATGTCCATTTGCGCAGTTCAATCAATGATCCATATTCTCTCTCTGACAATGCGGTCTATTCACTATGTAAGGATCGTGAAGGAGGCATATGGATTGGTTCTTATTTCGGGGGAGTGAACTACTATCCCCGTTTCTATACTTACTTTGAAAAGTATTATCCGAAAGGGACAGATAATGGTTTGCATGGAAAAAGAGTACGTGAGTTCTGTCAGGACAATCAGGGGATCTTGTGGATCGGTACGGAAGATGGAGGATTGAACCGCTTTGATCCGAAAACAAAAACCTTCTCTTTCTTTACTCCAAGTAATGCGTTCACTAATGTTCATGGATTATGTCTGATTGGCGATCATCTTTGGGTAGGAACTTTTGCGAAAGGAGTGAAAGTTATTGATACACGTACGGGAGCGATTGTGAAAACATATCAGAAAACCGATTCGCCACGTTCATTGATAGATAATAGCGTTTTTTCTATTTGTCAGACAACAACGGGAGATATTTATTTGGGTACTTTGTTTGGTTTGCTGCGCTATAATAAGCAGACCGATGATTTTGACCGGATACCGGAACTGAACGGTAAGTTTGTATATGATATCAAAGAAGATTCCGGCAGTAATCTATGGCTGGCGACCTATGCTAATGGGGCCTATTGCTATAATGTCAATGAAAAGAAATGGACCAATTACTTGCACGATGAAAACAACCCTAGAAGTCTGCCGTATGATAAGGTATTGAGCATTTTCGAAGATTCTCACCGACAAATCTGGTTAACTACACAAGGTGGAGGTTTCTGCAAGTTTCATCCCGAAACAGAAACTTTTACTAGCTATGATTCCCGTAACGGATTGCCGAATGATGTTGTTTATCAGATTGTGGAAGATAAAGAAGGCCTTATGTGGCTGACAACCAATAATGGTCTGGTGTCTTTTCAGCCTGCCACGGGAGCGATGAAAGTATATACTACCGCCAACGGTCTGTTGGGCGAGCAGTTTAACTATCGTTCCAGCTTTGAGACGGAAGATGGAACGATTTATCTGGGCAGTATTGACGGCTTTGTCGCTTTTAATCCGAAAAACTTCTCTGAAAATAAGTCTCTTCCATCCATTGTGATTACGGACTTTTTGTTGTTCGGAAAAGAAGTATATCCTGGTGATCCTTCGTCTCCGCTGAAGAAAAGTATTAATTTCTTGGATGAGCTGGTTCTTCAGCCTGATCAGAATTCTTTTTCATTTCGTGTCGCTGCTTTGGATTTCCAGGCTCCGCGAATGAATCAGATCATGTATAAGTTGGATGGCTTTGATGATGAATGGCTGCCCGTTGGAGAGAGTCCTGTGGTATCCTATTCCAACTTGTGGTATGGCAATTATACCTTCCGTGTGAAAGCTTCTAACAGTGACGGAGTATGGAACGAAAATGAAGTATCTTTGATCGTTCGTATACTTCCTCCTTTTTATCTTACTATCTGGGCTTATTGCGTATATGTTTTGCTGATCATAGGCTGCTCCCTGTATGCTGTGTGGTATTTCAAGCAGCGAAGTAACTATAAGCATCGCAGGCAGATGGAGAAGTTCGAGCAGGAAAAGGAACGCGAGATCTATCATGCAAAGATCGACTTCTTTACGAATGTAGCTCACGAGATACGTACTCCGCTGACTTTGATTAAAGGTCCACTAGAGAATATTATTCTTAAGAAAAAGGTTGATGCGGAGACGCGTGAGGATCTGAATATTATGAAGCAGAATACGGAACGTTTGCTGAATCTGACGAACCAATTACTAGACTTCCGCAAGACGGAAAGTCAGGGATTCCGTTTGAACTTTGCTAAATGCAACATCACGGAGGTGCTGAAAGAAACCCACCTGCGGTTTACTTCTCTTGCCAAACAGAAAGGACTGGAATTTACCCTGCAACTGCCCGAGACGGATTTTTATGCTCATGTCAATCAAGAGGCATTCACCAAGATTATCAGTAACTTGCTGAACAATGCCGTGAAATATTCGGAACATTATATACACGTATCTCTGGAGGTGACCGAGGGGGATGAAAGCAATGTATTCCGTATCCGTACAGTGAATGACGGAGTGATTATCCCTCGTGAGATGAGGGAAGAAATATTCCAGCCTTTTGTCCGTTTCAACGAGAGAGAAGACGGAAAAGTGACCACCGGAACGGGTATCGGACTGGCTCTTTCACGCTCATTGGCCGAACTGCATCAAGGAACGCTGGCTATGGGGGAAGAAGAAAATAGTAATACCTTCTGCCTGACATTGCCTATCGTTCAGGATATGACAATTACTTTGACTCCGGAAACAAAAGCGGAACCGGAACCTGTAAGTGAGGTTCCGGTGGAAGTGGAACAAGGAGAAAAAAAAGACAATCGCCCTACAGTACTGGTAGTGGAGGATAATCCGGATATGCGAGCCTTTGTTGTCCGCCAGTTGTCGAAAGAATATGCCGTACTGTCGGCAGTCAATGGGGCGGAAGCCTTGAAAATGTTGGATGGCAATTATGTGAATTTGGTAGTGAGTGATGTAGTCATGCCTGTGATGGATGGCTTTGAACTCTGTAAGACGATTAAATCGGACTTGAATTATAGTCATATCCCTGTTATTCTGCTGACTGCGAAAACGAACATCCAGTCTAAGATAGAAGGCATGGAGCTGGGCGCAGATGCCTATATCGAGAAGCCTTTCTCTGTCGAATACTTACAAGCTTGTGCCTCTAACCTCATTCAGAACAGAGAAAAACTACGCCGGACTTTTGCGCAGTCACCTTTTGTGGCAGCCAACACCATGGCATTGACCAAGGCCGACGAAGACTTTATCAAGAGACTGAATGAAGTAATTTTGGCTAATCTTAATAATCCGGAGTTCAGCATGGATGATATAGCGGACAGTTTGAATATGAGTCGTTCTAACTTCTATCGTAAGATAAAGGGAGTACTGGATTTGAGCCCGAATGAGTATCTTCGTTTGGAACGCTTGAAAAAGGCTGCCCAGTTGCTGAAAGAAGGAGAAGGGCGAGTAACTGAAATCTGCTATATGGTAGGATTCAACTCTCCGTCCTATTTTGCCAAATGTTTTCAGAAGCAGTTTGGAGTGTTGCCGAAGGACTTTGTGGATTGAATAATCAGTTAGCCTTGATACGGAAACTGAAATAAAATACGAGAATTTAATAAATTAAATAATGAAAGATACACCTATTAGTAGACGAGATTTTCTGAAAAATATGGGAATAGCCGGGGCTGGAGCATTTCTTGCAGCGAGTCCCTGGCTTTCTGCATTTTCGGAGGTGACGAACACGTCTAGTGAAAAATGCCGTCTGGCAATTATCGGTCCCGGTTCGAGAGGACGATTTTTAATGAGTTTCCTTGTGAAAAATCCGAAGGTGGATATTGTAGCGTTGTGCGATATTTATCAGCCTTCGATTGATGAGGCTTTGAAACTTGCCCCTAAGGCAAAAGTATACGGTAACTATAAGGAGGTGTTGGAAGATAAGAATATAGATGCCGTCCTTGTGGCAACTCCTCTTAGTGCTCACTATAAAATAGTGATGGATGCTTTTGATGCCGGGAAACATGTATTCTGCGAAAAGTCAATCGGTTATACGATGGAAGAGTGTTACCATATATATCAAAAGCATCGCAGCACCGGAAAAATTTTCTTCACCGGGCAGCAACGTCTCTTTGATCCGCGCTATATCAAGGCGATGGAAATGATCCATGCGGGTACGTTCGGCGAAATCAACGGAATTCATACTTTCTGGAACCGGAATGGCGACTGGAGACGTTCTGTTCCTTCACCAAGTTTGGAGCGTCTGATAAACTGGCGTCTCTATAAGGAATTCTCGAAGGGATTAATGACGGAACTTGCCTGCCATCAGCTTCAGATAGGTAGCTGGGCATTGCAAAAACTTCCTGAGAAGGTAATGGGGCACGGAGCCATCACTTACTGGAAGGACGGACGTGAAGTATATGATAATGTAAGTTGTATATATGTATTCGATGATGGCGTGAAGATGACATTCGATTCCATTATTTCCAATAAGTTCTATGGTCTGGAAGAGCAGATTATGGGTAATCTCGGAACGGTGGAACCGGAAAAGGGACGATACTACTTTGAAAGTGTGGCTCCTGCACCGGCATTCCTGCAGTTGGTCAATGACTGGGAGAACAAAATGTTTGATTCACTGCCTTTTGCAGGTACAAGCTGGGCACCGGAAACTGCCAATGCGAATACAGGAGAGTTTATTTTGGGCGAACGTCCGAAAGGTGACGGTACTTCCTTGTTGCTGGAAGCATTCGTAGAGGCTGTGATAACACAAAAACAACCGGAAAGAATTGCCGAAGAAGGCTACTATGCTAGTATGCTCTGTCTGTTGGGCCACCAGGCTATGGAGGAAGAAAAAACGCTTTACTTTCCTGATGAATACAAAATTGACTATCTGAACCATCAATCCAAAACACTCGAAACAGTATGAAAGATACAGTCCTGACCGCACGACGGAAGAAAATAGAAATAATCACTTTACTTGTATGTTTTGTGCTTGCCAATCTGGTGAATCTTTATGCAATCATCACATATCACAGATCCATGATGGAGATGATCACCTCTATTTTCTATATAATCATTTTTGCTTTTGTACTCTATGCCGCATGGGCGCTTCTGCGCCTCCTTTTCTATGGAGTGAAAGCGCTATTCACAAAGAAGAGAAATAGGCTGTGAGAACAGACCTGAACGAATATACTTAATCAATATCAATGAATAATTTATGACAACACGAAGAGATTTTCTAAAGACAATGTCACTGGCCTCTGCCGGATTAGCACTGGGATCCGGTGAACTGCTGAATGCTCAAACTATTTCATCGAAAAAAGGAAGAAATGAAAAGGTAAAAATAGCCTATATTGGCATTGGAAACCGTGGAGAGCAAATTATACAGGATTTTGCACGTACGGGTATGGTAGAGGTTGTGGCTCTGTGTGATGTAGACATGGGAGCTAAACATACACGAAAGGTGATGGGCATGTATCCTAAAGCGAAACAGTTCAGAGACTTCCGCCAGATGTTTGACAAGGCTGGTAACGAGTTTGATGCTGTAGCAATTGCTACTCCTGATCACTCTCACTTCCCTATCAGTATGCTGGCTCTGGCTTCCGGCAAACACGTGTATGTGGAAAAACCGCTGGCCCGTACTTTCTATGAGGCGGAACTGTTGATGCAGGCTGCCCTTAAACGTCCGAACCTGGCTACTCAGGTGGGAAATCAGGGACACTCGGAAGCAAACTACTTCCAGTTTAAAGCTTGGATGGATGCAGGGATCATCAAGGATGTGACAGCTGTTACTGCTCACATGAATAATCCGCGTCGCTGGCATAAGTGGGATACGAACATTTATAAACTACCTTCAGGCCAGCAACTCCCGAAGGATTTGGATTGGAATACCTGGCTGGGAGCTGTTCCTTATCATGAATATTGCAATAAGTATGATCAGGGTGAATGGCGTTGCTGGTATGACTTCGGTATGGGAGCTTTGGGCGACTGGGGCGCACATATATTGGATACTGTTCACGAGTTTCTTGAACTAGGCTTGCCTTACGAAGTGACTCTGACACATCAGGAAGGACACAATGATTACTTTTTCCCATATTCTTCTACGATTCTTTTCCGTTTCCCGCAGCGCAAAGGAATGCCACCGGTAGATGTCACTTGGTATGACGGTCTGGATAATCTTCCTCCTATTCCTGCAGGTTACGGTGTTTCCGGACTGGATCCGAACATTCCCAAGACTAATCAGGGCGATGTTCCTCCTGCCAAACTGAATCCGGGAAAGATTATTTATTCAAAGGAACTGACTTTCAAGGGTGGTAGTCACGGAAGTACTTTGTCTATCATTCCGGAAGAAAAGGCAAAGGAAATGGCAGATAAGTTGCCGAAAGTGCCTAAAAGTCCGTCCAATCACTTCGAGAATTTCTTGCTGGCATGTAATGGCATTGAAAAGACGCGTTCACCGTTCGAGATTAACGGTGTCTTGAGTCAGGTATTCTCACTGGGAGTAATGGCGCAACGTCTCAATACCCAGTTATTCTTCGATCCCCGCACGAAGCAGATTACCAATAATGAATTTGCTAATTCAATGTTGGCCGGACTTCCGCCGCGTAAAGGCTGGGATGAGTTTTATAAGTTGTAAAGACCGGTAGGAAATATAAAACAGAATAAAGTTTGATTATAATAACAATATAAGTAATGAAGAAAAATATCGTATTGACTTTACTTTTGTTCTGTGCCGCTTCTTTGTCAGCACAGAATTGGGAACCGCTTTTCAATGGTAAAAACCTGAAAGGATGGAAAAAACTGAACGGCAAGGCTGAGTATAAAATCGTAGACGATGCCATTGTAGGTGTATCAAAAATGGGAACTCCTAATACCTTCCTGGCAACCACCAAGAATTACGGAGATTTTATCCTTGAGTTTGACTTTAAGGTTGATGATGGCTTGAATTCAGGAGTACAGATTCGCAGTGAAAGCAAAAAAGAATATAACAAGGGCCGTGTACACGGTTATCAGTTCGAGATTGATCCCTCCAAACGTGCCTGGTCGGGTGGTATCTATGACGAAGCTCGCAGAAACTGGATTTATTCTTTGAACTGGAATCCTTCGGCACGTACGGCTTTCAAGAACAATGCATGGAATAAGGCCCGTATCGAAGCGATAGGCAACTCTATCCGTACATGGATCAACGGAGTGGCTTGTGCTAATATCTGGGACGATATGACTCCTGTCGGATTTATCGCCTTGCAGGTACACGCTATCGGCAACGCTGCTGACGAAGGCAAGACAGTAAGCTGGAAGAATATCCGTATCTGTACGACAGACGTAGAACGTTATCAGACACCGGAATGTCAGGCTGCACCCGAAAGAAATCTGATTCCTAACACACTCTCTCCACGTGAGAAGAAAGAAGGCTGGGCATTGTTGTGGGACGGCAAGACTAACGAAGGCTGGAGAGGAGCGAAACTTTCTACTTTCCCTGCCAAAGGCTGGAAGATGGAAGACGGCATCCTTAAGGTAGTAAAAAGTGGCGGTGCAGAATCTGCCAACGGTGGTGACATCGTAACTACCCGTACCTATAAGGACTTTATCCTGACTGTAGATTTCAAGATCACTGAAGGTGCAAACAGCGGAATCAAGTATTTCGTTAATCCTGAAATGAATAAGGGTGCCGGTTCTGCTATCGGTTGCGAGTTCCAGATTCTGGACGATGACAAGCATCCGGATGCTAAACTTGGCGTGAAAGGCAACAGACAATTGGGTTCATTGTATGACCTGATTCCGGCTCCTGAGAATAAACCTTTCCATAAGAAAGAGTTCAATACTGCTATGATCATCGTCAAAGGCAACCATGTAGAGCACTGGCTGAATGGAGAGAAACTGATTGAGTATGACCGTAACAATGAAATGTGGAATGCACTGGTAGCTTATAGCAAGTATAAGAACTGGCCTAACTTTGGAAATATTATTGAAGGTAACATCCTTCTGCAAGACCACGGAGATGAAGTATGGTTCAAGAACGTGAAGATTAAAGAATTGAAATAAGAATATATTGTAGAAGAGGAGTTGTGCCGGAAATCTCATTTTGTTGATGAATGCTGCTTCGAGCACAGCTCCTTTCTTTTTTGATAGATGAAGACTGCCATTCAACATTTGTACAGACCATCCCATGAGGGCGACGGATTACTTTACGTCTGGTTCCCGTCTATGCATACACGCGTAGATATTCTTTTGTGCAGTCAGAAATCAGAAGAAGAACTGCTGTCTGTTGCTGAACGTATTCATGAAGCTTTAAGCTGCCTGGAGAAGACAGCCAACTATTATGATCCTGCCAGCGAACTGGCTGTCGTCAACCGGACCGCTTCTGTATCTCCGGTAGTTCTTAGCAGTCAACTTTATGCAATGGTTGATCTGTGTCTGGAATATCACGAGAAAACATCGGGATGCTTCGATGTGACAGTTCATTCGGAGAATTATAATCAGGATACTATTCATTCGGTATGTTTGTCGGCAGAAGAACAAAGTATTTTTTACTGGCAGCCGGGGATAACGATCAACCTTTCAGGATTTCTGAAAGGATATGCCTTGGAGACAATCAGAGACATATTGCACTCCTGTTCTATAGAAAATGCGTTGATCAATATGGGAAACAGTTCTGTACTTGCTTTAGGCAACCATCCGGCCGGAACGGGATGGAAAGTTAACTTTGGCAACCAGTCGGAGACGGAAAAGACCGGGGAGTCTCAAAGTATACTCCTTTATAATGAATGCCTCACTACTTCCGGAAACGAGTCGGAGGGGCGCAGGCATATTATTTCTCCTCAAAATGGCAACTTTGTTGAAGGTCTCAGGCAGATAGCGGTTGTAACAAAGAACGGGGCTGTCGGAGAGATACTGTCTACCGCTCTGTTTGCCGCCGGTCCGGAACAGCGTGAAACGTTGCTTGCCAGTCTCCGCCCTTTACTTGTCAATCACTTCCTGATTGGTTATTAATCGACCGCATTATTTCTTCTTTCTGGCGATAAAACACGTCTGGAATGGTCTTTTGACCATATTATTCCATTTATCGGTCTATTTCTTTTATTACTTCTGTTGATTTTTGGTTTTCTTTGTAGCGTCGATTATCAATCTAACTTTTATATGAAAAATAAGATTTTATTAGTAGGGCTGTTTTGCTGTAGCCTTGTATCAACAGAAGCACAAGTATTATTGGATAAGAACGCTGGTAAAAACAGTTTTCCCATCGTTTCACCGGCTGCCAATGTCGTTGTTTGTTTTGATGGCAAGGATGAAACTGTCGTTCGTAAAAGTGTGACTTTATTTGCAGACGACGTTCGTCGTGTGACGGGACAGGACCTGAAAACACAAGCAAGTAATCCGGGTGATGTCTCGGCTCGTTATGCCATCATCGTGGGAACTGTCGGAAAAAGCGCATGGATCAATGCGCTGGTAGCCAAAAAGAAGATAGACACAACTCCCATCACCGGTGGATGGGAACGTTATATGATAGAAACGGTTGATAATCCTGCACCGGGTATTAAGAAAGCCATTGTCGTAGCTGGTAGTGACAGGCGTGGTACGGCTTACGGACTTCTCTCCATATCTAAAGCGATAGGTGTGTCTCCCTGGTACTGGTGGGCCGATGCTCCGATAAAACAACAGAAAAAACTGGCTGTCAACGTTCATAAATTCATTTCAAAAGAACCTGCTGTCAAGTTCAGAGGTATCTTTATCAATGACGAAGACTGGGGACTTTATCGCTGGTCAAAGAACAATTATGAGAAAGAACGTGGAAACTTCGGACCGAAAACATACGCGCAGATTTGTGAGTTACTGCTCCGTCTTCAGGCAAATTATCTGTGTCCGGCCATGCACGATGCGTCTATGGCATTTCATCGTATACCGGAGAATAGATTGGTAGCAGATAGTTTCGCCATCGTGATGGGGTCTTCTCACTGCGAACCGCTGTTGTTCAACACGGCAAGCGAGTGGAAACGTGACAAGATGGGCGAATGGGATTACATCAACAATAGAGCGGGAGTAGACAGTGTGCTGAGAGCACGTGCGAATGAATGTGCTCCTTTTGAGAATGTGTACACTCTGGCTCTGCGCGGATTGCATGACAGAGCGATGAATGCGAGCAATGATATGGCGGATAGAAAACAGATGCTCCAAGATGCATTGATGGCACAAAGAAAGATGCTGATTGATGCGACGGGTAAGCGTGGCGAAGATATCCCGCAAGCCTTTACTCCTTATAAAGAGGTGCTGGATGTATACGACGAGGGACTGGAACTGCCGGATGATGTTACGATTATATGGCCGGACGACAACTATGGCTATATGAAGCGTCTGAGCAGTCCGAAAGAACAGAAGCGTTCGGGACGTTCGGGTGTTTATTATCATTCTTCCTATCTGGGCAAGCCTCACGATCATCTTTGGATGAACACCACTTCACCCACGCTGATGTACGAAGAACTTCGCAAGGCTTATGACATGACGGCAGACCGGATCTGGCTGCTCAATGCCGGTGATATCAAATCATGTGAGTTTGCTGTAGATTTCTTCCTGTCGATGGCTTATGATATCGATTCTTTCAATTTTGACAGAGCGGCTACTTATCGCACGGAATGGTTGTGTGGTATGCTGGGTGATGAATACCGCAATGAGTATCAGGATGTGATCAACTCATTCTACAAACTGGCTTTTGCCCGCAGACCGGAGTTTATGGGATGGGGCTATCAGTGGGCTACCGATAAGCATGGAAGAGAACGGAATACAGATACTGATTTCTCCTTGACGAATTACAGGGAAGTGGATTCACGCCTGAGTGAATACCGCCGGATCGGAAGCATTACAGAGAAAATTCTGAATAAGCTGCCGGAAGAGAAAAAGGCCTGCTTCTACCAGTCATTGTATTATCCGGTGAAAGGATGTGAGTTGCTGAACAGAATGATACTGGACGGACAGAGAAACCGTTGGTACTCCATTCAGCAAAGAGCGTCTACCGGCGAATTGGAGAAAAAAGTGAAGGCTTGTTATGATAGTCTGCAAGTCATTACCAAAGGATATAATTCGCTGCTCGGTGGCAAATGGGATCATGTAATGACAATGAAACAGGGATTTGCTGCTGCTTACTTTGAACTTCCGGCATTAAGAAAGACTTCACTGGCATCTGATGCTACACTGGGCGTAATGGCAGAGGGAGAAGATGTGCTGAAAGGTCTGAAGAGTTTCCACTCCTTGCCTTGCTTCAATACTTACCTGCGTCAGTCATATTATGTGGATGTTTTCAATAAAGGGGCAAGCCCTTTGAAATGGAAGGCATCTGTTACGGAAAACTGGATTTTATTGAGCAAGAAGGCAGGCGAAACGGCTACGGAAGAACGTATTGAAGTATCGGTAGACTGGGCAAAAGTACCGGTTGGAGAGAAAGTTTTCGGGGTATTGGAAATTACTTCTGACCGGGGCGAGAAAGAGAATGTTTACATCTCTGTATTCAATCCTTCTTCTCCATCCCTTGTCGAAATGGATACTTTATTTGTGGAACATAACGGATATGTCTCTATCGATGCGGCAAGCTTCCACCGGAAAGTGGAAAATAAGGCGATCAAGATGAGAACCATTCCTAATCTGGGGATAGAGAATACGGCTATTCAGTTGGGTGATCCGACGGCTGCCCCGCAACGTACCGCAGGCCGTAGCACACCACGTTTGGAGTATGATTTCTATACTTTCGAGCAAGGTTCGGTTGATGTCTATACATATGTGTTGCCTACATTCGTGACAAGCAAGGACAGAGGCTATGCTGGACACGAAGCAACGAATATCGAAACCAAATATGGTGTATGTATTGACGAAGGGCCGGTTTTGAATCCGTCTACATCTTCTTTTGAATATGCGCAAATCTGGTATGAGAGTGTATTGAAGAACTGTAGAATCAATAAAACAACTTTGCATATCGACAAGCCGGGTAAGCATACCGTGAAAATAATCTGTGGAGATGCCGGAACTGTATTGCAAAAGATTGTATTGGACTTTGGAGGAATGAAACGTTCCTACTTTGGACCACAACCGACAAGAAAATAGAGTTGTTTGATGAATATGTAGTTAAAGATTGCCATGGTTGTATATGACCATGGGTGATAGGGTTAACCATGAAAAAACACTTTTTACTTTTAGTCTTCCTGCTCTTTGCTGCGATTGTTGAGGCTGCTAATCCGGTAAAGCAAATGTTGGAACGTCTTCAGGAAGGACTTTCCGACCGGTTTAAGATTGAGATCCGTTCTTCTTCTGATGAAGGCGACTACTTTGAACTGTATGGTGGCGGGCGCAAAGTCACAGTACATGCCAACAATTATGTAAGTGCTGCCTTTGGCATTAACTGGTATTTGAAGTATTACTGTCATGCCCATGTCTCTTTCTGTGGAGACCAGTTACCTCAATTGCCTGTTGATCTGCCACAGGTGAAAGAACGTCATGCGACTAAACTATCCGATAATTTTTACATGAATTATTGCACATTTAGTTATACTACAGCCTTTTGGAACTGGAAACGTTGGGAACGTGAAATAGATCTGATGGCTTTGAGCGGTATCAATATGCCGATGGCTATGGTTGGGGTGGAGGCTGTATGGCGGAATACGTTGTTGAAATTCGGGTATACGCTTCCGGAAGTGAAGGAGTTCTTGTGTGGACCAGCTTATTTCGGTTGGTTGCTGATGGGTAATCTTGAGAATATTGGTGGCCCGTTGCCCGATGAATGGTTTAAGGAGCAGATAGTCTTACAGAAGAAAATACTTGCCCGTATGCGTGAATATGGGATGAAGCCTGTTTTTCAGGGATTTTTTGGGATGGTTCCTTCCTCGTTGAAAGAAAAATATCCGGAAGCCCGCTTGGTGGAACAGGGACTGTGGAACTCGCTTCAACGTCCTCCTGTGCTCGATCCTGCCGATCCGTTGTTTGAAAGAATGGCAAAGGTGTGGTATGCTGAATATGAGAAGCTTTATGGGAAAGCGGACTTGTTTGGCGGTGATCTCTTTCACGAAGGTGGAAAGACCGGAGGCATTGACGTAACAGATGCCGCCCGTCGGGTACAGACAGCCATGAAACGATATAATCCGGATGCGACCTGGGTGATTCAGGCATGGTTGGGAAATCCGAAAAAGGAATTGCTGGCAGGACTCGACAGAAAGAATACGCTGATCGTTGATCTTGCTGCCGAGTTTTGGGATAACTGGCGGAAGCGCAAGGGCTTTGATGGCTTCCCGTGGTTATGGTCGCATATTTCCAATTATGGAGGTAACATTGGTCTGCACGGGCGTCTGGACGCTATAGCTACCGGTCCGGTAGATGGTCAGAAGGATTCGGCGGCATCACCGAGCATGAAAGGAACTAGCTCTACCCCGGAAGGCATCGAGGTGAATCCGGTAGTATTTGATTTGTTGAATGAAATGCGCTGGCGTTCGGAGCATTTGGATCTGGATGTCTGGTTGAAAGAGTATTCAGTGCGTCGTTATGGTGTGGAAGATGAAAATCTGAAAGAGGCGTGGACTATTTTCCACCGTACAGCTTATGGTACTTATACCGGTCATCGCCGTCCGTCAGAGTCGGTCTTTTGTGCCCCTCCCAGCTTGAAAAGAGATAAAATCACGGCTTCTGCCTGGAGTCAATGTCGGATTTTCTATGATCCGGAGCTCTTTGCCCAGGGAGTAGGATTATTCTTGCAAAGTGCAGACCGTCTGAAGCAGACGTCAACTTATCAGTATGATGCAGTCGATTTTGTCCGTCAGTATCTTGCGGATTTAGGACGGGAAGCATATTACAATCTGGTGGATGCTTATCGGGCGAAAGATACGAAACAGTTTGATTACTGGTCGGAGAGGTTTCTGCAGCTGATTAAGGATCAAAATGAGTTACTGTCCACTCACGAATGCTTCTTCGTGGGACGCTGGCTGGATATGGCCCGTTCGAAGTCAAAGCAGCCTGAATTGCAGGATTTGTACGAGCACAATGCCCGTATGCTGATCGGGACATGGACGGAGACACTTAGTCCGGTGCGCGACTATGCCCACAAGGAATGGGGCGGGCTGCTGAAAGACTATTATCTGCCTCGCTGGACTAATTACATCGCTTATCTTAAAGGTACATTGGAGGGACGTTCACTTACTGTTCCGGACTCGTTTCAAGTGGAGAAGGCGTGGGTGAATGCACATAATAAGTATGTACTTGAGGCTGGTGTTGATCCGGTGCAGACGGCTAAGAGAATGTATAGCAAATATCATATTTAATCATTACTCAAAAGATAAGACTATGAAAGGATTATTGAAAACAGCTGTATTGTTGGCTACTTTCTGCGCTACAGTCATGGCCTGTGGAGGTGGTGGAGAGGATACATTGGATCATAAGGGAGGTGATGGTGGCGGAACCGGCAATAAGGGCGATCAAGAAGAATCGGAACAACCATTTGTTGCTCATATTACTCCTGTCGACAAACTTAATCAAGGTGTCCCGGTGATTAATTCGCACGCTGATGTTACTTCGCGTTCGTCCTTGAAGATGAACTTTCGGACGTATTCACAACTAGGAGAGAGTGTACTAAAATCTGCCAAACCTAACTATGTACGGGTTAAGAAATTGGCTAATGATGGTTATATCATGTTCTATCACAACAATCAGATTGGTGCCAGTTGTTCTTATGCGGCCAGTACGGACTTTAAAACATGGAGTTATAAAGGCAAGGTGTTTACCAATTACAGTATTACCGACAGTAAAGGTGAAAAGAATGACCGGCGTTACTCGAATTGTGATGGGCTGGTACTTTCCAACGGAGATATTCTGACCGTAGCCTCCTATAGGGCTAATAATGGGTATAGAGACTTGCCTAAAGATGCAGGTATTGAAATGAGGCGTAGTACAGATAATGGCGTTACGTGGAGTGAACCGGTCTCAGTGTATCAAGGTGTCAACTGGGAGCCGTATTTGCTGGAATTGTCTTCGGGAGAAATCCATTGCTATTTCACGGACAGTAGCCGTACGGGTATTGAAGGCAAAGACACCGGAACTGCAATGGTCATATCCAGAGATGGCGGTCAAACGTGGACGCCTTCATTTGGAAGTATCCCTTACTATGTGATACGAATGAAGTGGGAACAAGACGGAAAAACATATTTCAATCATCAGATGCCGTCTGTTATTCAACTTAAAGGTAGCAATGAACTGGCGGCCGCTGTAGAGACTAATAACCGTGGAACATATTATATATCACTGGCTTATTCCGGCGAAGATGGTGAATGGGATCATCTTGATGTGGATCAGGAAGGGCCGGCTGATAGCGACAATCTGTCTTTTTTAGGTAGCGCTCCATATTTATCTCAGTTTCCATCGGGTGAGACTGTGCTTTCGTATAACAAATCTTCTACTTTCTATATGAAAATGGGGGATGCCAAAGCGCGTAATTTTGGAAGTGCTTATTCACCGTTTCCAGGTAAGGGGTATTGGGGAACGTTGAATTTGGTAAATCCGCATCAATTGGTAGGAGCGATGCCTGATACTTCTAATGGAACAATCATGTTATCACAATTTATTCTTAACCATCGTATCGATGCGGTACGCCGTAGCGTAAAGGTGGATGGCAACAATCAGGAATGGGCGAATACGGATCATGCGCTTTTTGTCGGAGAAAAATCGCAAGTACAGGGAACTCTCCGTTGTTCGTGTGATGACAAGAATGTATATTTTTTGGTAGAAGTACTTGACCGGAGCTTGCTGAGAGGTGATTATGCTACTGTTTATATTTCTCCGGATGATAGTAAAAGCTTAACGGACGGTGCTGCACGAATACAAGTGTCAATGGATGGATTGAAAAGTACCGAAACTTATGCCGGTAAATGGAACAATGCGGAGATGGGTGTAGAAGTGAAAACTTATGTATGCAATGACACCAATGAAGATCGTATTGATAACTATGGTTATATTGCCGAAATCTCTGTCCCCCGTTCCAGTCTGACTATTTCTTCGGGACAGGTATTGGTCAATTTCTCTATTACCGACAATAAAGAAGAGGAAGCAGTCAGTGATGTATCTTCTATAAGCTGCTGGATACCAGTGGCGGGATTGTAATCTGATAATAACGTGAATAATTAATTATATAGAAACAATTGTAATGATGAAAAAGAACTATTATTTAATTTGTGTATTGTTACTGGCTGCTTTCTGTACAACCAGTATTGCTACTGCTCAAAATTATTTTGGAGATTTTCCTGTAAAAGCAGATCCTAAGACTGTTGGAAATAAGCTAAGTAAGCGTTTAATGGAAACCAAACATCAGTTGTATGGTGATAAAGGAATCCATTATGCCGAGGTATGTACATGGTATGGAGCTCTCCGTTTTGCAGAATTGACGAATAACAAAGAGTTGATTAAGCAATTGAGAAACCGCTTTGAGTTGTTATTCCATTTGGAAAAAGATCTCCTACCTCCACCCATACACGTAGACCAGAATATGTTTGGTTGTTTGCCTCTTAGATTTTATAGTATCACAAAGGACCAGCGTTATTTGGACCTTGGATTGCCTTATGCCGATACCCAATGGCAGCTTCCAGCCAAAGCGAATGAAGAAGAACGTAAATGGGATAAGAAGGGATTCTCCTGGCAAACTCGTCTTTGGATTGACGATATGTATATGATTACCATTGTGCAATCGGAGGCTTATAAAGTAACTGGAGATACTAAATATATCAACCGGGCTGCCAAAGAAATGGTGATGTATTTGGATGAACTGCAACATCCGAATGGTCTTTTCTATCATGCGCCGGATGTACCTTACTATTGGGGACGCGGAGATGGCTGGATGGCTGTAGGTATGACGGAACTTCTGTTTAACCTGCCGGAGAATGACTCAAATAGAGCTCGGATTATGAAAGGCTATCTTTTAATGATGAACAACTTGAAAAAATACGTAAACAAAGACGGATTGTGGAATCAGTTGATAGACCAGCCCGACTTTTGGACTGAAACATCCGGATCGGCTATGTTTGCTTATGCCATGATTGTAGGTGTTCAGAACGGATGGTTGGATAAGGAAGAATTTGCTCCTGTTGCACGCAGAGCCTGGTTAGGTCTGTGCAATTATATAGACGATAAGAATGACCTTACCGAAGTTTGTATCGGAACGGGAAAGAAAAACAGTAAGCAATATTATATGGACCGTCCTCGCATTGCCGGAGATTATCATGGACAGGCACCTATCTTGTGGTGTGCTTATGCTTTGCTGAACAATAAGTAAAAGACAGATATATTTTGTTGTATAAAAGGAGAGGATGTCCCCACCGATTGGAGACATCCTCTTTCTCTAAATATAACAATATAAAATGATTCCTTATACTGTCGGGTCCGGTGCTTCATCACCGCCGTCATTACCGCCTTCGTTTCCTCCGCCTTCTTCACCACCACCTGAAGGAGCAGAACTGCTGTTTCTGGTTACATCCAGTTTCTGAATGCTGACAGACTTTATCATATTTTTCAGCAACTCCCCCGAAGTAAAGATGATTTTACGGTTTTTCAATGTTTCCGTAGTGACTTCCTCTGCGTTTTCTTGGCTTTTGCATCCGAAGGAAGGACGGAAAGTTCCAAATTCCCCCAAGTTGACGGATGCTCCGATTTCCATATACGTTATCAGAGAATCAATGAGTCCGTCAAGGACGGCTTTTACTGTACCGCGTGGAACGAATCCTACTTTGGTTACCTGATCGCACAGCATCTTAAAATCAACGTTGACTACATTGAACGGACGCGCTACATATTTTTCTGCTTTGGTATCGTCGAAACCAAAGGTTGTTTTTTTGACTACATATTTCAGTGCCATAATTTAATTTTAGTTTTTTAAATAGTTTATAAATCGAGTTTCTGTTTTGTGATCACGATGCAAAGATATGGCATCTGAAATTACTGTGCAAGTTATTTTTCGAAAGTGCGTTAAACAAATAATTAATAATTCGTATGTTGTTGATAATGAACGTTTTTTTCGCTATAAGCTTGCCTTGTAGTGTGATAGTACTATTAGAAAAACTACTTCTTTAGATATACGACAGTTTTTCCTCCTCCATACTTCCGGATTATCTCTTCTTTCAAAAACTTATTGAGTAGTTCAATTGCTTTGTTGCGGCTGATTTCTGCCAATCTCATGAAATCGGTACGGGTGATACAGCCATGTTTGTCCAGATGTTGTATCAGGAGGGTACGGCATCTTTCTTCGTTGGAATCGTTATTAGTACGATAGGGTGACTCTATGCGTTCCAGTTGCAATGGTTCCAGACTCTCACGAAACTTTTTGTTAATGCGCAGGTTCACCTTATTTAAATGGATAGACGGAGAACGAATTTCTTTCTTCTCCATCACCGGACGATCACATGTCAGTGATAGGGAGAAATGTCCGATTTCCCCGACTTCTACGGTCCAGCCTTGCGCGAGCCAGTGTTGTAGCTCATCACTGACGGCTTGCAGGCAACCTTCTATCGTGGCTGGACTGAAGCCGTTGGATTTGGATACTAGTTCAACGAACTTATCGGCATTAATGGTGCCTGACGGAATAACACGTGCATAAAGTGCCTGTTGCTCCTCCTTTTTCTGTGGATTCCCACTCGTGTATAAATCGTAATAAACGCTCATAGTTACTTTATATTTTTCTTGTTCTACAGATAATTTCTTTCTCTTCATAAATTAATTCGTCCGCCTATAGCCGGACGCAAGTTTGCCTATAGGCGGACGAAAGAATGCCTATAGCCGGACGAATTAATTTATGCACTCAAAGGTATTACTTTTTTCGGAGAAGGGGCTTAGTTTTTCCAGTTGAACGCTTAAAGTTTGATAGATTACTTGAATACTTTAGGTTAGTCGTTTAGAAAGTGAAATATGCAGATGCTTATGTATCATTATTGTTATTGACAGGCAATGGTAGTATAATTATTTTTAATAGAAATAAAGAAGAATTCCAGCGTCCACCTGTTGAAAGTATTAAATCTATTTTAAATCATATAGAGAGTGGTGTTTTTTATTTCCCAATGACATCTTATTTTGATGCAATTGGTTTATCTCGTTTCCAAAGTAATATGAAATTTCTACGAGAGTTTTATCCTTATAACTTCTTGGAAATGCTATTGTAACGTACTTTCATATTCTTATTTTTTTATTTAACTGATTTGTAGCTTTTTATGTTTATGAACATTCTTCAAAACTCGTATAAATAGATATTTGTCCTTATATTTATAAATTGTTTAACTTTAAAACTAATTGTTATGAGACAGAATCTATTTCTAGGATGGGGCCTTCTTTGGGTGATGTTGTTTACGTTTCATTCCTGTAGTAATGAAATGGATAGCGATTCTGAAAGTGATGAAGAGGCTGTGAATTTGAGATTGAGTGCGGACAGTGTATTAACAAGAGGTAAGCCATGGGATGAGGAGACTCCTATGGAGTGGGCGGAGACGGTAGAGGGAACAGGCCGCTTTATGCCAGGATATATTTATTATTTTTATTTAGATAAGAAGCCTGAGTCTAAAAATGATGAGGATGCTGGTTACTATGCTTTTTTTGATTGGGGAGCAGGATTTGGTGCGGATGGTATTGGAGATGAAGTGGCACAAGAATATTATATGCAAGTTCAATGGAGTCATACAGAATATTCACCTGAGTGGCATTATATCAATATGGCGGATAATAAGTATGGACTTGTTAAAATACTTCGTAGCGAATTGCTTGATGATCTTCCTGCATATGCTTTTCCGTATAAGGTAAATGGAGAAACTATTTATTTGAGAATGCGTACAATTCATAAAGACTTTATAACATCCAGCCCAGTCCCAGAGGTTGAAAGTCAGTATCGGTATGATCGTAGCTTATATTCAAGTTGGAGTTATCCAAGTTACGCTGGTGAATATTGTAACTATTGGGGATGTGGTAGGCCACAGCCAGACCCGGAATCAGAGGAAAGTGGTGATGAAGAAGAAGAAATACAAAAATGTACTATTCTTGTGATAGTTTATTTGCCTTATGAAATAGGTTATCCTAAAAAATATACATATACGTATGAGATAATGAATATGACAGGAGGCTATGTGCAGTATCTTACTGGTGCACCTAATGCAGTGGGATTTAGTAAATCTATAGCCGATGTGGTAGGGGAGAAAGGAGGAAGTATGGAAGTTTTTGCTACGAGAAGAGATAATTTAACAAATGAGGATTCTTATTCTAGTCAAATGATTAATTATGATACAGGTGAAAGAGAAATTGAAGTTTATTTTACTGTGTCTGATTTTGAACGTTGATAATTTTAATATTTGATTGAACTGAAATAGTAGGTAGCTGAATAAACTACCTGCTATTGTTATTTACATTTAGTTTCAATTATTCCATCAATATTGGTAATGTAATATCAGAGGACTTTTAGTACTTAGTTTGTTATTTTATTTATCTTCTTTCTTAAGTGGAAAATCTACTATAGGTTGGTTTTATAGTAAGTTTTCCCGATTTGTTTGTACTAGGCAATGTAATTTCTAATAATCCTTGATGATATGTTTTGCTTTCTACTACTTTCCCATTGAAAGTTACTTGGTAATCTTTCTCCGGATTCATGCAAACAAGAATTGTTCGCTGATGAGGAACTGTTGAATCATCAAAAGCTATTTCTGCCTGATACTGTGTATAATCATCATTGAAATGACTGTTGGAGATCCACACTTCGAAGCCGGCTGAAACTTTCCCTATCCGATAGTATGCAGCAAACCAGTTGAGTATGGGAGATGATAAACCGGAGAATTGATGCCATCCGGCTCCACGTTGTGAGGAGATAATGAAGTGTTCGAAGGTGTAATAACTCTCCTTACATTCTTTTTCCCATGTATTTAATGCGGTAGTTGCTACTTGATAGGCTTTTTCTCCTTCTCCAAGATCCAGCAAGGCTTTCCACACCATCCATTGATGAGGAAACCAAACGGCTCCATTCCAATAACCGTCTGTACGATAATAAGGTGCAGACTGGTCTACTGTAGAAATTCCTACTTCTGTCCACATCTCGTCAGGAGAAAATACATGGTTTATCATCCTGCTTGTTTGCTCTTTGGAGGAGATGTTTGCAATAAGTGGGCTTACTCCGTCCAGTCCCTTATTAAAGTTAGAACCATCTTTATATCGATAGATGCCTTTAGGTTTTCCATCTTTATCGTGCATTACATATCCGAAATAACCGGTTTCTTTATCCCATGAATAGGTTTGTAATGCATTTGACAGTTGTTTGATAGTTTGCTCATACTCTTTTACATCTTTTTTAAGACCTAGTTCTTTGGCTGCTAAACGTAAAATTTTAGCAGCTCTGATATAATAAGCCGAAGATACTACCGGAGTAACAGAAGCCTTGTCACGTAAAGCATGTTGAGGCGGATAATCATCCCATCCTCCTGAATTATAGAAGTAATCCCATGTTCGTAGCAGACCGGAACCTTTCATTCGGCTTGTGGAGTAGGGATTCTTACCTGTCATAAAATCAAAGAACTGCTTCAGTCGCGGGTATAGAAATTGCAATGCTTCTTTTGACTGTGTATTATTCCATAAATCGTAATAGGCATACATCTGTATGGGCAATGGAGTGCCATGATGAATAAATGCAGATTCACTGCCTATAGGAGTTGTATAAGCTCTGATACACTCAAAAGCCTTAGTAATATCCACATCTATTAATCCCAGAGCTATGAAACCGGAATCCCATGTATAAAGGCTATTCCAATTTTTGCCGGGCGTAAAATGCCGGATATATTGCCCTTGGGTATGGACGGGATAAACAATGTTGGATAATAATGCTGATTGCAGCAAGCGACGTCCGAATTCATACTTCTTGCCATCTGCTAATATTCTGTCTTCAGAGTTATTCGAATCCTTTTGTATTAATGAAGTCAGAGTTTCCGGTGTGGAATGAAACTTCTGAATCTGTTCATTGATTTGTTGGGGTGTTCCGGTGCAGACTAAGGCGTATATTGTCTGTACGGAGTGAGGTGCCAAGACAATCGGACGTAGAAAAGCATTAGAATAATGCCACTCTCTGTTTCCTATTAGTCTCGATGATACATGGTCGTGGGTCTTTTTGCGGAAGAAAGATTCCAGATTGTCATCCAGAACTTCCCGAATCTGAGATTCTTGGTAATTCCATGCTATTCCATAATAGTTATCACATTCCGGATATTTTAAGATAAAATCTTGTTTCGTTTTTCCCGATTTAATTTCGGGAATAAAAGAAAGCTTCCTAGGTAGTATCTTGATTTGCTTTATATCTTCTTCGCTACCGATAAAGAAACCATCTAAATTAGTACTGTAAGTACCCTCTGATATTAATTCTAGCGTGTATTTTCCTGGTTCTTTGCAGGTATATGGGATTGAGGCTATGCTATATTCTCCAGTACCTTGTAATTCTAGGCGGCTTTCAGTTATTCCTTTTACTTGAAAAGTACTTGTTTTTCCTTTAGGAGTATTGTATCTGAATCCTATCATTCCTTTTTCTTTTTCAGGAAGAATATTTATTTCATAGCTCACTTTATCCCCTTTATTTTTCCCAAATCCTTTTCCTAGAACAAAACCACTGAGTGATTGAGAAGTTCGCATTTCGTTCCTTTTCCATCCATCGTATACTAAATTATACTGTGGAGATTTGTATATAGGTTCATTTGATATATAATCGGTTGCATTATGCCACTGTATATTTGCATCTTCAGGGATTTTGAACTGAGGTTGTTCTCCTTCATAATCGATATATGCCATCAAATTAAGAACGAGATTTTGATTAACAGCGGTATTATTGACACAATTCATGCCTACCAATATTCGTTGCTCATCTAATATATAATAGGTGACGTCAGTAAATACACGATCTTTCCACTCCATTTCATAGCGGTATGTGATACGGTTCATAGAGGGGTTGATGTCCCATGGATAATAAGATGATTCAAAAAGAACATGAGGAACTAGTTGACGATTGCGGTAATAGCCAGGCATTACGGAAAAGTCAAAGCGTATTCCAGCTTGTATATCGGGGATGTGAGAGATTCCGGCATAGCGTTTTGAATAAGGTCCCCAAGCTTGTAGCGAAGTGATGTCGTGACTATTGCTGAAACACGATGGAGAAATTATTGGCTGTCCTAATGTAGATGTTGTTCCCAAAACAACTATCAGGAACATTAATAAAGATTGCTTAGCTTTCATATTAGAATGTAAAATGGTTCATTATAACAAAGGTATGACTTTTGATTTTCGTAAAAAGAAAAAAAGTGTTCAATAAAAAACATAAATTATTCATAATGCAAATAATTGGTCATTATAGTTTGCGAAACCCTTTCTTGTTAGTTGTTAAAAATGGTTTGGGACTAATTTTCCATTAATTGACCTGTTTTTATTACTATAAATACAATAGGTTTTCTACTTTTGTGTCGATAGTAAGAACTACTATATTCGTTTTTATGTGAGCACATAATAAAAGAAAATAAATAAGGTAAAGAAAATGATGATTGGTTTTTTATATGGTTGAGAAGACTGCTTGAAGGATAACACATTTTATTTAAAATTTTTAAACTGTATGTAACACAAGGACTTGTATTGAGTCCAACTTAAATCTTATGTAATGAATAACAAACTGATTGAAAAAAGAAGTATCACTATGAGTGCATACCGCTTTATATATATGTTGGCGGGAATACTCTTACTCCTATCGTGTGGATCGGATAATAATGCTCCGATTGATGATCCTGGCAATACAACGAATCATTATCTACAATTACAACCAAATGGATTGAATGCAATCAAGGTTTCTTGTACAGAAGAAAACTTTGTATTTCCTTTCCAAATCAAGGCTGTAGGGAATGGAAGTAATCAAGGAGGAGAGGCCCAAATAAATTCATGGAGTGAGGATGAATTGAAAGCATATAATAATAAGGAGAAAACATCATATGTTCTTTTGCCATCATCATTGTACTCTCTTACTTCTACAGAAGTATCTTTTAAAGAAGGAATTTCCACTATGGATGTAGAGGTTAAGTTTAATCCATCTAAAGTGTTTGCAGAGTTTAGGGAAAAAACTGTTGAGTATGTCATTGCTTTGAAGCTGAGTAGCGATAAAATCCAAGTCAGAGATAGTCAGAGTAGAATACTACTTAGTATTTCTTTTGATTATCCAACAGTTGGTCTTGCTGCTTCTGCTGCAGAAGTTAGTGTGAATAAAGATTTGATTCCTGTATCTATTGGTGCAACACTTGATTATACGGTAGATGGAGTGTCTACGACCAATCCATGGGATTTCGTCTGTAGTTTCGCTGTACCATCTAATGCAGAAGAATTGGTTGCAGAATATAATAAAGTTTATAAGACTTCTTATCAACTTCTACCTGTTAACAATTATGATTTAGGTGAAGGTGTGACTTTTAAGGCTGGTGAAAATCAAGCTAATGGAGAAATTACGATTAAACGTGAAGGAATGGCTGTTGTAAATTATTTGCTTCCTTTACAGTTAGGCCACTGCTCGAATGAAAGCATAATTTGTCGTGATGAGGTTTGTTATCTTCGGGTTGGAAGGACATACACAAATCCAATTATTTCGGATAAGAGTGTGCCTGATCCAAGTGTGATTCGTGCTAATGATGGATATTTTTATTTGTATGCTACACAAACTAAGACTTATTGGATGCCTGTTTATCGTTCAAAAGATTTAGTAAATTGGGAATATCAAGGTACAGCTTTTAATAAAGCGACCGAACCAGATTTGCCGGGAGGAGGGGCATTTTGGGCCCCGGAAATTCGTTTCCTTAATGGCAAATATGTACTTTATTACTCATGGGCTAAAATGAATGGTGCTGATATTAGTTACACGGCTGTAGCTGTAGGAGATACTCCTATGGGCCCTTTTCTAGATAGTAAAGAATTGATAGGGAATAAAGAATTTGGTTCTAATTGTATAGATCAGTTTTATTATGAAGAAGATGGAAAGAAATATATGTTCTTTGGAAGTTTTAAAGGTATTTATGTTACTGAATTGGAAGATGATGGGTTGACTGTTAAATTAGGACATGATGGAAAACCGACTTTGAAGAAACAAGTTTGTGGAGATGCTTTTGAGGGTACTAATATATATAAAAAAGGTAAATATTATTATTTGTTTGCTTCCATTGGTAGTTGTTGCAATGGCGTGAATGCTTCTTATCAAGTGGTAGTTGGGCGTTCGGAAAACCTTCTTGGTCCTTATGTTGATAAAGACGGGAAGGATATGCTTAAAAACAACTGGGAACTTGTGTTGGAAGGAGATGGGCAAAAATGGATAGGACCTGGACATAATTCTATCATTATTCAAGATGATGAAGGTACAGACTGGATGATCTATCATAGTTACCTGAAAAAGGATGGTGGAGTCGGGGGGCGTTTAGGAATGCTCGATCGCGTATTATGGACTGATGACGGGTGGCCTTATATCAGGAATTGTATCCCTTCTAATTCAGAATTAATTCCTGTATTTTATAATTAAAATTGAAAGTATATTTATTAACATTTAAAATCAATGTATTATGAGAATGAAAACAAAAAATCATGATTGGTTTCTCTTATGGGGATTGCTGATGTTGGTTAGTTTTTGCTTCATTGGTTGTAAGGATGATGATGGAGGTGAGAAAGGGACACCTTTTGATCCAAGCAAGCCAGTGGTAATTTCTGATTTTATTCCCAAGGAGGGAGGTTGGGGATCTCGTTTATTATTATATGGAAATAATTTTGGCGATGATCCAACTAAAGTGAAAGTAACTATCGGAGGGAAAGAAGCGAAGGTGATTACTGTGACGAATGATAATTTGTATTGTTTTGTGCCACGTGGTGCCGATGCAGGTAATATTGAAGTCACTGTCCTTGATGGACGAGGAGAAGAGCTAGCTTATGGAGAGATAGATGAAAAATTTGTTTATAAGAAGAAAATGTTGGTATCTACTCTTGTAGGAGAGACTGATCCTGAAATATTGGATGAGAATAAAAACTTTGAGATCATAGATGGACCGTGGGGAAACTGTGGAGGATTGGAAAAAATGGAGTGGTTAGTCTTTGATCCAAACAATAAAGATCGTTTGTATGTATGTGGAGGTGCCAAAACACATAGAATTGTTGATTTTGCTGAGGAGACATTGGGCTCAATTAAATTTACGGGTGAGGCATCTGCAGCTACTAATATTCTGAGCTTTACAAATGATGGGCAATTAATAGTTGTTTGTAATATAGCTCAAGATAATAAAAACGGACTTTTCTTTTTTTCACCGGAGTCTAATTTTCAAACGCAGGTAAAAGCATTGCCTGCTCGTGGCTGTAGAGCAGCGATTCCTCATCCTATTAATGGAGAGATTTATACTTCTAGATATGACAAGGGATGGATTGGACGATATGATCCTGTAACAGGTGATTATAAAATGGATGAAATTCAAATGCCTTATGGTTCTTTGGATCTTTTTGTTGCTATTCATCCTAAAGGCTATTACATGTATATCATGGTGAGAAATAAACATGTAATTTATCGTGCGGATTATGATTTTGATGAGAAAACGTTTACCACTCCTTATTTGGTATGTGGAAAATATGATGATAAAGGTATCACAGATGGTGTTGGAGGCAATGTTCGCATGAATGAACCGCAACAAGGATGTTTTGTGAAAAATGAGGAGTATACAGGACAGAAAGATGAATATGATTTTTATTTTGTGGATAAACAAAATCATTGTGTACGTACTTTGACTCCAACAGGGCGTGTGAAGATATATGCTGGAAGACCTAATGGTGACGGTACAAAAGGATTTAACGATGGAGATTTGCGTAAAGAAGCTCGATTTAATTATCCCGCAAGTATAGTATGGGATGAAAAGAGGGAATGCCTTTTGGTTGGAGACTCGAATAATCATCGTATCCGAAAAATTGCTATGGAAGACTAATAATGATAAACATACTTATGATGAGAAATTTTTTATTAATATGTATGATGTTACTCGGATTCTCAGTTCATGCTTTTGCACAAAAAGAGATTGTAGTGACAGGAATTGTAACTGATACAAACAAAGAACCGTTAATAGGTGTCAATGTGTCTATTGCTAATATGCCTGGATTAGGCGCAATCACTGATATAAATGGGAAGTATTTGCTCAAAATGCCTCCTTACAATAAGTTAGTTTTTACTTATATTGGTTATGAACCAGTGGAAGTATTGGTGAAAGAGCAACGCACGGTAAATGTGGCAATGGAAGAAGCCAAAGCTACTCTTATTGATGAGGTAGTAGTTACTGGTACTGGTGTACAAAAGAAAATAGCTGTGACTGGTGCTGTAACTAATGTAGATATTGCAGAATTGAAAACAAGTCCTAGTACTTCTATGGCTGATGCATTAGCGGGTGTTGTTCCAGGCATTCAAGCTATGCAATCCAATGGTCGTCCGGGGTCAGTTTCCGAGTTTTGGGTGCGAAGTATTTCTACTTTTGGTGCCAGCAATGCAGCATTGGTTTTAGTCGATGGGTTTGAACGTGATTTGAATGAAATTAATGTGGAAGATGTGGAATCTTTTACTGTATTAAAGGATGCTTCTGCTACAGCAATTTATGGAAGTAAAGGTGCCAATGGTGTTATTTTGATTAATACTCGTCGTGGTAAAGAGGGGAAAATCAATATAAATGCTAAAGTCGAAACTTTTTATAGTATGTTTACTCAGCTTCCTGAATTTGTAGATGGATATACCTATGCTTCAATGGCAAATGAGGCAAAAACGACTCGTAATCAAGAACCTTTATATCAGCCGGAAGAATTGGAGTTGTTTCGTTTAGGGCTTGATACGGATTTATATCCAGATGTGGATTGGATGGACTTGATGTTGAGGGATGGTGCATGGAGCACTCGCGCTTCATTAAATATGACTGGTGGTGGTAAAACTGCTCGTTATTATGTAGGTGGTAGTTATCAAGACCAACAGGGCATGTACAAAACGGATAAATCCTTGAAGAATTATAATACTAATGCTAATTTCCGGAAGTGGACGTATCGTATGAATGTAGATATTGATATTACTAAAACAACTTTGTTGAAAGTTGGTGTATCTGGTTCATTACGTAAACAGAACGACCCAGGTGTAGGAACTGATGCTATTTGGACAACGTTAATGGGCTATAATTCTATAATGATGCCAGTGACATATTCGGATGGTAAAATAGCATCTTGGACTGGAAAAGAGGACAATATCAACCCATGGGTACAAGCTACTATGACTGGATACAATGAGAGTTGGAAAAATAATATTCAAACAAATGTAACATTGGAGCAGAAATTAGACTTTATTACGAAAGGGCTTAAATTTATTGGGCGTTTCGGATATGATACGGAAAACTCCAATTGGATAAAACGAGTAAAGTGGCCTGAATTATATAAAGCAGAACCTTACCGTGATGTAAATGGTGATTTGATTTTTACTCGACTTTCTGAAGAGAAGAAAATGACACAAACTTCTGGTTCAAGTGGAAAGCGAAATGAGTTCTTCGAATGGGAATTACATTATAATCGTGGATTTAAGGATCATCATGTAGGAGCAGTATTGAAATATACTCAATCTGCAAAAGTTGCTACTCAAGGGATTGGTTCAGACCTTAAAAATGGTATTTCTCGGCGTAATCAAGGATTAGCAGGACGTATTAATTATAACTGGAAATATCGTTATTTTGTTGATTTTAACTTTGGATATACAGGATCGGAAAATTTCCATAAAGATAATCGTTTTGGTTTCTTTCCTGCTATTTCTGGTGCATGGAATGTGGCAGAAGAGTCTATTGTTAAAGATAATTTAAAGTGGGTGAATATGTTTAAAATACGTTATTCGTATGGTAAAACCGGTAATGATAATTTAGGAGATACTCGTTTCCCATATTTATATAATCTTGAAACTCTGTGGGAGAGAGACAATTCTGGAAATGTGGTAAGTGGCAATAAGCCTGTTGGAGGCTATCAATTTGCGGATTTTGGCTATGATAGATATTATGGTGGTATGCGTTATACTTCGGTTGCTTCAACCAATGTGTCATGGGAAGTAGCTACAAAACAAGATTTAGGTATAGATTTTTCATTTTTTGACGACAAATTGTCGGGATCTATTGACTATTTCCATGAACGTAGAGAAGGTATTTATATGGAGCGTAAGTATTTGCCTTGGGTTGCTTCATTGGGTACGTGGACAGAATATAAAGATAATAAGGTTAATGAGAAGGATATTCATCCTTATGCAAATGTCGGGATTGTAGAAGCACGTGGATTTGATGGCAACTTTTCATTCCGCCATAAAATAGACAAGGTTGATTTAACTATACGTGGAAATATGACCTATAGTAAAAATGAGATTTTAGAGCGCGATGAAGAAAACACTATATATTGGTATAAGATGCAGGAAGGTCATCGGGTTGATCAAGCTATGGGGTTGGTTGCATTAGGTTTATTTAAAGATTATGAAGAAATTCGTAATTGGCCAAAACAATTTGGTGATGTTATGCCTGGTGATATTAAGTATAAAGATATTAATGGAGATGGTGTAATAGATGATAATGATAAAGTAGCAATCGGTGCAACGAAAAAACCGAACTTTACATATGGTTTCGGTGTATCTGCTAAATGGAAAGGCTTGGATGTAAATGTACATTTCCAAGGTGTGGGTAAATCTACTTATTTTATAGATGGTTCTACTGTTTATATGTTTTCCGGTGGTGACGGTTGGGGAAATGTCCTGAAAGAGATGGCGGAAAGTAATCGTTGGATTTTGGGTGTAAATGAAGATCCGAATGCAGAATATCCTCGTTTGACTTATGGGAAGAATGATAATAATAATCGCGCTTCTACATATTGGCTTAGAAATGGAGCTTATCTTCGTTTGAAGACATTAGACGTTGGTTATACGCTTCCTAAAAGTATAGTTCGTAAAGCTCATATGAATACAGTGCGTATCTTCTTTACGGGTACCAATTTGTTGACTTTCTCTAAATTTAAACTTTGGGATCCAGAAATGGGAAGTTCAACAGGAAAAACATATCCGCTGAATAAGACACTTTCTTTAGGTGTATCTGTTAATTTGTAAAAAAGAATATATATGAAAAAGATAATAACAATTTTATCCTTCGCTATGGGATTGACCTCTTTAGTAGGATGTTCTGATTACTTAGATTCCGATTATCTATTTGATGAGAGAATGACTATTGAAGATGTTTTCAGTAACCGAGATTACACAAATAGATGGTTAGCAAGAGGATACGCTTATTTAAGTAATGGTTATCTGCAGGATGTTTGCAGCACAAGAGATTATCCTTTTAACTTTGCTGATGACATGTATTATGGAGATGGTGGCTATGATAAATGGAAGAGTGGACATTACAGTGAAAGTGGAGTTAACAATTCTAGTAGTGGTATTTGGAAAAATGCTTATTTAGGTATTCGTCAGGTAGCTATTTTTTTAAATAATATAGATAAGAACAAAGAGTTCACAGAGGAAGAGATCATAGATTTTAAGGGGCAGGCGCATTTTTTGCGAGCTTACTACTATTGGTTGATGCTCCGTGCATTTGGACCAATACCTATTATACCAGATGAAGGAGTGGACTATACGAAAGAATATGATGAGTTAGCTTACCCCAGGAATTCATATGACGAATGCGTGGAGTACATAACTGGTGAGCTCCTGAAAGCTGCAGGACAATTGCCATTACAACGTTCTGTACAGGAAGTCCTTCGCCCGACGAGAGGAGCTGCTTTGGCTTTGCGAGCTAAAATCCTTTTGTATGCAGCTAGTCCATTATTTAATGGGAAAGCTCCAGAAGTAGTATCTTCAGCCTTGGTAAATAAAGATGGAAAACGATTGCTTCCAGAAACCTACGATGAGTCTAAGTGGGCAAAAGCAGCAGCTGCTGCTAAGGATGTGATGGATTTGAATATTTATGGCATACATGTGGCTTATTTCAATAGCAATGCTGGTGATATAGCGTATCCGGCAACAATTGTTCCGCCACATGATGATGAATTTTCTGATCAGTCTTGGCCAAATGGTTGGAAAAATATTGATCCTTTCCAATCATATCGTGAAATGTTTGATGGCAGTATTATAGTAAGTCAGAATGAAGAGCTAATCTTTACTCGAGGCAAGAATCAAAGTCGTGAAAGTGTAGATATTATGGTTGTTCATCAACTTCCACGTAATGGTGCTGGTGGATATGGTTCGCAAGGTATGACCCAGAAGCAATGTGATGCTTATTACATGAACGATGGTACAAATTGTCCTGGTATGAATGATATGTATAAGGAGTTTGATGGATATAAAGGCCGTTATGATTCTCGCCCGAGGGCAGAGGGATATGTGAAAACTGAGGAGTTGGCCAATTATCCAGAGTTGGGACCATTGGGAACAGGGGTTTCCAAACAATATGTACAACGTGAACCTCGATTTTATGCATCAGTAGGTTATAATGGAAGTACATGGCATTTGTTAAATGCATTAAATGATAACAATCATGCCGAGGAGAAAAATATACAAGTATTTTATTATCGTGGTGGAAATAATGGATATGCTAATTCTTCTTATTGGCTTCGTACAGGTATCGGTATAAAGAAATATGTACATCCTAATGATATTAGTTATACGCAGAAAAATTCGTATGACGTTGAACGTATTGAACATAAAGCAGATCCGGCTATTCGTTACGCTGAAATATTATTGATTTATGCAGAGGCGTTAAATGAGTTGACTGGTTCATATGAAATTCCATCTTGGGATGGTAGTAAAGTCCATTCTGTAAAACGTGATGTAACTGAGATGAAGAAAGGAATTCGTCCGATCCGTATTCGTGCGGGATTACCGGATTATGACAATGTTCAAGGGCATGAAACAGCCTATGATGATCCGAACGAATTCCGGATGATGTTAAAACGGGAACGTCAGATTGAGTTTTTTGCTGAAGGACATCGTTACTGGGATTTACGTCGTTGGCTAGATGCACCTGTAGAAGAAACCACTCCTATATATGGCTGTAATATGCTGGCTACTAAAGATATGGCGGAGCAGTTTCATACACCAATAATGTGTACTTCGCTGCCTACTATTTTTGCAGAAAAGATGTGGCTCTGTCCTATTGACCATACTGAATTGAAGCATAATATTAATTTGGTCCAGAATCCAGGTTGGACAAATCCGGAATAACCTTTTTAAATATTAAATAAAATGAGGAATATATATAATATAATTTGGGGTGTTGTGCTAATTGTTTGTAGCACAGCCTGTAATAAAGAATGGGAAGATGAGCAATATTTACATATGGCTTCTTTCAAAGCAAATGTTAATGATCAGGGAGTGACCACGACGTATGTTCGATTTAAGCCAGGTGGAGTGGTAAAATATGACCTTCCGGTTATTATGAGTGGATCTACTATGACTAGTCAATCGCATACAATTCATTTTGCTTTGGATCCTGATACTTTGGAACGGTTAAATATAGAACAATATGGACATCGTGAAGAACTTTATTTCCAACAGCTGCCAAGTAAGTATTATAGTATGCCGGAGTCTGTAGAAATGCCGGCTGGTGAATGTTTGACAACATTGCCGATTGAATTTAAATTAGATGAGACGCTTGACCAAGCAGATAAGTGGGTGTTACCCATACAGATATTGGGTGATCAATCTTATGATTATCAGATAAATCCACGTAAATACTATCGTAGAGCTATGCTGCGTTTACTTCCATTCAATGATTATTCAGGCACGTATGATGCGGCTCAATATCGAATTTTTCTTAAACCTGATGTGAAGAATCCTTTCACTATATCCTCGCAAAGAGCATTTGTGGTAGATGATAGGACAATTTTTATCTATGCAGGTACAAGAGATATAGATTATCTTGATCGCAAACAGTATAAAGTGTTTATTCGTTTTCCGGAAAAAGGTACAGATTCTAAATTGTTAGAAGTATGGTCTGATAATCCAGAGATTGAATTAAAACTTGATGAAAAAAAGGCATGTACTTTTACAATGAATGAAGAGATGGATGAGTTAAAGCCTTATCTGAAGAAGATTTATATTACTCTTTATTTATATTACTCTTTTAAGGATTATACAACTGTCCCTGGTACAAAGCTTGAATACGTGGTAGAAGGTTCTTTGGCAATGCAGCGTAATTTGAATACTTTGATTCCTGACGAAGATCAGCAGATTCAGTGGTAAACTGAAGTTTGTCTAGCTCTTATAAATATTGGGGAGAATTCTATCTATGTGATAGGAAGGTTCTCCCCTTTTTTATTCTAATAAAACTTATAGGGAGAGGGTTAACATCTGTTTAAGTCTTCTCCTTTTTTAACCTAATTATTTACTTCTTTTAAAAGGAAAGGTATGAGAAAAGGAATACTCCTCAATATTTTGTTTATTATAGGGATGACATGCTTGGTGTCATGTAATGATGACAATGACAAAGAATTGGATGAAGGAAAAAACACGGAAAGTGGAGATGTTCAGGAGGACAACATGGATCCGATCACTGAATTTACTGCTGCTGCCACATCAAAAGCTAACGAATTGCAACTGAAATGGAAAAATCCTTCAGATGCAGTATTAGTAGAGATTTCTTATGCTTTAGAAGTAGGTGGCGGAGATATCCCCTTGACTACTAATGTGCGTGTATATGGTGAGAAAAATAGTAAATATGCACTCCAATTACCAGAATTTGGAACCTACCAAATTGCTGCTGTAGCCGTTGATAATTATGGTAAGCGTTCCGAGAAAGTGACGATTTCAGCTACTCCAGCCGAAAAAGACGCGATTGACCCGGATATAATAGCAGAGTATAAATTGCCGATTGCCGATCCTTTTGTGTTATACCATGAAGGTAAATACTATGCATATGGAACTCGTGTTAACGGATTCGAAGTGTATATCTCTGAAGATTTGAAGCAATGGAAGCGAAATGATATAAAGGCTTTGTCACCGGAAAATTCTTGGGGAACTAAATGGTATTGGGCTCCGGAAGTATATTATGTGAAATCAAAGAATTTGTTTTATATGTTCTATTCGGTGGAAGAACATATTTGTGTAGCTACCTCTACTAGCCCGGAAGGTCCATTCGTACAAAGAGAAAAGAAACCTATTGTAGCAGATGAAAAAGGAATTGATACCTCGTTTTTTATAGATGATGATGGTACTCCTTATCTCTATTATGTGCGATTTACCGGAGGAAACGTGATTTGGGTAGCAGAAATGAATGATGACTTGACCAGTATAAAAAAAGAAACATTGACTAAATGTATAAGTGCTACTGAACCTTGGGAGAAGAAACAAGGTACGATTGCCGAAGGTCCTTCGCTATTGAAAAAAGGGAATACTTATTATCTGATATATTCGGCAAACCATTATGAAAGTAAAGACTATGCTGTAGGATATGCAACAGCTAGTTCTCCTAAAGGACCTTGGACCAAGTATAGTGGAAATCCAATTCTCCGAAGAGACAAAGAGGCTGCTAAGTCTGTAGGACTAGTCGGTACAGGACATGGAGCACCGTTTGTCTGTGCCGATGGAAGTTATAAATATATCTTTCATGCTCATGCAAGTGAGACTAGTGTAGGTCCTCGTACTTCTTATATCAGTAACTTCAATATCTCCGATAAAGGAGTAATTAGTATTACAGGAGAAACGATTGAACCGGTGAGAATAAAGTAACCCTATAAACTAGGAATATCATGAAAAATATCCGATTTAATATGCTGTTAGGAATCTGTTTCTTTCTCTTATTTGCATTATTAGGTGCATGCGGTGGGGGCGACTCGCCTATCACGGATGAAATAGATGATGGAAAGCAGGATGGACAGGGCCCAAAAACAGTACCTCCGGTTACCAATCTTGTGGCGGAGAAAACGGAGAGAGCGAATGAATTGCAAGTAAGCTGGACTAATCCTGTCGGAGCTATTTCTGTAGAGATCTCTTATTTGTTAGAGGGAGATAAACCTGAGAACACAGCAAAGAAAAACATACGTATTGCTACAGAAAAGGTTGGTTCACTGTTAATAGTTGTCTCTGAACCGGGAACATATATTGTGACTGCCGTCGCTGTTGATAATTATGGGAAACGCTCGGAGGAATTGACGGTCACTGCTACGCCGCTTCGTGAAGAAGAGGTAGTGAGAACCCGTTTCCTAGAAAGAGCTGACATCCTGATGACTTCGTTAATGAATCTTTGTTTCGGAAAGTCTGCACGTGACTGTTGGAATACAAGATATCCGCTTGCTACCGGACCTTATTGGGATGGAGATGCCGTAGTCTGGGATCAAGGAGCAGGGCTTTCTGGCTATGTAGCTTTGCGTGGAGCTTCAATCGGGGTATCTGCTTATGAAAAAAAGTATGCAGATTTGACTGACCGTATGTTTAATAGTATCAATCGTTTTATCACAACTGATAACAAGCGCAGCGCTTACGCAGTTTATCCGCAAAACGGAAATGAAAGGTATTATGACGATAATGTCTGGATAGGACTGGATATGGCGGAACTGTATGAACAGACAAAGGAAAATCGTTTCTTGGAGAAGGCGAAAATGGTTTGGGATTATTTGATGGTGGGAAACACCAGTTCATGTGGTGGCGGTATTCTTTGGAGGGAAATACCGGCATACAGTAATAAACATACATGTTCTACCGCACCGGCTGCAGTATTGGGATGTAAATTATATCAGATAACCAAAGAGCAGAAGTATCTGGATAAAGCTAAAGAATTTTATGCATGGTTGATACAATACATGCAAGATCCGAGTGATCACCTTTTCTATGATAATATTACTCCTTCGATGACTATAGGTAAAAGTAAGTACAGTTACAATTCCGGTCAGCCAATGCAGGCTGCTTGTTTATTGTACAATATAACAGGAGAACAACAATATCTGAATGAAGCGCAGCAGATTGCCCGTTCAGCCCACAGTAAGTGGTTTACCTTGTATGACTCAAAAGAACTGGGAGAAAAGTTCTATCGTATAAATGGAGATCATGCCTGGTTTTATTCTGTATTGTTTCGTGGTTTCCTTGAACTGTATAAGATTGATGGAAGAAGGGATTATGTCACTGCGTTCGAGAAGAGCATGTTGCAGGCTTGGATGTCAGAATGCCGGAATCAAACAACTAATCTGCTGAGTAATAATTATTTTATCGGTAAAACGAATTCTTCTTGGCAAGTCCTGCACGAAGGAGCTTTTGTCGAGATGCTGGCTCGTTTAGCTGTACTGGAACTAGAAGGAAAATAATGAAGAATAAGATGTATAAAATGAAAAATGATGGTTGGATACATGATATAGCGAAGGCACTGTGTTGCATATTCCTGATAATGACATCGGGTGGTATGCTTTATAGCTGTTCCAGTGAAAATGAAGAACCTGTGCCACCGGTTCAGGAAGGTACGGGAAATGACGAAAAGGAAAAATACACCTATGTGTATCAGTTGAAGGCAGATAATTATAATATGCCGACAGAGGGTACTATCTCTCCGGAATATGATGACTCTCCTGAGGGAAAAGATATTAGCAATTTGGTTGATGGAGACTGGGTAACTTCGTTCTATACTCCTAATAATTCTGTCTCTATCATCTGGAAGGGAAAAGAGCCGGTTGTAGCACGTTATTATTCGGTTATGGCAACCGGAGATAAAGAAGGAAATGCACCCGGTGCGTGGTCTCTTTATGGATCGAATGATAAGGAGAAATGGATGGAGCTGGACAATAGAGTCCGGCAGAAGTTCGAGAAAGCGGAAAAGAAATTTATGGCGTTAAACAATAACGAAGCTTATCAATATTATAAGTTGACCATTCATCAGAATCAAGGCGGCGAAGGGGTGGAAATCTTGGAATGGATGTTGCAGACCAAGCGGACAATTGATACTCCCTTACTGACTGATTTTCCGGAAGGGAGTACTCCTAAGGAGATAGGCAAACGGCTGGGAAGGCTTTTTGCAAAAGGAAAGCATAATGGAAAAACTCTCAGTTATCCGGAAACTTTTACTTGGAACGGAGCATTGAAATATGCGGAGGTAGCAAAAGACAATGAACTGATCCAGCCTTTGAAAGATGGGTTTGAGTCTTTCTTTACTACTGACAAGAGCTTTTTGCCTAGGATGGATCATGTTGACCGGAATATGTTCGGTAGTCTTCCTCTGACGTTGTATCTGATCACTAAAGACGAACGATATCGGGAAATGGGTATGCCTTATGCAGATACTCAATGGGAAGTACCGGAAAATGCAAGTGCAAGTGCGAAGTCATGGGCAGCGAAGGGATATAGTTGGCAAACTCGCTTGTGGATTGACGACATGTATATGATTCCTGTCATCCAAACGCATGCTTATAAAGTGACCGGTGAATTGAAATACGTTGAGCGCGCTGCTAAAGAAATGGCGATGTATCTGGATGAGTTGCAACGTACGAATGGACTTTTCTATCATGCACCGGATGTACCCTATTTTTGGGGAAGAGGAAACGGATGGGTGGCGGCAGGGATGGCAGAAGTGCTTCGCTATCTGCCGGAATCGAGCCCATATCATTTGCCTATTGTAAGAGGTTTCCAGCGTATGATGGCAAGTCTGAAAAATTATCAAACAGAAGAGGGGATGTGGAGACAGTTGATTGATAAACCGGACTGCTGGGTAGAAACATCAGGTTCGGCTATGTTTACTTACGCATTTATTATGGGAGTGAAATATGGATGGTTGCCGGTAAAAGAGTATGGTGAGGCTACTCGAAGAGCATGGTTGGCTATGCTTACTTATATAAACTCGAATGATAAAGTAAGAGAAGTGTGTGTCGGTACCAACAAAAAGAACGACATGCAGTATTATTATGATCGTCCGCGTAATACGGGAGATTATCATGGACATGCACCCTATCTTTGGTGTACGGTTGCTCTTCTGGAAAAATAACGATGAATACGGGCAATTCTGTCTTTTATTAAAGTATTTTGGGACTAAAATCTTATTTATTGACCTGTTTTTGGCATGTTGAATAAAAGGAAACCTCTACTTTTGTTCCATGCCAAAAAACATTTAAAACTATAACATAAATATGCACAACTTTGTTAAGACCCTTTTTTCTGTTTTGCTACTACTTTTCTGTTCAGTATTGACTGCACAAAATAGGATGAATGACGCTAGAGATCCAAATCGTATTTGGCTTGATTCGGAAGTCACTCATCATGGAGATTATCAGTGGAAAATGATGAAAGCAGGCGATATCACAGATCCGGGTGAGAAAATATCTTTATCAGATTATCCGACTGAACAATGGTTGCCAGCCATTGTTCCCGGTACAGTCTTAAATTCTTTAGTGTATAACCAAAAATACCCTGAACCTTATTATGGAGTTAATAATAAGATTGAATCGAAGCTGATTCCTGATATTTCTCAGGTTGGACGAGATTTTTATACTTATTGGTTCCGTACCGAGTTTGCAGTTCCTCAATCTTTTAAGGGGAAGAATGTTTGGTTACAGCTGGATGGAATCAATTATCGGGCAGAAGTATGGGTGAATGGGAATTTGCTTAGTACCATCAATGGTATGTTTATACAGGACTATATTAATGTGACCGATTTTGTAAAGATAGGGAAGAATAATGCACTGGCTGTAAAAGTGTATCCGGTTGATGTTCCCGGAAGTACTAAGCCGAAGTCTTGGGGGGCTGCGGGAGAATTCCATAATGGTGGTAACGGCAATATCGGATTGAATACTACGATGTTGATGACTGTAGGCTGGGACTTTACCTTTATGGATGGTATCCGTGATCGTAATACAGGTATCTGGAAAAATATTTCTATCTATGCTACCGGAAAGGTAGCTCTACGTCATCCGTTTATTAAGTCTGAATTGCGCAAACCGGATTATGACCAGGCACGTGAGACCGTATCTGTAGAAGTGATTAATTCGTCAACTAGCAATAGTGGAATTAATTGCAAAGTAAAGGGTGAGATTGTAGGTGAGAATATATCTTTTGAGAAATCATTCCGAGTGATTCGGGGAGAACAAAAACTGGTTACTTTTTCGTCGGAAGAGTTTCCGCAACTTGTGATGAATTCTCCTCGCTTGTGGTGGCCGGTCAACAAAGGACCGCAAAACTTATATGATCTGAAGTTGACCGTATCGGTTGACGGAGTGGTCTGTGATTCTGTAAAGACGAGATTTGGTATTCGTGAAATCACTTCTGATACTAAAACACCGGACAAATCACGTGTCTTTTATGTAAATGGCAAACGATTGTTTATCCGTGGTACGAACTGGATACCGGAAGCTATGTTGAGACATTCTGATGAACGTACGTATGCTGAATTGCGCTATACCCGCCAGTCGGGCGTCAACCTTCTGCGTATGTGGGGAGGTGGTATTGCCGAATCTGACTATTTCTTCCAGCTTTGTGATGAACTGGGTTTGCTGGTATGGCAGGAATTCTGGATGACAGGGGATACTCGTCATCCTCATGACAAGGCTCTCTATATGAGTAACGTGGAGTCTACAGTGAAGCGTATTCGTAATCATCCGTCTCTGGCTTATTATGTTGCTTCCAATGAAAGCACAGAAATGACCGGTACTCCCGAACTGCTGAATCAGTTGGATGGTACACGCGGATATCAGATGCAGTCGGAGTGTGCTGGAGTACATGATGGCAGCCCTTATAAACAGGTGAATCCGATGCAGCATTATGAAAATACAGCTTCTCCACGAGGTAGTCGTGTAGATGGCTTTAATCCTGAATATGGTGCACCGACTCTTCCTACAGTAGAAATACTCCGGGAAATGATGGATGAGAAAGACCTGTGGCCTATCAACAAAGAAGTGTGGGATTATTTGGATGGAAATGGTTTCCATCTGATGACTACTATGTATACAGACTTGGTAAATCATTATGGAAAGTCATCTTCGATTGACGAATTTGCTCAGAAAGGACAATTGCTGGGTGCAATAAACTCCAAGAGCATTTGGGAAGTATGGAACTATAATAAACTGGATTATGGTGACCGTTTTTGTTCAGGGCTTTTGTTTTGGTATCATAACTGTTCTATGAGGCAGGTAGCTTCCCGTATGTGGGACTGGTCTCTGGAGCCGACAGCTTCTCTTTATCACACGGCCAATTCTTTAGAACCTTTGCATGCTCAGTTCGATTATCTTAAAAATACGGTTTCCGTAGTGAATGATTTCTATCGTTCTTTCGATAACTACAAGGTTACAGCACAGGTGTATGATATAAATAGCCGGAAGGTGTTTGAAGAATCGGCTACTGTTAATCTACCGGCTGATGGAGTAGCGAATGATGCGTTGACTATTCGTTTTCCCGAAGACATTTCTCAAGTTCACTTTATCAAATTAATACTGAAAGATGAGAAAGGGAAAGACGTTTCTTCTAATTTTTACTGGCGTTCCAACGATAAGTACGAAGGAAAGACGACCTTGACCGGCCCGGCAGCCTCTGGCTTTGAGGATTTGAGTAAACTTCGGACTTCTAAAGTGAAACTGGCTTATAAGGTGAGGGAAGAAGGTGATAACTATTTTGTTGATATCACTATGAGGAATACATCCAATCAGATAGCTTTCTTCAATCAACTGCAATTCCTTAATGCAAAGATGAGTCCGATACGTCCGTCATTCTATACGGATAATTTCTTCTCCCTGACTCCGGGTGAAAAGAAGACGGTAACGATCGAGACGGCGAAGAAAAAACTGGGTGAAGGAGTAATATTGGTATTAAAAGGATGGAATATCGATAGCCAAAAGTATAAACTTAAGTAAGATGAAACTTAAACTTATAGCTACATTGATAGGTGGATTGTTTAATTGAGTGTTAGTGAATCGGACAAAGGAACTAATGTTCATCAAATGATAAATAGAATACTATGACTTCTAGAAGAGAATTCTTAAAAAAAGCAGGGCTGTTGACCGCAGCTTTCACTGTACCCACTCTCAATACGCAGGGAGAAACAACGCAATCCAGGCTGAGTCTGAAGAATACAAAGATTGCCGTAGATGATCGGTGGGATGTTATTGTAGTTGGCGGAGGACCTGGCGGTTGTGCTGCCGCTATCTCGGCAGCGCGCGAAGGGGCCAAGACTCTATTGATTGAAGCAATGGGGCAACTTGGCGGGATGGGCACAGCCGGTATGGTTCCGGCATGGTGTCCGTTTTCTGATGGTGAGAAGATTATTTATAGAGGTCTGGCAGAGAAAATTTTTGAAGCTTCGAGGAAAGGAGTACCGCATGAGAGAAAACAGAAAATGAATTGGGTGAGTATAAATCCCGAATATCTGATGACAGTTTATGATCAGATGGTTACTGAATCGGGAGCCCGAGTACTCTTCTTCTCAAGAGTTGCTGCTGTAGAAAAAGCAGCCGATGAAACGGTAGACGCTATCATTGTCGCAAATAAATCCGGGCTTGTTGCTTTCAAGGCAAAAGTTTTTATTGATGCGACAGGTGACGGGGATTTGGCGGCATGGGCAGGCGCATCATTCAAGAGAGGAGATGATAGTGGGGTGGTACAGAGCTCATCTTTATGCTTCTCGTTTGCTAATGTCGATAGCTATAACTACAATCTGACGGGGCCCTCATTACATACTAGTAATAAGAACAGCCCTGTTTATAAAGCGATTGAGTCTGGGAAATATCCATTGATAGATAAGCATTTTAATAGTAATTTTATTGGTCCGGATGTGGTGCAGTTCAATGCCGGGCATCTTGATAATGTCGATTCAACGGATCCCTGGGCAACTACGCAGGCAATGATGGCAGGTCGGCAAATTGCAGGACAATATTTGGAAGCAATGAAGGATGTTCAGCCCAAAACTTTTGGTAGTGCTTTTTTGGTGAAGACTGCTTCTTTGCTTGGAGTCAGAGACAGCCGTCGGATTGAAGGTGATTATACTTTTACGGTAGAGGACTGGAAAGAACGTAGAACTTTTGAGGATGAAATCGGACGTAACTGTTATTATATAGATGTTCATAAGCCCGGCCATAAAGAGACACGTTATAAAAAAGGAGAATCTCATGGAATCCCTTATCGCTGCCTGACACCTAAAGGACTGAAAAATGTATTGACTGCAGGACGCTGTATATCTACTGATGAAGAAGCATTCGGGAGTTTACGGGTAATGCCTCCTTGTCTGGTGACTGGCGAAGCTGCCGGAATGGCTGCAGTGCATGCTATAAAACAGGCAAAGAATGATGTCCACAAAATCGATACTGATTATCTGCGTAAAAGATTGAAGGAGGAGGGACAATATTTGCTGTAAAGGTAAATGATTTATTATGAATAAAGCAGGAAAATAAGATGAAACTAAAACTCGTAATTAGTCTGACCGGTATATTGATGTTATATGGATTTACCATGAAACCTTCTACGGATACGACTACAGGTAAGGAGGATAACAGAAGTTGGGTACTCGGTCCCTTCGTACGTCCTGAAGGTGCTAATCCCGTAATTTCACCTCAACCTACTTCTTTTTATTGTCCGATGCAGAAGCAACAGGTGAAGTGGGAAGAGAGTGATACATTCAATCCGGCGGCTACCGTGAAAGATGGGAAAATAGTCGTACTTTACCGGGCGGAAGATAATTCAGCACAGGGCATCGGTAAAAGGACTTCACGTATCGGATATGCTGAGAGCACGGATGGAGTCACAATGACAAGACTGGACACTCCGGTATTATTTCCAGCGGAAGATAACTTTAAAGGTATAGAATGGCCCGGTGGCTGTGAGGACCCACGTGTAGCAATGACGGAAGACGGCCTGTATGTGATGCTTTATACGGCATGGAACCGGAAGACACCGCGTATCGCTGTAGCCACCTCCCGGGATCTAAAGAACTGGACAAAGCATGGACTTGCTTTTGAAAAGGCCTACGACGGACGCTTCACTAAGATAGCCAGTAAATCTGCTTCCATACTGACCAAAGTAAAGAAAGAAAAGCTGGTTATTGATAAAGTAGGCGGCAAGTATTTCATGTACTGGGGAGAGTATGCTGTTCACGCGGCTACTTCTGACAACCTTGTAGACTGGTATCCGGTACTGGACGAAAAGAATGAATTAAAGAAGTTGGCGAGACCGCGTAAAGGGCATTTTGACTGTCAGATGACAGAATGCGGACCTCCGGCTATACGAACCAAAAAGGGTATTGTGCTTCTGTATAATGGAAAAAATGCAGGAAAGGACAGGGATACCTCATATCCGGCAGGTGCTTATTGCGCCGGACAATTTTTATTTGATAATAATGATCCTTATAAAGTACTGGACCGGTTGGACAAACCTTTCTTTGTGCCTGAAGCACCTTTTGAGAAGAGCGGGCAATACAAAGATGGAACAGTATTTATCGAGGGACTGGCATATTACAAGAAGAAGTTATATCTCTATTATGGTTGTGCGGACTCAAGAATAGCAGTGGCCGTGTGCGACAATGTAAAGAACCTGAAGGTTAAATAACTCCCGTAGATATTCTATAATTGTATAATAAATAAAAATAAGTCGTTATGTGTAAAAAACTACTTTTATTATTGCTCTTGTTGCCTTTTCAACTATTATCAGCTCAGACTAAATTGCTGACGGACTTCCCGGAAGGATACACTCCCGAAGAGGTCGGTAAGCGTTTGGCATACCGCTTTGTAGGCGAGAAGCACGCACTTCATGCCGGTAAATGGATTGGATATCCGGAAACATTCTACTGGAATGGCGCGCTGAAATATGCTGCGGTAACAAAAGATAAAGAGTTGATAAAGCTTCTGGAAGATAAGTTTGCCCCTTTGTTTACATCAGAGAAGGCGCTGCAGCCGATTATGAATCATGTGGATTTGAATATGTTCGGTAGCCTTCCACTGGATATGTACCGAGTGACAAAGGATAAGAAATACCTGTATCTTGGACTGCCTTATGCCGACTCTCAGTGGGAAGTTCCCGCAAATGCAAAGCCTAAAGAAAAGGAATGGGCTGAAAAAGGGTATTCCTGGCAGACACGTTTGTGGATTGATGACATGTACATGATTACGATTGTGCAGACTCATGCGTATAAAGTGACGAAGGACCGTAAATATATCGACCGCGCAGCGAAAGAAATGGTGATGTACCTGGATGAACTGCAACGCCCGAATGGTCTTTTCTATCATGCACCGGATGTTCCTTTCTATTGGGGACGTGGGAACGGATGGATGGCGGCAGGTATGTCGGAGCTGCTCCGTTGTTTGCCAAAGAAGCACAAAGACCGTGCCCGTATCTTGGAAGGCTATCAGAAAATGATGAAAAGCCTGAAGGAGTATCAGAATGCAGATGGCTTGTGGAATCAGTTGATTGACAAGTCTGATTGCTGGACAGAGTCATCCGGATCGGCAATGTTTACTTTCGCATTCATTATGGGCGTGAAGAATGGCTGGCTGGATGCGGAAGAGTATGCACCTGCTGCCCGGAAAGCTTGGTTGGCTTTGGTTCCATACGTTAATGAAAAGAACCAGGTAAGAGAAGTTTGTGTCGGAACCAATAAAAAGAATGATCTGCAGTACTATTATGATCGTCCTCGTCGTACTGGTGATTATCATGGACAAGGTCCCGTTCTTTGGTGTACTGTCGCTCTTCTGGAAAAATAACAGAGTATTTCCTTATTCTTGTTTTATTGCCGCATAAATCAAGGAGAATCATAGTCCGTAGTTTCCCTTTTGAGAGAGGGAAGCTGCGGATGCTTTTATCATAACGGATACGGTTGCATGAGACTGGATCTTCAGATATCAGCACTCGATGAACAGGCAAAAAGGACGTAATATGTTCTGCTTTGGTACTATTTTACTCATTCTACATTCATTTAGAACGAATTCTTTTACTAATTGCTCAATTTGTTTTACTGAGATAAGGTGATCTTCGCTAATTTTGTCCTCGTTGATAAGAGCCGGTAATGGCTTGGGAAATATATCTAAATAAAGTATTAACAGAATCAGGATTAGTGCTGATTCATATAATTATGATGAGCTGTATGAACTTAAAATTCTTGCTTTGTGGAATAGCTATCGGGCTATTGACCGGGTCTGCCTGGGCCGTTAATTATACACCGGAACAGGTCAATGCACATATTTCTTTGAAAGTGCCCGGAAATAAGGCTAAGCAGTACCCTTTAATTTTAAAGAGAACGCAGAATGATAATTCTGCCTATCAGTTAGTAGCCTCTGAAAATATTCCGCTGACGATTTCTCAAAAGGTCAAGGAAGCTAATGGGCGTCTACATATTGACATGTGTATTACAGCTTTGGAGGATGTGTACTTTAACTATGGACAGAATGTGTCTACCGGTTTCCGTCACGACGATTGCTTGTTTTACATGCCCGGATTTTGGTATCGCCGTAATCTGCGCTCGCCCAAAGAAGCTCCTTCATTCCATACATCTGATAGTTGGGTAGTCCGTGAGGATAGATTGAGTGCTCCATTGACGGGAATCTATAATGAGAAGGACAAGCGATATATGACAGTAAACCGACTGGATAAGTTTACGACCGACGCTTTGACTACACATAAGGAAGGTGAAGTGATTCTTTCCGGAAAAACATCCTTGGGTTTTACAGGTTTTGAAAATCAGAATGGAGTGGCTGCGCTTTCTTTCGGTTTCCCCTATGAAGAAGCTCCCAGAAGCTATATCCGTAAACTGACATTGGCTCCTAAAGTAAAAGCTTTCCAACTGCTGAAGAAAGGGGAAAACATCATGTTAACTTGGGAAATTTCGGAAAACAGTGCGGATGACTTCTCCGATTTTGTACGTCATGCCTGGGAATATTCTTATGATACTTATGCTCCGAAACCGGTTGACACTCCTTACTCCATTTCTGATATGAAGCAGACGCTCAGCAATTACTTTGTGAATAGCTTGGTAAGCAAGCCGGAGTTGACCTATAATTCGGGCGTCGGTCTGCGAACAGATGACTGTAAGAGTAACGGTGAAGCGGAAATTGGTTTCGTGGGACGTGTGCTCTTGAACTCGTTCAATGCTTGGGAATATGGCTGGGAAACCAATCGTGAAGAACTGAAGGAAAATAGTCTTAAGATCTTTGACAGTTATCTGAAGAATGGATTTACACCGGCGGGTTTCTTTAAGGAATTTGTTAATTTAAACCGTGGGTTTGAAGAACCGGTACATAGTATTCGACGTCAATCTGAAGGAATTTATGCGATACTTCATTTTCTGGCATACGAAAAGAAACAGGGACGCAAGTACCCGGAGTGGGAACAGCGGGTCAAACAGATGTTTGAAATGTTCCTGAAACTTCAGAACGCTGACGGCAGCTTCCCCAGAAAATTCCGTGATGACTTTACGATTGTGGATAAGAGCGGAGGTAGTACTCCTTCAGCAACATTGCCACTAGTGCTGGGATATAAATACTTCAAGGACAAACGCTATCTTGCCAGCGCCAGAAAGACAGCTGAATATCTTGAGAAAGAACTGATCTCCAAAGCAGACTATTTCTCTTCTACACTTGATGCGAACTGCGAGGACAAAGAAGCATCGCTGTATGCAGCCACTGCTACATACTATCTTTCACTGATTACGAAAGGCGAAGAACATAAGCATTATGCTGACCTGACAAAGAAGGCCGCCTACTTTGCCCTGTCATGGTATTATCTGTGGGATGTTCCGTTTGCTCCGGGACAGATGTTGGGAGACATTGGCATGAAAACCCGCGGTTGGGGAAATGTGTCAGTGGAAAATAATCATATCGATGTATTTGTTTTTGAATTTGCTGACGTGCTTCGTTGGTTGTCCAAAGAATACAAAGAGAACCGCTTGTCTGATTTTGCAGAGGTGATCTCGACTTCCATGCGTCAGTTGCTGCCTCATGAGGGCCATATGTGCGGCATTGCTAAGGTCGGTTATTATCCTGAAGTGGTTCAGCACACCAACTGGGATTATGGAAAGAATGGAAAAGGATATTACAACGATATTTTTGCTCCCGGCTGGACGGTTGCTTCCTTATGGGAACTTTATACTCCCGGACGTGCGGAGACTTTCCTGAAGAAATAAAACAGTACAGGTTGTGTCCTGCAGAAACCTTTTAAATTATATCATGATGAAACAATTTATTATCTTATTAGTCGTGTTTTTTAATTGTTCGTATCTGCCTGCTCAGTGGAAACCGGCAGGAGAACGGATTAAAACAGAATGGGCTACCAAAATAGACGTTGAGAATGTGTTGCCCGAGTATCCCCGTCCGATTATGGAACGTCCGAACTGGGTGAACCTGAATGGGTTGTGGAATTACGCCATAACTCCGGTAGGGCAGGCGGCTCCTCAAAAATATGAGGGACAGATCCTGGTTCCTTTTGCGATAGAATCCAGCTTGTCCGGTGTAGGAAAAAGACTCGGAAAGGAGAATGACTTGTGGTACCAACGCAAATTCTCTGTGCCGTCAAAATGGAAAGGCGAACGTGTATTGCTGCATTTTGGAGCTGTTGACTGGAAAACAGATATTTGGGTAAATCAAATTAAAATAGGACAGCATACTGGTGGCTTTACTCCTTTCTCATTCGATATCACTCCTGCCTTGAAGAATGGAGAGAATGAACTGGTAGTAAAGGTTTGGGACCCGACGGATAATGGTACTCAGCCTAGAGGAAAACAAGTGAATAAGCCCTCCGGTATCTGGTATACGCCGGTTAGTGGAATATGGCAGACAGTATGGCTGGAACCTGTGCCTGCACAGTCTATCACGAACATCAAAACAACTCCTGATATCGATCTGAATAAACTGACAGTAGAAGTTGCTACTGATGAGAAGAAGCTATCGGACAAAATAGAAGTGAAGGTGTTCGATGGAAAGGAACTGGTGGCTAAAGGAGTTTCCATTAATGGTATTCCTGTTGAAATAGCCATGCCGGCTGGTGTGAAGTTATGGTCACCGGAGTCCCCTTCTTTGTATGATTTGGAGATCAGCCTGTTCGAAGGTAATAAGCTGGTGGATAAGGTCAAGAGTTATGCTGCCATGCGTAAATTCTCTACCAAGAGAGACAAGAACGGCATTGTGCGCTTGCAGTTGAATAATAAGGACCAGTTCCAGTTCGGTCCTTTAGATCAAGGCTGGTGGCCCGATGGGCTGTATACGGCTCCTTGTGATGAGGCATTGGTATATGATATTCAAAAGACAAAAGACTTTGGTTATAACATGATCCGTAAACATATCAAGGTGGAACCGGCTCGTTGGTATACGCATTGCGACCGTCTGGGGATTATTGTATGGCAAGATATGCCGAGCGGAGATAAGAATCCGGAATGGCAGATGCGCGAGTATTTTACAGGAACGGAGAAGAAACGTTCCACAGAATCAGAAGCAACCTATCGAAAAGAATGGAAAGAAATCATCGATTGTCTTTATTCTTATCCTTGTATTGGTACATGGGTGCCGTTTAATGAAGCCTGGGGACAGTTCAAGACTCCTGAAATTGCAGAATGGACCAAACAATATGACCCTTCACGCTTGGTGAATCCTGCCAGTGGTGGTAATCATTATACTTGTGGTGATATGCTTGACTTGCACCATTATCCGGGGCCGGAAATGTTTTTGTATGACGCCCAGCGTGCTACAGTGCTCGGAGAATATGGTGGTATCGGTCTGGTATTGAAAGAGCATCTATGGGAACCGGATCGTAACTGGGGATATGTTCAGTTTAATACTTCTAAGGAGGCAACCGATAAATATATGGAATATGCCAATGTATTGAAAGAACTGATTCCCCGTGGATTCTCGGCTGCTGTCTATACTCAGACTACAGATGTGGAAGTAGAAGTAAACGGATTATTGACTTATGACCGTAAGGTTATCAAGCTGGATGAAAAAACATTGAGGAAGATGAATAAGGAGATCTGTGATGCTCTGAAATAACAGGTTCCATTTACTCATGATATTTATCTGATTGTTGGTATGGGGTGGACTAATTTTTTAGCCCACCCCATGTTTTACTAAATTGATTTGATATTAGGATTTCAATAAGGGACCTTAAAACAATTGGTTTACTGACTGCAGTTTTTACGGTTTCTGCTGTTGGTTTATATAATGAAAGTTTTTCTTGCAGTTTTAGGATTTTCTTGATAACTTTCCGCCCTACTTTATCTAAATACTAGTTGCTATGGAACGCATGTCCATTAAATATTTCGTGAATAATAATAGTTTGGGACCAGACCGGAACATTTCTTCAGTCGGCTTTGAAGAGATTCCCCCAAATACTTCCTATCCGACTTTGAATCATTCTGCCGGTTATTATTTTAATCCGGATAAAGGACGTATACTGACGGAGTATCAACTGATTTATATTACAGAGGGAGAAGGGGTGCTTGAAACAAGAAGTGGGGGTGTATTTACTATCAAGCGAGGTATGATTTTTGTTCTCTTTCCGGGCGAATGGCATACCTATTATCCTAATTATCAAACAGGTTGGAGTCATTATTGGATCGGCTTTTGCGGTCCGGAAGTTGATAGCTGGATGACGAATGAGTATTGTTCGAAAGAAAGTCCTGTATTTAAGGTCGGTATCAATGATGAGATCGTTTCTTTATTCAGAAAAGCTATTGATGTTGCTAACGAAGAACCTACTTTATATCAACGCGTATTGAGTGGATTGGTGACCTATCTGGTGGCACTAATGTGTAGTATCGATAAGAACCTGCAGGTAGAGAATGATGATTTCTCTTCTAAAATAGATTATGCTTGTGTGCTCATGAAGGAATTGATAGATCAACCAGTTTCTATGCAAGAGATTGCCAAAAAAGCAGGTATGGGATATTCTCTTTTTCGAAAGTTGTTTAAGGAACAGAAGAATTATGCACCTGTGCAATATTTCCAAAATCTGAAAATACAGAAAGCCATAGAGTTGTTGACCACTACTACTATTCCGGTAAAAGAGATAGCATATAGGCTAGATTTTGAATCTCCGGCTTATTTCTCTGCCCGATTCAAGAAACAAACAGGAAAATCACCTATAGAATATCGAGAAGATTTTCGTATCAAATAATGATAGTGTTCTGGCAATTATCGAAAGTCTTTCTCTTTTAAGATGACTAAGTTTGTATCATAATTAAAAAATGAATAATGCTATGATACAACAAAAAGTAAGAGTGGGACTTTTAGGAGTCGGATTGGATACTTATTGGGGACAATTTGAAGGGCTCCTTCCCCGTCTGTTAACTTATCAGGATGAAATAGCCGTCAAAATAGAGGCAATGGACGTACAAGTTATCAATACGGGGATGGTGGATTCGCCTCTAAAAGCTAATGAATGTGCCCTACAATTAAAACAAGCTGATGTAGAATTGGTTTTTCTGTTTATTTCTACTTATGCTCTTTCTTCTACGATACTACCTGTAGCTCAACAAGTAGGCAAGCCTATTATTATATTAAATATACAACCTGCATCAGCAATAGATTATCAAAAACTCAATTCAATGGGGGATAGAGGAAGAATGACAGGTGAATGGTTGGCACATTGTCAGGCATGTTCTGTTCCAGAGTTTGCGAGTGTTTTCAATAGAGCCGGTGTGCGATATGATATTATCACCGGGTATTTATCAGAAGATTATGTATGGGAGGAAATTGCCTCTTGGGTTGACGCTGTACGTGTAATGTATGGAATGCGCACAAGCCGTTTGGGAGTTTTGGGGCATTACTATTGTGGTATGCTAGATGTATATACTGATCTTATGAAGCAGAGTGCAGTGTTTGGTACTCATATAGAGTTACTAGAGATGTGTGAGCTAAAAGCTTATAGAGAGGAAGTTAGCGATGGGGAACTGAAGCAAAAACTGGACGAATTTTATGATAAGTTTAATGTGGAAGCATCATGTAGTTCGGAGGAGCTAGTGAGGGCTGCACGTACTTCTGTGGCTTTGGATAAATTAGTGAATGTGCATCAACTGGGAGCGATGGCTTATTATTATGAAGGATTCTGTGGGAATGATTATGAGAATATTGTAACTTCTGTTATTGCAGGTAATACGTTGTTGACAGGATATGGAATACCCGTTGCCGGAGAATGTGAAGTGAAAAATGCACAGGCGATGAAAATTATGTCACTATTAAAAGCTGGTGGTTCTTTCTCTGAATTTTATGCAATGGATTTTAAGGATGATATTGTATTACTAGGACATGATGGCCCGGCACATTTTGCAATCGCCGAAGAGAAAGTGAAACTAGTGCCTCTTCCATTATATCACGGTAAACCGGGTAAAGGTCTGTCCATCCAGATGAGTGTAAAACCCGGTGATGTTACACTTTTGTCGGTATGTGAGGGAAGAGACGGAGTCTTTCTACTTGCTGCTGAGGGGGAGGCTGTACAAGGAGAAACTTTACATATTGGCAATACAAATAGTCGTTATCGCTTTCCGTGTGGTGCTCGTCGGTTTATGGATCAATGGAGTAAAGCGGGACCTTCACATCATTGTGCGATTGGCATTGGACATAAAGTCTCTGAACTGAAGAAACTGGCATTTCTTCTGGATATTCCAATAATAGTAGTTGAATAATGCTTTAAAACTCTTTTTATGGAAAAGTTAAAGTATTCTCTTTTGTTTATGATTTCAATTCTGGCTATTTCCAATAGATGGGTGTCGGCAAATGAGATCGACAACGAAAGGAACCGTATATACAATAGTTCTTATAGTGGGAAATATAATAATCGAATCGCTTTTCCTATAGGGGGAATTGGTGCAGGTATGTATTGTCTGGAAGGAACAGGCTATATATCTCATATGTCAGTATGGCATCGACCGGAAGTTTTTCATGAACCGGGAATGTTTGCTGCTCTGTATGTGAAGGGGGTATGTAATGGGGCTAAGGTACTTGAAGGACCTGTATCTGATTGGAGAAAATTTGGAATGCCCAATTACGGTACAGGAGGCAGTATGGGATCAATATTAGGACTTCCCCGTTTTGATACGGTTGAATTTGAAGCACGTTTTCCGTTTGCCAAGGTTTCATTAACAGATAAAGATATCCCCGTTAAGGTAACCATTTTGGGGTGGAGTCCTTTTATTCCGGGTGATCCGGATAATTCCAGTTTACCGGTAGGAGGATTGGAATATAGTTTAGAGAATACTAGCAAAGAGGTTCAGGAAACTATTTTCTCCTACCATGCTCGTAACTTTCTGAGTTGGGGTAAAGGATTGGATGTTATAAAAACGATGCCTCATGGGTTTATCCTTTCACAGTCAGGCACAGAAACGGAACCTCATTTGCAGGGTGATTTTGCTATCTTTACGGATCAGGATTCTTTAAAGATTAATTATTGTTGGTTTCGTGGAGGATGGTTTGATAGTCTTACGATGGTCTGGAACGCTATTGAGACAGGTTTAATGCCACAATCTCCAGCAATAGAGAAAGGTGCACCAGGAGCTTCTATGTTTGTCCCGGTAACATTGATGCCAGGGGAAAAGAAAACAATTAGAATTTATACGGCATGGTATGTTCCTAACTCGACTTTAAGGCTTGGAGAGGAACCGGAAGACTGGAATGACAATAATGTCGACTCCGCAAGACTAGCTGTAGAAAAGGCAGATAAGGGTAATTATAAACCTTGGTATAGTAGCCGCTTTACAGGAGTGAATGAGGTTATTGATTATTTTCTGTCTCATTATAAGATTTTGCGCAATCAGACGGAAAGGTTCACAGACTCTTTTTATCGTTCTACCTTACCGCCTGAAGTGATTGAAGCTGTTTCTGCTAACTTAAGTATTTTAAAGTCTCCAACGGTGATGCGGCAATATGACGGACGCTTATGGACTTGGGAAGGATGTGCCGATAATTGGGGCTCGTGTCATGGCTCATGTACTCATGTCTGGAATTATGCACAAGCTATTCCACACTTATTTCCTTCCTTGGAACGTTCGTTAAGGCATACTGAATTTGAAGAAGGGCAAGATTTGAAAGGCCATCAAGTGTTTCGTGCCAATTTACCGATTCGTCCTACCCGGCACGACTTTCACTCAGCTGCTGACGGGCAATTGGGAGGTATAATGAAAGTATATCGTGAGTGGCGAATTTCAGGCGATAATGAGTTCCTTATCTCTATGTATCCAAAAGTAAAAAAGAGTTTGGACTACTGTATCTCAACTTGGGATCCTCGTAGGGTAGGAAGTATTGAAGAACCACACCATAATACTTATGATATTGAGTTCTGGGGGCCAGATGGTATGCATAATAGTTTCTATTATGGAGCTTTATCAGCTTTCATTCGTATGAGTGAGTTTCTTGATAAAGACGTTACTGAATATAAGAAACTATTGAAAAAAGGACGAGAATTTACTGAAACAGGCTTGTTTAATGGTGAGTATTTTATCCAAAACATAGAGTGGAGGGGATTAAATGCAAAAGATCCGACTGTTGCACAAAGTTTCCATAGTTCTTATTCTCCCGAAGCAAAAGAAATACTGGAGAAGGAAGGTCCTAAGTATCAGTATGGGAACGGTTGTCTGTCTGATGGAGTTTTGGGGTCGTGGCTCTCCCGAATGTGTGGGATGGAAGAAACTCTGAATACAGAAAAAGTGAAGAGCCATTTATTATCAGTACATCGATATAATTTTAAAAAAGATCTGACTGATCACGCCAATCCTCAGCGTTCCCCTTACGCTTTAGGCAAAGAAGGAGGCTTATTATTAGGAAGTTGGCCTAAAGGGGGCAAGTTGTCATTACCTTTTGTCTATAGTAATGAAGTCTGGACAGGAATAGAATATCAAGTAGCTTCACATTTGATGCTACAGGGAGAGGTAGAAAAAGGCCTTGAGATCGTACGTGCCTGTAGGCAACGTTATGATGGAAGCGTCCGTAACCCTTTTAATGAGTATGAGTGTGGACATTGGTACGGACGAGCGTTATCCAGTTATGGCTTACTTCAAGGATTGACAGGAGTCCGATATGATGCTGTAGATAAAACACTGTATATTAATTCAAAAATAGGAGACTTTATTAGCTTTATCAGTACGGAGTCTGGATTTGGTAATATAGAACTTCGTTCCGGAAAACCTTTTGTAAAAGTAGTATCCGGTCATATAGAGGTTGACAGATTTGTCGTATCAGGGAAAGTAGTTGAATAATCAACAATAAGATAATAACTAAATTTTTAAGTGATAACTAAATACTATAATATTATGGATAGAAGAACTTTTCTTAAATCTGCGAGTATGAAAGGTACTGCCATTGTTACAGCTTCTGCTGTGGGTACTGAAATGCTTCATGCAGCGGAGAGCATAGGGGTTTCTGATGTTGCATCAGGAAAACAGAATGCTCCAAAAGCGAAACGGTTACCGGAAGATTTACAAGAGCTTGTAAAAGATAGTTCTTTGTTGAGAAAACCTGATAACCTGACAGTTGCCTGCTATACTTTTCCGAATTATCATGCTTCTGCTTTACATGATAAGATTTACGGACCGGGCTGGACAGAATATAATTTGGTGAGAAGCGCCCGTCCTTGGTTCCAGGGGCATGCTCAGCCTAGAGGTCCATTGCTTGGGGAGATGGATGAAAGTAAGCCAGGTACTTGGGAAAAATATAATGAGCTGTGCAAGCAAAGTGGTATTGATGTGCTGATTTGGGATTGGTACTGGTATAATAATGAGCCATGTTTGCATGAAGCTCTTGAGAATGGCTTTTTGAGAGCTTCAAACCGTAATGATGTGAAGTTTGCCTGTATGTGGACCAACCACCCTTGGTATGTATTGTATCCAACTTTGTTACCTAATGGATATAAAGCTTATCCTCCAAGTTTTGCACCGGCAGATGGTAGTTTGAAAGAGTGCTGGCAGAGTTTGTCCTATATCATTTCCAGATATTGTCATTTGGAAAATTATTGGAGGATTGATGACAAACCTGTGGTATGTATTTGGGATCCTAATCGTTTGGAGAAGAATATTGGGGTTGACGGGGTTAAACAGTTGTTTGCTGAATTAACGGAATTTGCCCGTAAGTTGGGACATAAAGGGTTACATTTCCATTCTTCAGGTTTTTATTCTCCTAATTCGAAAGAGGTTGGTTATAATACTGCCGGTTCTTACAATCCGTTTACTTGGGTAGCTGATAATTACCAGCCCAAGAATATCGAACTGCCGGATTATGGAGTGGCTGCTGCTGATGTGGCTTTCAAATTATGGCCTAAACATCATGATGACTTTGCCATACCGTATCTTCCATCTCTTTCGCCAGGGTGGGACTCTACTCCCAGATATATTCCGCCGGTGAGCAGACCGGATCAACCCAATCGCGATGCATGGCCTAATTGCGTTATTTTGGATAATGAAAATCCTGCATCTTTCAAAGCACTTGTTCAGTCGGCTTTTGCGTATTTGAATAAGCATAAGGATGTTCCTCCGATCCTCACTATTGCCTGTTTTAATGAATGGACTGAAGGGCATTACTTATTGCCGGATAACCGATTTGGATATGGGATGCTTGATGCGCTTGCTGAAGCCTTGGGAAAGTCTGATAACCATCAGATACATGGATTTTTTTAATATTGAATTTGTTGAACTTTAAATAAGAAAGAAAATGAAAAACCAGTTTGTTAAATGTATTAGTCAGTTATTGTTTTTATTGTTGATAATAGGTGTATTGCCTGTTTATGCACAGAAAAAAAGTAAAGAGAAGATTTATCGTTTGCCTGATGATCTTGAAACATTGGCAGGTGATCCTGCTTTGTTAAAGAAACCGGAAGGATTAACGGTGGCTGCTTATGCTTTTCCTAATTATCATGCTTCGGCTTTGCATAATAAAATATATTCTCAGGGCTGGACTGAATATAATTTGATTCGTAGCGCCCGCCCTTGGTTTGAAGGGCATCAACAGCCACGTACGCCCTTGTTAGGGGAGCTTGATGAGAGTAAGCCTTCTACTTGGGAGACATATAACAAGCTTTGCAAACAAAGTGGCATTGATGTTTTGATTTGGGATTGGTATTGGTATGATGGTAAACCATGTCTGCATGAAGCATTGGAAAATGGTTTTCTGGAAGCTAGTAATACAAAAGACGTAAAGTTTGCTTGTATGTGGACCAATCATCCTTGGTATGTATTGTATCCAACGAAGCGTACTGATGGAAGTAATGCTTATCCTCCAAGTTTTGATGCTCCCGATTTCTCTAAAGAAGAGTGTTGGAAAAGTCTTTCTTATATGATTTCACGCTATTGCCATTTGGAGAATTATTGGAGAATTGATGATAAGCCAGTGATTTGTATTTGGGATGCACGGCGTTTGGAATCTAAATTGGGAATAGCAGGAGTGAAACAGTTATTTGCGGAGTTGACGGATTATGCAAAAAAACTGGGACATAAAGGTTTGCATTTTCATGTGACAGGTTTCAGTTGTGGAAATATGAAAGAAGAGGGATATGATACTGTAGGCTCTTATAATCCGATGGATTGGATTGCAGGCCGCTTCCAACCCAAAGAAATCGAATTGCCGGATTATGGAACAGTGGCAGCTGATGTGGCTTTTAAATTATGGGATGAACATCATGGTCAGTTTGATATTCCTTATGTTCCGGCTGTAGCTCCGGGATGGGATTCTACTCCAAGATATATAGCTCCGGCGAGTCGTCCGGCAAAAGCAGACCGTAGTCAATGGCCGGGTTGCACTATTTTTAAGAATGAGAATCCAGCCTCTTTCAAAGCTTTTGTTCAATCGTCTTTTGTGTATTTGAACAAACATCCGGAAGTTCCACGAATTCTGACCATTGCTTGTTTTAATGAATGGTCTGAAGGACACTATTTATTGCCGGACAATCGTTTTGGTTATGGTATGCTCGATGCTTTAGGGGAAGCCTTAGGTAAAGAAGGAAATCACGAAAAGCACGGGAAATGATTTGTTAAACGTTAAATCTGAGAACTTATGTTTACTATGACAAACTTTGCAAAGAGAGGACGGTTGTCAATCTCTTGGAGGGCATGTATCCTGTTAGTTGGTCTTTGTTGTCCTTTTCCTGTAGTTTCTTCTTATGCAACAGACAGTATAACAGAGATTCAGCAAAATAAGACAAAGAAATTTAGAGGTAATGTATTGGATGAGGCAGGAGCACCGGTAACAGGTGCTACTGTCCAGATACAAGGGAAAGCTGGCGGTGTCATAACTGATATAGATGGTAATTTCACGATCGAAGTTGGCGAGAGTGATGTTTTGCAAATAACCTTTATAGGTTTGGAGACTCAATTGGTTCCCGTTAGAGGAAAAGCGTCTATGAAGATTGTGATGAAAGAATTACGGGATGAGCTGGAAGAAGTGACAGTGGTAGCTTTTGCTAAACAAAAAAAAGAGAGTGTAATCGGTTCTATTCAGACTGTAAAACCCGCGGAACTGAAAACACCAAGCAGTAATCTGACCACTTCTTTGGCTGGACGTATGGCAGGTGTGATAGCCTATCAACGTAGTGGTGAACCAGGGAAAGACAATGCTAATTTCTTTATACGTGGTGTAACGACGTTTGGTTATAAAAAAGACCCATTGATTTTGCTTGATAATGTAGAAGTATCATCAGATGACTTGGCGCGAGTACAGCCCGATGACATTGCTAGTTTCTCTGTGTTGAAAGATGCGACATCTACAGCGTTATATGGAGCACGTGGTGCAAATGGAGTTATCTTGGTAACAACAAAAGAAGGAAAGGAAGGAAAAGCTCAGGTGTCGGTTCGTGTGGAAAATTCATTTTCAGCTCCGACGAAGATGATTGATATTGCTGATCCTATTTCATATATGAGATTAAACAATGAAGCCGTTCTGACACGTGATCCTCAAGGAGTCATTCCTTATCCGGAATCTAAAATTGCTAATACTATGGCTCCCAATAGGAATCCGTATGTTTACCCGACCGTGGACTGGATGAAAGAGATGTTTAAAGATTATACTGTTAATCAGCGGGTAAACTTCAATGTAAGAGGTGGTGGTAGTGTGGCAACTTATTATCTGGCGGGCACATTTAGTAATGACACAGGATTACTTAAGAATGATGGATTGAATAACTTTAATTCGAACATTAGCCTGAAGAAGTATAATATCTTATCAACTTTTAATATTCATCTGACAAAGACAACAGAAGTGAAGGTGCGTTTTCAGGCTGATTTTGATGATTATCGTGGTCCTGTTGACGGAGGTAATATCTTATTTGATCATGCTATACACGCAAGTCCGGTTGATTTCCCTAAATATTATTTGCCTGATTTACAAAATCAAGGGGTAGGACATCCGCTTTTCGGTAACGTGGAGGGAGCTAATCATATCAATCCTTATGCAATTATGACTAGTGGGTATAAGGATTATAGTCGTACCAACATTTCTGCACAAGCAGAAATTGAGCAGAATCTGGACTTTATAACAGAGGGGTTGACTGTACAAGGGCATTTTAGTACAGTGAGACGTTCTTATTTTGATGTTTCCCGCTCTTATACTCCGTATTACTATAAAATAGGTTTTTATGATAAAGAGTCGGATAACTATGTATTACAAGCACTAAATCCTGATAGCGGAACTGAATATCTGGGCTATAGTGAAGGACCGAAAGATGTCTATACGCAAGTATATATGCAGGCTAAAGCCAATTATGCCCGGAAGTTTGGCTTGCACGATGTAGGAGCTTTGTTGGTATATCAAAGGAAAGAAGAACTCTTGGGGAATGCCGGTAGTGTTATAAAATCATTGCCTAAAAGAAATCAGGGAATATCTGGTCGAATGTCTTATGGTTATGATAGCCGTTATTTTGCAGAATTCAACTTTGGATACAATGGATCCGAACGATTCGCTCAGAATGAAAGATATGGTTTTTTCCCTTCTATAGGAGGTGCATGGATGCTTTCTAATGAGACTTTTTGGAGACCGATAGAGAAAGTGGCAAATAAGTTGAAGCTAAAGGTAACTTATGGTCTTGTCGGTAATGATGCAATAGGAAGTGATTCAGATCGATTTTTCTACTTGTCTAATATGAATATGAACTCTTCCGGTAGAGGACAGGTTTTTGGAACCAACTGGGGAAATTATAAAGATGGAATTTCCACGGTACGTTACCCCAATGAGTTTATAACATGGGAAGTTGCAAAGAAGCTGAATATTGGTTTTGAACTAGGCTTGTTCAATAGTTTGGATGTACAATTTGACTATTTCCGTGAAGACCGTTCTAAAATCCTAATGGACAGAAGTTTTATTCCTACTACCATGGGATTGGAGGCTAGTGTACGTGCTAATGTAGGTGAAGCTGCATCTCATGGAGTAGACTTGTCGGTGAATTATAACCATTGGTTTAATAATAAGATTTGGTTGCAGGGTTATGGTAATTTCACTTATGCGACAAGTGAATTTAAAGTGGCTGATGAACCGGATTATGCTGCGGCCGGATTACCATGGAGGTCAAGAGTCGGCTACAGTTTGAGTCAACAATGGGGATATATTGCAGAACGACTTTTTGTAGATGAGGCAGATATCGCCAACTCTCCGGTACAAAGTTTTGGAACATATTTGCCTGGTGATATCAAGTATAAGGATATAAATAAAGATGGAAAGATATCTGATGCTGACTTAGTTCCTATCGGTTATCCTACAACGCCTGAGATTACGTATGGTTTTGGGTTGTCAATGGGATTTAAGAATTGGGACATATCTAGTTTCTTCCAAGGATCTGCAAGATCTAGTTTCTTTATAGATTCGGAGCAGATAGCACCATTCAATAACCCTCCGTCAACGACAGGCTCTTATACTCGGAAGACAGCATTATTTCAGGCGATAGCTGACAGCTATTGGTCAGAAGAACATCGTGATATTTATGCATTTTGGCCGCGTCTTTCTACTGAATCGATAAAGAATAATACTCAGGTGAGTACTTGGTGGATGCGTGATGGTTCTTTCATGCGCCTGAAATCATTAGAGTTAGGGTATAGCTTTCCACAACAAATGATAAAGAAGATTCATTTGACTAAATTGCGTTTGTATGCGAATGGAACCAATTTATTGACCTTCAGTAAATTTAAACTTTGGGATCCGGAGATGGGCGGATTAGGAGTCGGATATCCCAATCAGCGTGTTATTAATTTAGGTATACAAGTTGACTTTTAAAGAATAATAATATGAAAACTAAGAAGATATTTAATTTCCTGCTACTCTTAGGTTTCTTGTCTGGATGTGATTATCTTGATATTGTTCCAGATAATCTGCCGACTTTAGAGATGGCTTTTAATAACAAGAGTTCTGCTGAAAGATTTCTGTTCACTTGCTACTCTTTTGTTCCGGAACATGGTAAGATTGGAACTGATCCGGGGATGGATGTAGGTGATGAAGTGTGGTATTATAGTGATAATTCTGCCGACTATTCAAATAAAACGACTTTTTGGATAGCCAAAGGCATGCAAAATTCCAATGAACCTTTGGTCGATTATTGGAATGGAGCACAATGGGGAAAAGCCATGTTTGTAGGGATACGTGATTGTAATGTTTTTATAGAAAACATAGATAAGGTTCCTGATCTTTCGGCTTATGATAAAGAAACATGGAAGGCAGAAGCCAAGGTCCTGAAAGCCTTCTATCATTTTTGGATGATGAGAATGTATGGTCCTATCCCAATTATAAAAGAAAACATCCCGGTGTCGGCGGGTGAGGATGAAGTGAGAGTCGTTCGCGATAAAATAGATGATATTGTGACTTATATTGTTTCTCTGATAGATGAGTCAGTCGAATATTTGCCATTGAATATTCAGAACGAAGCAGCAGAAATGGGACGAATAACTCGTCCGGCTGCTAAGGCTATTAAGGCTAAGATATTAGCATTTGCAGCGAGCCCGTTTTTTAATGGCAATCTGGATTATGCAAATTTCAAAAATGCCGAAGGTGAACCATTCTTTAATCAGGTATATGATAATGAGAAATGGGCAAAAGCTGCGGATGCCTGTTTGGAGGCCATTCAATGTGCGGAGGAAGCGGGACATGGACTTTATGAGTTCGTAAATATGTCTTCTACCCAATTGAGTGATGAAACAATTCTTTCATTAAGTAATCGTTGCAAGGTTACCGAGCGTTGGAATAAAGAACTTGTTTGGGGGTGTGGACAATCGGGTATAAGAGATTTGCAGGTACTTTGTCAGCCTTGGTTAGAGTCTAATTACTCTTCTGACGACCGATATCATAATGCCCGAAATGGAACATTTGCACCCACTTTGGCTGTGGCTGAAACTTTTTATACTAAGAATGGTGTACCAATGGATGAAGACAAAAATTATGATTATAGTAAGCGATACACTACTCAAGTAGCAACTGAAGCCGATAAGTATTATATTCAACCGGGCTATACGACTGCAAAACTACACTTTGATAGAGAACCTCGTTTTTATGCAACACTAGGTTTCGATGGTTCCAGTTGGTATGGCATTGGTAAGATGGATGATAATGATATGTGGTATCTTCAGGCAAAAGCCAAACAGGCTTCAGGAAAGCGTGGAAATACTTTGTATTCAATCACTGGATATTTTGCAAAGAAGCTGGTACGTTATCAGAATGCGATGGTTCCTGCAAGCATACAGATAGAGACATATCCTTTCCCGATAATACGGTTGGCAGATTTATATCTGTTGTATGCCGAAGCTTTGAATGAAGCTAAGAAGGAAGAAGGCACAGTGCCTGAGGATTGCTATACTTACATTGATAAAGTGAGGGCAAGGGCCGGGCTAAAGGGAGTAAAAGATTCATGGCGTTTATATGCGAATGATGCCAATAAACCCAATACTTATGAAGGCTTCCAGACTATTGTGCGCAAGGAAAGGATGATTGAGTTGGCGTTAGAAGGACAGCGTTTTTGGGATATAAGACGCTGGAATCTGGCTAATCAATACTTTAATAAGTCTTTGCAAGGATGGGATATTAATCAATCTGAAACAAACGAATATTATAAGCTGAATACTTATTTTATTCGTAACTATGAAGACCGTGAAAATCTTTGGCCCTTAAAAGATTATGACTGTATTGTGAATCCTAAATTAGTTCAAAATCCTGGTTGGTAAAAATGAATATTATGAAATCATATATAATGGTATTGCATCTTGTCTTGATATTCTTATCAATCGGATGCAAAGAAGACGATAACATAAGACCCTTTGGGAAAGATGTGGAAGCTGGTGCTCCTGGTGTAGTATCAGAGATTAAAGTGAAAAATATTCCGGGTGGAGCGGTTATATCTTATCAACTACCAGATAATCCGGATATCATGTATGTGAGAGCCCGCTATAAAGTTGGTCAGGGGAAAGAAATGGAGGCTAGAGCCTCAGTCTATGCAAATGAATTGACTGTCAATGGATTTGGAGATGTGAATGAACATGAAGTTGAATTGTCTTGTGTGGACCGGATGGAAAATGAGGGGGCTACGACTGTTGCAGTAATAACTCCATTGAAGCCTTCTGTTCTGACTACTTTTGAATCTTTGGAAGTAAATGCTACATTTGGTGGGGTATATGTAAATTTCAAAAATCCAGAAAAAGCGAGTCTTTCTATTCATGTTGTAACTACTGATTCGTTAAATCAGCCTTATGAAGCTCATGTACAATATACACAGGCAGAGAAAGGACCTTTTTATGTTCGTGGATTTAAAGCGGAAGAAAGGATGTTTGATATTTATGTAGTTGACCGTTGGGGGAATAGTTCGGATACTTTATATAATGTTTTAACTCCTTACGAGGAAACCCGATTAAATAAAAAACTTTTCTATCCATACATATTGCCGAATGATGTAGCATGTAATGCGTGGGGAGGAAACTTAGCTTATGCATGGAATGACGATTATACTCCTGCCCTTTTTGTACATAGTCCGGGTGGAGATACATTCCCGATGTGGTTTACTTTTGATATGGGAGTCACTGCGAAACTGAGCAGGTATAAATTCTATCATCTTTTTATGGAGGAACATGCTTTCCAGCGTGGTAATCTAAAGACTTGGGAAGTTTGGGGAAGAACAGATACGCCTCCTGCTGACGGAAGTTGGGATGGATGGACTAAATTGATGGATTGTGAGTCTTATAAACCGTCTGGACTACCTGTTGGGCAGCATACGGCAGAAGACTGGGAATATTTGCAAGCAGGTGAGGATTTCGAATTTCCAGCAGAAGCTCCTCCGGTGAGATATATCCGTTTCAAGGTTCTTGAAACATGGGGAGGTATGGACTTTATACACTTTACAGAATTTACCTTCTGGGGCAATGTAATATCTAACAATTAAAAGAGCTGAATATGAAATATTTATATAAGATAGGATTAATACTTAGTGTTGTATTGACTGCCGGGGCTTGCTCCGGTCAGTTGGACACGATCCAAGAGTATCTGGATGCCGGTGAAACTATCTATGCGGCAAAAATGGATTCTGTTGACATACGTCCTGGATATAATCGGGTAGAAGTAACGGGATTACTTAAATATGGTATGGATACAGAAAGGTGCGTTATTCATTGGACACCGGACAATGACTCTTTAGTAGTGCCTGTTAAGCGGATAGATCCGGTAGATACTTTTCGTGTTTTTATAGAGAATTTACCTGAAGGTACTTATCAATTTGAGATTGTTACCTATAACAAAAGTGGGTATCGTTCTATTTCAACCTCAAAAGGAAGTAAAACTTATGGTGATCGGTACATAAGTTCTTTACGGGTACGTTCTTTGTTGAGTACAGAGGTTGAAGGGGAAAATCTGTTACTAAATTTTTCCTCAGAAATGGCCGAAGCATTGGCAACTAAAGTGTTTTATCTGAATAGTGCCGGCGAGAAGCAGGAACAAGAGGTGACAAGAGGAGATAATCAGATTAAGATTACTGATTGGAAGCCGCGGGGAGCCTATGAAGTCAAAACATATTATATTCCGGAGGTGAATGCAGTAGATACTTTCTCTGTTTCTTCAACGGGGGTATTCCCAGAAAAAATAGTTGAAATGGATAAAAGTACATTCCGTGAAATAATACTGGATAATGATATCCGATTGAACGCTTGGGGAGGAGCATTATGGAAAGCATGGGATAATGCATACGAAAATACAAACTATGCACATAGTGATAATACAAATCCGATAGTTTTTCCTGCTTGGTTTACTTTCGATTTAGGAGAGAAAGCTCTTTTAAAGCGTTTTGACTTGTTTTCGGTTGTTCGTGATGATTTGAATTATAATGGAGGAAATATGAAGAGCTGGGAAATCTGGGGTAGAGAAGATGAACCGGCAAATTCTTCTTGGGATGGATGGACTAAGCTGATAACTTGTAATTCTTTCAAGCCTTCTGGCAAGCCTGTCGGCGAGAATACGGATGAAGACAATGCTTATATAGGAAAAGGAGAAAAGTTTGATTTTCCATCAGGTATTCCAGAGGTTCGCTATATAAGAATTAAGGTTCTCGATTCATGGAGTGGACAGGGATATGTACAGTTCTCGGAATTTACATTTTATAAAAGTGAATAAAAATGAAACATCTACTTGCTGGTATTTTAATATGTGTGATATGGGGACTTTGTTCTTGTCAGTCTGATGGTAAGGTGATCATTCCTTCACCCATTTATGTAGATAATCACTATCATGGTCCGGCTGATCCGGAGATAACCTGGAATCCTAAAACAGAAGAATGGATGATTTTTTATACATCACGTCGTCCTTTTAAAGATCAGGCTTCTTATGTAGGAACGCCTGTGGGGGTTGCTGTGTCCAAAGATTTTGTACATTGGAAGTTTGCGGGATATTGCTCGTTCGATGGTGTAGGCGGTCAGCCGGATAGTGAGAAAACGTATTGGGCACCGGGTGTGATTGTGGAAGGTGATAGTGCCCATATGTTTGTGACTTTGAAAGATGACTCTACTCCGGTCTGGGGTGGACCTAGTAACATTGTTCATTTCTCTGCACCTTTGGAAGATATGATTTCAGGGTGGAGACGGGTAAATACAGTGGTGGATACTCCGATTTCTATTGATGCGACTGTTATAAAGAATGGTGATCGTTGGGATATGTGGTATCGTGATCGTCCGACAGAAGATACAGGCGGATTGTATTATGCACAAAGTAATGATTTGTATCATTGGACATTAAAGGGGCTTGCCAAAGGTGATATTAATAATGTCGAGGTGACGAACCATACATATCAGGAGGGGGCTTATGCTTTTCAGTGGAAAGGTTATTTCTGGATAATAGCTGATCCTCATAAAGGATTGGCCGTATACCGTTCGAAAGATGCGGAGAACTGGGAATATCAAGGAATTGTCATGTATGAACCGGGTACTCGGTTCTTTGACAATACTCGCGCCCGGCATCCTAGTGTTATTATCAGAAATGATCGGGCATTCATTGTATACCATGTGCAACCCTTTTTAGGATATAATCCAAATACACACGAGGCTGGTGATGATGTTTACCAGAAACTGAGTTTCCTGCAGATGGCGGAATTAGAGTTTAAAGATGGAAAACTTATTTGTGACCGTAATAAGGTACTGTATAAATAAGATTGCAGGATATTGGATGTCATTATATTAGATATTATTTCTGTAAATGAGTAAATAGATTAAGTAAAGCGTGGAATATTACCACATATTTCACGCTTTTACTATATAGATGTGTCAGATTAAAACAATATAGAGATGAAAAAACTGTTGTTAATAGAAATTTTCCTTGCCATAAGTTTTACGCTTATGGCAGAAGATCCCGCTAAGACTTATAAGAACCTAGTTGTTAATTATAGTTTGCCCGATCCTAGTGTGATCAGGGCAGAGGATGGATACTTTTATTTGTATGCAACGGAAGATATCAGGAATTTACCGATTCACCGTTCTAAAGACTTTAGAAATTGTCAAGAGAGATAAAATAGGTATTATTCCGATGTCATTAGTTGTTTTTTTAGGCAGATTGAACAGAATTCTTCTTTTATCGGTCAATTTGTGGCATTCTGAACAGATGATGTTTGCTAACTTTGCCTTCGTCATCAGAGATTTTATTTTGTAGAACAGACAGAATTAAGATAACAACAAAATTTAATACTAACAGAATCGGAGATTGATTACTACTGATTCGCATAATTTGATTTATATGAATTTAAAATGCTTACTTTGTGGAATAGCTATTTTGGTATGTGTCGGAACCGTAAAGGCTATTGACAATGTGTCGGAACGTGTATCCGCATCTATTTCTTTGAAAGTGCCGGGAAATGAGGCAAAACAGTACCCGTTGACTTTCCAGAAGACCAAAAACGACAAAAGCGCTTATCAGTTGGAAGCCTCTGAAAGAATTCCGTTGACAGTTTATCAAACAATAGAAGAAAAAGGCGGAAAATCGCAGATAACAGTATGTATCACTGCATTGGAGGATGTATATTTTAATTACAGTCAACAAGTGTCAACAGGGTTCCGCCATGATGACTGCCAGTTCTACATGCCCGGATTTTGGTATCGCCGTAATCTTCGTTCTCCAAAGTCGGCTCCCTCATTTCATACTTCGGATAGTTGGTTGGTGCGTGAAGACAGGTTAAGTACCCCTCTTACAGGTATCTACAGTGAGGGAACCAAACGTTTTATGACCGTAAACCGTATCGATCAGTTCGAGAATGACGCTTTGACTACTCATCGGGAGGGAGAGGTTATTCTTTCCGGTAAAACCTCGCTTGGTTTCACCGGCTTTGAGAATCGTAATGGCATAGCTACACTTTCTTTCGGTTTCCCCTATCAGGAAGCTCCTAAGAGCTATATTCGCAAGCTGACATTGGCCCCGCAGGTAAAGGCTTTTCAGTTGTTGAAAAAAGGTGAAACCGTTTTATTGAACTGGACTATTTTTGAAGATGCAGCCGAAGATTACTCGGATTTTATTCGTCATACTTGGGAATATTGTTACGATACTTATGCTCCAAAGCCAGTTGATACTCCCTATTCAATAGCGGACATGAAAAATACTCTTAGTTCTTTTTTCGTGAATAGCTTGGTGAGTAAACCGGAGTTGACTTACTATTCAGGGGTAGGCTTGCGGACAGATGACTGTAAAAGTAATGGAGAGGCGGAAGTAGGTTTTGTCGGACGTGTTCTTTTGAATGCATTCAATGCTTGGGAATATGGCTGGGAAAGCGATCGGGCAGAACTGAAGGAAAACAGCCTTAAAGTTTTTGACAGTTACTTGAAGAATGGTTTTACTGAGGCAGGATTCTTTAAGGAATTTGTGAATCTGGATCGTAACTTTGAGGAACCGGTTCATAGTATTCGCCGTCAATCAGAAGGAATCTATGCAATGCTTCATTTCCTGGCATACGAGAAAGAACAAGGACGTCGCCATTCGGAGTGGGAACAACGGATGAAGAAGATGCTTGACATGTTTATGCAATTGCAGAATCAGGACGGTAGTTTTCCACGTAAGTTCCGGGATGATTTTTCTATAGTCGATAAGAGCGGTGGTAGTACTCCTTCGGCTACTCTGCCATTAGTGATGGGATATAAGTATTTTAAAGATAAACGCTATCTGGATAGTGCCAAGAAGACAGCGGATTATCTGGAAAATGAACTGATTTCGAAAGCAGATTATTTCTCCTCTACACTTGATGCAAACTGTGAAGATAAGGAAGCATCGCTTTATGCTGCAACTGCTACTTACTATTTGGCATTGATAACCAAAGGAGAAGAGCATAAACATTATGCCGACCTGACGAAAAAAGCAGCATATTTTGCGTTGTCATGGTATTATTTGTGGGATGTACCTTTTGCTCCCGGTCAAATGTTGGGTGATATAGGACTGAAGACACGTGGATGGGGTAATGTGTCCGTAGAGAATAACCATATCGATGTGTTTATCTTTGAGTTTGCTTCCGTGCTTCAGTGGTTGTCTAAAGAATATAAAGAGCCTCGTTTTGCAGACTTTGCGGAAGTGATTTCTACATCTATGCGGCAGTTATTGCCTCACGATGGCCATATGTGCGGCATTGCCAAAGTAGGTTATTATCCGGAAGTTGTTCAACATACGAACTGGGATTATGGAAGGAACGGGAAAGGATATTATAACGATATCTTTGCACCGGGATGGACGGTGGCCTCTTTGTGGGAGCTATTGACTCCGGGACGTGCCGAAAAGATGTTGGTTAAGTAATACTAAGTATTTAATTAGCTGTAAATTGATTATTCTATTCTGAGAATTTTGATTTATAATATTAGAAAATAATTTTATGTTAAAGAGAAGAATATATTTTTCATTATTCCTCTGTATTGTAATGGGAGGAGTTGTGACTGATGCAGTAAATAAGGAAGAAAATGTTTTTTTGCGCGAGAATAAAATCTACGAAGCAGATCGCCTGCCCATCGCCGATCCGTATGTGATGCTTTACAATAACAAGTATTATGCCTATGGCACTGGCGGCACAACGAAAGGTGAAGGTTTCGCCTGTTTTTCTTCGGACGATTTGAAGAACTGGAAACGGGAGGGACAAGCGTTGTCGGCAGCCGATTCATACGGGAAGTGGGGCTTTTGGGCACCAGAGGTTTACTATATCGAATCGAAAAAGAAATTTTATATGTTCTATTCGGTAGAAGAGCATATCTGTGTGGCTACTTCCGACTCCCCTGTAGGCCCGTTCCGGCAGGAAGTGAAACAACCTGTTTGGGAGGAGAAAAGCATTGATACTTCCCTCTTTATAGATGACGATGGTACTCCCTATCTTTATTTTGTGCGTTTTACCGATGGAAATGTTATTTGGGTAGCTCGGATGACCGATGATTTGATGAAGATTAAAACGGAGACATTATCTCAATGTGTGAAAGCGGAAGCACCGTGGGAACTTTTGCAGGCTAAAGTAGCAGAAGGACCTTCAGTCCTCAAGAAGAATGGAACATATTATCTGATCTATTCTGCCAACCATTATCAGAATAAGGGCTATGGAGTGGGCTATGCCACTTCCAAGTCACCAATGGGACCATGGATTAAGTATAGCAAGAATCCGCTTCTGCAAGGAGTTGAGGGCATGGGATTGGTCGGTACGGGGCATGGCGCGCCTTTTCAATGCAAAGATGGCAGCTGGAAATACATTTTCCATGCCCACTGGAGCAAAGAGAAAATACATCCGCGTACTTCCTATTTCAAGGATTTCGCTATCTCAGATCAGGGAGTGGTTTCTATTAGCGGAGAGGTCATTGAACCGAGAGTCATGAAATAATCGCTTGAATACTTGAAAATACAGCAGGTACTTGACAAACGCTTTTAAATGTTGTATATTTGTAGATCAATAGCATAAACCTATAAAAAAACAGATGAAAGAAAAAAGTAAAATCATATTCCTGAATGGTATAATATAGCAACAAGTATGGACTATCTTCCTGAGATACATCAGATGATAGAGTATCAGATATAGGCTGAAGGCTGCAGACTTTATGAAGTTTGCAGCCTTTTTTGTCTTAAAAACTTAATGATTTTATTGTGAATTTCATTTCGGGAGTTTATAATAAACGGTGGGGACGTTTATTATAAACGATCATGGAATTTATTATAAACGTATAGGTTGGTATATATAAACTTGTTGCTATTTTTTATATAACTACAATTGTCTTTCTTTGATAATGATTGTTGTTGGTAATTATCGCAGACATACTGTGTGGTAATCTAAGTAAACAAAATATTGGAACTGCTATAGGGTATATAACTGGATGCCTGTTTAATTCACTCGAATCTCTCTTTTTTCGAAAAAAGAGGAATTAAATCTGAGCAGTTTTGATTTTGGATACATATATCGTAGCAGTTTTGATATTCGTATTTTAATTTTCCAATCTATTGGTTTTAGAGAAATACATGTTAAATGTAGTTCGAAAAATAGAACATTAAGATGGAGGATACATGCAAACGATTTAGAAAAACTATGTATTTTTGTGTTATAACTTTCAAAACAGTATAAGAAGCTTTACTCATTTTAATGCAGAATTGACTTGTTTGCGAGTTTAAGCATAAATGGTTATTTTTATTATATTGACGAATTAGTGCTTGATTTAGGATAAAACAAACAATTTATTGTTGGAATTCTTTAATTATTTATATAAGGGCAACTAAAGAATCATTTTAAAATTTAAAGAATTCTATAAGTAAAGAACATTTTATACTTTTGCACTGTTTTGAATAAAAAATTAACAGGTTTAAAGTAGAATTATGGCATCTATAAAGTTATTGCTCAATAAACAGCGAATGCTTAATAATGGTACATTTCCATTGGTTTTTCAGTTTATCCACCGGAGGCGAAAGTTACTTTATTATACCAAGTATCATATCTTTCAGCAACAACTGGCTGATGGAGCTTTGGAGGTTGAGTATTGTGAAGCATCGCTTTATTCCATGAAAGAAATAAAGGAGATAAATCGTGAGTTGAAACGGGACTATAAGCGATTCCAGAATCGTATATTGGAGTTGGAAAGGAACAATGAGGAGTATTTAGTAGATGATATCGTAGAGTTTAAAAAGAAGAAGAGTCATCGTTCGTATCTACTTATGCAGTATATAGAAACACAGATTTCTTATAAAAAAAAGATGGGGAAAGACGGTATTGCAGCCGCCTATCATAGCACCTATATTTCTCTGAAAAAATATATAGGTATGAAATCTGCGCGTAAGTCGGATATCAGGATGGAGGAAATAAACTTCAGCTTTGTGGTAGGGTATGAGGACTATTTGAATGCACAAGGACTGGCGAGGAATACGATTAATTATTATCTGCGTAATTTCCGAACGATTTATAATTCCTCTATCCGGGATGGATTTAAGCCTAAAAGCGAGAATCCTTTTACTTACATTCAGACAAAACCATGCAAGACAATAAAACGTGCAATTAATAAAGATGATATGAAGAAACTTTCTTCGCTTATTTTACCTGTTCATTCTGGAATGGACATTGCGCGGGATATGTATTTATTTAGCTTCTATGCCCAAGGTATGGCTTTCGTTGATATTGTATTTCTAAAAAAGAAGAATATTCGTGATGGTATATTGAGCTATCGACGTCATAAGTCACAACAGCTGATTCATATAGTTGTCACTCCTCAGATGCAGGAATTGATTGATAAATATGCGAATGACAGTGAATATGTGTTTCCAATTATTGATACATCTTTGTCGACATCTATCTACGATCAGTATCGTTTGGCTTTAGGCAGGGTGAATCGATATTTGAAGAAGATCACTTTTCGGTTAAATATAAATGTCCGGCTGACGACTTATACTGCCCGTCATACCTGGGCTACATTGGCAAGAGAAAGTGGGGCTCCTATTTCCATCATCAGTGCAGGATTAGGGCATACCTCAGAAGAAATGACGAGAGTATATCTTAAAGAATTCGATCAGGAAACGCTGGCACAGGTAAATCGTATTGTGACTAATCTGTTGTAATATGAAACATAAATTTGTTCTTCAAATTTTGTAAAACTCATATTTATAACTTATATTTGTAAACGGTATCTATTTTGTAATAGAGAGTATATCAATCGCTTAATAATAGCGATGTTGCAAAATAAGACTATTTTTTGCGAATAGCTATTATCAAAAAGTACATTAATACTCTCCTTTTGTACACTCTCGTAATTCTCCTTGAAGATTATTGGTTTTCGCCTGATAATGGTCTATCAGTTGCTTGGGAGTACAGCGAAAATGCTGTTTGAAGTAGCGGTATAACTGAGCTTGCGATTCAAAGTTGCATACCTCCATTAGTTGCTTGACACATATGCCCGGTTCTATAACTTTCCCTAAAATACGTACCTTTAATTGTTTCATCATCCATTGTTTTGCGGTAATTCCGAATTCTTCTTTGAATTTAATAAAGAAGCTGGTTCTTCCTATATTTGATAGTGTAATTAACTCATCAAGATTATTTACCCTTGAATAGTTCTGCATGACAAAATCTCTGAACTCTAATTGCTTCCCAATGATAGGGTGAAAAAGTGTAGCAATTTCTTTTTTATTATAGAATCCTCTGAGTAGGAAGAAAAATTCACGTTCTATTACATTATGTAGGTATGTGCAGTTCATTTCATTCCTCAAACAGTGAACAACAGTTTCAAAGAACGGCATTAGTGGATAGCGCATGGGGATAGGGCTGAAATCATAGTTAATATTTTCACAAATAGAGCTCAAACCTTGAAATAAAAGTTTGTCACAGTTGCTTTGCGGTATATCAAATGCCATAGCCAACATTTGTGATTTGGCTGTTGCGGAAATCTTTATCATTGAAGATTTAGGTAACACTACCATCTCATTGCTATGAAATGTGTGGTTACAAAATTGGTTACAGTATACTGAAAAATCTCCTTTTAAAAAAAATAAAAGATTATTCTTGTGGGTATACTCTTCTTCTATGCATTTCTCTTTATCGAATTTAATATATTTGAATCCTGTACTAATATCTGTCATGTAATTTTTGCATGACAAATGTTCCCCTGCGTAAAGTAATCCATTGGGTGATTGTTCCCCTCTCATATCTTTCCCTTTTTTGATGACAACAAAGCGATTCTATTTCATTCTGCTTCATAATTGATTCAGTATGGTTTAATATAATCGATTTGTTGTCAATGTGTTATGATGAATAATTCTATAGCCTATTATGCATCTGCAGGGTATGAAACATAATGTATGGTATATGATTATGCGTAAATCCCTGCTAATCAATTGTATATATACAATATAAACATCTTTACTCTCTATTACAAAATAGAGAGTAAAGATATAGGGGAATTATATGTAATTAAAACGCTGTTTATCAGTTGATTGGGCGATTGTCTTGTTGTGGAATAGTATGGCTGTAAAATCAGGCCGGATGATTCTTACTAAATGAAAAGTAGAAAAACGACAGCACTTATTTGTTGGAAAAAGTGGATTATGGAATGAATTATTTTTTTATAGCAATAGCATTTTTAGTTGCGGTATTTATGGGGTGGATTATCACTCCTCAGATTTTACTCGTTGCTTTTAGAAAACGACTGTTTGATTCTGTTGGTGGTCGTAAAACCCATAACGGTATAGTACCGCGTTTGGGAGGAGTCGTGTTCGTCCCAGTGCAATGCTTTCTATTAGTGCTATCTATGTTTTTTATGTATAAGCTAGAAATGACGCCCCATCTTCAAGACCCATTTATACCTTTCCAATTTTTATTGCTGATGATTGGGTTGCTTATTCTGAGTATGGTCGGAGTGATAGATGATTTGATCAGGATTGATTATCGCAGAAAATTTGTAGCTCAGATTGTTGCTTCTTTATTTCTTCCGTTATCCGGACTCTGGATTAATGATTTGTATGGACTACTCGGAATAACTACTTTGTCTCCTTGGATCGGGATGCCTTTGACGGTATTTGTGGCTGTCTTTATTATTAACGCCGTTAATTTGATTGATGGAATCGACGGGCTTTGTTCCGGTTTGGTCGGTATGGGCGCTTTGGTTTTTGGTTTTTTATTTATTTATAATGGAGCATGGTTACATGCAGTTTTTGCCTTTATTACCGCAGGGGTGCTATGTCCTTTTTTCTATTACAATGTATTTGGCAAATCAAAAGGGAGGCAACGAATTTTTATGGGAGATACTGGTAGTCTGACGTTAGGACTTTCCATGGCTTTTCTGGCAATCAGCTATGCGATGAATAATCCATTGATAAAGCCTTTTTCGGAAGGAGCGATAGTGGTTTCTTTTGCAACATTGATTGTACCTCTTTTTGATGTGGTTCGTGTGGTATGGATACGCTATCGTAGCCATCAGCCGTTCTTCATGCCCGATCAGAATCATATACACCATAAGTTCTTGAGAATGGGGTTATCTCATTATGCTACAATGGCTCTTATTTTGGCTTTAGCATTTTTCTTAAGTTTCTTCAATATCATAGCAGTAGAGTATATCAGTAATAATATTGTGATTTTTATAGATATTGTATTATGGGTTGCTTTCCACTTATGGTTGGACAGGCGGGAACTCATTCGAACGAAACATGGGATAGTAAATGATTAAAAATAATAATATGAGAATAGCTGTTATTGGTGGTTCCGGATTCGTGGGTAGTCGTTTGATAGGTCTGTTACAGACTGTCCCGGACATTGAACTGCTGAATATTGACAAACAACAGAGTGAACTTTATCCTCATCTGACGCAACTAGCCGATGTGCTTGATGGACGCAAGCTGAAAGAACTGTTAGCGGGGATTGATCTTGTGGTTTTATTAGCCGCAGAACATAAGGATAATGTGACTCCGACATCACTTTACTATACGGTGAATGTGGAAGGAATGCGTAATACGCTTCAGGCTATGGAGAGTAATGGAGTTACACGGCTGGTGTTTACCAGTTCTGTTGCAGTTTATGGCTTAAATAAAGATAATCCATCGGAGTTACATCCGGCTGACCCGTTTAATGACTACGGTCGTAGCAAGTGGCAGGCAGAATGTCTGTTGCAGGAGTGGTATGATACGCATCGGGAGTGGAACATAAATATTCTTCGTCCTACGGTTATATTTGGAGAAGGAAATAGGGGGAATGTATATAATTTGCTGCGTCAAATCACTTCGGGAAGATTTCTGATGGTTGGAAATGGCGAAAACCGGAAGTCGATGGCCTATGTCGGTAATGTGGCATCTTTTATCACTTTTCTGATTGAAAATAAAAAAGAGGGATATAATGTATTCAATTATATCGATAAGCCGGACTTCACAATGAATGATTTGGTGTACCATGTCGGGGATGTGTTGAATAAGCATATTCCTACCACGCATTATCCCTATTGGCTAGGAATGTTTGGGGGATATTGCTTTGATACTTTGGCCATGATAACCGGGAAAAAACTATCAGTAAGTTCCGTTCGTGTGAAGAAATTTTGTGCGGTGACTCAGTTTGATTCTGTCAAAGTGCAGGAGTCCGGTTTTAGGCCGGCTTTCACAATGGAAGAGGGGCTGACACGGACGTTGCAATACGAATTTGGCTCCGAAGTCAGATCAGAGAGGTGCTGAATTGATAAACTAAGCTTTTTCCTGTCTTGAAAGAAAGAGAAGGGGGAAGAGTAGATATAATATAAAAAGTTAGGGGTAGCCTTCATGTATGTGACTGGCGGGAGCGGAGCGCGCTTTTGAGGTACCTTTTTATGAGTGTAAATTATCGAATTGGAGGAGTTTTATGGATGAAATAAAGAGTTGGCTGGTTGTTTGTGTGCAGAGCAACAGAGAGAAGAAGACTTATGAACGTCTTAAGGCATTGGGATATGATTCTTTTCTTCCGTTACAGGAAGAAACACATCGTTGGAGTGATCGGAGCAAGAAAGTGCAGCGGGTCGTGATTCCTATGGTGGTTTTTGTGCGTATAAGTCCTTCTGAACGCATTCCTGTGCTCCGTCTTCCCTCAGTCAGTCGCTTTATGGTATTGCGTGGAGAAAGTACTCCGGCTATCATCCCGGATGCTCAGATGGAACGTTTCCGCTTTATGCTGGATTATTCGGAAGAAGCGGTTGAAATGTGTTCGGAGCGTATCCAGCCGGGTGAACAGGTAAAAGTTATCAAAGGTCCGTTGACAGGATTAACAGGTGAGTTGATAACAATGGGTGGAAAGAGTAAAGTAGCCGTAAGGATTCATATACTGGGAGCCGCGATGGTAGAAGTACCGGTAGGGTTTGTGGAGAGAATATGATAATGTCTGTTATTTGTTTCTAGGAAAAACGACTGATATTACAAGGTACAATGGAGCGGCAGATTACAGTAACATCCCCTTTATTACCATCCTTGGAGGAGTTGGATATTTACTTGCGAGATATTTGGCATCGTAAGTCGATCACTAACAATGGGTATTATCATCAAGAGTTGGAAGATGCTTTGTGTGAATATCTGGGAGTACCCTATATCAGCCTGTTTACTAACGGAACTCTTCCTTTAACTGCAGCTTTACAAGCAATGCGTATTACTGGGGAAGTGATAACTACTCCTTTTAGCTTTGTTGCCACTACACATTCGCTGTGGCTGAGTGGTATCAAACCGGTATTTGTGGATATAGATCCCGTAACCTGTAATCTTGATCCGGGTAAGATAGAAGCAGCTATCACTCCTTATACAACAGCCATCATGCCTGTTCATGTGTATGGGCATCCTTGTGATATTAAAAGTATCCAGGAGATTGCAGATAAGTATGGATTGAAGGTTATCTATGATGCGGCTCATGCATTCGGGGTAGAGATTAATGGGAGATCCGTTCTGAATGCGGGTGATATGTCTGCGTTGAGTTTCCATGCGACAAAGGTATTTAATACGATTGAGGGAGGTGCATTGGTAGTTCACGATGCGCATACGAAAAAGAGAATTGATTACTTGAAAAATTTTGGTTTTGCCAGTGAAACGGAAGTTGTAGTTCCCGGTACCAATGCTAAGATGGATGAGATACGGGCGGCTTATGGATTGCTGAATTTAAAGTCTGTAGATATGGCAATTGAGGCGCGTCGTCAGGCTACGCTCAAATATAGGGAAGCGTTACGTAATGTTTCTGGTATCACACTTTTTGATGATATGTCCGGCGTGAAACATAACTACTCTTATTTTCCCATATTTGTCGATGAGGAAAGATATGGTATGAGTCGTGACGAACTCTATTTTAAGCTGAAGGAGCATCAGGTACTGGGGCGGAGGTATTTTTATCCGCTGATTAGTACTTTCTCTACTTATCGTGAATTAAAGTCGGCGCAGAAAGAGAATCTGCCTGTTGCTACAAAGATTGCGGAACAGGTGATCTGTTTGCCGATGCATCATGCATTGAGTGAAGAAGATATGGAACGGGTATTCCGGTTAATCAGAAAATAGCAGGATATGAAACTTGGTATTATGCAGCCCTACTTCATGCCCTATATCGGCTACTTCCAGTTAATGAAAGCGGTAGATAAATATGTGGTCTATGATGATGTAAATTACATTAAGGGTGGTTGGGCCAATCGTAATCATATACTGATAAATGGTGAAAAAGAAATGTTCACTGTCACTTTGCAGAAAGCAAGTCAGAATAAGTTGTTTAATGAGATTGTGATAGGTGATGACTTTAAGAAATTGATGAAGACACTTCAGATGAACTATTCCAGAGCTATTAATTTTGATCAGACAATGGTACTGATGGAAAGAATCATTTCTTTTCCAAACAAGCAGCTTGCAGTATTCATAGCCAATAGCTTCCGTGAAATACTCAGTTATTTGTCTGTAGAAACAGAGATACTGATGTCTTCGGAGATTCCCAAAGATAATTCTCTGAGGGGAAAGGATAAGATTATACAGATATGTGAAATATTAGGTGCTGATACTTATTATAACGCTGTTGGCGGGAAAAACCTTTATGATCAAGAGGAATTCAGGGAACATGGTATTACGTTGAATTTCGTGGATTCTCTTCCTCAGGTATACTCTCAGTTGCATACTAGAGAATTTGTCTCAGGCTTGTCAATGGTTGATGTATTGATGAATAATACAAAAGACGAAGTTAATCGTTTGCTGGATTCTTTTCAGCTTAGATTTTAAATAACATGGCAATTAAATCATTTAATATCATAGTGTGTGCATCTGGCGGAGGAGGAAACTTTCGTTCTTTGGCAAAACAACAGTTTGCTTGTGGCTACCGTATTTCATTACTGGTAGTAGATAGAGAATGTTTTGCCATTGATGTGGCAAAGGAATATGGAATCCCATATACAGTCTTGTATAGGAAGTTCTTAAATAAATTTTTTTTTGAAGAGTTTGAAAAGGTTATTCCAGTGGATACAAGTTTGATTGTTTTGGCTGGTTTTCTACCGATTATACCCAAGTGGATTTGTGAAAAGTGGGAGCGTAGAATCATCAATATTCATCCTTCATTATTGCCAGAATATGGAGGAAAGGGTATGTATGGAGTAAAAGTGCAAGAAGCCGTTCTGAGAAATCATGAGAAGTATGCTGGTTGTACTGTTCATTATGTGGATGAGGGGATAGATACCGGAGAGATCATAATTCAAAAAAGAATATTTGTGGCAGAGGATGAATCGGCATGGGAATTGGGAGGCAGAGTTTTCAATGAAGAAATACGATTGCTTCCGTTGGCTATCAAAATGATACGCGAAGAAATGAAAACGAATTCTTAGTAATGAATATAATATAAATATATTATATGGTTTCTAATATAAAACAAAGCCCATTAGTTAGTATTACTTGTTTGACTTATAATCATGCTCCGTATCTTCGCCAATGTTTAGATGGTTTTGTGATGCAGAAAACATCTTTTCCAATAGAAATTTTGATTTATGATGATGCGTCTGAAGATGGCACTCAGGATATAATTCGTGAGTATGAAAGGAAATATCCGGATTTAATAAAACCTATATATCAAACCGAAAATCAATATTCAAAAGGAGTAAAGGTTGAATTTGTCTATAATTATCCTCGGGCTAAAGGTAAATATATAGCATTTTGTGAGGGAGATGATTATTGGACCGATCCCAATAAATTACAAAAACAGATTGATTTTTTAGAACGTCATCAGGAGCATGTTATGTGTTCACATCAATACAAGCTATATTTTCAAAAAGAAAAGATAATGGATCATGCAATCAGGCCAATTGGTAATTTCTCGGATGGAATATCTTTTGATCTGTCTTTTTTGATTCGTGGAGGTTGGTTATTTCAGCCATTGAGTGTAGTATTTCGGAAGTCGGCGTTAGATTTGAATATGTATTCAAAATATGCAATACATATAGATGTAGTCTTGTTGTATGCCATTTTGAAAAATGGGAAAGGATATTGTATGTCTGATGTAATGGGGATATATAGAATACATGATGCTGGTGTATGGTCTCGTCTTAATTTGAATCATCAGCGAGTGTTCTCTTTAAAGGCAAGAATGGCCATTTATGATGTTGAAAAAACGGATGAGGCGGCATTGTTTATCTTATCGCAGTTTTCTCGTCCAATGGGACGACTTCAGGTTGTTAGAGAATATTCTATGTTTCTGAGAATTACGAAAATATTAATTACTCATTTTGGATCAAACTTTGTATTGAGAATGTGGTTTACCATACTGGCTTTTAATAAAAAGTTATCTGTGAATGAGTTTTATCAGATAGAAGATTTTTGTAAAAGAAATAAAGACAGATAACACTGTCAACGTATTAAAATCAAATCTGTTATTAAAATGAATATAGCATTAATTCTTGCAGGGGGATCAGGAAATCGGATGGGACAGGATATTCCGAAACAGTTTATACATGTGGATAACTGCCCGGTAATAGTGCACACCATGCTGGCTTTTCAGAAGCATCCGGATATAAATGCTATTGCCGTGGTTTGTTTAAGGGGATGGGAAACAGTGTTGTCTTCATATGCGCATCAGTATAACGTGACAAAGTTACGCTGGATGTTTCCCGGTGGTGCGAATGGGCAGGAGTCAATTTGTAATGGTATATATGGTTTAAAAAACATAGATGTGAAGAATGACGATCTGGTTTTAATACATGATGCTGTTCGTCCATTGGTATCTCAAAGTATCATATCTTCTAATATTGCTACCTGCAAACACTATGGATATGCCATTACAGGAATCCGATGCCGGGAAGCTATTTTAGAGAGTGAGGATGGTTTCTACTCTACAACGAGCATTTCGAGGGATAAACTGATAAGGACTCAAACACCTCAGACTTTCCGGCTGGAAGATATTATAAATGCTCATGAGAAAGCAAAGGAGAAAGGTATCGTGAACTCTGTTTCTTCATGTACTCTTTTGGCAGAACTGGGAGGGTATGAAATGCATATCGTCCCGGGAGAAGGACGAAATATAAAGATTACTACTACAGAAGACTTGGAAATCTTCAAAGTTATGCTGCAAACCTCCAAAGAAGAATGGTTGAAATGATAACTTATTACGATGATATCAGGAGAGTCAGGGAATTGGAGTTGCCATGGGAAACTCTGAATGAGGCGAATATATTGATAACAGGAGCCTCAGGGTTGATAGGAAGGGCATTGGTGGACGCACTGATGCAGTTACCGGATAAGACGTTTCATCTTTATGCAGGGGCACGTGACTGGGATTATGCGCGAAACTGTTTCTTACAATACAAGGATACAGATTCTTTTACCTTGATACAATGTGATGTGACCATGCCGATATCATCTGATATAGATTTTCACTATATCATCCATGCGGCGAGCTATGCTGGTCCGGATGCCTTTCAAAGTGATCCGGTCGGTGTTATGAAAGCAAATATCTGGGGAGTTGATCATTTATTCTCATACGGAAGACAGCATCATCTGAGAAAATTTCTGTACGTATCTTCCGGTGAAGTATATGGGGAAGGCAATGGAATACCTTTCTGTGAAGAAGATAGCGGTTGTCTTAACTGGACTTCATTGAGAGCATGCTATCCTACGGCAAAACGGACTGCTGAAACGTTGTGTATTTCTTATGCATCCCAATGTCAAATAGAAACCTTAATAATACGTCCTTGTCATATTTACGGACCATTTTTCGCTCCTAAGGATGATCGTGTCTACGCACAGCTAATCCGAAATGCGGTAGCTGATGAAGACATACTATTGAAAAGTACGGGATTGCGGCAACGTTCCTGGTGTTATGTGGTCGATTGTGTCTTTGCACTTCTTTACGTTTTGCTGAAAGGCGAAACGGGGAATGCGTATAATATAGCAGATGTTCGGTCGAATACCAGTATCTGCGAATTTGCAGAGATGGTTGCATTGAAGAGTGGGCGGAAAGTGGTTTTTGACATACCGGATAATGCTGTGAGTAATCCTCCTGACATATCAAAGACGATATTGAGTACAGATAAAATAAATGAAATAGGCTGGTTTCCTCTGTGGAACCTTGAAGAAGGTATTTCACATACACTCAATACTTTCGTTTAGAGTCTGGATATTTGTTTATGGAAATGATTTATAAACTGCTGCGCTCATTGAAATGGACTTGTTCCAGGTTTCTCTATATGAATACCTTAAAAATGAGAATTCGTAAGGTAAGGCAGAAAGAGAATATACGAGTCTTGTTTGCTGTTGCTGAGACTGCAACCTGGAAGAATGATACTCTCTATAAAGCAATGTTGAAACACCCCAGATTTACTCCTTTACTCCTTATTTTACCGGATGAGCAAAAGGAGGCAAATTTGTCGAAAGAAGAAGTAGATTTATGTTTTGATTTCTTTTGTAAAATATGCTTGTAGCTATCCCTATCAGAATGGAAAACTGATAAATATTCGGAAAGTATTGAAGCCGGATATTATTTTTTATCAGAAACCTTATAAAGCTTATCCTCGTAGTTTGTTGTATTATAAAAACATGAATGCCTTATTCTGTTATACCAATTATGCCTTTCATAGTCTGTTGGAGGAATGGGCTAATGAAAATGCTTTTTTCAGATTGGTGTGGCAGAATTATTATGAGAATGAGTCTGCTTATGCTGATTTGAAGAAGAAATTTTCAGAGGTATCATCGAATGTAGTAGTTACGGGATTGCCTGTTACAGACTTGTTTCTGAACAGAAAAAAACACGAGGATAGATGGAAAGAGACAGATAAAAAGCGTAAACGGATTATTTGGGCACCACATTTTTCCATATCTGGTGATGGTTGTCTGAATTATTCTACTTTCTTGTCTGTTGCGGAAGATATGCTGGAGTTTGTAAAGAATACCCGGTTACCTATTCAGATGGCTTTTAAACCCCATCCTTTATTAAAGAGTGAACTATATACTTATCCCTTATGGGGAAAAGAGAAAACAGACCGATATTATTCAGAATGGGAGTCACTGTCGAATGCTCAATTGGAAACTGGCAAATATGTTGATTTATTCATGACTTCGGATGCTATGATCCATGATTGTGGATCTTTCACCATTGAATATCATTATACGTTGAAACCTGTGATGTACCTTGTCAAAGGAGAAGAGCATACCAAGATGATGAACGCTTTTGCAAAAGAGGCCTATGACTTACATTATAAAGGCAGGAATATGCAGGATATCCGAAAGTTTATAGAAGATGTGGTATTGGAGGATTCTGATTACTTGTTGGAAAGACGAAAGTTGTTTTTTAAATCATATCTATTACCTCCCAATCATCAGTCGGCAACTGAGAATATTATTCAGGCTATTTTAGGGATCGGATATTATGCAGAAAAAAACAGTACAGGATAATGATATCCGTTCACAGAGCTTTTCCGGAGTGAAATGGGCTTCTATAGGGCATTTCTCTTCGCAGGGAATAAGTTTTGTGTTAGGACTTGTTTTGGCCCGTTTGCTTTTGCCTTCAGATTATGGCATATTAGGGATGCTCGGAGTGTTTACAGCATTTGCCGGATCATTTGTAGATTGCGGATTTGGCTCTGCTTTGATACGCAAACTGACTCGTACGGAGGCAGATTGCTCCACTGTCTTTTATTATAATCTGGGTGCGAGTATATTGGTATATATAATTCTGTACTGTAGTGCACCTCTAATAGCTGGTTTTTATAACCAGCCGTTATTGATAAATGTAGTGAGGATAGCTTGCCTGACATTACCGATAGGTGCTTTATGCTCGGTACACAGTAATCTCCTGTATTGTCAGTTGAGATTTAAAGATATTGCGATAGGTAACATATCAGCTGCTTTTTTCTCAGGATGTATCGGTTTGTTTTTGGCTTATAATGATTATGGGGTTTGGGCATTGGTATGTCAGGGAATCGTTGCGTCCTTGGTGAGTTGCTGTTATCTGTGGATGATTTCCAGTTGGAAACCGCTTTGGATATTTTCTGTCAGTTCTTTTAAGGAGTTGTTTGGTTATGGTAGTAAATTGATGTTGTCCGGTTGGCTTAATATCATATATGTTCAATTATCTCCATTAATTATCGGACGGTTTTATTCTTCGTCTGCTTTGGGCTACTATACCCGGGCGCAGAGTTATGCGTATTTCCCGAGTAGTAATATAATGGGGATATTGCAGCAGGTCGTTTTTCCTGTTTTGTCAAGGTTACAGGATGAAGACGAGCAGCTGATAGCGGTTTATCGGAAATATATTAAGATATGTGCTGTTTTTATATTTTGCGGAATGTCAGTTCTTGCTGCGTTGTCCAAGCCTTTGGTTATCTTTTTTCTGACAGATAAGTGGCTGCCATGTGTGTCGATTATGATGCTTCTATGTTTTTCATTTATGTTTTCATTTGTGAATACGATAAATTTATCTCTTTTACAGGTTAAAGGACGATCGGACTTATTCCTGAAATTAGAGATTGCTAAAAAGGCTGTCTCTATTATTATGATTTTGCTTAGTGCTCCGTGGGGAATCATGGCAATGTGCTGGTCAATAGTCATCTATACTCAGATTGCTATTTTTATTAATACGTATTATACAGGAAGACTTTTTCATTTGGGATATCGGGAACAGTTGGCTGATTTTCTTCCATATTTCATATTAGCGCTTATTGCCAATATTCCGGCCTATATGCTGACTTATACGTCTTTGTCTGCCGGAATACAACTGGTATTAGGAACTTTAATAAGTTTATCCGTCTATATCTTGTTATTAAAAATAAAGCATGATGAGATGTATTTTTTGGTGAAACGGATTTTATTAAACTATGGCAGAAGAAAGGTGGGGGAATGAGAATGTACGCAGGTGCATGCGTTAATTAGACTGGAAGAAGATGGCCGCTGCACAATCAGAAAACATAAAGAGGATAGCTAAGAACACGTTATTACTTTATATCCGGATGTTATTTGGAATGTTAGTTTCACTTTATACTTCGCGAGTGATTCTTAATACATTGGGGGTAGAAGATTATGGTATTTATAATGTTGTCGGTGGAGTAGTTGCTATGTTCTCAATAATTTCCAATTCTTTGTCGGTGGCAGTGAGCCGGTTTCTGACATTTGAATTGGGAACGGGAAACAGGAATAAGTTACAAAGAATATTTTCGACTTCGTTAATTATACACATTGCGCTGGCGATAATTATTTTAGTTGCAGCGGAGAGTATAGGGGTGTGGTTTTTGAATACGCGGATGAATATTCCGGCAGATAGAATGTATGCAGCCAATTGGGTGTTACAATGTTCTATATTATCATTTATGTTCAATCTGGTAAGTGTACCTTATAATGCTTTGATTGTAGCTCATGAAAGAATGAAGGTCTTTGCATATATTGGAATACTGGATGTATTGTTACGTTTGGCCGTGGTGCTGTCCTTGGCTTATATGTTTGACGAGGCGGATAAGTTGATAACATATTCACTGATGTTAGTCTGTGTTGGCATTTTCTTGCAGGGTGTTTATGTCGTTTATTGTAGAGAGTATTTTGAGGAATGTCGCTTTCAAAGAACGGTTGACAGGGCTCTGCTAAAAGAAATGACGGGATTTGCCGGATGGAATTTTATCGGTGCGTCTTCGAGCATATTAAAAGAACAGGGAGTGAATATCGTTTTAAATATATTTGGTGGTCCTTCGTTGAATGCTGCCAGAGGAATCGCTGCTCAGGTGAATTCAGCCATCAGTGGTTTTGTGAGTAATTTCATGATTGCTTTGAATCCCCAGATCACCAAGCTGTATGCATCTGGAGAATATGGGTATATGATTTCATTGATATATCGTGGAGCACGTTTTTCTTTTTATATGCTATTGTTTTTGTCATTACCGATCATATTGAATACTCATTATGTACTGATGTTATGGCTGAATATTGTTCCGGAACATGTGGTATGGTTCGTGCGGTTAGTGCTCATCTCCGCAATGTGCGAATCAATCTCTAATCCATTGATTACAGCGATGCTGGCAACAGGTAATATACGCAATTATCAAATCATAGTCGGCGGGTTGCAAATGATGAATTTACCTGTTTCTTATGTTCTGTTACGGATGGGATTCTTTCCGGAAGTTGTATTGGTAGTGGCTATTGTTATTTCATTATGCTGTCTGTTTGCCCGGCTTATACTTTTGCGTGGAATGATAAATCTGTCAGCTAGATCCTATTTGTTGCATGTTTTAGGGAATGTGCTTGTTGTATCTGTGCTTTCACTGGTCTTTCCGTGGGTCGTTAGCGGATATCTTAAAGATGATTTTACAGGTTTCTTATTATCGTGTCTGGTCTCTATGGTTAATATAGGCTTCGTGATATATTATATTGGATGCACTCGTAGTGAACGTTTGTTTATAAAGGGAAAAATCGTCGGCATAAAATGCCGCATATTGGGAAATGATAAAACTGGAGAATAAGGAAGATTGTTGCGGTTGTACAGCTTGTGCAAGTGTCTGTTCGCATTCGGCCATTTCAATGCAGCCTGATTGTTTAGGCTTTTTATATCCGGTTGTCAATGAAGAAAACTGTGTGCAGTGTGGATTATGTGAGAAGATCTGTGCTTTCAATAAAGATTATTCCAAGGGACTGAACTTACAGAAACCGGATGTCTATGCTGTTCGGCATAAAGAGATGAAAGAAATAGAAGGCAGTCGTAGTGGGGCTATGTTTGTTGCCATTTCCGATTCTGTATTAGATAAGGGGGGAGTGGTCTATGGTGTAGGATACACAGGCCATTTCCGTGTTTCACATAAACGTGCGTCTACAAGAAAGGAACGGGATGAATTCAGAGGAAGCAAGTATGTGCAAAGTGACCTGAATGGAATATTTGTACAAGTAAAAGATGATCTGAAACAAGGGCTTCATGTTTTGTTTTCAGGTACTCCTTGTCAGACTTCGGGTTTATATTCTTACTTATCACTGTTTCGGATAAGTATGGATAAGTTATGTATAGTAGATATTATCTGTCACGGTGTTCCCGCACCTAACATCTGGCGTGACTATTTAGCTTACATTGAGCAGAAGCAAAAGATGGAAGCGGTTGCAGTTAACTTTAGAGACAAGTCAACGTCAGGCTGGGCAAGTCATCAAGAGACTTTTATTTTTAAGGAAGGAGTAGTAAGTACTGGCACTTATGCTCGTATTTTTTGCCAGTCTATTATGTTCCGGCATTCATGTGGAATATGTCATTTTGCTAATTTACAACGTCCTTCGGATATTACTATAGGTGATTTTTGGGGATGGGAGAGAGTGGATCCTCACTTTAATGCGGATAATAAGGGAGTTTCTTTGGTTTTGGTCAATACCCGGAAAGGGCGTCTATTTTTTGATGAGACAAAAACGTGGATCGACTATATTGAAACAGATACCCAACACTGTATACAGCTTAATTTGCAGTCTCCTACTACTATTCATCCACAGAGGGATGCTTTCGAGCGTGACTATGCCAATCATGGTTTCGTTTATATCGGGAGAAAGTATGGAGATATGGGCTGGAAATATAAGGCGAATTTATATCTCCTTGCTTTTAGAAAATGGACTAAATCTATGATAGATAAATGAGAATAGGGATATTAACCTTTCATCGGGCTGATAATCTGGGAGCAGTATGGCAAGCTTATGCTTTACAGAAATATTTAATGATATCAGGACACGATGTTGATATTATAGATTATAGGTGTACATCCATAGAGACGGTCTATATGCCCTTTTTATTACAGCGATATCTTAAAAAAGATGTGTGGGCTGGAATGCGTCAATTGATCTTTGACTTGTTGGTTGCCAAAGATGTAAAGTTTAAACATAAGAAGTTTGAAGCTTTCAGAAAGCAATATTTGAAATTATCAAAATCAGTTTATAATACGGGTGAAATAGAGGCGCTATCTTATGATATGATAATCACAGGAAGCGATCAGGTCTGGAATAAGTATCTGACGGGAAATGATTTGATGTATTTTATCCCAATAAGAAGCGTCAGAAAGATTTCTTATGCTGTCAGTATGGAATATAAATCATTGGATGATATCTCTGATCATCCGGAGTTCTATCTGTCAACTTTAAGTTCGTATGCTGCGATATCTATTCGGGAAAAAGCTATAGCTGACAGACTGGGAACTATAGGTATTAAAAAAGTGAAGATGACCTGTGATCCTACCTTATTGTTGACCAAGAAGGATTATTTGCAATTGATAAAAAGAGGGACTCGTTTGTCTTATGGAAAATACATTCTGGTATATCACCTGGCATATTCTGACGAATTGAATAAGTTGGCCGGATATATCTCACAGCAAACAGGTTTTGAAGTTATCAATGTGCATACTCAGCTTAGAACGAGAAGAAAAAAGATGGAAATACAGGATTTTGGTCCTATTGACTTGCTTTCTCTGATTAATAATGCAGAGTACGTGCTAACAACCTCTTTTCATGCTGTTGCTTTCTCATTAATACTGGAAAAACAATTCTATGCAATAAAAACGGCATTTAGCAATCGGATTGAGAATATACTGCGATGTATGAATATTGAAAACAGACTTTTGGAGGATACTTTCCCTGACATGACTCAAAGAATAGACTATACTCAGGTTGAGAGCTGTAGAAGTCGGTTTATCAACGAGTCTATAGATTTCATTAAAAGTAACGTGATATGATTAAATGCGGTTTTTATATAGAGAACGATGGTTTGAAGTCTGTGGATTGTACCGATTTGCGTAAGGGAAATCCCGGTATAGGAGGGGTGGAATATGCTACGCTTCTTGTAGCAGAATGGCTTTCATTGACTAAAGATGATATATCTTTGACTTTATATGTGAGAAGTTCGCAAAATCTGCCTCCTTCTATTCATGTAAATGTGTGCAGTGATGTTATGGAAGCCTTGGTTAAGTCCGTGAATAATGGAGATGAGATTTTTGTATTGAGGTTTGAGCCGCTTTATCTGCAAAGACACCTGTTGGACAATTCTTTTTTGCATAAACTGAAAATAGTATTGTGGGCTCATAACTTTTATTCAAGAAGGTATTTATCGTATTTCGATTCTCTGTCTTTTGTGAAAGCCATTGTTAATGTCGGCAGAGAACAGTTGGATGCGTATAGAGATCATCATGCTTTTTATAAATCTACTTTTATATATAATGGACTATATGTTTCCGACGAACCAGTCAGGGAGTTTGGTGAACGAGCAGATGAGGTGACCTATGTAGGCGGTTTATACCCTGCAAAAGGTGTACACTACCTAACGCAAGCATGGCCTGAGGTGCTATCGGAATTTCCTGATGCCAAACTAAACATTATTGGTTCCGGAAAATTATATAGTCGGGATTTTAATTTGGGCACATTCGGAATAGCGGAAAGCTCTTTTGAGAAGCAGCTGCTTGAACCTCTTTTGGATGAAAATGGCGATATTATTCCTTCTGTCAGATTTTGGGGAGTACTGGGACCGGAGAAAAAGCAGATTTTGCAAAATACGAAAGTCGGCATACCTAATCCTGGTGGCATTGGAGAAACATTCGGCTATACTGCCGTAGAAATGCAGTTGGAAGGTTGCCTGGTCACGACTATAAAAAACTGTGGTTACATGGATACCGTATATGACAGGAATATGTTGTATACGGATATAAAAGACTTAAGTAGTAAGATCGTTTCTTTGTTGAAACATAATGGAAATGATATGTCACAGGTAAGAGAATACGTAAAATGTAATTTCTCAATGGCTGTAGTGGGTGAGAAGTGGTATGAGTTATTGCAGGATGTACATACAGGTAAGCCTATGAGACACGACCCCGTATTAGTGAACAGAAATTTTCAGTTGAAGTGGCTGAGAGAAATAAACAGGAAGATGAAATTGCTATTCCCATTCTTGCCGACAGTAGCTTTCTATCAGTACTATTGCTATCGGTTAAGAGAAAAGCTATGCTTTCCTTTTTATAAGACGCGGCTTCCTGTTGATTATGATAAGTATTGATAAATAAAGACTGTTTGTGAACCTGCAATTATCTTCATCACCTTTGGTTTCGGTTGTGATTCCTGTCTATAACGGAGAAATGCACATATCAGTGTGTATGGATAGTATCCTATGCCAGAGCTTTTCTTCATTTGAGGCTATTTTTGTAGATGACGGTTCTGTGGATAATTCTTTTCGGATTCTTAGTGAAAGGGCTTCATTTGACCGACGGATGAAAGTTATCCGCCAGGAAAATATGGGAGTCACGTGTGCACGTAGGAACGGGGTTAAACATGCCGGAGGGAAATATATTTGTTTTGTTGATTGTGATGATAGATTATTGCCTGATACACTGGATATTTTATATAACAAAGCTCTGCTGAGTGATGCCGATATTGTATGTGGAAATAGTAGTTATGCGGATAGAATAAAGTTCGACCATTTTCAGACTCCTCTAGGCTATGCAGCTGCTTTACTTGAACAGAAGGTTGATCTGGTAGTATGGGCAAAACTTTTTAGAAAAAGTGTACTGACTGATGATGTATTTGATATTCCTTCTCACATAAAGTTTGCAGAAGATTATATCATGAATATAAGAATAACTTTCCATGCGGAAAGGATCTATTTTATCCATGATTTGATTTATCAGTATAGCGAATATAATGAAGGCTCTGTTACAAGTACATTTCGGCTGAGTCCGATATATGTGCAGGAAATTTGTGGTTATGTATTGGATGAAGTGCGTAGAGCTAAAGCTGAAGATACGCTACATAAATCAGTTCTTCTTTTCTTGAAGTACATGATATGGATGATGATTCATCAGAATGTTCTGGATATGGACAATGATTGGATTAATAAGACAATCAGAGAAATAGCTCCGGTTCTGTCCTCTCGTGAAAGCATCTACTTAAGGATGAGGAGCAGTTTTGTGTTTCCGATATTGAAGAAGCTCAAAGACTGGTGTAACAGGCTTTTAAACAGATAAAATAAAAGATCTGATCTTTTCAGATGTTTACCCTAATGAATTAATTCTTTATTTTATGGACACTGATATTCGTGTGATTGCATTATATCTTCCTCAGTTTCATCCGATCCCGGAAAATGATAAGTGGTGGGGGAAAGGATTTACTGAATGGATGAATGTAGGAAAAGCACGGCCTTTATTCCGGGGACATTATCAACCTAGAGTACCCGCTGATCTTGGATATTATGATTTAAGGCTTTCTGAAGCGAGGGAGGCACAAGCGGAAATGGCTAAAAGCTATGGAATAGAAGGATTCTGTTATTGGCATTATTGGTTCGGTAATGGAAAACGGCTATTGGAAAGACCCTTTCAGGAAGTTCTTTCATCGGGAAAGCCGGATTTTCCATTTTGCCTTGCATGGGCAAATGAATCATGGAAGGGTTTCTTTCACGGTGTAAATGGCAGAGAAGTCCTGATAGAACAGGAATATCCTTCGGAGCAGGATCGTATAGATCATTTTTATTCAGTATTGCCTGCTTTTAAAGATGCCCGCTACATGCAAGTTGATTCTAAACCTCTGTTTATGATTTATAATCCTTTTTCTCTGCCGGATGCACGGGGCTTTATTTCTTTATGGCAGAAGTTGGCAAAAGAAAATGGGTTGGCAGGAATCCATTTTGTCGGGCATACCTATTCGGCAGAACAAGTTAATGAGGTGATGGCATTGGGATTTGATGCAGTAGAGGTAGTCCGGTTATTCGATTGCTTAAATCATCGAACTTTGTCTGCCAGATTGATAACCCGGATAAGAAGTGAATATTTCTATCATCCTCGTATCGTTCCTTATAGGGAAGCTCTGAAGAGTTTTATCGGTGAGGAGGAGAAAGATGAACACGTTTATCCTACGATTATCCCTAACTGGGATCATACTCCGAGAACGGGGCGTAAAGGATTGGTTTTTCATCATTCAACTCCGGACTTATTTAAAGAACATCTCTTCAATGTGAAATCTGTATTGAAGGATAAGGTAAATAAAATAGTATTTATAAAGTCCTGGAATGAATGGGCGGAAGGTAATTATATGGAACCGGATTTGAAGTATGGTTACCGGTATCTGGAAAAATTACAGGATGTACTGGAATTATATAAAGACGATAAATGATGCATTTAAGAGACTACATTCATTCGGATCGTATAAATAATTTCTCCTGCTTCTCTAAAAGTTACCTATTGGACTATCTTCTTCAGACAGAGCAATATTGGATAGGGAAATATGTACGTACACTCCGCAAAGAAGAATTTTATACCTTTTACAGGAAGAATAAATTTTTGCGATATTATTATTTCCGGAAGAAAAATATTCTGGGCAGGAAACTTGGTTTCTTTATCGGAGCAGGTTGCTTTGACGCAGGGTTAAAGATTTATCATTACGGTTCTATTATTGTAAATCCAAAGTCCCGTATTGGTAAGAATTGTACGATACATGGTAATTGCTGTATTGGCAGTAAAGGAGGGATTCCCGATGATTCTCCTGTGATCGGAGATAATGTCGACATCGGCCAGAACGCACAGATTTTGGGAGGGATAACAGTGGCGGATGGAGTCAGGATCGGAGCCGGAGCAATTGTTACGAAATCCATTTTAATCCCTGATGTTACAGTAGTAGGAATACCCGCTAAGGTGATAGAAAAATGAATCATATCATAGTTGAAGATAAATTGAGGGATACTAATCCTGTTCCGGTAGTCATAGCTTTTACGCCTAATTACTTTATTCCGGCATCTACTTGTCTGTATTCTATATTTGCGAGTCTGGACATAGAAGAACAAATGCACGTCATTTGTCTGCTTAGTGAAGAACTGACCGATCGGTTAAAACAAAAGATACAACTGATCGGAGGAGAACGTGCACAGTATTCTTTTATAAATCTTCAGGGCAGACTACAGAATATATATATTGATGCAAAATATACGGAAGCAGCTTCTTATCGTTTGCTACTGCCGGACTTGCTTCCGGAATATGATAAAGTGATGTATATCGACTGTGATATAATAGTACGTAATAATCTGGTAAAACTTTATCGGTCGGTTGATTTGGGAAATCATTATCTGGCTGCCGTATTTGAAGCCCCTATGGATTTTCAACTCGGACACTTGAAAGCTATAGGTTGCCATCCCGATGAATATGTAAACTCCGGTTTCCTGATCATGAATCTGGAATTGATGCGTAGAGACAATATGGTAGAGAAGTTTATAGATGCTTCAAAGGCTGACTATCTGGAATTTCCCGATCAGGATGTGCTTAATCAGCTTTGTAAGAAGCGGATTCTGGGTTTGCCGCCTTTTTATAATAGTATCCGGACTTTTTATTTGCCGCAATACAAACAGTATTTCCTGAAGAAGTATACAGAGCAGGATTGGGTGGATGTTCATCGACACGGTACAGTGCATTATACTGGTGCAAAGCCTTGGAATTGTCTTACTGTAGAATTTCAATTATGGTGGCAATACTATGAGCTGTTGCCGGAAGAAATAAAAAAGGAATGGAAGGTGAATAGTAAGGTTCATTTCCTTTCCGGACTTTACCGGACATCTGTAGGCGCTTTTATAATAAATGCAGTTCAAACATTGTATCGTAAATTAAAGTATAAATGCTAAGGAAGATAGAATTAAAGAAAGCAGTGAAAGGTCTTATTCCAATGAAACTCTGGAATGCAAGGCGTATAGCATCTATTATAAAGCAACACAAGAACGTAGCTGCCTTCTGGACTCCTGTCATTGAGGCTTACTATAATGGGGAAATAGAAAGCTACTCATTAAAGCCAAAGAAAGAGTTAGATACTCAGAAGGTCATTTGGCAATATTGGGGGCAGGGTATGGATAACGTCAGTTTGCCCGGGATTGTACAGATTTGCTTTGATTCGGTAGATAGAAACAAGGGAGCTTATCGGGTGATTCGCTTGACGGACAAGACGGTATCCGAATATATAGATTTACCCGATTTTGTTTGGAGAAAGCGTGAAAATGCACAATTTACCCGAACACTGTTTTCTGATCTGCTTCGTATCGCTTTATTGAGTGTTTATGGCGGTGTGTGGCTGGATGCTACTATTCTATTAACAGGACCGCTTCCGGATACATACGGAAAATATGATTTCTTCATGTTTCAGCGTTCCGACGAAGAAAAGAACAAGAGATACTGGGAAGGGGTCTATGCTTATTATTTTGGGTGGAGGACTGATTTTAAAGTAAAAGTCCTGAATAGTATCATCTTTGCCCGGAAAGACAGTGTGGTTATTTCATCCTTAAAAGATTTGTTGCTCTACTTTTGGGAAACCCAGGATTCGGTTCCCGACTATTTCTTTTTTCAGATATTGTTTAATGAACTGGTTACCAAACGCCTGTCGGATAGGAATTGTCCGGTAATTAATGATTGTATTCCACATATTATCCAGACGAAGATTAATGGAAAATATGATGATATCTCATTCGATGAAACATTGAAATTGACTAACATACATAAAATGGCTTATTTCGACGATGCCGGAATAATGCGTTTAAAAATGATACTAAAGCAGCATGGAAAAGTCTGAAATGAAACATGCTTATTTGATAATGGCTCATCACGAGTTTGAAGTTTTAGGGAAATTGGTTCAGGCTATTGATGATAAACGGAACGATATATTTATTCATTTCGACGCAAAACTCAAAAGCTATCCTGTGCTGAAGGCACATAATGCAAACTTATATATTCTGGAAAAGCGAATAGATATCCATTGGGGACATATTTCACAGATTAAAGCGGAATATGCCCTGTTTGAGACAGCCTTCACACAGGATAGATACGCTTATTATCATCTGCTTTCCGGAGTACATTTGCCATTGAAATCTCAGGATAACATCCATTGTTTCTTTGATAACTTAAAAGATAAAGAAGTACTGGCACATGTACCTAATTCCGACTATCAAACCACCCTTAAAATGCGGCGATATAATTTATTCATGAAGCATTTCATGCACAGGAATTCGTTTATAAGAAGAATCAGCCAGATATCATGGAGGATTTGTATCCGCATTCAGAAGGAATTGCATATCTATCGAAATAGAAAGCAGTTTTATACGAATGCAGCGAATTGGGTAAGTATAACCGACAGATGCGTCTCCTATCTGTTGCAAATCAAAGACGATGTGCTAAGAAAGTATCGTTTCACATTATGCGGAGACGAGTTCTTTATCCCTTCTGAACTGGAACTCTCAGACCTTAAATATCAGATTTATTATGATGACCGATTATTGAAATGTGATTTTGGAGGAGGCTCCAATCCACGTATATATCGTTTGGAGGATTATGACGAACTGATGAGTTCCGATTGTTTGTTTGCCCGTAAGTTCAGCCATGTAGGTATGGACCTTGTAGACAAAATATTGACCTTTAATACTACGGATAAGGCACAATGAAGCACGCCTACTTAATACTTGTCCATAACGATTTTGAGATTCTCGGGCAATTGATCCGGGCAATTGACGATGAACGAAATGATATTTATATTCATTTTGACCGGAAAGTAGCTCACTGTCCGGATTGCCGGACATTACATGCTGGACTTATGGTTCTGACTGAACGTATTGACGTCCGTTGGGGAGATGTAAGTGTAGTAAGAGCGGAGTATGCGTTGTTTGATGCGGCATATCGTCATGGGGGATATCGTTATTATCATTTATTGTCGGGAGTTGATATGCCCCTTAAGTCACAAGATTATATCCATCGTTTTTTTGAGGACAATGATGGAAAGGAGTTTATAGGATATTATCAAGGGGATATTGCAACAGAAATCAACCGGAAAGTCCGGAGATGGCATCTGTTCCCGGAAAGTTTTAAGAAGACAGGCAGCATGACGGCTGTTGGAAAGCAAGTGCTGCGGGCTGGTTTTATCCGGTTGCAACAAATGACCGGATTTCACCGGAATAAGACAATAGATTTCCGGAAGGGCACTCAATGGGTGAGCCTTACTGCGGATTGTATCGGCTATTTACTTCAATATAAGGATGAAGCTGAACGCATATACAGTCATACATTTTGTGCGGATGAGATCTTTGTGCAGACACTATGCTGGAATTCCTCTTTTCGAGAGCATATATATGATACAGAAGATGAAGGACATGGATGTTTGCGAATGATCGGATGGAAAGATAACCGGATAAAAGAGTGGACCGAAAAGGATTTTGAGACTTTGATGGGATCGGAAGCATTGTTTGCCCGGAAATTTACTAGCCGTCATATTGGGGTAGTGGGGCAGATTCTAAATGAGATTACAAGATGAAAGGCGAACTGGAGAAAAGACAATCGGAAGTAATTGCCGCTATGAGGTTCCCTCTAATGGTGTTATTGCTTTTTGCCCATGTGCTGCCGATGGTATCGGTGCCTATAGAGATGAATTTGTCGGAGATGAATATATATCATTTTATTTCGGAGGGGATATCCCATAATCTGTCCAGAATACGTAATCCCTTATTCTTTTTCTTTTCAGGCTTTTTCTTCTTTCGTAAACTGGAGGAGTGGAATGCCGGCTTTTACCGCTCCCAATTACAAAAGAGAATAAGGAGCCTTTTATTGCCTTACCTTTTATGGAATATACTGATGATAGCGGCGATATATATAAAGAACTATGCCGTCACTTCTTTTCTCTCGATGGAACCGGGTGAGGAACTATTGAGTCTACGGGCTACTCCCTGGTATATTCTGTTCTGGCACACTCCAGCCAACTATCCCATGTGGTTTTTACGCGATTTACTTTGTATGTCCGTATTGGCCCCTCTGTTCTATCTGTTTTTCAGGTTTCTGAAAGGATACGGTGTACTGATACTGGTGATTCTGTATTTGTCCGCCTGGGAAACGGATGTTGCGGGACTGAGTATGTCGGCTATCATGTTCTTTGGGGCAGGTGCCTATATGGGGATTTACAAAAAGAACATTCTGGAGTTTTGTTCCAGGTTTCGTTATACGGCGGCGATAGCCACTCTTTTGTTTTTGTGTTGTGCCACGATGTGTAATGGAAGGGAATTGCATGTATACATCGTTAGAATGTATGTACTGTTTGGAATAGTGACCGCTTTTAATCTGATGGACTGGCTGATAAACCGGGAGACATGGAAGAAACTCTTTTGCAATCTGTCGGCTACAGTCTTCTTTATCTATGCGGCCCATGAAATATACATTATAAACTGGACGAAGGGTTTCTTTTCCCGTACTTCCCTTGCCGGTTCCGGAGGAGGATTATTGCTTAGCTATATGCTGATCCCTTTCATCACTCTGGGCATTTGTCTGGGACTTTATTATATATTGAACAAGATGGCTCCTAAAGCGCTTGCCTTATTGGTTGGCGGTCGGGTAAAGAGCCAGATAACGGAAAGCAGCAGATGAATATTGAAAACGTGACAATCTCGGTGATTATACCTGTATACAATGCTGCAACTACCCTGCATCATTGCCTGGAATCCTTGGACAGACAAACTTACAGGAAACTGGAACTTCTGTTTATAGACGATGGCAGCACGGACGACAGCCTGAAGATGCTGACTTGCTATGCAGCACGGAATACTGATCCTGTCAGAGTGATCAGGGTGTTGCATCACGAACGGAACCGAGGAGTAGCGGCAGCACGCAACACGGCACTGGCACATGCTACAGGCGATTATATCTATTATGTCGATGCGGATGATTCCATCGAACAGCATACATTGGCGTGCCTGGTGAGAGAAGCAAAGAAAGGCGGACAGGATATTGTGGGGCATGAATGGTATCTGACTTTCAGCTCCAGTGAACGGTACATGGAGCAGGCTGATTATACAACTCCTGCGGAGGCTTTGCAAAACATGATGTGTGGAGTGATGCGCTGGAACCTGTGGCTCTTTCTGGTGAAGCGTTCGCTTTATGTGGAGAACGATATCCGGTTTGCAGAAGGTATGAACATGGGAGAAGATATGATGGTGATGATGAAACTGTTTATTTGTGCAGAGAGTGTCTCTATCATACATCGGCCTTTTTATCACTATGGACAGAATAATATGAATTCGTTGACAAAGGTCTATTCACCGGAGCATATCAGGCAAGTGACTAATAATGTATATGAGGTAGAACGCTATGTCCGCGAATCGGCTTATGCCGGTTTACTATCCCCTTACCTTCCTTTGCTGAAATTGAATATCAAACTTCCGCTTCTTATGACAGATGATACGGCGCGTTATCGTCAGTGGTTGGAATGGTTTCCGGAAGCGAATGGCTATGTGATGCATAATAAACAGATTTCTTTAAGAACACGGTTCATCCAGTGGCTGGCCGTGAAACAAAACTTTAGCCTGTTAAAACTTTATCACAGGTGTGTTTTCAGATTGATTTATGGAACGATTTATAAATAGGGCAGTAAGACTATGATGCGTTTATTGGCAATGTTGTTGGTGGCAATGATCGTGAGTGGATATTATTTCCCATTTACCTTTTCCTTTCTGCCGGGAGTGAATACGAAGATGGTGCTGGCGGTCATCGGCATCGGCTTGGTTCTTTATGAAGGATGCCGGAAGCGCGGGATTACATTCTCGAAAGAGTTGATGGGTGCAGTCGTACTGGCCTGCTTCTTCTCTTTTGTATGCCTGTTTTCAATTGATTACAATCGTACGGATGATTATTCTTACGTGACTTATTTTGCCACTTTCTTCACCTGGCTGGGCGGAGCGTATGCCACCTGTACGGCTATTCGTCTGATTCATGGAAAAGTCACTTTGAAACTGTTGGTCAGTTACCTGGCTTTTGTCTGTGCAACGCAATGTATACTGGCCATTATGATAGACAGAATCCCTGCTTTCCGGATGCTGGTGGATTCTTATATCGATCAGGGACAGGAATTCTATCAGGAGGTCGGCAGATTATACGGTATTGGTGCGGCACTGGACCCTGCCGGAGTACGATTTTCTGTAGTGTTGATATTGATCGCTTACCTTTTGTGTGAAGATGATGTAATCCGGCAGGACCGGAAGAAGATAACGGGATTCCTGGTCTGCTTTTTTATCATCTCGATTCTGGGAAATATGATTTCTCGGACTACCACTATCGGGATGATGATGGGGCTGGCGTATATCATTTATTCAACCGGAATATTCCGGTTGACGATATCGGTACGTAATTTTAAGTTCTATTCCGTTTTCGGGTTTCTGTTGGTTGTGTCCGTTATCTGGGGAATTTATATGTATCAGAATAACTACACCTTTTATCAGAATATGCGGTTTGCTTTTGAGGGTTTCTTTAACTGGATAGAGATGGGTGAATGGCGGACAGGTTCTACCGATAGACTGAATGCTATCATGTGGGTCTGGCCGGAAACCTTTGAAAGCTGGATTATTGGGACAGGGAAGTTCGGCTTTTACACTTTCAGCACGGATATTGGGTACTGTCGTTTTATACTCTATTGCGGTTTGGTAGGTTTCGGGGTCTTTGCATCGTTCTTTATATTCAATGCATGGGTCTTTGCTCGGAAAAGAGAGTCCTTTCTCCTTTTATCCGTTCTGCTGCTGTCTCTGGCTTTTATCATCTGGATAAAGGTAGCTACTGATATTTTCTTTATATATGCTTTGTTCTATTGTCTGGACTGGAAAGAAGCCGATGCTGAAGTACTTAAAGAATCGTTTGCAGCGAATCATAACAGTCAGTTCGAAAGATGAGAATCGTTTATTGCATAGCGGGAACCTATAATTCCGGAGGAATGGAACGGGTATTGGCAAATAAAGCCAACTATCTGGTCAGTCATGGATATGAAGTCTTCATTATCACTACCGATCAACGCGGAAAGCAACCCTTCTTCAGTTTGGATGAACGCATACGCTGTTATGACCTGGGCATTAATTATGAAGAGAATAACGGAAAATCCCTGTTGAATAAGATCATCCACTATCCGTTCAAGCAGTGGAAACACCGGAAACGCTTGTCGGAACTGCTCAGGGAATTAAGAGCCGATATAGCGATTTCCATGTTCTGCAATGATGTCTCCTTCTTATGGAAGATAAAGGATGGAAGCCGGAAAATACTTGAAATTCATTTTTCCCGCTATAAGCGCCTGCAATATGGACGCAAAGGGGCCTGGAAGTTGGCAGACCAGTGGAGAAGTCGGATGGATGAAAAGACAGTGAAGAAATATGCCTGCTTTGTTGTATTGACTCATGAAGATAAATCCTATTGGGGAGATTTACCGAATATCATGGTTATTCCGAATGCGTTAACCTATTCTGTCGGTCAACCGGCCCCGCTAAATAATAAAAAGGTGATAGCAATCGGCAGGTATAATTACCAGAAAGGTTTTGACTATCTGATTGATGCATGGGCGGTTATTCATCGTTCCCAGCCGGAATGGAAACTGGATATCATCGGAGACGGAGAATGGCTGAACCGTTTGCAACGGCAGATTGACCAACATAAACTCAATCATTGCATACGTTTGAAATCTGCTACTAGCCATATAGAAGATGAATACAGACAGGCATCCTTATTGGTGATGTCTTCCCGCTACGAAGGGTTGCCTATGGTTCTGCTGGAAGCCCAGTCATTCGGACTGCCGATTGTTTCCTTCGCATGCAAGTGTGGTCCTAAAGATGTAATCACTGAAGGAGAAGATGGCTTTTTAGTACCCAAAGGAAGTATCTCCGTGCTGGCAGACAGGATACTGAAACTGATGGAAAACGAAGATTTGCGTAAACGTATGGGCGAAACTGCTTTAAAGAGCTCATACCGCTTTATGGAGTCGGCAATTATGCAGAGATGGGAAAAGTTATTTGACTCTTTGAGTATTTGATTAGAGAGGATATAAGCCATCATAATAAGATAAATCTGCTTATAAAAATAAAAACATCTGCCATCTGCAACACATATGAATATAGTTTTTGGGCATCTTAATGATAAGAACAAGTTGCATACTGATAGCTTGCTTATAGCTCAAAAAAGTTTCAGACGCTTGAAACTTTTAGTTTCACACCGAGGAACCAATGGTTTCATTGCTTGAAACTATTAGTTTCAATGCATGAAACCTTTTGTTTCACCACATGAAACTATTGTTGGAACTACATGCTCTGCTTCTTTGCTATAGGTGGTAGTCAGTATTGCTCCATAGATGAGTTCGAGAGTTATAAGTAAACGTATATGAAGAAAATAGTAATATCGGCTGTGAATCTGAAAGTCGGGGGCACTCTGACCATTTTGCGTGATTGCCTGCGGCATTTATCCGGTCTGGCGGCGACAGGCGAATATCAGGTCATCGCTTTGGTGTATGACCGGAAAGTAGCCGATTATCCCCACATAGAGTATATAGAACTGAAATGGCCGAAGAAGAACTGGTTCAACAGGCTTTGGTGTGAGTATGTCGCCATGCGTAAAATCTCTGTCCGGCTTGCTCCTGTGTACCTGTGGCTGTCTTTGCACGACACGACGCCCAATGTAAAGGCACAAAGAAGAGCCGTTTATTGCCACAATTCATTTCCCTTTTATCGCTGGAAAATGAAAGAAATCCTGTTTGCTCCGAGGATAGTGCTGTTTTCACTATTCTCCAAATACGTGTATCGGATTAATATTCACAGGAATAGTTATATCATTGTGCAGCAACAATGGTTCCGGGAGGCTTTCGCCCACTGGTTTCAACTGTCGGCGGAGTCCATTATCGTAGCCCCGCCTGTGCTGCAACGGCAACCACCAACGAAGAAGAAGCTGGATGTGTCCAGTGTGGAGATGAATAAGGATGAATATTCCTTCCTTTATGCGGCAACCTCGGACAGCCATAAGAATTTTGAATGTATTTGCAGGGCCGCAGTGCTTTTGCAGCAGAAGATGCCGGAACTGAAATTTAAAGTTTACATCACCGTGAAAGGCGATGAAAACGCTTATACACGATGGCTTTACTCACATTGGGGCGATGTTCCGGCTCTGGCATTCATCGGATATCTGAGTAAAGAACAACTTTACGCATATTATCAACAAAGCAACTGCTTGATTTTTGCTTCGAAAGTGGAAACATGGGGATTGCCGATAACGGAATTTGCGGTTTTCAATAAACCGATGCTTCTGTCCGATCTTCCGTATGCGCACGAAACTGCCGCCGGCTGTGAGCAGGTGGCCTTCTTCCATCCGGATCGGCCGTGGGAACTGGCCGTTCAGATGGCAAAACTACTTCAGGGAGAAAACTCTTTTCTGACTGCACTGCGGAAAGAAGAAACTTCTCCTCCTGTTGCTGAATCATGGAAAAAACTATTTCATATTTTATTAAGATGAGAGTACTACAAATAGGCAAATTCTATCCCATTAGCGGAGGAGTGGAAAAAGTGATGTACGACATTACTATGGGGCTGTCACAGAAACAGGTCTACTGTGATATGCTGTGCGCTTCGGCAGAGAAGCAAGACCAGGGGAATCTTTTATTGAATGACTATGCACGTGTGCTGTGTGTGCCTACCTGGAAGAAGGTGGCTGCTACTATGCTGTCTCCGGCTATGATCTTCCGGTTGCGCAAGATACGGAAGGAATATGACATCATTCACATCCATCATCCTGATCCGATGGCGTGTCTGGCATTGTTCCTGTCCGGTTACAAAGGTCCCGTCGTTTTGCACTGGCATAGCGACATACTGAAACAGAAGATGCTGTTACGGCTATATACACCGCTGCAAAATTGGTTACTCCGAAGGGCGAAAGTGATAGTCGGCACCACCCCCGTGTATGTGAAAGAATCACCCTTTCTGGAGAATATACAGCGCAAGGTTACCAGTATTCCTATCGGGATAGACGAAATGAAACCGATTCCCGAACGGGTAGCGCAAATCAAGGAAAGATATGCCGGAAAGAAGATTATCTTTTCTTTGGGACGCCTCGTGGAATACAAAGGTTATGAGTATCTGATACAGGCCGCCCGTCGGCTGACAGATGATTATGTCATATTGATAGGTGGCAGAGGTCCTCTTCAGGAATACTTGCAGGCATTGATTGACGAGCTGGGGGTAGCTGACCGAGTCAAATTACTGGGCTTTATCGAAGACGATGATCTGCCGGATTATTTCGGTGCCTGTGACCTGTTCTGTTTAAGTTCTATCCTCAAAACGGAAGCTTTCGGAATTGTACAGATCGAAGCGATGTCCTGTGGAAAGCCGGTGATTGCCATGAACATACCGGAATCGGGAGTCAGCTGGGTAAATATAAGCAGCTTCTCCGGAATCAACGTAAAACCGGAGGATGCGGAGTCACTGGCGGAAGCGATATTAACCGTTCTGACTGATAAACATCTGTATGATAAACTGTCAAAAGGTGCCCGCAGGCGTTACGAAACCATGTTCACCAAAGAACTGATGACAGAACTTTGCCTGAACCTTTACCGGAAAGTATTGAGAAGCCATGCTGACCGATAGCCGGATAACAGAGAATAAATAATTTCCAAGAAATATAAAACATGAGAAAAAGAGACTATTTGATGAAAAACATGTATGTAGTGTTAGTGTTGGCGATGATGTTGACGACTTCTTGTATCAATACAAAAAGAATCGTCTATCTGGAGGATATGAGAGAAGACATCTCTTATCCGATGAACGCACAGCCGGAGATGAGAATCCAGCGCGACGATCGTCTGAGTATTATTGTCAATTCGCGAAACCCGGAATTAACGGTACCTTTCAATATATCTACCGGAGGCGATTTTCAGGTGACGTCCAACGGAGATGTATCCACTACCGCCGGTAGCCAGAAGCAGGAAAAGGGGTATATGGTAGACCTCAACGGATATATCGAATTCCCGATTCTGGGCAAGTTGAAAGTGGTCGACCTGACCCGCAAGCAGGTGGCCGACCTTATCAAGAACCGCCTGATCAGTGAGAATCTGATTAATGACCCTTTAATATTTGTAGACATATTGAATATCAAGATAACCGTAATGGGAGAAGTCAAAAGCCCGCAGGTGTTGCAGGTGGAGGATAGCCGGATTACTTTGCTCGAAGCCATTACCAGAACCGGTGGCGTGACGACTAATGCCCTTTTGGACAGGGTGGCAGTCATCCGTGAAGAAGGAAACGAGCGCAAAATGTATATGCACGACATCCGTTCGTCGGATATCTTTTATTCCCCCTGCTATTATTTGCAGCAGAATGATATGGTGTATATACATCCTAAATTCGCGGAAGCAAATACAAAAGAACGGCGTACATTGGGCTTTTACTCCTTTGGAGTGACTCTTTTAAGCCTGATTACCACACTGACCGTATTATTAAAATAACTAACGATTGCACAAAGTATGGAAAAACATAAAAAGCTGGCTGTAACGGAGGAGGAGAAGTCCATCAATATTGTCGATCTGTTTGTATATCTGGTCGTTCACTGGAAATGGTATCTTCTGTCCATTTTGCTGTTTGGAGGATGTTTCTGGTATATTTACTGTAAGACACCATTTACGTACAGCCGGGTAGCCATCGTGATGATTAAGACGCCGGCCAATTCGCGGTCGACTATGCAGTTGAATAATTCCGATTTTACGGGGTTAGTCAATGTAGCGAGTGAGATTCTGCAATTCAAGTCGAAGGAGCTGATGCGGAAAGTGATCGACCGCTTGCAGGCAAATATCAGTTATACGGTGTACGACGGTCTGCGGCCTGTAGAACTTTATACGGAATCTCCCGTGCGTGTAACCTTTCTTGATGCGGGAATGGATGAGGCGCACTCTTTATCCGTCACTCCTAAAAGCAGGCAGCAAGTAGAACTAGCTGATTTCTCGCGCGGGATGGAACAACGGAAAGTAGTGAATCTGAACGACACCATTCATACGGCATTGGGAAGGCTGATTGTATTTGCCGCAGAAAACTACGGGGAATCCAGCTTCGGTAAGCCTGTCTTAGTGACCTGTAAACCACCGGAAGAAATGGTATCCTTTTGGCTTTACAACCTGGCAATCAAACAAATGAGTGGCGATGCCGCCCTTTTGCATCTGACGATGAATGATCTTTCTCCGACACGTGCCGCCGATATTCTTGACATGCTGATTACCATATATAACGAAGAAGCTATAAAGGATAAGAACCGGATTGCTGTGAATACGGCGGAGTTTATCAAAGAGCGCCTGCAAATCATCGAACATGAACTGGGCAGCGTGGAGACAGATATCGAAGACCTGAAACGAGCGAATAATGGAGTCGATATCGACATGGCTGCGGGCATGTATATACAAGACAGCCGGGAGTATGAATCATCAATCAAAGAACTGGACACACAGTTGCAACTGGTCACATTCATCAAACAATATTTGCAGGATTCAAGCAAGGAGGATGAACTGATTCCCAGTAATATCGGACTGGAGGACCTTAATATTGAGACCCAGATTTCACGTTACAACGAAACCTTGCTGAGGCGCAACCGCCTGATGAACGGCAGTAGTAGCAACAATCCCGTAGTACAGGAACTGAATCGTACCATGCAGACAATGAAACTGAATATCTACAGGGCATTGGATAATCTGTCTGCCAGCCTGAGGCTTAAAAAGCAGGACTATAGTCTTCAGGAAAACCGGGTGCGCCAGAAAGTGCAGGCGGTTCCTCGCAAACAACGGGAAATGTTGTCTATCGAGAGACAGCAGAAAGTCAAGGAATCCCTATATATATTCCTGTTGAACAAGCGCGAAGAAAACGCTTTGAGCCAGGCAATGGTAGATAACAATGCGCGGGTTCTTGATCCGGTTTCGGGAAGCAACATTCCGATTTCTCCCAACAAATATAAAAAGCTTCTGTTAGGAGTGGGTTGCGGAGTTATTGTCCCTTCTGTTATTCTACTGCTGATGTTGATGCTCGACACCGGAGTGCACAACCGGAAAGAAATTGAATCCATTGTCAACGCTCCTTTCCTGGCAGATATTCCGCAAACACCTAAGGCGATGGCTAATGTACATGAGGTGGTGGTACGTGCCCGCGGGCTGGATGCGTTATCCGAATCGTTTCGCATTCTGCGCACCAACTTAGGATTTATGTTATCCCAGACGCAGGAACGCAAAGTGATAACGCTTACTTCTTTCAACATCGGAGCCGGAAAGACATTCATTTCTATCAATTTGGCAGCCAGCCTGGTGCAGACCGAAAAGAAAATTGTATTACTCGACCTCGACCTTCGAAAAGGTAAACTGAGCGAAATGGCTCATTGCCGGCAGGTAAAAGGAGTGGCGCACTACCTGTCCGATTCATCTGTGGAGGTAACTGATATTATTGTGCAGGATGCTTTTGGCGAAGGGCTCGATCTGGTCCCTATCGGTGTGATTGCCCCTAATCCGACGGAACTTTTACTGAGTAAGCGGTTGGATAAACTGGTGGTCGAACTGAAGGAGCGATATGACTATATCATTGTCGACAATGTACCGATAGGCTTGGTGGCAGATGCTACGGTTGTGAATCGCATTACCGATCTGACTTTGTTTATCGTGCGTGTCGGTAAAATAGACCGCCGCCAGCTGCCCGAACTGGAACGCTTATATCAGGAACATAAGCTGAACAATATGGCTGTCGTTCTTAACGGAACGGAAAAAGGCAGCAGCGGCTATGGCTATGGATACGGCTATAACTATGGTTATGGTTATGCTGCAACTCAGAAAAAGAAAGGAGGATGGTGGAGACGTAAGGGAAAGAAATAATACGCTGTCTCACTTTGACAGAGTGCCCTGCGAATCGTATAATGCTTGCTATGGGGGACTTTTAATAGGCTTCTGTATAAAGTGAGAAAGTTATCGGATTTTATGTGAGTAATAAAACGGAAAAAAAGCCTCAACTTTGCAGTTGGAACTTGGTATATTGAATTTTAATGAAAAGAATCACTTATGAAAAAAGTAATTGTTCTATCGGCTTTGCTGCTGGTAACAGGAATGAGTGTTTATGCACAAGAGGACTTCTCTAAATCTATAAAAACGACAACCACAATCGTAGAAAATGCTGATAAATATAAAGTAGAAACCAATCGCTTCTGGAGCAACTGGTTTGTAACTGCCGGTGGCGGTGCCTTGATCTTTTTCGGTGACCATAATATGCAGATGAAATTTGGTGACCGTCTGAGTCCAGCATTGGATATCGGTTTTGGAAAGTGGTTTACACCCGGCATCGGTGTACGCTTTATGTATAGCGGACTTACTATCAAAGGTGCTACACAGAACGGTAGTCACTCTACCGGAAAAGTGTACGATGCTTCACAATGGTTGGACGAACAGAAATTCGACTTTATGAATATTCATGGAGACGTACTGTTCAATGCATCGAATCTGCTTTGTGGTTATAATGAAAAGCGTTTTTGGTCTGTAACTCCCTATGTTGGTTTAGGCTGGATACTCACGTGGGAAACCCCGCGTGCGCGTAACTTTAATGCCAGTATAGGTTTGATCAACTCGTTCCGTCTGAGCTCTGCGTTCGACTTGAATCTGGATGTGCGTGGTACTGCAACAAAAGATGAATTTGACGGTGAACGTGGTGGGCGTAAAGAAGAAGGATTATTGTCTGTAACAGTAGGAGTTACTTATAAATTCCCACGACGTACATGGGGGCGCAGCACCGTAAAGACAATTACCTTTAGTGATGAAGAACTACGCCTGATGCGCGAACAGTTGAAAGCGATGAATGACGAGAACAATCGTCTGAAAAACGAGTTGGTAGAAACCTCCAATAAAGTCACGGAAAGAGTGGTGGAAACGAATATCCTCTCTGCTCCTTATCTGGTCACTTTCCAGATATCAAGATATGCTCTTAGTAATGAAGCTCGTGTAAATATCGGATTTCAGGCTAAGATAATGAAGGAAAACAAGAATGCTGTCTATACAATTATCGGTTATGCCGATAAGGGTACAGGGACCAAGGAGTTTAACCAGTTTTTGAGCAAATCTCGTGCAGAAGCAGTCTACAACTGTCTGGTTAATGAGTTCGGAGTACCGGCATCGCAACTGAAAATAACTTATGAAGGTGGTGTGGACAATATGTTCTATGATGACCCGAGAGTAAGCCGTGCAGTGATAACGGTCATTAAGTAAACCGAAAGTATGGATGAGATGAAATAAAAAAGAGCACACATATAAAACATTTTGTAATTAGTTAAAGGATGCCTGAGCATCTATAAATCTCATGGGGCATAACTCTGTAATGGAGTGCCTCGAAAATAGTCATCTGTGAAGATGGTCGCTATTGCTTAATCTGAAAGCATCTTTTTCCAGTGGGGGAGAGGTGCTTTCTCGTGATTTGATTCATTGAATTTGTTACTTGTGAGAAATAAAGAACTAAATGCTATTTAGTAAAGTAATTTAATTGCTATGCCTCTTTTCATACAGAAATACTTGTATTGAACTAGTAATTCCTCCTAAGTATGTGCCATATATGTAGTGGTCTGAGTTTTTTTTACATGAGCTCATGTTATAAAGGTGTATTTCATAGTATTGAGATGGATTATTGGGAAGCCATATTTGTGTTTGATCGGGAACAATAGCGCCTCCTTCAATATATTCTTTTGGCTTTCCGGAATTTGTAGTATAAATGCTATAAGTATTTACTGGCATGTATTCTTTTGTATTATGTATATTAAGGGAAGGACTAGTACATTTTACCATAGATGGTCCATTAGCAGCAGATCTAATTTCGTAACTTAAATATTTCTTACCGCAGTCTTCGGTTGATGTACTTGATTTCCCTTTATCATCTATTACAATTAATGATCCGCTACGTCGACATCCTGTACATTTAGAATCGCTATTGCAGGAAATAGAATAAGTTGCAGTATAATTAGTTTTGTGATGACTGAAATGTTGACTACCAGAAGGTCCACAGAGAAGGGTTAAATCTTGTCCAATCCCTTTGATGGTTATTGTTACAGTATGACTGTCTGCATTGCCAGTCCATGAAAGAGTTGTCCCAGGATTTGATGAATATTTGTCATTATGATAAAGGTTTACAACAGGGAGACACTCCCCATAGCCAGAACAATATGTTGTTGAAGAAAATTGCTCATTATTTTGTGCTAAAGAAGCACTGCTTTTAGGATTTGAGGCTAGACCTTCATACGTAGTCTCATCATTGCAGGCTATCACGAATAGAGTGAGTATAAAAAATATATTTGTAACTTGTGTTTTTCTCATTTTTTCTACATTTTACTTGTGTTTTTTAAAAATATGCATTTCATTCCATAATAAATGTGTTTTCTATATATAATTGAGTTTATTTAACTATTTGATAATTGGGACCGGATGTTGTATTTTACTTTTACATCAATTGGGTTCCTTATCATATACAGGGTTTTGATGGTTGATTTTCTTTCTATCTTAATTACAACCATCTTAAACCGATTGTGCTGGAAGGGGATATGTACCGACTGGTATCTCCCTAGCGGAAACCATACTTCCACCCAATATGTGGGGAAAGATAAGAAGGGAGCTGTTGTCTTTGCATTCGATATTTACCCCCGTTATGGCGAGAAACTGTTGCCTGTCCGTCTGCAAGGACTGGATGCCGGTCGGCAGTACCGGGTGAAGGAAATCAATCTGATGCCGGGCGCTAATTCTTCTCTGCAAGGAAACGGTGAGTTATTCTCAGGTGAATATCTGATGACGGTAGGACTGAATATATTTACAGGTCAGCGTCTGAACAGCAGAGTTATAGAAGTAGTTGCTGAATGACAGGCCGACGGAAATCCGTTAAACACTTGACAAACGCTTTTTATTGTTGTATATTTGTAGTTCCAAACCTGAACTGAATAATATAAGAACGATATAATAAAATGAGAAAATTAGTGTGTGATCATCCTCTACGGTGGTATAATATAGTAACAAATAGTACTTATCTCTCTGACGTATAACAGAGGATAGGATACTCCGATATAGGAAAAGGCTGCAAACTTTATGAGGTTTGCAGCCTTTTTTGTATTATAAATTCAATCCAGATTCTACAAATTTCTATTTTAAAGTTTATAATAAACGAGGGGGACGTTTATAATAAACGATCACAGTATTTATTATAAACCCGGTTGCCGTTTATGCAGTACTCTGTTACTATTTTTGTATAGTTAGAATGTGCGTTCTCCGATTATAGCTAATTACGATAATTATAGTTGACAATAATTGCGGGTAATCTAACTATACAAAGCTCTTGAATACCTTATGTTATTTATGCGTGAAGTTCCAGTATAAACCGGCATCCCTTGGTGTAGCTTGTGTCCAATGTCAGACTGCCATTCATTTTGGTGGCGATGAGTGAGCAGATAGGTAATCCCAAGCCATCACCTGTAGTCAGGTCTTTGACCTGGGTGAAAGGTTTGAAGAGATTTTCCTGTTGTTCTGCCGGGATACCTGTTCCCGTATCGGTTATGATGAACTGATGGGTGTGCGCGCCACGTTTCTTGAAGTCGAGGCTGATACGTCCTTGCTCCGTATAGAAAGCGGCATTTTTCAGCAAGTAGAGCAGGATACGTTCCAGCTGTTCTTTATTCGTTTTTACTTGGAGTTTGGGGGCGTTTACAGAAGGGGTGACGTCCGGCTTCATAAATTCTTTAGCCTTCTCCATGACGCTTTCGCAGAAAGTACCCGCATTGACTTCTCCCATTTCATAAGGTTCGGTCAGTGAGTTCTCCAAAGAGGAAAGCTCTTGAATATTGTCGCTGAATTGCTTTAAGGCTGCTACTTGTGCCTGCATCTGCTCTGCATACCTTGGTGCTTGGGCGGAAAGCTCTTTGGCGGAAGTCCCTAAAGTGTTCAGAGTCGGCTCCATTTGTGAGGATATATTCCGGATGAACTTTGTTTTCAGCTCGTTGTGCTCATTGGCTATGACCACGCTCTTTTTGAGTTTGCGGTTGCCGGTGATAAATTTCAGCAGTAAGATGGCAAGTACAATGATTGCGGCTACAAGGATAGCTACAAGTGTACAAAGTCCTATGATGATGTATTGCTTGGCGGATACTGTGCTGTCTTTGTCCTGTATGGTCTGGAGGCTTTCGTCATATTTTCGTTTCAGGACATTCAGCTCATCCTGGGCAGTCAGGGCTTTTACAGAGTCGGTCCATACAATATAGCTTTCGTACGTACGTTCCATCAACGGGGCATTGTTGGCTTTGCGGGCGATGCCGATAAGAGTCTTGTAGCAGTCGCTCACTTTATCGTAGTCCTTCTTTTCCTTGTATTGGCTGATGAGTTTGCGGAAACAGGCGTCTCCTTGTGTATTCTGATTGAAAGTATAGTAATAGTTGGCTTTCGTATAGAGCAGCACTTCCATTAAAGAATCATTTTTGGCGAGACTGGCAATCTCTTCCAATTTGTCCAGCTGGTTCTTCGCCTGTGCGGGATTCTTCAGTGAAATGTACATCTGCAACCGTTCCTTGCTGATGGGAAAGCGTAAGTCATAAAAGACTTTGTTTTGCTTCTGTTCGCCTGTCCAGATGAGTTGTTCCATATTACGGCATAATTCGAAACCTTCTTTGTAGAAGTTTTCTCTGACATATAGAGCATTGGCTTGAATACCACATTCTATAGCTTGTGGATAGTTCTCTCGCACGGCAAATGCTTCATACGCTTTCTTAAACAGATAACGGGCTTTGATGTAATCTTTCTGCTTCAGGCTGCTTAAAGCCTGTTCTTTTAGTTCTGTGGCTTTATCCTGAGGTGCTTGTGCATAAACTGACAGATAAAAACAAAATGTGATTAAAAGAGTTACAATGGACGTTTTCATACTATTGCTTTTATTATTTACTACAAATGTAAAACAAATATATGAATAAAAAAGATATAGCCAGTAAAAAAAATATCGCTGTTTATACGAAGCTAAGCGGGAACAATATGTAGAATACTTAAAAAATCATTTGTCGAATGTATAAATAGTTCTGTGGCGATATTCTTCCCCCGGCATGAGCAGGCAGGACGGAAAATGCGGATGCGAAGGGGTATCCGGAAAGTATTGTGTCTCCAGACATACACCGATATCCGGTGTGGGAGCGAGATAGCCGGCGGTATATAATAAGACACCGGGTAAGTCAGTCCTGACAGTCAGCCTTCTGCCGGAGAAAGGGTCGGATAATACGGCGGCTGTCAATAACGTGTCGGACGACTCTTCTTTCAGGATATAGCAATGATTGTATCCCTTGTTCCAGTGCAACTGCTCGTTATCGTTGTAAAGATGTGCTCCGATGCTGCGACTGGTGCTGAAATCAAACGGACTGTCTTTGACATCCTGTGCTTGTCCGGTAGGAATAAATTGTGAGGTTGTCTCTAATATTCGTGCAGCAGGTATCATGAGCTCATGCTCCGTTATTTTTCGTTTGTCGCCGGACAGGTTGAAGTAAGCATGATTGGTGAGATTCAGATAAGTAGGGCGGTCTGTGGTTCCGTGATAGCTGATTGTCAGTTCGTTGGTTTCCGTGAATTGATATTCCACTTCCGCCTGTACATTTCCCGGATATCCTCCTTTCATGTCCGGAGAGTGGAGAAGGAAACGGATGCCGGAATCTGTCCGTTTCCATTGCCATATCTTCTTGTGAAAGCCGGATAGTCCGCCGTGATTGGTGTTCTCTCCGTCGTTTTTCTCCAGCAGATAGGTAGTGCCTTCGATAGAAAAGGATGCCTGATGAATGCGGTTGGCAAACCGGCCGACAGTGGCTCCCATATAATAGGTGTCTTTGAGATATCCTTCTGCATGGTCATATCCCAGCAGAATGTTTTCAAAGACGTCGTATCGGTTCGGCATATTGGCCGAAACCCAGGTGGCTCCCAGGTTTGTAAGCTCGATGGAGGCTCCGGTAGCATTGGTCAACCGGAACAGATAGATGGAATCTCCCGATGGAGTACATCCCCAATGTGTAATTGTAAACTGCATGATCTGCTTATTTTATATGAATCTTTTGCTTTGCAAAGGAAAGCAAAATCAAAGAATCAGAAAATAGAGAAAATCAGTTTAAAGATGGACAATTATAAGAATTGTGTCTGTGTTTTTCTATCGAAAGGAAATGGGGATGTGCTCTCTCAACGGAATGCCGGAAGGTGTGTTAAAAATCGGTAGTATCTTAAATCTCCTCCTTCGGGAAGGAGGAGTACCCGCAGGGGGAGGTGGTAGGTGAATACGCAATTCTTTCATTCATAGTAAATTATAGACAACCCCATTTTAGTTACTATTGACTTTTGAAACACCCTCTGGCTTTCTGATAGTTATTTCTTCATTTTAGCGAGTAGAATGACGTTGTTGCCTTCTTCATCCAGTGAATTTATCAATGTTTGTGCACGTTTCTTTGCCTCTGCCGGAATATCTTTCCGGGTTATTTCTTTTTCCAGTGTTTCTTTTAGTTGGGCAGGTTCCATGTTGGCAACATAATAACCATGGCCGAATGAGGGCCATATCTGCATCTTTTTCGTTCCCAGGAAATCATTGTACAGGCGGAAGTAGCTGCCATGCAGTGTTTTCTTATCTATGATATACTTGGCAGGCTTACTGCCGCTCCAAGTGTTTTCTGATACTTGTATCGGCACGGAAACGTCTCCGATAAAGTGACGTGGGTATTCGGAATAGCCGTGCCAGGGGATTTTCTCCTTGTTCGGATATTCCACGGTGAATCTGGCTTCGAGTCGATTTTGGGCTGCGTTATAGTGGTACAGACTGTCCGTTCGTGGGGCAGGCATGATCACCATTAACATAACGCCGTAATCATTAGTATTATTATCCATAAATACTTCGTTGCTAAAGTCGCGCGGAACGGTCAGATGTCCCGGTGCGATAAAGTTCTTGCGTTTACCTTTGAAATCTTGTGTCCACACGACAGCCGGCCAGCCTTCGAAAGGCAGAGTTGTCAGAGTGACTTCCGACTTTTCCGTATCTACTCTGAATTTGCCTTTGGGCACGCGCATACATAAAGGAATGGGAGGCTGAGGATTGCCTTGTAAATCGAATACGAGCAGCTTGTCACTCTGCCAGGGCAGTATGTAGATACGGTTGTGGGCTTCGTCCAACTGGTCGGCGTATGTGTTTCCATATTCGTTGGGCCCTTGTCCGTAGGCACCGATAGTGGTGATGAATTTGCCGTCGCGGGTAAAAAGTTTGTAGGGAGTCTGTTTGTTATTGCTCACCAGGATGTATTTTTCTCCCACTGTGGTGCGTATCCAGCCTCCTACCAGTGCTTCGTCCCGGTTGTCTAGTTTGACAACTTGAAGTTCTTCTGTCAAATAGCTGAGTGGAATGTCTACTGTGTCTTTCAAAGCCTTTAAATTACATGAGACTAATGTGCCGGTAGGTGTCGTGACTCGTTTTGCTACAATAGGGGAGAGTGCCAGCGGGTCGGTCTTTGTTTCACTGTTGTATACAAAAGCAACAATTGCAAGTAGACAACTAGCACATAAACTTAAAATAATAATTCTGTTCTTCATACGGTTCTGTATTTGGTTAGTACTGTTTTTCTGATTATCACTGAGGCAAAAGTAGACCGAAGTGAGCAGAAAAACAAAAAAACAGGCGGACAAAAAGGTACGATGTGACTAGATGTATGTTGTTGATTATTAATAATATAATATATATATGCGTTTGTTTTCAGGCGGACAAAGACTTCAACTACCCTGGGGCGACAGCTAAAAAACTTTGAGAAAACTGTCTAAACTTATATTCTCATCAGTAATTCCCAGCTTATCAGTCTTTATCCGATATTTCCGTTTGGTAATGGCAGCTTTGCTCACACAATAGATATCAGATAAATCCTGTATGTTGACATTGATTTTGACGAGGCAGCAGAAGCCGATTTCTTTATCTCCCAACTGCGGATAAGCCTGTCGTAACCGAACGACAAAATTGTCGAACGCATCATTCACTACTGAAGTGACTTCTGCCCATTCTGCATCTGTCACTACTATCTTGTGACTGGTGCCCGGTTCGTCCTGATTGTTGTTGGCATGGAGTGAGGGCAACTTATGGAAGAATGGCATTCTCCGGAAAAGCGCTTCACGGAGTTCAGCCTCTTTATTCCTTAGCCGGATTTCTTTCTCCCGTAGTCCACTTACTTCGGCTTCTTTGTACAGTAACTGGTTTTCCCGCAGCAGTCGCTTCTTTTTCTCTCTCTGATAAAAGAAAAATGCGATGAATCCGATACTCAGCAGAGCTGTAACGATTCCCAGCATCCATAGTTCCCTTTGCTGCTGTTGCAGATGCAGCTGGTATAATTCATTCTGTAATTTGAGTTGGTTGAATTCTCTTTCCCGTATCCCTGTACTGATATTGTTTAGTATATTGTCCCTTATCGTGCTTTCCTTCTGCTTGGTATAAAAGACTTGTTCCGGATATTCTTTTTCGTTGATCAGATTGAATAAGCGTGCATTGGCTTCCATGGCAATAAAGCTGGAAGATGAGATTGCGGCTTGCCGATAGTAATATTGGGCGGAGTCAATCTGATTCAAGGCGGCATGGGTTCTTCCGCATAGCAGCAGATAGTGTGGTACTTCATTTCTTCCGCGGCGTTGGCTCGATAATTGTTGAAGATATATGACTGCTTGCCGGAAATCCTTTCTTTGCAGACTGGTGTTCAACAGACTTTCCAGCGCATAATAATTCAAAGACTGGTATTTGGGCGAATCCATAAGTTCTTTCATTAGCTGCAGATAGCTTTGGGTGTATCTGTCATGATCTTGCATTTTGTTTATAATTTGCAGATATAGCTGGCTGGTAGAAAAATAGAAAAGTGTATCTTTCATCTTAAGAGCCAGTTGTCTGCTGCTGTCTGCCATCACCAATGCCTGCGGATAATCCTGCTTTCTGCTGTATGCTGCCCTTCGTAGCCCGTACAGCCTTGTTTTTAGCGTATCATTTAGCTGGTATCCTTTCAGGATTTGTTCGCTCATCAGTAATGTGGAATCGGGCAGATTACGATATAAATAGGAGGCGCTTTGCTCAATGCGTGCCCGTACATACTGGGTTTGCTGCTCGTTTTGTTTATATTGCCGGATGGCGATCTGCAATAATGAATCATCAGGTGTTCCTGTTTTCCACAGAGTTGCCTTGTAGAGCAACAGGTAATAATCTCCCTGATCATTGAGAGGTAATTTGTCGGGTTCTTCTATTTGTTGCAGGTAGAAAAAGATACTGTCGGTTGATACATTCTCCATCTGCATCGCTTTTTCCAGAAGATGAGATGGGGCAGGTTGACAACTACTCAGCATGATAAGCCATCCGATGAGTAGAAATAGGGGGTAATATGGCTTGTCGTGTTTATTCATATACTAGATTCTATCTTGCGAAAATAGTATTTTATATGAGACAAAGACTTTTTCTTTATGGTATTTTATTGATTTACTGTCAAGCGCTTTTATCCCGCCCAGTTTTCTCTGTCCAGATTGCGATAACTGATGGCTTCAGCCAAATGGGAGGGCTGTATCAGTTCCGCACCCTCAAGGTCGGCAATGGTACGTGCCACCTTTAATATACGGTCGTATGCGCGTGCGGAAAGATTGAGGCGTTCCATTGCATTTCGCAGCAGGGAAAGTCCTTTGTCATCCGGCCGAGCGTAAATGGATAATAACTTGCTGCTCATCTGTGCATTGCAGTAGATACCGGGATGATCGGCATAGCGCTGTTCCTGTATACGGCGTGCCTGAATGACTCTGTTCCGAATAACACTGCTTGCTTCTCCCTGTCGCTGATCGGATATCTTGTCGAACGGAACAGGAACAATCTCTATCTGAATATCAATACGGTCCAGCAACGGACCGGATATCTTGTTCAGATACTTTTGTACCTGACCAGGACTGCATACACATGCCTTGGTCGGATGATTATAGTATCCGCAAGGGCATGGATTCATGGATGCAATGAGCATCAGATTGGCGGGATAACTGATTGTGCTCTTTATGCGGGAGATGGTAATCTGCCGGTCTTCCAGTGGCTGGCGCAGGACTTCTAATACTCCTCTGTTGAATTCGGGTAATTCGTCCAAAAATAAAACTCCGTTATGCGCCAGGCTTATTTCTCCCGGTTGGGGAAAACTTCCGCCTCCCACCATTGCAACTTGCGATATCGTATGATGGGGATCACGGAATGGCCGTTGGGAAATCAGTGAAGAGCCCCGGTTTAGTTTTCCTGCAACGGAATGTATTTTGGTCGTTTCCAGGCTTTCACCCAGGGAGAGGGGAGGAAGGATGGAAGGTAACCGTTTAGCCATCATTGATTTACCACTGCCGGGAGCGCCGATCATGATGAGATTATGTCCTCCGGCGGCAGCAACTTCCAACGCCCTTTTCACATTCTCCTGTCCTTTTACGTCTGCAAAGTCCAGGTCAAAGGCTGTTTGCTGTTGATAAAACTCTTCCCGCGTGTTGACAACGGTCTGTTCCAGCTCCCGCTCACCATTGAAGAACTGGATAACTTCTTTGATATTACTGACGCCATATACCTTCAGTTGATTGACAACTGCTGCTTCCCGCGCATTCTGTTGAGGAATAATGAGTCCCTCAAAGTTTTCTTCACGGGCTTTGATAGCAATAGGCAGTGCTCCTTTGATAGGCTGAATGCTCCCGTCAAGACTAAGTTCTCCCATCATCAGATAGCGGGATAACTTTTCGGAAGATATGGTTTCGCTGGCACCCAGCAAGCCGATGGCAAGAGGCAAATCATAAGCCGAGCCTTCTTTGCGGATATCGGCCGGTGCCATATTTACAACCAGGTTACTGGTCGGCATTTTATAGCCATTGACTTGCAGTGCGGAGATAATACGTTGGTGACTTTCCTTCACTGCGGAATCCGGAAGACCGACGAGATAGAACATACAGCCACGTGAGCTGTTGACTTCGATTGTGATGAGTGTTGCATCAATCCCTTGAACAGCCGCTCCGAAAACTTTAATTAGCACGTTTGATTACCGTTTATTTCTTCTGTTTGTTTTTCTTTTCTTTTTCTGTCGCTTCCTCAACGATGTTTTCTATTTTCTTTTTCAGCTCTTCTCCCCGAAGGTTCTTAGCTAAAATCTTTCCGTCCGACGAGAGAAGTATGTTGGCAGGTATTTTATAGATAGAATATTGCTTGGCTACTTCAGAATTGAGTCCGCCGAAATCGCATACCTGTTCCCAGTCCAGCGTATCGCGTTTGATGGCGTCTTTCCATTGCTGCTTGTCTACATCCAGTGAGATGCCGAGCATTCCTATATATTTGTTCTTCTTATACTTTTTGTAGATTTCTCTTAGCTCGCTGTTGCTCTGCTTCTGAGAGATGCTGTCGTTCCAGGAAGCCCAAAAGTTGATCAGCAGGCTTTTCTGCTTGAAGGCGTCTGATGAACGGGTAATCTTTTCTCCTTTCGCATTGGGCAGGCTGAAGAAAGGTGCATATTTGCCAATCTCCGATTTTTCTGCCTGAGTGATTGTTTCATTCAAACGTTCGATATACGGTTTGTCCTGTAATACACCTGTCATTACTTCAACTAGCTTTTTAATTTTACTGAAGTCAGGCGTTTCTTTCTGAACGAAGTATTTGTCTAATAAGTAAAGGCTTACATAGGAGGAGTGATGTTGCAGTATGAACTCTTCCGCCATTTCTTCGGCAGTGTTTGCTTTCTCTACAGTTATTCTTTTATCCACTGTTTCTTCGCCGGCTTTTTCTGAAGGATCAGCCGGATCTTCCAGTGCTTTTTGGAAGTCTGTAAACTCCTCATTGTATATATTTCCACTGATAGTCAGGAAATTCAGGTTGATCGTATCTCCTTTTATTTTGATCTTGTTACCTTTATCAAGAAAGACAGGATATTCAATCCGGTTCTTGAGTAACAGATAGGCAGAAGTGATCGTATCTACGCTGGTAGTGTAGGAGAACTTATCGTTTTCTACATAAATGGTGTCTATCCGGTCGTACAGTTCGTCCATGCCGTACAAATAAAGTGTATCTGTTCCGAGTCCTTTGATCTCTCCGGTGATGGTTGTCTCATTGGAGCCCTTCTTGCATCCGACCAGACAGATAATGATGAGGATTAAAATACTACTCTTTTTCATTGCTTTGATTTCTTTTCTGCGAAAGTACGGTTTTTTACAGATAAAAAAAAGAATTGCCCGTCATTTGTAATGACGAGCAATTCTCAATATCTAAAATAGAGTGGTAATTCTCTTATTTGATGATGCTCATGAAGTCTGCATTTGTGAAGAACTTAGAGAATTCCAAGTCTGTTGCAGCTTTCTTAGCCAACGCAGGTTCTTTAGCAACAGCGCTCTTCAAGCTGCTGGTTACCATAGAAGAATTGTTAGTTCTAGCACCTAGAACTGCCATCAGGTAGTCTGTGTAAGCATCTGGTTTTTCTACGCCTGCCAGTGTGTTTTTAGCTTTGTTGTAGTCCTTAGCAAGGATCTGAGCCAAAGCAGCACTGTTAGTCTTAGCGTCACCGAATGAGTTAACTGCTCTTTCGTACTGGCCTTGAGCGATGTACAGGTTACCCATAGATTCGCCAAGTTCTTTTGTACCTGCAGCTTTACCGAAGTAAGCTTCAGCAGCAGCTTTGTCACCCTTGATCAAAGAGATCAAACCTAAGTTCATGTTTACTTCAGGAGCAGCGTTTACGCTGGCAGCTTTCTTCAGGTAAGATTCAGCTTTGTCAACATTTCCAGCTTGATAAGCAAGCTTACCAAGGTTGTTGTATGCGCGGTAATCGTTAGGGAACTGTTTTGTTGCCTGAGTATAGATAGCTTCCTGTTTTGCAGGATCGTTAGTCAGTGTAGCAGCATACAGCAATTCTTCGATGTTCAGTTCAGAAGGATTAGAAGAAGCAAGCTTAGTGATTTCTTCGTCAGACTTACCGATGATCTCGTAGTTCAAAGTCAAACGAGAACGACGCAGTTGAGGAAGGATATCGTCAGCCAGGTTCTTGTATACAGAAGAGATGTTCTTGATTTCTTGTTCTCTCTGTGCAGGATCCTGATACATAGATAATACGCGAAGGATCAGTTCTTTATCCTGGATGTTAGATTTAGAAACCAGTTCCTGGAAACCTTCCCAGTCCTGTGCAGTATATTTAGCGTCAACCGGAGCGTCGATCTTAGCTTTCTTCAAGTCTTTGTTCAACATCTTGGTGGTGTTGCTTTCGCGGTTTTCTGCCAGAGTTGTATTCAGGCTTACACCACCATCAGGAGAAGCATAAGCAGAAACTTCAATGTTGCTGATCTTCTTGTTGGCAGCTTCGTTTATGTTAGCAACTTCCTTGTTGAATTCTTTAGCAGTTTTCAACTCGCTTGAACGGATGTTAGCCTGTTGGATCAAGAACATGATGTTAGCATCGTGTTTTTCCTTGATGATACGTTGGAAAGCATCTTCGCCCAGAGCCGGGTTAGCGCTGCCCAATGTGTTATTTACCAATTCAGAAGTAGAGATTACACCATCAGCTACTTTCACAGCGGGGATAACGACTTCCTTTTTACCAACTTTAGCTTTGAATTCAAGCCACAGTTCAGATTTTGCCATTTCAGGAACATAGTCGAAAGATGTTTTCATCGTATAGCTACCACCTACTTTGTAAGAGATAGTCTGATCGTTTCCTTCTACTTTTTCTCCTTGGAACACAGCACTTTGTCCTTTAGCTTCACCGCCATTCCATTTCAAAACCGGAGTAACTTCTACTACAGCTTTTTTCTTGAAATACTTTTCAGGGAATTTACCATTAATGGTAGCAGGAACTTTACCACCTACTGCTTCCAACACTTGTGGAGTAACAGTGAAGTAGTCCGCTGACAGGGGACCCATTTTCTTGCACGAAGAGAAAAGTGCAACAACAATTGCCATGAGTAAAGGCAAGTACAACTTCTTTGTCATTTTAGGTATAAATTAAATGTTTGTAATTGAAATATCGTCATATTTATAACCCCTTTTCAATCCTAATAAAGGAAAAACATCGCAAAGATATTAATTCTTAATATAATTATGTAGTTAGCAGGAGGTTTTTATCATAATTTAATGAAAACCCGACTCTTTTTCTCGCCGATACTTGATATTTCGGGGATGATGCTCGATAATCTCGCTGCGAAGCATGTTTCGGTCGATATGGGTATAAATTTCGGTCGTCGCAATCGATTCGTGTCCGAGCATGCATTGGATGGCCCGTAAATTGGCGCCACCTTCCAGTAAATGAGTGGCAAAGGAGTGTCGGAAAGTGTGCGGACTGATGTTTTTGGTGATACCCGCATTTTGTGCTAATTCTTTTATCATATGAAAGATCATAATCCGGGAAAGTGATTTGCCTCTCCGCTGGCTGACAAACACAAAATCTTCATAGTCTTTTTTAACTTCTATCCGGTTGCGGTCCAAGAAATAAAGTTTGATCTCGTTAATGGCACGGGGGGAAATGGGAACAAGACGTTGCTTGCTTCCTTTGCCTTCTATTTTGATGAAGCCTTCATCAAAATAGAGATCGGATAATTTGAGGCTGACAAGTTCGGATACACGGAGTCCGCAGCTGTATAATGTTTCCAGAATAGCTCTGTTGCGCTGTCCTTCGGCTTTGCTGCGGTCTACGGAGGAGATGATGTTGTCGATCTCTTCTACGGTCAGCACTTCGGGGAGTTTTAATCCTATCTTGGGACCTTCCAGCAGTTCGCTGGGATCAGCCTCCAGATAATCCGCCATAATAAGGAAACGGAAGAAGGACTTGATGCCGGATAAAATGCGTGCCTGAGAACGAGGATGAATGCCGATGTCATGCAATCCCGCAGCGAAACGCTGGAGATCGGACAGGCATACTTCAAGAACATCTATCCCTTCCAGAGTCAGAAAACTCATCAGTTTATCCAGATCGGTCAGATAAGCGTCCAATGTATTGGGGGATAAAGACTTTTCCAGCTTGAGGTACTGCTGGTACTTTCTGATTATCAGTGCTTGTTGCTCCTTCTTCTTGTTTTTTTCGTTGATTTCCATTTCTTTTTTCTACCTTTGTAGCCTGAAATATTGTTCTTTGGATACAAAGGTATTAAAAAAGCAGGACTACGGCGATGAGAATACAAATTATTAATGGCCCGAACATCAATCTGTTGGGCAAACGTGAACCTTCCATATACGGAAGTGTTACATTTGAAGACTATCTGGCTGAGCTTCGTAAAAGATATGCTGATTTGGAGATCGACTATTTTCAATCGAACATTGAGGGAGAAATGATTGACTGCATTCAGCAGGTAGGTTTTGAGGTAGACGGCATCATTCTGAATGCCGGCGCTTATACACATACCTCCATCGCTCTGCAGGATGCCATTCGTTCTGTGACTTCTCCGGTGATCGAGGTACATATTTCTAATGTACATAGCCGTGAGTCTTTCCGGCATGTATCTATGATCGCCTGCGCATGCAAAGGAGTGATCTGTGGCTTCGGGCTGAACTCGTATCGTTTGGCTCTGGAGGCTTTGTTAGGTAATAAATAAGGTATTAATATATTAAATAGGTAAAAAGGCTATGTTACTGAAACAGACAAAAATCGTCGCATCCATTTCGGACAGACGTTGCGATGTGGACTTTATAAAACAGCTGTTTGAAGCTGGGATGAATGTGGTACGTATGAATACGGCTCACGCTAGCCGTGAAGGTTTTGAAGCGTTGATTGCCAATGTACGTTCCGTATCCAACCGGATTGCAATCCTCATGGATACCAAAGGACCGGAAGTACGTACAACTGCCAATGCGGAACCGATTCCATATCAGATAGGTGATAAAGTAAAGATTGTCGGCAATCCTGATCAGGAGACGACTCGTGAATGTATCGCTGTTTCGTATCCTAACTTTGTGAACGATTTGAATATCGGAGGTCTGGTTCTGATTGACGATGGTGATCTTGAACTGGAAGTAATCGATAAGACAGCCGATTATCTGCTTTGCGAAGTGAAAAACGATGCAACGTTGGGAAGCCGCAAGAGCGTGAACGTCCCGGGTGTTCGTATCAATCTTCCTTCATTGACAGAGAAAGACCGTAACAATATACTTTACGCGATTGAAAAGGATATTGATTTCATCGCTCACTCTTTCGTGCGCAACCGTCAGGACGTACTTGATATCCGTGAAATTCTGGATGCTCACAATAGTGATATCCGGATTATTGCCAAGATTGAGAATCAGGAAGGGGTGGACAACATCGACGAGATTCTTGAAGTGGCGGACGGCGTGATGGTAGCCCGTGGTGACCTGGGTATCGAAGTGCCGCAGGAACGTATTCCGGGTATCCAGCGTGTGCTGATCCGCAAATGTATCCTGGCAAAGAAACCGGTGATCGTTGCGACTCAGATGCTTCATACCATGATCAACAATCCTCGTCCGACCCGCGCGGAAGTGACCGATATCGCGAATGCAATCTACTATCGTACGGATGCTCTGATGTTGAGCGGTGAGACTGCTTATGGCAAATATCCGGTAGATGCAGTCAAGACAATGACCAAGATCGCGGCCCAGGCTGAAAAAGATAAACTGGAAGAGAATGATATCCGTATCCCGTTGAACGAAAACAGTAACGATGTAACGGCCTTCCTTGCTAAACAGGCAGTGAAAGCTACATCGAAACTGAAGATACGTGCTATCATCACAGACAGCTATAGCGGACGGACCGCCCGTAATCTGGCAGCTTTCCGTGGTAAATTCCCGGTATTGGCTATCTGCTATAAAGAAAAGACCATGCGTCATCTGGCACTTTCTTATGGAGTGGAAGCAATCTATATGCCGGAGTTGGCCAACGGACAGGAATATTATTTTGCCGCTTTGCGCCGCCTGTTGAAGGAAGGACGTTTGCAGCCGACTGATATGGTAGGATATTTGAGTAGCGGTAAGGCAGGTACACAAACTTCATTCCTCGAAATCAATGTCGTGGAAGATGCGTTGAAACATGCGGGAGAAACTGTATTGCCTAACAACAATCGTTATCTCTAACTGTTACATCTAAAATAAGGTTTTTATGCAGGAGACTGAATCTATTGATGAATATATTTTGCAGCATATCGATGCGGAAAGTGACTATCTGAAGGCACTCTACCGGGATACGCATGTGAAACTGCTTCGTCCCCGTATGGCTTCCGGGCATTTACAGGGGCGGATGCTGAAAATGTTTGTGGAGATGATTCGCCCCCGGCATATACTGGAGATCGGAACGTATAGCGGTTATTCTGCCCTTTGTCTGGCGGAAGGCTTGTCGGAGGGCGGAATGTTGCATACGTTTGAAATTAATGATGAACAAGAGGACTTTACCCGTCCCTGGCTGGAGAATTCTCCTTTTGCGGACAAGATTCGCTTTTATATAGGAGATGCCTTGGAGCTTGTTCCTCATTTGGGCGTTACGTTCGATCTGGCCTTCATTGACGGTGATAAACGTAAATATATCGATTATTACGAGATGGTTTTAAAGCATCTTTCCACAGGTGGGTATATCATTGCCGACAATACATTGTGGGATGGTCATGTGTTGGAACAATCTCGTAGTGCGGATACGCAGACCATTGGCATCAAAGCATTCAATGACGCCCTTGTGACGGACGACCGGGTGGAGAAAGTAATCCTGCCTTTGCGTGATGGGTTAACTATAATAAGAAAAAAGTAAGATAAGGAGTAAATTTATGGAAACAACCAGACAGAATAAGATATCCCGCCTGTTACAGAAGGAGCTGAGCGAGATATTCCTGCTTCAGACAAAGGCAATGCCAGGTATATTAATATCGGTCAGCGCAGTTCGTATCAGTCCTGATATGAGTATTGCGCGCGTGTACCTGAGCGTTTTCCCGTCAGAGAAAGCAGAAGAAATGGTGAAGAATATCAATGAGAACATGAAGTCCATTCGCTTTGAGCTCGGAACCCGTGTGCGTCATCAATTACGGATTATTCCCGAATTGAAGTTCTTCGTGGACGACTCACTGGATTATATTGAGAAGATTGATTCTTTGCTGAAGTGAATTTTCCCTTCTACATAGCCCGGCGTTATCTTTTCTCGAAAAAGAAGCATAATGCTATCAATATTATTTCCGGCATATCAGTATGCGGGGTGGCACTTGCTACGTTGGCACTGGTCTGCACGCTTTCCGTATTCAACGGATTTCAGGATATGGTAGCCAGCTTTTTCACAGCTTTTGATCCTCAGTTGAAGATTACCATCCGCGAGGGAAAAGTCTTCGACGGACAGGATGAAAAGATTCGTGCGGTCTGTGCGCTTCCGGATGTCTCGGTATCTACAGAGACGTTGGAAGAGAATGCGATGGTGCAATATAAAGACCGTCAGGCTATGGTTGTGTTGAAAGGCGTGGAAGATAACTTTGAGGATTTAACCGAAATAGATAGCATTCTTTACGGAGCCGGCGAGTTTATTCTTCATGATTCGATAGTGAATTATGGGGTGATGGGCGTGGAACTGGTTTCGACTTTGGGTACCGGACTGGCGTTCGTAGATCCTTTGCAGGTGTATCTTCCCAAGCGTAATGCCAAAGTGAATATGGCGAATCCCGGGGCTTCTTTCAATCGCGACTATCTTTATTCACCGGGTGTTGTGTTCGTGGTCAACCAACAGAAGTATGATGAAAGCTATATTCTCACTTCCCTTGATTTCCTTCGTAACTTATTGGACTATACGACAGAGGTTTCCGGCATTGAGTTGAAACTGAAACCGAATACCAATATATCATCCGTACAGTCTAAAATAGAAAAAATGCTGGGTGATGACTTTGTGGTACAGAACCGTTATCAGCAGCAAGCAGATGTTTTCCGTATCATGGAAATAGAGAAGTTGATCTCTTATCTGTTTCTTACTTTTATTCTGATGATTGCCTGTTTTAATGTGATCGGTTCTCTTTCTATGTTGATTCTGGATAAGAAAGACGATGTCATAACCTTGCGCAGTCTGGGAGCCAGTGATAAACTGATATCCCGTATCTTTTTATTTGAGGGACGGCTCATCTCTCTCTTTGGTGCTATCTCCGGTATTATACTGGGGTTGATATTATGTTTTATTCAGCAGAAGTTTGGCATCATTACCCTTGGCGGAGGTGGTGGAACTTTTGTGGTGGACGCTTATCCGGTAAGCGTCCATGCATGGGATGTAGTGCTTATTTTTATTACTGTTTTAGCAGTGGGATTCCTGTCAGTATGGTATCCAGTGCGTTACTTAAGCAAGCGGCTTCTGTAATTGGCTGAAGAAGAAAAAGGCTATAACCTTTGAATACAGAGGTGTAGGTGCTTTGTAGAGGAGTTTGCTAAAATGGAACAGAGTGTTTCATGTATTTATGTAGAAACTATATAAACAAAAAGCGCAGGCAGGAGACGAACTCCTTTGCCTGCGCTTTTCTATTTTTTCTCAGTAAAATGAATTACTTCACTTCCCAAGTATCGTTTGTCATCAGCAACTCCTGGAAATTATGATATTTCTTCTTGCCTTTGACTTCTTCAATCTGTTCTGCTACAGCGTCATTGTAGGTAGGTGCCTCTACCTCACGAATCACACCGAGTGCAATCGGGAAATCGGGGCCTTCCATCAAAGCCAGCTTCAACTGAAGAGTATTGTCCTGGCAATGAGCATCGTGAATCAGAATATCTTTTTCTGTGATGCCATTCTCGCCAAGTTTTACCACTTTCAGTCCGAAACCTTCCTGCATCAGTCCGAACTCTTTGTTTTCACCGAACAACATCGGTTTGCCGTGTTCCAGATAGATCGCATTCTTTGCACGTCCTTCCTTCGTTGCAACAGAAGCGTGAGTTCCGTCATTAAAGATTACACAGTTTTGCAAAACTTCCACAACAGATGCACCCTTATGGTTGGCTGCTGCTTTCAGAACCTCTACAGAAGCGGCGCCGTCTACAGCGATACAACGTGCAAAGAAACGTCCGCGTGCACCGAATGCCAGTTCTGCCGGATGGAAAGGGTCTTCTACCGTTCCGTAAGGGGATGATTTGCTGACGAATCCGCGTTCGGAAGTCGGTGAATACTGTCCTTTGGTCAGTCCATAGATACGGTTGTTCAACAGAATCATGTTCAGGTCGATGTTACGGCGAACAGCGTGGATGAAGTGGTTACCACCGATAGCCAGACCGTCACCGTCACCGGAAATCTGCCAGATAGTCAAATCCGGATTAGCCACTTTAGCACCCGTTGCAACGGCAGCGGCACGTCCGTGGATGGTATGGAAACCATACGTATTTACATAATAAGGCAGACGGGAAGAGCAACCGATACCGGAAATTACGGCGATATTGTGTGGAGCTACTCCCAGTTCGGTCATTGCCTTGTGCAGTGAGTTCAGGAAAGCGTGGTCACCGCATCCCGGACACCAGCGAGGCTGACCTGATTTATAATCTTGTACGGTATATACTTTATCGCTCATCTCTTATTCCTCCAATAATTTAGTAAATGCATCTATCAATTCTCTCGTAACGAAAGGCTGTCCTTTCACTTGGTTGAACTGGCTGATATTCAGTCCGGGTACTTTCATACGCAGGTAACCGGCAAATTGTCCCAGATTCTGTTCGGCTACTACGATCTTCTTATATTTACGTAATACGTCGGCTGTATTCTTCGGCAGTGGGTTGATGTACTGGAAGTGTGCGAATGCAACCTTCTTTCCATGTTCGCGCATGAAGTCCATAGCCAGACGGAGATGTCCGTAGGTACCGCCCCAGCCTACAATCAGCAAGTCTGCGTCTTCATCGCCCAGCACTTCAAGTTCGGGGATGTAGTCTGCAATCTTGTCCACTTTTGCCTGACGCAGGTGAACCATCTTGTTGTGGTTTTCGGGTTCGGTAGAGATGGCTCCGGTTTCATTACTCTTTTCAAGCCCACCGATACGGTGCATGAAACCTTCTGTTCCCGGAGTCGCCCAGTAGCGTACGCCTGTTTCTTCGTTACGTTGGTACGGAGTCCAGTTGCCTGCCATGTCCGGAGTTACATACGGAGGATTGATGGCAGGGTAGTCATTCAGGTCAGGAAGTTTCCATGCGGCAGAGCCGTTGGCTACGAAAGCATCTGTTAGTAATACGACCGGAGTCATGTGTTCCAAAGCAATTTTGGCTGCCATGTAGGCGGCATCGAAACAGTTGGTCGGTGAAGTGGCGGCGATAACCGGCATCGGGCTTTCACCGTTACGACCGTAGAGTGCTTGCAGCAAGTCGGTCTGCTCCGATTTGGTAGGCAGACCCGTAGACGGGCCACCACGCTGTACGTTGACAATCACCAACGGAAGTTCGCCGATAACGGCCAAGTTCATCGCCTCACTTTTCAGGCAGATGCCCGGACCGGAAGTTGTCGTTACTGCCAGCGCACCTGCAAAAGCTGCACCAACGGCAGAAGCACAACCGGCGATTTCGTCTTCGCACTGTACGGTTTTTACTCCCAGTGATTTATGTTTGGCCAGTTCATGCAGAATGTCGGTAGCCGGAGTGATCGGGTACGAACCCAGATATAGTTCCAGACCGGCTTTTTCGGCTGCGGCAATCAGTCCGTAAGACGTTGCCTTGTTACCATTAATATCTGTATAAAGCCCTTTTGATTTCGGGGCTTTGCTTTCAATCTTATAAGTAGAGGTAGAAGCGTGTGTGTTGGCGCCGTAGTTGTAGCCATCGTTCAATACCTTGATATTTGCTTCTGCGATTTCCGGTTTCTTGGCGAACTTCTCGCGCAGCATCTTTTCTGCTGCTGCCAGATTGCGGTTGAACAGCCAGCAAACCAGTCCGAGCGCGAACATATTCTTACAACGGAGAATCGTTTTATTGTCCAGTCCGGAATCTTTCAGACTTTCTTTGCACATAGAAGAGATGGGCACTTCCAGCACTTCTTGTTTAACGCCTAATTCTTCAAAAGGATTGTTGGTCTTAAATTGTGCTTTTTCCAGGTCTCTGGCTTCGAACGAGTCGGAGTCGGTAATGATAAGTCCTTGCGGTTTACAGAATTTGATTTGTGTTTTCAGTGCGGAGGGGTTCATCGCTACTAATACGTGGCAACGGTCTCCTGGAGTGTACACCTGTCCTGCGCCTACGTGGATCTGAAAACCGGAAACACCGGTCAGCGAACCTTGCGGGGCACGGATGTCTGCCGGATAGTCGGGGAATGTACAGATGTCATTTCCTACCGTAGCCGACACGTTCGAGAAGATGTTGCCTGCCAGCTGCATACCATCGCCGGAGTCGCCGGAGAAACGTACTACGACTTCCTCCAATTCTTTAACCATCATTTCGTCTGCCATAACTTTAATTACTATATTTAATTTAAAAACTGATTTTACTTTCAATTTGTGAGCGCAAAGGTCGGAAAGTTAATCGAATTATCAAAATAAATCGAACTTTATTGTCCTATTGACGCCAAATAATTGGAATTACTGAAAGGAACCTGCATTTTTATTCTTGTTAAATCAACAGAAACCGTTATCTTTGCAACCAAAATAAAAGCGGCCTTGTAGTTCAACGGATAGAATAGAAGTTTCCTAAACTTTAGATAGGGGTTCGATTCCCCTCGGGGCTACTAAGAGAAATCTGCGGGAGGCGGTGTTGTTTTGCTTCATACTGTATTGAGTTTTAAGTATTACAATGGCTTCTTTAAAGATTAACGTCTTATAGCTTCTATTTGTTTTAATAATCAATAGAAAAAAGCCTCTTCCGAATGTTCGGAAGAGGCTTTTTCTATTTCTGGAATTTATTATTCTTCCGTAGCTGCTACCACTACTTTTTTGTTCTTCATCATGTTGTATGCAATCGGAGATGCAATGAACAAGGAAGATAAAGTACCGATAACAACACCGAGAATCATAGCGAATGCGAAGCTGCGGATTGAATCACCACCTAGGATGAAGATACACAGCAATACGATCAACGTACTCAATGAAGTATTGATGGTACGAGCCAGTGTAGTGTTCAGAGAGTCGTTGAACAACTGACGCTTGTCACGTTTCGGATACAAGCCGAAGAACTCACGTACACGGTCGAAGATTACCACCTTATCATTAATAGAGTAGCCGATAGCCGTCAGGATAGCACCGATAAATGTCTGGTCGATTTCCAGTGAGAACGGAACGATACCCCACAGCAATGAGTAAGCACCGATAATCATGATCGTATCACAAGTCAGAGCTACGATAGAACCGATACTGTAAGCGATGTTGCGGAAACGGATCAAGATATACAGACCGATAGCGATCAGAGCCAGAACAACTGACCATACGGCACCTGTCTTGATATCGTCTGCGATACTCGGACCTACTTTCTGTGAACTTACGATACTACCGCCTGTGTGATTGTCACGGTCGATGAAAGTAGCCAATGTGATGTTCTGTGTCAGCAATGGCTTCAGTGTTTCGTATAAGTATGATTCAATCTCAGAGTCTACATTGTTACCTTCGTCTGCGATACGGTAGTTGGTGCTGATACGTACTGTTTTCTTATCTGTACCGATAGCGATCACATTTACATTTACATCTTCACCAAACTTGTCAGCGATCAGTTCACGAACTTGTTCCGGTTCTACCGGATTCTCGAATTGTACCTTGAAGTTACGTCCACCGGTGAAGTCAATACTTTGACTTAAACCACGCAATGCAAACGAACCGATACAAACAAGGATAATAGCGCTTACGATGATCAGTGATTTCTTATTGGTTCCCATGAAGTCGAAACGGGTATTTACCAGCAAGTTTCTGGAAATCTTGGAAGTAAATGTCAGGTTCAGCCACTTGTCTTTATTCATGAAGTGTTCGTAAACCAGACGAGTCATGAACACAGCAGTGAAGAAGGATACAAGGATACCGATAATCAATGTAGTGGCAAAACCACGGATAGGACCTGTACCGAAGTTGAACAGGATGATACCGGTGATGATAGATGTCAGGTTGGAGTCGAAGATAGCAGAGAAGGCATTTGAATAACCGTCAGCCAATGCTTTCTTCACACCCTTGCCGGCACGAAGCTCTTCTTTTGTACGTTCATAGATAAGTACGTTCGCATCCACCGCCATCCCGAGTGACAACACCATACCGGCAATACCGGACATGGTCAGTGCCGCCTGGAAGGATGAAAGGATACCCAGCGTGAAGAAGAAGTTCAGGAACAATGCGCAGTTGGCAACCATACCCGGGATGAAGCCATACATGGAACACATATAGATCATCAACAGGATCAAAGCTACAACGAATGAGAAAATACCTGCGTTAATAGATTCCTGACCCAGAGAAGGACCTACGATATCTTCCTGTACGATATGGGCCGGAGCCGGCATCTTACCTGATTTCAATACGTTAGCTAAGTCCTTTGCCTGTTCCGGGGTGAAGTGACCTGTAATCTGTGAACGTCCGCCTGTGATTTCAGAGTTTACGTTCGGAGCAGAATATACATAGTTATCAAGAACGATAGCGATAGAACGACCGATGTTCTGCTTGGTCAGCTGTGCCCAGCGGCGTGCACCGTCAGAGTTCATGGTCATGCTTACAGCCGGTTTGCTGTATTGGTCGAATTCGTCTTTTGCATCTGTTACTACGTCACCTTCCAACGGAGCTTTGCCGTTACGTTCGGTAGACTTGATAGCATACAATTCGAATGTCTGTCCTTTCTTATCGAATTCAGAAGGAGAAACACCCCATTTCAGACGAAGGTCTTTCGGAAGTTCTGACTGGATTTCAGGCATGCTCAGATATCTGTTGATATCGGCTGTATCCTTATAGTTAGCATAGCCGATCACCGGACCCTGACCGCTTGAATTCAACTGAAGAACAGCTAGCAACGGATATTGCTTTTTGATTTCTTCCATATTTGCTCCCGCCTTTTCGTCTTTGGCATCTCCTTTCAGAGTAGCTGCGAGACTGTCGGCAACGCTTACGGCTTTCTTTGCCGGAGTAGCTTCTGCCAGTTTGGCTGCGGGGATTGTGTCTGCAGTTGCGTTAGTGGCTGTAGAATCAGCGGCAGTTTCCTGTGACAGGATAGCACGCAATTTTGAGTCAGCCGACTGCATAGCCGGAAGAATCTCTTTTGCAGTATATGTTTCCCAGAATTCGAGGTTGGCCGAACCTTGAAGAAGTTTTCTCACACGTTCCGGCTCCTTGATACCCGGAAGTTCCACCATGATACGGCCCATCTTATCTTCGAGGCTTTGGATGTTCGGCTGAACAACACCGAAGCGGTCGATACGGGTACGAAGCACGTTGTATGAGTTTTCAACGGCAGCCTTTACTTCTGCTCTCAATACTTTTTCTACTTCGGCATCTGATGATTTCTGGTTAACTTTATCTTTCAACTGTTGTGTTGCGAAAAGTTCGGAAAGTTTTGCGCCCGGAGCAGTTTTCTGGTATTCTCTGACGAACAAGGTAATGATATCGTCCTGGCTGTTGACAGCTTGTTTTGCAGCTTCATTCAGCGCTTTATTGAAGTTTTCATCCGGCTTGTTGTCAGCCAATGCTCTGATAACATCAGGCACAGAAACTTCAAGGATAACATTCATACCACCTTTTAGGTCCAAACCTAAACTGATCTCCATTTCACGACAATCTTTCAGCGTCCAGTTCCACAGCATTACTTTCTCATTGGAGAGAGAGTCAAGGTAGTCTTGTTCTACTTTCGGGTCGCCGTTCGCAATCTCTTTCGCCTTATTAGTGTAATGGCGGGTTACGAAGGAGAAGGAGAGGTAGAACACGCATACCAGCGTGAGTAGTACCGCAAAAACCTTTACAAATCCTTTGTTTTGCATTTTACTTTTAATTTATGATGATTACTTTTTTAATTTAATTTTCAGTTAAATTCTGCCGTATACAAGTCCATTTTGCCGCATACAAGGCTGCAAATATAGTTTTTTTTTCACATTCATATGTAATAAGCCCTCAAATATTTGATGTTTAAGGGCTTTTTTGCCGTTTTATTTCATTCCTCTGTTTTTCAGTAACGGCTCCAGGCTTGGTTCCGCACCGCGGAAATTCTTATAAAGTATCATCGGATCTTCGCTGTCTCCCTTCTCCAATACGTTGTAGCGGAAGAGGTCGGCAGTGTTTTTATCAAAGATTCCATGTTCTTTGAAGGCTTCAAAGGCATCATTGTCAAGTACATTCGCCCAAAGGTAACTGTAGTATCCGGCAGCGTATCCGCCAATGATATGATTGAAGTAAGTGACGCGGTAACGGGGGGCAATTTCGGGGATCAGACCGAGCTTGTCCATGGCTTCTTTTTCGAAAGCAAGCATATCCAGATTCTTTACATCTGTTATCATGTGAAGGTTCATGTCGAGAATGGCGGCAGCCAGTAACTCGGTGGTCATGAATCCTTGGTTGAACGTTTTCTGTTTCAGAATCTTTTCGATGATTTCATCGGGGATTACTTCTCCTGTCTGATAGTGTTTGGCATACATTTTCAGCACTTCCGGTTCGGTAGCCCAATGTTCGTTGATCTGAGAAGGAAGTTCAACAAAATCGCGTACGACATTGGTGCCGGAGGTCCCTTTGTATTCGCACTTTGTCAGCAAGCCGTGCAGGGCATGGCCAAATTCATGGAACAGGGTTTCTACTTCGTCCATAGTCAGCAGAGAAGGGGTGTCGCCGACCGGTTTGGTGAAACTGCATACGTTGCATACCAAGGGGCGGGTTGCTCCCTGCTGTTCGCGGTAATTGCTCATCCATGCGCCACCGCTTTTTCCGGAACGCGGGAAATAGTCTACATAGAATATACCCAGTTGGGAGCCGTCAGCGTCTTTCACTTCGAAGACTTCTACATCCGGATGATAGGTCGGGATACCTTCCAGTTTGCTTAGCGTGATACCATATAGTTTGTTGGCGACTGCGAAAGCTCCTTCGCGTACATTCTCTAGTTTGAAGTAAGGTTTGGTGTCTTCTTCGGAGAGGTTGTATTTCTCTTTGCGGAGTTTTTCTGTGTAGTACCACCAGTCCCAAGCTTCCAGTTTCTCGCCTTTACCTTCTTTGTCCATTAACTGTTGAAGTTCTGCGGCTTCGGCTTTCGCTTTCGGGAGGGCATAGCTCCAAAGGTTGTTCAGCAGACTCATTACGTTGCTGTCATTCTTTGCCATTGTCTCATCCAGTACGAAGTTGGCGTAGTTGTTGAAGCCCAATAACCTTGCTTTTTCCAGACGGAGGGAGACGATCTTGCGGATCGTTTCTTTGTTGTCATTCTTGTCATTGTTATTGCCGCGGTTGATGTATGCTTTGTACATTTTCTCACGGAGAGGGCGGTTCTCAGCGTATTGCAGGAACGGAAGGCGGCTGGCGTTGTGCAGGGTGAACAGCCATTTTCCCGGTTGTCCGGCAGCTTTGGCTTCTTCGGCTGCGCTTTGGCAGAACCATTCGGGCAATCCAGCTAAATCTTCTTTCTTGTCTACGAAAAGCTGGAAAGCATTGTTTTCATTCAGTATATTATTGCTGAATGTGATGCCGAGAGTGGAAAGTTCTTTGTTGATTTCACGCAGACGTGCCTGTTTCTCTGCATCCAGATTAGCACCCGAACGCACAAATCCTTTGTAAGTTTTGTCCAGCAGACGTTTCTGTTCCGTGGTCAGATTCATGGAATCTTTCTGTTGATATACAGCGTTTACACGTTTGAAAAGCTCCTGATTCAGGGAGATGTTATCTTCGTGCTCGGAAAGGACCGGTGCCATTTTGATAGAGAGCTCGGTCAGTTCATCGGTTGTTTCCGCATCCGTCATATTGAAGAAAATGGCGCTTACACGGTCCAGAATGGGTGCGCTGTTGTCCAAAGCTACAATCGTATTGTTGAAGGTAGGCACTTCCGGGCTTGCGATAATGGCCTGGATATTTTGATTCTGCTCTTCAATACCTTTCAGAAAGGCGGGTTCGTAATGTTCCAGTTTGATTTTATCGAAGGAAGGAACACCATACTCTGTTTGAAATTCAGTGAAGAAAGGGTTGCTTTCTGTTTTTGTTCCACAGGAGTACATCATACAACTTGCTGCTAAAATGGTTAAAGTTTTTCTAATCATCATGGTATTTATTAAAGTTTTTTCTGTTTTATTGCTTGCCTATATAGCACCAGATCGGGTAATGGTCCGAATCTTTGATCGAACGGTCTACGGTACAGTTATAGGCTTTCTGATTGGGGCTGATCAGAATATTGTCTATCCGGAAATAGAATTTATTCAGATTATAGGAGATGCCCAGTCCCCTGCCGGATTGTGTAAAGGCGTCATCCAGCTGTTGAGTCAGGATGCGATGGGTATATGAAATGGAAGCGTCGTTGAAATCGCCACAGGTAATAATAGTCGGGTATTTGCTGTTTGCGATGGCGACGGCTACCGAATCCGCTTGCGAAGAACGGATGGCCGATGCTTCCGCCAGTTTCTTTATTAATTGCCGGAGACCCGTTTTTACCTTCTTTGCGTTCGGGTCTTTAATCATATCTTCATAAATCACCTTGTCCTCTTTCGTTAGTTTATTGGATTCCAAATGGTTGTTTATGAGGGTGATAGTGTCCTCGTTAACTTTGAGGGTGTACTGCATCGAACCGTTGTAGGTGCTTTCATACTTGATGGGACGTGCCGAAAGTATGGGGAATTTGGAGAAACAGGCCAACTGACTGCCTCCTTTTTCCGGATTGTGAATGGAACGGTAGGGATATGCTTTCAATGCTTTTCTGATGTCTTCGTCTGTCAGATATTTCTTGTTTTTGGTTGAATTGTACTCCTGGAGACAGATTATGTCAGCCTCACTGTCAGCCAGATAGGATAATATCGGATTCTTTCCTTCCTTTTTCTCCAGATTGTTAAATCCCATCACATTGTAAGAGAGGAATTTGATGCTGCCATCCGGTATCGTTTCTACTGTAGAATTGATGGGAATATAGGTTCGTATCTGTGGAATACATACCAGAAAACCGATGACCGGTAATAAGGCATAGCGGTAGCTGATGATTACCCAAAAGAGGGTGAAACAGATGTTGACAGCAAGGAAGATGGGGAAGGCAAGCCCCAGGCAAGAAGCTATCGGGTGTATTTTCGGTTGAAGATACGGGCTATAGGCACTCAGAATCAACATCCCTACAAAGAGTGCGTTGACTGCCAATATCAAATACAGGACAAATTTGCCAATGTGTTCCATTCTTTATCTTTTGCTTGCGTCGAACAAGCTCTTTTTCTCTTCCGTCGTCAGGCTTTCATAACCGGATTTTTTCAGCTTTTCCAGAATGCGGTCTACTTCATCCGATTGTGCTTTCTTACGGGCGTTATAATCGTAATCTTTCTCGCGACTTGTATCGCTTCCATAATGTACTTTCATTTTTGGTTTGCGTTTCCATGTCTTTTTCTGAAACAGGGAAGCGAAGCCGTCAAGGAACCAGTTGATCCAGTAAGTCACGTCTTTGCCTTTGCTCAGACTGGCTGCAAACCAGAGCCCGGCAAGTGCGCCGCCTAAGTGGGCGATGTGTCCTCCGGCATTGTTGGATGTAATAAAGAGCAGGTCCGTTCCGATAACGATCAGTGCGAGATATTTCAAACGGACGGCGCCGAAAAGGAAAAGCTGTACCCGATAGTTCGGTTCTCTGTAGGCGGTGGCAGCTACGATGGCCAGCACGGAAGCGGAAGCCCCGACGAGTGTGGAGAACGGCAATGTCTGGCTGAAATAAGGGAAGATGTTATAGGCTATCATGTAGAACAATCCTCCGCAGATACCTCCCAATACATACAATCCCCGTAAATGCTTTCCCGAAAAGAAATAGAGAAACAAACTTCCGAACCAGTACAGCCAGAGCATGTTGAACAGGATATGCAGGAAGCCTGCATGCATGAACATATAGCTGAGCAATGACCATGGCTGAAGAATAAACCGGTGAAGGGAAGCCGGAAGGGCGAATAAATCGAATATTCCCGTTGCACTCAGGTTGAACAGCTGCAATATGACACTGATTAACGTACCGATAACAAAGATGCCTACGTTAATGTAAATCAGTCGGATGAAAGTGTTTCCTCTTCTGAACGTTTCTTTTAAATCAGTTATAATATGTCCCATTGTTTCTACTTTTTTTTCTCCAATACATAATCAGGATAAATCCGAATATCATACCTCCCAAGTGGGCGAAATGCGCGACATTATCTCCGGGATTATTGGCAAAACCGGCATACAGTTCAATCAAAGCATAACCGAAAACAAAGAATTTAGCTTTGATAGGGAAGGGCAACGGAAAGATAAATAGCTGGTTGTTGGGGAACAACATACCGAATGCGAGCAAAATGGCATATACAGCTCCCGAAGCGCCCACGGTGGTCAGCATGTTCAAAAACTCTCCCATAGGAATAATCCCCGTTCCTATATCCACTTGTGAATAGTGGCTGTAGTCTACTATATATTTGATGTATTGCACTCCTTCCTGGATGAGTCCTGCACCGATACCACAGGCGATATAATAAAAAAGGAAACGTTTCGGTCCCCAGGTCCGTTCAAGAACAGTTCCAAACATGAAAACGGCAAACATATTGAAAAAAATGTGGCTGAATCCGCCATGCATGAACATATAAGTGATAAGCTGTGCCGGATTGAAGTCACTGGCGAGGAAAAAATGCAATCCTAGATAATTAGTCAGATCGATACCGTATCGTTGGGCGACAAGTGTCCCGAAAAAGACTAGTACATTGATAATTATCAGGTTTTTAGTTACAGTTGGCATAATTTTATATTCTGAATATTTAAGTAATGAACGCAAAAGTACGAATAAATTCTGTTTTAAAGCATGGAAAAGCTTCCCTATTAGCTCTTTTTCAATAATTTGCTGCGTTTTTTTTATGTTTTTATTTGATATGTTGTTTTGTTCATCTATATTTGTAAAGTCGTAATGGGAAATCTTTTGTGTAACATATATATTAATTAATCATTTTACGTATCATGAATAAGTCTGAACTTATTAGTGCAATGGCTGCTGAAGCTCAAATGAGTAAAGCCGATGCGAAGAAAGCTCTTGATGCTTTCATTTCTTCAGTTACTAACGCTATGAAAGCTGGTGACAAGGTAGCTTTGGTTGGTTTTGGAACGTTCTCTGTAAGTGAAAGAGCAGCAAGAACCGGTATTAATCCTTCTACAAAGGCAGCTATTACTATTCCTGCTAAGAAAGTAGCTAAATTTAAAGCTGGTGCTGAATTGTCTGCAGCTGTTGAATAAACATATAGTTGAAAGAAATTAGAAGAGGGAGGCGCGTGCGTCTCCTTTTTTTGTATCTTTGCGCGCAAGAAACAACTTGATTATGAAGATAGAAGATAAACTTGTAGCGTCCGTCATCAACGGACTAAAAGCACTTTACGGTCAGGAAGTCCCTGAGAAGATGGTGCAGTTGCAAAAAACGAAGAAAGAATTTGAAGGACATTTGACACTGGTCGTGTTCCCTTTTCTGAAAATGTCAAGAAAAGGACCGGAACAGACAGCGCAGGAAATTGGCGAATATCTGAAGGCGAACGAACCGGCTGTAGCTGCTTTCAATGTGATAAAAGGCTTTTTGAATCTGACTATTGCATCGGCTACCTGGATTGAGTTACTGAATGAGATTCAGTCGGATGAAGAGTACGGCCTGGTGAAAGCTACCGAAACTTCTCCGTTGGTGATGATTGAGTATTCTTCACCGAATACCAACAAGCCGCTTCACTTGGGGCATGTGCGCAACAATCTTTTGGGAAATGCGCTGGCTAACATTGTGGCTGCAAACGGAAACAAAGTAGTAAAGACAAATATAGTAAACGACCGTGGTATCCATATCTGCAAATCCATGCTGGCATGGAAGAAATACGGAAACGGCGAAACTCCTGAAAGCACCGGCAAGAAAGGTGATCATCTGGTAGGCGACTACTATGTGTCTTTCGACAAGCATTATAAAGCGGAACTTGCCGAACTGATGGAAAAAGGCAAGTCGAAAGAGGAAGCGGAAGCTGCTTCTCCGTTGATGCAGGAAGCCCGCGAGATGCTGGTGAAATGGGAAGCCGGCGATCCGGAAGTACGTGCCCTGTGGGAAATGATGAACAACTGGGTGTATGCCGGATTTGATGAGACTTACCGGAAAATGGGTGTCAGCTTCGATAAGATATATTATGAATCCAATACTTATCTCGAAGGAAAAGAGAAAGTAATGGAGGGACTGGAAAAAGGCTTTTTCTTCAAAAAAGAAGACGGCTCTGTCTGGGCTGACCTGACTACCGAGGGGCTGGATCATAAACTGCTTCTTCGCGGCGACGGAACCTCTGTTTATATGACGCAGGATATCGGTACTGCCAAACTTCGTTTCGCTGATTATCCGATTGATAAAATGATTTATGTCGTTGGTAACGAACAGAATTATCACTTCCAGGTACTTTCTATCCTGTTGGATAAGCTCGGTTTTGAATGGGGTAAAGGTCTTGTACATTTCTCTTATGGTATGGTAGAATTGCCGGAAGGTAAGATGAAATCCCGTGAAGGAACCGTTGTTGATGCTGATGACCTGATGGAAGAGATGGTATCGACTGCCAAAGAAACTTCGCAGGAACTCGGAAAACTGGATGGTTTGACGCAGGAAGAAGCGGATGATATTGCCCGTATTGTCGGTCTGGGTGCTTTGAAGTACTTTATTCTCAAAGTAGATGCCCGTAAGAATATGACTTTCAATCCGAAAGAGTCTATTGACTTCAATGGTAATACAGGACCGTTCATTCAATATACATATGCCCGTATTCAGTCTGTGCTTCGTAAAGCGGCTGAATCTGGAATTGTGATACCTGAACAGATTCCTGCTGGTATCGAGCTGAGCGAGAAGGAAGAAGGACTGATTCAGATGGTTGCTGACTTTGCGGCAGTTGTAAAACAGGCCGGAGAAGACTACAGTCCGTCTATTATCGCGAATTATACCTATGATTTGGTGAAAGAATATAATCAGTTCTACCATGATTTCAGTATTCTGCGTGAAGAGAATGAGGCGGTAAAAGTATTCCGTATTGCTCTGTCTGCCAATGTGGCAAAAGTGGTTCGCTTAGGAATGAGCTTGTTGGGCATTGAGGTACCTTCCAGAATGTAATACCTGCCCTGAACAAAATATATTTATGTGTTCCGGAACGGGACTGGATGTTGTTGAATAGAAAAAGACTGTCCGAAAAGGAATTGTACACTATCTTTAAGAAAGACTTTGGGTAAAGTTAATGATAGGGATTACATACTTTTCAGACAGTCTTTTTTATTATTGGGTAATTACTTTCGAATTATCAGGGTCTTTCCACCAATATGGATTGGAAGCGCCGAAGCTGGATGCCCAGTCACCAAATTTAGGATACGCTTCCAAAATGCTTGTCGTTTCTACTGGTACAAGGAAATCGGTACCACGTTTAGTTCCTACACTGATACCGCTAATCTGCAGTCCCGTTGGCATATTCTCATTATTTACATAATATAATCCCTCATCAGGCCTGGATACATCACTACCTGTGCCGAAATAAGAGAAATTCATTTTACTTGTTGGAGGGAATTTCACAATATGTGCTTCTTTATCACGTCCTGTATTGGCAGAAATGATGATAAAGGGGTTCATATTAAATTTGCTGTATGTTTGTTCCCAAAATTTGTTATTAAAGAAAGGAGTAAATGCCGTTTCTGTAAATCTTTCTTGGGCGACGTCTATCGTTACAGTAAACGTTTTGTTTATAGCTGCTTTTTGATTGTCAAAAAGGATAATAGTGGGATAATTTTGACCAGGTTCCCGGTCTTGCCCTTCCATGAATTGTGAGACGATTCCGCCGGATTCTACGGTTATTTTCTTTATATCACTATTTGCTATACCTGTGAGCTGGTAACCAAAACCGTTTTGCCAGTTTGCACCATCATGTTTAGGCACAAATGTATCTATAACTTTTACGACTTTACTTGTGAGAACACTCTTATAAATTTCGCGCTTATATTCGACAATCATATCATTCATGTCATAATCTCCTTTGGATGGCCAAAAATCTTCAAATGATAATACACCTTTAAAGGAGTTATAAATCTCTTTGTCATTAATGGATTTGTCTGGGAGTTCTTCTACACCACCAGTCTCAATGGCTGATCCATCTGAGAAATCAAGATAGAATACGGCATCGCCAAAGTTTCCTTTTCTGGTATTATCTCCTGTCGGTTCAAAGTTGGTTGCATCCTCTATACCAAATGCAACGACTTCTCCTGATTTGTTCTTTAGGGCAATGGTACGGTGTTCTTTGCTCTTATTCAGATCACGAATAGAATAGAAAGTACGTTTATTATTCATAATCTCCTTTGTGCCTTGGTTGTAGGAAGACTCAATAAGAAACCATGCTATGCTTACTCCCGCAGGGAACTCGTTCACGAACTTTGTGCCATCCCAATATTTCAGTTCTACTCTGTCGCCGGTATACATACTACCTGCTGTACTGCTGGAATTACACACGGCAGTCGATATGCGCGGATAGGCAATGATCGGTGTAACTTGACTTATATCAGTCGGCTTTTGATCGGTAGGGTAGGTGAAATAACCGACTGTATTTTGCTTGGTACCTGTACTGCTGAGCATAACCAGTCCGATTTCTGTTGGTTTCTTAACATTGATTTCTATATTTACATTCTCATCTATATATTCAGGATAATAATCTTCCATCGCTGCACTTCCACCCGGCTTAATAAAAACTTCACGGATATTATACATGAGCTGCCCATCTATTTCCGTTGGAGTAGAAGAAAGATAAGTAGGACATCCTATCTCATTCCATTCACCTAAAACCTGGAAACCTTCCGGATATTTGTAGCCGCTATTGGTAACCCCTCTACTCGTACCCTTCGCATTTCTTTTACTTTGTATAAAAGCTTTCTGATCAAAAGATATTTTTCCGTTTGTAATTTGTAGCTGAATCGGGCTGACAGTTCCAAGATAGTCTGAATAAAGGTAGAGTTCTGTAAGATAAGACGGAATAGATATGAAATCATTAAAGATTCCTTTTTTATCCGTAGCCCCGCGATAGACAGGCTCTTCTTTTGTCTTGATAATGTTTCCATCCTTATCTTCCGATAGCGGATTTTCGGCATATAACTCAAAAACAACCTGATAATTTAAACCATAGTTTAAATCAACTGTGCAACTAGAGGATGTTGTAAAGCCAAAATATTCATCTGCAGTTTTTTCTTCTGGAGCCTGATATAAGTCCTTTTCCATACAACCGGCTAACGAGAGTGCGCATAGTACCCCCATTGAGAGAGATTTGAAATTGTTTGTTTGCATAACTGTGTTCTGATAATTTGATTGTGACCCGCAAATGTATGTATTTAATATATCAAAACAAAGAGTTTGGAAATAAATCGTTTAAAAAGAAATATATAGCATGGTAAATACAACAAAAGTCCGGTAACCAGTTGATATAGGTTACCGGACTTTGACGTCTCATTGAATGCAAATATTATTTCTTTTTTGCGGTTCGTTTACCTTTGGCAGAAGTGCCAGGACCTTTCTCATCTTGTATTTTGACTAGCTCCAGGCAACTCTTCAAACTTAGATCCTGAGGAACAATGTCTTTAGGGATCTTGTAATTATTGCCTTTGTATGCAATGTAAGGTCCGTACCGACCATTCAGAATCTCCAGTTCCGGTTCTTCATCAAACTTCTTGATATGGCGTTCTGCTTCTTTCGCCCGTTTTTCCAGAATCAGCTGCTCTGCTTCTTCCAGAGTAACTTTCATCGGATCAAGTGTTTTCGGCAGTGATACATAGACCTTGTTATGCTGGATGTAAGGTCCGAAGCGGCCTACACCTACACTGACAGTCTTTCCTTCATACTCACCTAAAGTACGTGGTAGCTTAAACAGTTCCAGCGCTTCCTCCAGGGTAATGGTCTCCATGGACTGCCCTTTCTTCATCTGGGCAAAACGAGGTTTCTCTTCATCATCCGCGGCACCGATCTGTACTACCGGACCGAAACGACCGATTTTCACAGAGACAGGCTTGCCTGTTCCCGGTTCTTCTCCCAGCATACGTTCGCCGACTTTATGTTCTGTCTTTATAGATAATGTCTTTTCTACTGCCGGATGGAACTGATCATAGAAAGTTTTCATGATAGAAGTCCATTTTACTTCTCCTTCCGCTATTTCGTCAAATTCCTTTTCTACACTGGCGGTAAAGTTGTAATCCAGAATATCCGGGAAGTATTCGGTAAGGAAGTCATTTACCACAGTTCCTGTATCTGTAGGAAAGAGCTTCGACTTTTCTGCTCCCGTCACTTCATTGTGACTTTCATCTTTAATCTGATTGTCTTTCAGTGTCAGCACATTAAATGTACGCTCTTCACCGTCTTTATTTCCTTTTTCCACATATTCGCGTTGCTGGATAGTAGAAATCGTAGGAGCGTATGTGGACGGACGACCGATGCCCAACTCTTCCAGTTTGCGTACAAGGCTTGCTTCCGTATAGCGTGGCGGACGTTGAGTGAAACGTTCAGTGGCAACGATAGGTCCATATTCCAGTTTCTGGCCTTTCTTTAAAGGAGGCAACAGACGGCTTTCGTCTTCCTGTTCATTCTCATCGTCATAAGACTCACGGTATACACGCAGGAAACCATCAAACTTGATAACTTCGCCGATGGCAGTGAATACATCACCGCTTTTGCTTATAGAGATGGTAGCAGTAGTCTTTTCCAGTTCCGCATCCGCCATTTGTGATGCGATGGTGCGCTTCCAGATCAGATCGTACAGTTTCTTTTCCTGTGCCGTGCCCTCTACGGATTGATTTTCCATGTAAGTCGGACGAATGGCTTCGTGCGCTTCCTGTGCTCCCTTCGTCTTTGTTTCGAAGTGGCGCGGATGTACATAGCGTTCGCCCATTATCTGTATGATAGCGTCTTTGCTGCTGGCTGTTGCATATTCCGACAGGTTGACGGAGTCCGTACGCATATAAGTGATAAATCCGGATTCGTACAAGCGTTGTGCGATCATCATCGTTTGTGCTACGGTATATCCCAGTTTGCGTGCCGCTTCCTGTTGCAGGGTGGAAGTTGTGAACGGAGCCGGCGGTGTTTTCTTTACCGGACGGGTAGTTATATCTTCAATCGTAAAAGTCGCTCCCTTACATGCGTCAAGGAATGCTTTTGCTTCTTCTTTCGTTTTGATACGGCGTGATAGTTCCGCTTTCATTTCTACCAGCTTGCCGTCTGTATCGGGAACCAGGAATATGGCGATAACCCGGTATGCGGCTTCTGATTTGAACGCATGAATTTCGCGTTCGCGTTCTACAATCAGGCGGACAGCTACTGACTGTACGCGTCCTGCCGACAGAGATGGTTTAACTTTTCTCCAAAGTACAGGAGACAATTCAAAACCTACAATTCTATCCAGGATTCGTCGTGCCTGCTGTGCATTTACGAGGTTGAGGTCGATATTGCGTGGTTGTTCGATTGCTTTTAAAATGGCACCTTTGGTGATTTCGTGAAATACGATTCGTTTTGTGTTTTCCGGTTTTAGTTTTAATACTTCATACAGATGCCAGGCAATAGCTTCTCCCTCGCGGTCCTCATCGGATGCGAGCCATACGGTTTCTGCCTCTTTAGCTTCTGCTTTCAGCGTGCTGACCAAAGCCTTTTTGTCTGCCGGAATTTCATAATCGGGTTTAAAATTCTTATCTACGTCGATACTGAATTCTTTCTTCTTCAGATCGCGTATATGTCCGTAACTAGAAAGGACTTTGAAATCTTTCCCGAGAAATTTTTCAATCGTTTTTGCTTTTGCCGGAGACTCGACAATGACAAGGTTTTTTTGCATAATTCTTTCTTTTATAATGGCTTGTACCATGATATTTCGGGGCAAAAGTAAAAAAAAAGATTCGCCCTACCTTATAATATAAGGAGAAACTAATATTTTTTTGGAAAAAAATAGGTTTTGAGTAAATCTGCATTTCTTTTGTATGTGCAAGAATTATTAAAGAAATGTTTTATAATTAAGGGGAAATTAATATAAAACAGTTTTATTTAAAGAGAATTTCCTATATTTACGTCTTGATACAGTATTATACGGCTATTTATGAGAAAGATTCTATTTGAAATATATCTATTGTTTTTCTTTGTAGGTATTGCACAACCTATATTGAGCCAGTCTCCTTATTATTATTACAAACAACTCGGAATAAAGGAAGGACTCTCACAGTCGAAAGTACAATGTGTTCTGAATGATCATCGGGGGTATCTTTGGATTGGTACGGAATCCGGTTTGAATTGTTATGACCGTGACCATCTGAAGCAATATCTGCATCGGCCGGGAGATGAAAGAACGCTCCCTTCCAACAATATCACTTTTATCGCCGAGGACTCTTTATGCAATCTATGGGTAGCTACGATGAATGGCATTTGCCTTTACGACAGAGGGAGTGATAGTTTCAGAACTTTATCGAATAATGGTAAACCGATCTATGTTGCTTCCTATTTATTGGTTGAAGGAGGAATCTTACTGGGAGGATCAGGAGCTATATACAAATATGTCTATGCCACTAATAAGCTGGAACCTTTGTATTATGCGCAAGACCCTGTTTATTACAATCCCTTTTGGCAGATGATACGTTATGATGAAGAGAATATCCTGCTCAATTCACGTTGGCACGGCATATATTCCTTTAATATGAAGACGTATGAAGTGAAGAAAATAGAGTCGTTTACAGAAAATAACTATACCAGTATCTATCTGGACTCCTACAAGCGTCTGTGGGTAAGTGTTTATGGTAACGGACTGTATTGCTATCAGGGAGACCAGTTGATAAAACACTTTACGGCGTCAAATTCTCCTTTGACGTATGATGTCATTCATGATATCATGGAGAGAGATAATCAGCTTTGGGTAGCCACTGATGGTGGTGGAATCAATATAATCTCTTTAGATGATTTCTCATTTACTAATATTCAACAAAAACAGGATGATGTTCATTCCTTTCCAGCCAATACTATATACCGCCTCTATCTGGACCCGGCCAATAATATGTGGGCAGGCAGTATCAGAAGAGGGTTGATTGGTATAAAGAATGTGTATGCCTGTTCTTATCAGAACGTTCCTTTTGGCAATCTGTACGGATTAAGCAACCAGACTATTAATAGTTTCTTTCAGGATAGTGACGGAATAGTCTGGGTGGGAACTGATGGGGGAGGTATCAACCGGTTTGATCCGGTATCGGGTACCTTCAAACATTATCCTGCCACCAAATATGAGAAAGTTGTTTCCATTGTGGAATATACTCCTGACGAACTGTTGTTCTTCTCCTTTAATAAAGGACTCTTTATCTTTCATAAGCAAACGGGACAGATACGTCCCTTTGTGCTGATTGACAAGGAAATGAATGATCAGACCTGTATCAATGGTTTTTCTGTCAATATCCAGCGGATAACGAAGACTAAAATTCTTTTCAGTGCCCAGCATATTTTTATATATGATATGGTCACCCGTAAGTTTGATATAGTGGCTACTATGGGAGAAGAGTACGAGCGTCATTCTCCACTGATAATAGCTACGAAAGGTGCAAAGACATACCTTTCCGATCTGAAGAATATTTGTGAGTATGATTCTTCGGAAGGGACTTTCCGGACGATTTATCAAGGACAATACACTATCAATGACGCCTCTATGGATCAGGATGGTATTTTTTGGCTGGCTTCTACCGAAGGTTTGGTACGTTATGATCCACGGACAGGGAAGAGTGAACTGATAAATACAAGCCTGTTTCAGGATGTAGCTTCTGTTGTTGCCGATAATCAATATCGAATCTGGATAGGAACGAGACGTCATTTATTTGTTTATTCTTCCCGTACCCATAATTTTACTACCTTGGAGGAAGTAGATGGAGTTTTGCCTAACGAATTCATCTTTCATGCTACTCTTCTGGCCAAAAACGGAGATGTTTTTGTCGGTGGAACTACAGGCATGACGGTGATAAACTCTGCCGTTCATTTTGATACAGATGAGGATTATACGGTCGAACTGCTGGATGTATTATTAAACGGTCTGCCTGTCTCGTTATCCGAAGAGCCGCAGGAAGCGGCTGAAACAATTCAGATTCCCTGGAACTTTTCTTCCCTGCAACTGAAAGTTCTGCTGAATGAAAGCGATGTGTTCCGCAAGAATTTCTTTCGTTTCAATATAGAGGGGCTCGATCAGGAATTGGCGAGTTCCAATTCAAACTCTTTGGTTATTAACTATCTGCCGATAGGGGAGTATACGATTACCGCTTCTTATTATACCCGTGACGGAGGGTGGAGTACGAAACAACCCATTCTGCATGTTGTGGTTACTCCGCCTTGGTGGAAGACCGGCTGGTTCTATATGGGATTATATATATTGTTGGGAGCAGTGGCTTATAGCATTGTCTACTACTTCTATCGCAAGAAGAAAGCCAAACAGAAACGGGAGATTATGCGTCTGAAAAATAAGATGTATGAAGAAAAGATTAATTTCCTGACGAATATCAGTCATGAACTTCGCACTCCTCTTACACTGATTTGCGCACCATTAAAGCGTATTATCAATCAGGAGTCGGACAAGCAGGATGTGGAAAAGTTGTTGGTCCCGATCTATAAGCAGGCATACCAGATGAAGAGTATCATCGATATGGTACTCGATGTAAGGAAGCTGGAAGAAGGAAAAGATATGCTGCATATTCTGCCGCATCCTTTGAATGAGTGGGTGCGCTCTGTCGGAGATAAGTTCATCAGCGAGTTTCATGTGAAAGGTATCAGACTCGAATATGAGTTGGACGAACAGATAAAAGAGGTACCATTCGATCAGAATAAGTGCGAGTTCGTTCTTTCCAACTTCCTGATGAATGCGTTGAAGTTTAGCGAATCGGGTACCACTACTACACTGATTACCACCTTGTCACAAGAGAAAGACTGGGTTCGGATCTCTGTCAGGGATGAAGGGATGGGACTGAATATGGTAGACACAGACTCTCTTTTCTCCAGTTTCTATCAGGGGGGACATGAAAAAGGAGGAAGCGGCATCGGATTATCCTATGCGAAGAGTCTCATCACACACCATAAAGGAAGAGTGGGCGCTTCGAATGCAGCGGGAAAAGGGGCAATCTTTTATTTTGAACTACCCTTATTCACGGATACTTGCGGACAGCTGGAACCGGCTTCTGTGGAAGCAGCTACAGGCGTGGAAGTGAATGAACCGGATAGAATCGATTATACCTTCCTGAAAAAATATTCAGTGATGGTGGTCGAAGATACTCCCGAACTGCGAAGTTATCTGAAAGAAACGCTGAGTAATTATTTTGCCCGTGTATATGTTGCCAAGGATGGGAAAGAGGGATTGGAACAGATCAAAGACCGATTGCCGGATATTATCATCAGTGATGTCATGATGCCCCGGATGAATGGGTTTGAACTTTGCCGGGAAGTGAAGACTAATCTGGATATCAGCCATATTCCTTTTGTCTTATTGACCGCCTATCATAATTCTCAGAATATGTATACCGGTTATAAGACTGGAGCGGACGCCTTTTTGCCGAAACCTTTCGAAATAGACGGATTGCTGGCATTGATTCATAATCAGTTGAGGCAGCGCGAACAGATACGGGCAAGATATAAAGATGATAAGCTCTTGACGCATAAGGAAGTGAGCTTTAGTAATGCGGATGAGACTTTCCTGCTGAAATTGAATACATTGATTGCGGATAATATGAGTAATCCGGATCTGGATGTTGCGTTTATAGCTACTAATATGTGTATCAGTCGTTCGTTATTATTCAATAAAGTGAAGGCCATCACGGGTATGGGGATTGTAGACTATGTGAATAAGCAGCGCATTGAGCAGTCAATCGTGTTGCTTACTACTACTACCATGAACATTACTGAAATCTCCGAAGTGGTCGGCTTCTCCTCTTTGCGTTATTTCAGTAAGGTTTTCAAGTCTATAAAAGGAGAGATTCCTTCCGCTTATAGAAAACAGGATAAGTAAATCGCATTGATAACTTGAACTTAGGAACATATACTAGAAATAAAAAAATAAATATTAGTCTCATGCTCTCATCCTGTATGAGGTAAATAGCATATAATCAGAACGATATGTAATGAGAGATACTTCTTTTGCAAGGTATCTCTCATTGTTTTCTACGCAAAATAGCTTTAATTTGGCTTATCTCTCATCCTTTTTTGCTTATCTCTCATTCCCTTTCCTTGCGTAAGTAGGTAAACAGACTACCCTTTGAGGGTTAATATCTCATATATCAGTTTCAAATAACAGGTACTTTGTAGCTCGGATACCTTATATCTTTGTTATATCAAGCCTATATACTTCTGTTTTCTTACCGACATCTTCATCGTTCCACCCGGGTGAAACGATCTTGCCACTAGAGTGGAGAAATCTGTTCACTCTAGTGATGAGATCAGATCACTCGAGTGGAACGATGAAGATCTCCTATTAAAAATCTGATAACAATAGGTGAAAAGTACGACAGGATAGGGGCTTCTGCATAAGAGAAAGCGGTATATCCCCGTCTATTCCATCATTTCTCTGCCTACAACGTTTATGAGCTTTAAGTCATAGTTATCATCGTGGGCATCTTGGAATAATTGCCAGATCATCACGCCGGCATAGTCGTTTTCTTTGATGAACTTACATTTGTTGGCTATAGTAGGGCGGCCGTTATAATAAGTCTTGCCTATATTATCCTTGTCCGCTGCTTCATTTCCAAGATGTTTGAGTATGCCGCTATAGCGGATTCCACGAACGTCATCCACTGCGCCTTGCAGACTTTCCTCCCAGGAATATCCATAAAAAGGAAGTCCTCCCACTATTTTACTTTTGGCTGCACGGCATTGTTCATTCCAGTATTTGAGGTCTTTCACAAAGTCATCGTATGAAGCATGCTGGACCGGTTTGTCGGTAAATGCTCCCCGGTCATAACTCATCAGGTTGATATAGTCGAAGTATTGCTCCCATTCGGTTCCGTAATTAAGCCAGCGGCTGTTGACGGCACAGGTCATCAGCATATTTTTCTCTTTTGCCAGGTATAAACCTCTGGCAAAAACCAATAATGAGGGGAAATTCTTATCCCAGTTGTCATATTCCTCATAATCGATGTCGAAGCCGTCCAGTTTATATTCTTTAGTGAATGCAATAATCTGCTGTATCAGTTCTTTTCTGGCTTTCGGATCATTGATGGCGGTAGTGAATTCTTCCGGACTGTTCTTTGCTAAAGATATCAGAATCTTGACATTATGTTTGTGAGCCGTTTCACGTACACTTTCAATCCTCTTCCGGACAGGTTCGATGTTGAGTGTGCCGTCTGCTTTTACTCTTGCAAAGCTGGCATTGATATGCGTCAGATACTTCCATTCTATTGTAGGAAATAAATTTTCAAACTCCCAGTCGTCAAGCGCAAGGTAGCCGATAACTACTTTCTGGGTGACTTCCGGTTGGGGCTGAGGCTGCGGTTGAGGCACATTGGGCACCTGTGGGTTGTTGGTATTAGAAGAGGGTCCGCAACTAGTGAATAAAATGCTTACAGCCGTTAATAATGCGTATAATACATGTTTCATGTTTAATAAGTAAAAAAGATTTAATACCCGAAAACAAATAGAGGAATGAAAGTTTTGAATAGTCTCTATACTTCCATTCCTCCTTCTTTAGAAGTTCCTAAAAACCTTGGCTCCTACCTTAAAACCTATTTATCTAACTTGGTTATTTTTACCCAGTCAATTTCCATGATGGCAGGTAAGTTGGCATCATCGATAGGACCTGCCCATGAGCCCGGTCTGTCTCCTCCTAATCCCATGTTCAGGATGAGATAGAATGAAGAATCTTTTGTGAACGGCCATTGCTTCATTTCTGCTTCATTCTCCAGTTTCAGGTTTGAGTAAGAGAAAGTCTCCTGTCCATTGACGAAGAAAGTCAGTTTGTCTTCGCTCCATTCTAAAGCGTAGATGTTCCAATCCTGATAATTGCAAGTTACTTGTGCGGTGTTGGACGGATCTTTGATGTTCAAATCATACGTGTAGTGAGTATGTATCGTATGATGGATCGCGGATTCCTGTTTCACATGTTCCATGATATCGATTTCTCCGCAATTCGGCCATCCGTCATAGATATATTTCTTCGGCATCATCCAGATAGCGGGGAATGCGCCATTGGGGTAACTGGTGATTTTGGCTTTTACTTCCACCCGTCCGAAGGTGAAGTCAAACTTACCTTGCGTTTCGATACCGCCGGCTTTGTATTCATCACCTATTTTTTCGGCTTTCAGTATAAGTCTGCCGTCTTTTACGTAAGCCTGGTCATAACTTTCGGACATTTCGTCGTTCCAGTCGGAGCCTGCTTTCTGGCAGAGTACCCATTTGGTCGGGTCCGGATTGCCGTCCACATCGAACTCGTCCATGAAGAGAACGTCCTTCATGGTGTCGTCAAACTTGGTCAGTACGATAGTATAGGTCGTTGTTTGATTGTCTTCGGTGGTGACGGTCACTGTCTGCTCTTTTTTCCAGTTGTGTACAAATGTTGCCGGGTCCGGTGAGATGGTGGCTCCATCGCTCATTAGCGTATAGTCTACGCCGGTGATGGTATTGGCATCCTCGATCGTACCGATTTCCACTCTGTGGGTTGTCTGGTCTATCTTCCCATGATAATAGGAAGTCGTATTCGCTGACACATTATTTACTGCTACGGCAAAATCAGTGAGCGGATATTTCTTTTCCGGAGTGATGTAATTGGTCTCATCATCCGAACAGGCAGCAGTGGAAAATCCGATGATTGCCATGTTCAGTATAAGTAATATTTTTCTTTTCATCATACTCTTTTCTTTTTATTGATTTTTGAGTTTGTTAGAAGCGATTGCCTGATTGGGGGAGTTCAGGCAATCACTATCCTTAGAGAATTAGTCTCCCCATACTAGTGGAGCGATGTATTCCCATTTAGTCAGTGTGGCACTGCCGCCAGAAATTGTCATCGAGAAATTACCACCATCTTTGGTATCCGAGAATGGTACTTTGTAAGTATCACTTGTACCATTAGCGTCTATCACACCGTCGCTGGTTGCTTTTCCTATGACTGTACCGTTGAGAATCCATTCCGAGTAAATCCATGATTGAGTTGGATCATTGGCATCTATAGCTTCGCGTATCTCGAATGATAATACGTTTGGCTTGCTGGTATCTACATCACGGCCGCTGTTCTCATTGTATACGTCACCGTTCCACGGTCTTGTACTTAATTGAGTCCGTTTGCTCAGAATATGGAAGCGAAGTTCTACGTCTCCTCCGTCAAATGCTTTTCCGCTCCAAGAGAAGAAAGTAGTCAGACTGGCGTCGCCAAGCGGTTCCCAATAGAAGCTGTAATGACCCGGCATTAAACCACCCGGTCCGTAGTAAGCACCGCTGATGGATCTGTTTACTTCAGTAACCACAGGTCTTTGTGGATTCGCTTGTTTAATCTTGATTGTCTTCATAAGCGGAGTAGCGCCTTCGGCAGCTTTGGTGCTCAGTACGATAATTCCGGTACGGACAGAAGAGCCTTCGTGTGCGTCTACGTTAATCACGATGTCGGCAGAACCGTCGAATGAAGTCTTTTCGAAGTGATACCAGGTATCATCCGCTTCGTTTTCTTTGGATACTTCCCATTCTGCATTCGATTCTACGTGGATGGTGAGTTGCTGAGCCTGTTCATACATAGCAAACCACTTACCGTTTTCCGGTGTATCTGGTGTCAGCAATACACCGTCTTGTATACATTGTACTTCTCTGGCTATTTTCCCGTGTCGGTCATAGATGGTTACAATACCGGTACGTTGTTCGCCTGTATTCGGTGAAGCGGTGACAGTAATTTCTCCGTTCATTTCGCCCGATGCTCCGGATTGGATGGAGAGCCAAACATCACCGTCTGTTACTTTAGCAGTCCATTTCTGATTGCTGAGTACGCTGAATGTTTCGCTGTTTCCTTCCTGGTCGATCATATCCACGCCTTCTACATTCAGGTAAGCAGTACCTTTCTGGGTCAGAACGAATCTTTTTCCGGTCCAGTAGTCACTTTTAATGTTGAGTGTGTCTATACGGTCGTCCAATTCAGTGTTTTCTTTGCAGGTAACAGTTACGGTGTAGGTCTCACCTGCCTCACCTGTACTGGGTGAGATGGTGTACCAATCATATTTTCCGAATACTTCCCACGGGTCAGTTGACTTGACCTGGAAGGAGACTGGTTCCGGATTTTTCGCTTCAACCAGATAGGAGTCTTCTACTCTATAGCGCAGGTCTACCCATTTCTCTGCTTCACTGTCATCGCAACTCTGCAATAAAGAGAATGCAGGTAGCAATGTAGCGAGAGAAATGCCTGTAATTATTGATTTTCTGATATTTAATCTCATACTCTTGAATTTTAGGGTTCGGTTATTATTCTACTGGTTCCCATGTGATAGACTTCACGGTGAAATTGGAAGCTTTATTTGTGGTATGCATCCTGAAGTATACAGGTGCTCCCGGTTCGGTTGCATAAGGATCGGTTATGTTATTATCTAATACGGCAACCTCAACACCATCAATAATCAGTTTAAGAACTAATGCGTTCGAACCTTCTTCTTTGTTGACAACAAGGAATTCAATCTTCTTCACTACATTCGTTTGTTCCGATGTCCAGGTAAATGTTTTCTGAGTCCAGTTTAAGCCTGAACCTCCACAAGTGAAGTTACTTTCTTTATTTGCGTAGAAATGCAAATGGAAGTTTGTATTTCCTGAGTTGGGCCACATATTAAACTCAATCCAATCTTCTCCGGTTAAATTGATAGATTCGAAATCGAATGCGAGACGTCCTTTTTTGAATAAATAGTTGGTGACTATTCCACTGCCATAGAGTGTCATGTAACCGGTTTCCTCATCCACAACATAGTTATCTGCTCCTCCTTCTTTCCAGAAAGCAGTACCTTGACTGATGTCGAACGTAATGCCGTCAAATCCGTCGATGACTTCTTTGGTCTTCATAATGATGTGGCCGACACGGTTTACCATCAGATTATTAGTCGTTGTTGTCGTTACTTTCAACTCTGTTTCACTCAGTGCCTCAGCTTTCAGCCAACTCTGATATTTCTTAGGAACTTCAACTTTCCATTCTTTGTTTGCGCGAATCAGTACAGTCTTTTCCATACCACTGCCTGTTCCGGGCATGCTGATTGTTGTACTTTCGGGATCTTCTTCCAGTTCAATGATCACTCCATTCTGAGTAATGGTAAAGGTGTATTCTTCAAACTCTGTTTTTACAGTCAGCGTGCCTGCTCTCTTGGCACCTGCATTGGCGGGCAGTGTCACAGTTACGGTTTCTGCTATGGCATCTTCATTACCTGTACCGGATGTTTTGTCGATATTGGAAAGGAAAGCGGTGGAAGGAATGATTTCCCAAGCTTTGTTGGAAGCAATGGTAAAGGTGATGCTGCCGCCTTCTGTCGGTACCAGTTCATCGTAAGGAACCACCACCAAGTCTTCTTTCGAAGCCTGCTCGATAGTAACTACCTTAGTGCCTTCAACGCCTTCTGCCTTGATAGTCAGTTTGGCTGTACGTGCTTTCTTTCCTGTATTGTTTTCCATTGTCACCACAATCTCCGACACCAATGAACTGGCTGCACTCATCGAAGGAGTCGGCTTACACCACTGCTGGTCGCTTTCGATCGTCCAGGGAGTGTTGGAGCTGATGTTGAAAACTACATTGCTTGGAGAAGTTGCCAAAGCAGTGTAAGACTCCAGAGCATCTATCTGGATATTGAGAGGGCCTTCCGGCTGTGAGTCGATGTCGAACTCCTGGCATGCTACAAAACTGAATGTGCACAGTGCGAGAATCAGTTGCATTAACGTGTTGCTATATAACTTTTTCATATATCTTTTAAATATTAGATTAGACAATTAATTACCATCCTGTGTTTTGAGGATTTAAGTTTGTATTCTTGTATAGTTCGCTTTGAGGGATCGGATACAGATACATGCAATCTCTCCAGTTACGGGTTTCGTAAAGGTTCTTGTAGAAGTTGAACGTACCGTCCGCCTGCTTCTCGATCTTTACTCCGTATAGTTCCCGCTGGGTAGTATCGGCAATCTTCCATCTCCGTACATCCCAGAAACGATGATCTTCGAAAGCAAACTCTACACGCCATTCATTGTACAGGCGTTCCATGAATTCATCTTTTCCCATGGAAGGAATCAACGGCATATCGGCATTCTTTCTCACTTCATTGATAGCCCACAGAGCAGAATACTTATAAGTCTCATCTGTGTAATTGACATCATTGAAAGCGTTGACCATAGATTCCGCATACGTTAGTAATGTTTCCGCATAGCGGTAAATCACCCAATGATGCTTGCTGACAGCTTCTTTACCCGGTTCAAAGCTAGTAGCTTCCTGAATGTACTTGCGCAGGAAGTATCCTGTCGGTGAACCGCCTTGTGATACGATTCCGTCGTCGGCGCCACCTTTGAAGGTTTCAATGGTGTAGTCTTTAAACGACATTCCGTTGGCAAGAATAGCGCGGTAGAAACGTTTGTCACGATTCTCATAAGGTGATTGCGGGTCAAATGCAGGGTCTTCGCAAACCCATCCTGTGTTTTCTAGGGTTACTTTGTAACCGTTGACTGTCTCGAATGCGTCCACAAGGTTTTGTGATGGGTAATTGCTGTATGGGATAAGACTGGAAGTGCGTGTTCCCGCAGTCATGCGAAGCGGGAGATTAAACATTTCGAAGTCCGAGTCATCACCATTGATCCTCATCAGTACAACTTCTTTTGAGTCGAGGTTGTTGGCACTCTCCTGGGGGGCGAGAGAGTAAAGCCCTGTGTTGATAATATCTATTGCTGCTTTGGCAGACTTTTTCCACAATTCGGTATCCATAGAAGGATTATGTAGCTTACTGGCAGCATATAGCAGTGCTTTTGACTTTACTGCCATTGCAAAGCCTTTGGTCACTCTGCCGATTTCTGCTCCCGGTTCGTTTACATAGCTGTCCGGCAAGTTATTGGCAGCGTCGTCGCATTCACTGACAATGAAGCTGATAACTTCGCTGAATGGTGTCTTGCCGATTGTATTGGCTTCCTCTTCAGTCAGTACTTCCAATGGCATGGCGATGTCACCGTAGCGGCGTGCCAGTTCAAAGAAGTAGTGTGCCCGCAGCACTCTGGCTTCGTAAGGGAAATATTTCAGCTGCTTCATCCAGTTTGTATATTGTCCGTCGTGCTCGTAGCGTGTGAAGTCCACTTGGGCAATCTCTGCTATAAAGCTGTTGGCAGCACGTATACCGCGATACAGGGTCCATGAATCGTCATAAGTTTTAATAGGCGACCAGTTACCGTTATTGGTATTCTGGATATTATCTGCATAGGCTCCGAATTCGCCGTCATCACTGGCACAGTCGCGCATGGAATATCTGTCTTCGGTGAAAATTCCGCCGGAGGTCGCAAACAGTTGGTAGCCTTGTGGCATGTATGAGTATACGTGGGTAAGCATTGATTTGCTTGTACCGAAATACTTGTACATGTCTTCTTTTGTCTTCAGGTTGTTCGTTTCATCAAAGTCAAGGTAGTTGCACGAAGCAAAGACCAACGAAGACAAAATGGTTAAGAGTATGTATTTGGTTCTCATAATGTTCATTTGTTACTTTGCATTAAAAATTAAGTTTGATACCTGCCCAATAACTTCTTGTCGACGGATAAGCGATGCCAAGTTGTTCCGGATCGGCAAAATGGATATTGTCTAATGAGAACAGATTGGTGCCTTGTACGAATACTTTCAGGTCGGCAAAGCGAGTCTGCGATTTCGGGAAAGTATAAGCTACCAATAGGTTACGCAGTTTCAGGAATGAACCGTCACGGTACCACAGTGAGCTGGCGCGATAGTTATTCAAGTTTTCTTGAGTAGTCAGTCTCGGCATGGTTGCATTGGTCTTATTCTCCGGTGTCCAGTTTATTTCTTCATTCAGGAATGTATTTGAAATGTTGCCATTGCTTACAAGTGGACTATAAAGCGGACTGTTGAGCAATGAAACAGTGACTCCGGTCATTCCCTGGAAATCAGCGGAAAGCTCCAGTCTCTTGTATGAGAAGTTCAGATTGAATCCGAAATAGAAGCGTGGAACAGATGAACCGAACATTTTCACAATGTCTTTCTCGTCGATGCGGTTGTCACCGTTCTGATCTTTGTATTTCACGTCACCGGGAGCTACGTCCGAGAAGGTTTGTTGCGGACTGTTGTTGATTTCCTGCTGGCTGTTGAAGAAGCCGATAGCTTCCAGGCCGTACATCTGTCCGATACGGTTGCCCTTGGTATACAAGTAGTCGTATTCCTGATATGCCTGGTTTACATTGACTACCTCTGTATTCAGATATGACATGCTAGCACCAATACCATAATGGAAATCACCGATCTTATCATTCCAACTCAAAGAAGCATCCACTCCTTTGTATTTATAGATTCCTTCGTTCACCTGACCTACTGTGATACCGATAATACCGGAAGTAGAATTGGCACCTGACACAAGTATATCCGAACGTTTTTCGTAGAAACCTTCTACTGTTGCATTCAAACGATTATCAAAAGCAGCGAGATCAAATCCGAAAGTCGCTTTCTGTGATTTTTCCGCTACCAGGCCGATAACCGGCAGATCGCCTTCACTGCCACCGGACTGTCCTCCGGCATTCACTCCGAAGTTATAACCGGCACCGCCGCTGCCATAAGACTGACGCCATAGTTCGTGGCTCAGATTGCCGTCCCATCCGGACAGACCGTAAGAGGCGCGAATCTTAAAGAGATTGATCGGTGTCACCTTTTCCATAAATGCTTCGTTGGAGATGATCCATGCAGCAGAAACGGCAGGATAGTTCGAGTATTTGTCTCCGTCGGGCAGGTAAGCTGATCCCGAGCGGTTGAATACGGCATTGAGGCTGTAACGGTTGTCGTAAGTATATGTGGCGTTCACCAGCACAGACTGATTCTTCTGAGAGTTGTTTCTGCCGTTTTTGACAACAGACTGCATATCATAAATCAATGCTCCTCCCACCTGATGTTTGCCAAAAGTGCGGTTATAATCCACCTTTGCCTGGAAATCGCTGCGTAGCATCAGCCTTTCGAAAGGCTGTGTATGTCCCAGTGTTTCGGAGTCTGTACCATAAATGGCAGGAGTTGTCACCAGTGTACCATCGCTGGTGATACTTGCATTGCTGTTCATGTAACGATACTCTTTATTGGTGGTTTCATTCATTCCTCCGATATTATCGAAAGAGACGGATGCTTCGGCTGCCAGCCCTTTGGTCAACGCACTTAAATCCTGACGGATGCTCAGGTCGGCGAGTAGTGTTCCGTATACGTTACGGATGTGTCCGTAGTCTTTCAACAGAGCTACCGGATTACCGGTTCCGTACACAGAACTACCTCCATAAATGCCATTCTCATAACGAATGGGGAATGCAGCGGATGGAATGCCATAGATTTTGTTGAAAATAGCGCTGCGTCCATAGCGGGTACCTCTGAATTCTTTCAGTCTGCCTACAATGCCGGCTTTCAGCAATGTGCTTTCCGTCACTTTTACGTCCAGATTGGTACGTACGGTCAGACGTGTGTCTGTAGGTGTAGTGTCGAAACGTGTATCTTCCGTGTTTTTCTTCAACATGGAGCGATCCCGGTAATAGTCAACTACCGTGTAAAAACGGAATTTGTCACTACCTCCGCTGAAAGACATTTTCAGGTTGTGGGTCAATCCTGTGTTGTTCAGCGTTTCATTCCACCAGTCTACATTCGGATAATCATACGGATAGATTCCTGTCCGGAAAGCATCCAGTTCCTGCGCATTGTAGCGTGCAGGCAGACCGTCTCCGCTTAATGCGGTGTTAAGAGCGTTCGCATACGTATAGGCATCTGCGAAGTCCGGAGAACGGAATTGGGTATTGACACCGAAATTATAGTCCACATTTACCTTCAGACCATTGCTTATTCCGCGTTTAGTCGTGATCAGTACTACTCCATTCGCACCACGCATACCGTAGAGAGCAGCGGCTGCCGCATCTTTCAGAACGTAGCATGATTCGATTTCCATCGAAGTGATGTCACTGATATCACGTGGGAAACCATCAATTAATACTAGCGGGGCATTTCCGTGTATAGAGAGGGTGGATACGTTATCGGCTGACGAGCCTGTACCCTGATATACATTCAGACCTGCCACTTTTCCATACAAAGCTTTGCTGATATCTATGTACGGGGATTTTTCGAATGCGGAAGCATTGACTCCGTTGATAGAGTAACTGCTGGTCCGGGAAGATACGTTCATCTGGTAGCCGATGCTCAGTGTATCTGCCAGCTGCATTTCCGAAGCAGCTTTGGATGTCTGTGCATTCAGGGATACCGAACCTCCCAGGAGCAGAGTGATTAATATATAATTTATTTTATTCATTGTTCAAACGATATTAGTTAACGTGTCATTTACCAGCCCGGGTTTTGGGTCATTCCATATTGCTTGTTGATTTCCTCCTGAGGAATCGGAGCCAGATACCACTTGGTATCCCAGTTGGTAGCCCAGTAATGGTCTCCCAGTTCGATCTTCTCGAAGGTGAACTCAGTCGGATTGTTCAGGTCGTTACCTCTGCTTCTGAGTCCGTACAACTTCTTCTTGAAGTCGCTCTGACGGTCTCTGCGAACGAGGTCGAACCAGCGTACTTCTTCAAATCCTAATTCGAGTGCTCTTTCTCTCAGTACGGCTTCGAGGAACTGATCGTGATTCATCGTCTTGGAAAGTTCCGGCAGACCTACTCTCTTTCGTACATCGTTTACCATTTTGTAAGCTTCGTCGGTAGGGCGTCCGTTGACTTCGTTGAGTACTTCCGCATATCCCAGCATGATTTCCGCCAGACGGGTGTGTGACCATTGTACCGGACCTTCGCGGTCGTTGTTTTCCTGTAAAATGTACTTCATGATCAGGAATCCGCTACCGTCTTTGTAGTCGGCGTGGTTGATATAAACAGGAGCGGTTGTTCCGTTACAGTAGGTGTCTCCGGGACAAGCTACATTTTCATACAGACGCGGGTCGCGGGTGGGCACCATTTCGCCTTTTGTAAAGAACGGTTGCTTGGAGGGGGACTTCCAGTCGAAATTTGCCGGAAAATCAGTTCCGTCTTCCCACGGAAACATATCTACATAGTTCAATGTAGGGCCGCTGTAATAACGTTGGCCGATAAAGCTGCTGTGAACATCGGAGCCATATCCTTGACGGGTAGAGATTAATATTTCTGTTCCGCCGCGGTTGTAGTAGGACTGACGATAGGCCAGACGTCTTGCCCGGTGCGTCTCTTCCGTAGGTTGAATCAGTTCGTATTCGTGCCGTTTTTGTAATTCTGTGAAAAAGGCTGCGCCTGCTTCGGCGGCATCTTTCCATCGTTGGTCGCTGTAATTTCCGTAACAGGTATATTCGTCTGCTTCCGGATGCCATTTGGTGTTTGAGTTGAAAGTCGGACTGGCTGCCCATTGCAATACCTTGAACTTTAATGCCATCGCTCCTGCCAGGGTCATACGTCCGTCATCTGCTTTCTCGGCTTTCCAGGCCAGATTGGAGTTGATGGCTTCGTTGAGCAATCCTACGATCTTCTCTACCGTTTCGGCAAAAGTGATACGGGGGAAATTCATTGTCTCGTTTACGTCTACATAGTGGTCCAGCCATGTCACACCGCCTACATATCTCAGCATTTCGAAATAGCAGAGGGAGATCAAAACTTTGGCTTCCGCGATCCGTTCACTTTTCTCGCTGGCTGTCATGTCGGGCACTTTCTCTACGTTCTCGATATATAACCAAGCGTAACGGATGGTGGTCCAGTCAGACTTGCTTCCATAACGGTAAGCAGAATTCTTTGGGACGTTGTTGGCACTGAGTGCTCCGTTGTAATAGAGCTTGACAGGCCCATCACTGATATTGTCACGGAAACTGTAACATAAGTCTGTGATTGATTCAAGTATGTTCACACCCAATTTGTAGTCAGAGCCGGTCGGTAGCCCATAAGGTAATCCGGTATATGCTTTGGTCAGCACCTTTTCGGCATTTATTTTCGAAGAGAACATTTCTTCGGTAGTCGCTCCGGAACTCTCAGGCTGGTCGCCCAGAAATTTATCCCCGAAGCTGATTTCAGAACAGGAGGAGGCTATCAGTACGCAACCCAATGCTATTCCGAGTCCTTTTATTATTCTATTCATACAGTCGTTTTTTAGAAGTTAAGATTTAAACCGAAGCTATATACTTTGATCAGCGGATAATCTCCGAATCGGTTAGGATCACTTTCCGGATCAAGATATTTAAGCGGTGAGAAGGTCAGCAGGTTGTAGCCGCTGAAGTTTAATCCGAGTGAGCTGAGGCCCAGTTTCTTCAGGAATTTCTTTCCGGTGATGGTATAACCGAAGCTCAGGCTCTTCAAGCGGAGATAGGAAGCATCCACCAACCAGAGGGTAGAGGGTTCGGAGTTCCAGCTTTCCGATTCTTCTGATGGACGTGGATAAACAGCTCCCAGTTGGTTTTCCGGAGTCCAGCAACCGTCGTAGAAGTAAGTCAGCAAACCACGCTTTCCGGCATTCGTATAAGGGATACGGTATTCGATGTCATACATTCTGTTAACGTTCTTGGAACCCACCCATTGCATGGTGAAATTGAATCCTTTCCAGTCGAATCCCATGTTCATGCCGAAAACGTATTCCGGACGGGTAGCATAACCTGCTACGCTCTTGTCATTACCGTCCACGATGTGGTCTCCGTTGAGGTCGGCGTACATGGCGTCACCCGGATATACCTTCTGATAAGGCTGAGGCAGTTCCGGCTTTAAGGTCAGTTCGCCGTCGGCTCCGGTGATGAAGTCGCTGTACTGATAGAGACGGATGTAGTTGTATACTCCGGTCTGGCGTCCGGTAGAGCCACCGGTCTGGTTCATATAAGAGAATTGCTTGGGCACTTCGTCCATATAGAGGATTTTGTTGCGTGCGAAAGAGACGTTGGCATCCACATTATAGGTGAAATCCTTTCCGATCTTATCGCGCCAGCCGAGAGAAACTTCGTAACCGTGGTTGTCTACCTTACCAATGTTCAGGTTAGGCAGTGCAGTTGCGATGATGCTTGGGGTCGATTCCGGAGAGATCAGAATGCCTGTGCGGTGTTCGATAAAGTAGTCGAAGGTAGCGGACAGGCGGCTGTTGAAGAACTTAAGATCAATACCGTAGTTCTGCTTGTCGGCTGTTTCCCAGGTTACTGCCGGGTTACCCATACGTGAGATGGCTGCTGCCGATTGGGAAATCGGATTGTCCACACCGAAGCTGTAACTGCCCGATGATCCCCATACGGCAGGCATGTACATAAAGCGTGAGTCTACTCCCTTGTCGTTACCTACACGTCCCCAGGATGCTCTGAGTTTTAGGTAGTCTACGATTTTCTGGTTTTCCATAAACTTCTCGGCAGTTGCGATCCATCCGGCAGAGAAGGAAGGGAATACACCGAAACGTGTGCTGCCCGGAGCAAAGTTCTCCGAACCGTTGTAGCCGACGTTTACGTCGAGCAGATATTTACTTTGATAGGCATAAGTAGCACGTCCTACCAATCCTACGTAGTTACGGGGCAGATAAGTGTAGCTGTCCGGATAATAGTTACGCGACTGATTGTAAAGGAACAGACCGGATATTCTGTGGTCGCCGAATGTACGGTCATAGTTGATACGTCCTTCCAGATACCAGTTCTGTCCGCGTCCGCTGCTTTCCGAGTAAGTGAGCGGAGTATCGCTGCCGCTGGGTACATAGATAAGTGATTTATCGTAGTCGGGATCGGTCTGTGACATCGTACCGTTGGTGTCAAAGTATGATTTGTAGTACACAGTCTGCGCTTCGATGGCGCCTCCCGTACGTACTTTTTCCAGTTTGAATTTATTGTCGTAAGCACCTTTCACGGAAACGCTCAGTCCCGGAGTGATAAAGTCCAGTTTCTGTGTGATGTCCAAATCCAGATTCAATGTCGTGTCATACGTTTGATTGTAACCTTGTCCGTAGAATACGAACATACCGTCACGCATCACTTCTCCCAGCGGAACCATATCTTTAGGAATCAGTGTACGTACTCCGTTGATAAATCCCGGTCCGGCAAACGGATGTGACCAGATCTGTGCGATTACCCAAGGATTCTGGTCTTCTCCTGTACCCGAAACGACGCTGCGCGGTTCCTGTATCTTACCTAAAACACCACCGACACCGAGTTTCATCGAAGTGGTCTTGGTCAGATTGGCATCGATATTGGCGCGGTAGTTATAGCGGTTGTAACGATAGTTATTGTCGTACATTTGTCCGGGAAGTTCTTTCAGAAGTCCGTTCTGATAAGTATAACCTACTGAGATGAAGTATCGTACATTATCGCTACCGCCGGAGATATTTAGGTTGTTCTGGCTTTGAAGATAGATATTATTAAAAATATACTTCTTCCAGTCCATACTGGGATACATGATGGGGTCTGAGCCGGTGCGATAGGCTTCTACCTGTTCCGGAGTGAAGTATAACTTAGGATTCGTAACGTGGTCCATCTCCTGCTTCATATTCCAGAAGCGTGCAAACTCGTAACTTCCGGTCTGCTCTACCAGTGAGATGGGTTGTTGCAGACCCAGTTTGGTGCTGGCGGAAATCTGCGTTTTGCCTGCTTTACCTCTTCGGGTGGTGATCAATACAACGCCATTAGCACCTCTTACTCCGAATACAGCGGTGGAAGAGGCGTCTTTCAATACTGAAATACTTTCGATTTCGTTCGGGTCGATTTGTGAAAACTCACGTTCTATTCCGTCTACTAAAACCAAGGGCTTGGATTGTGAATCATTTAATGAACCGACGCCACGTACGTAGATGGCAGCAGCATCTTTACCAGGCTGTCCGGTAGTCTGTACGGAAGATACACCCGGCAATGCTCCTGCGAGGAGGTTCGTGATACTTGTTGCCGGAGATTTGATCAACTCTTTGTTGTCAATGGAGGAGACGGCACTGGTAAGCATGCGCTTGTCCTGATTACCGTAGGCGATAGCTACAACTTCCACTTCACCGAGGTTCTGTGCATCTTCTTTTAAGGAAACATTGATGATTGTCCTGTCTCCGACCACGATCTCCTGGGTTACATACCCGATAAAGGAAATGTTCAATACGGATTTTTTGCTTGGGGCAACGATCGTAAAGTTACCGTCAAAGTCTGTGATTGTCCCAATGCTCGTGCCTTTCACAGTCACATTAGCTCCGGGAACGCCTTCTTTGAGTGTTTCATCCGTTACTCTACCCTTAATTGTGATACCTTCCGGGGGCAAGGCATACATCAACGGTATGAATAAAAGAAACGTAACAAGAAAGCAGAATCTTAAATTGAGCGCGTTTCTCATACTGTTTAATTTGATAGGTTAATAATATATTTAGTTTATAGTTAGGTCAACCGGGTTGGGGTGACTTTTATTCTCTTTATTTTCTCTTCAGTTTCTAAATATATCCTTGTGCTTATGTGCAATAAGGTTAACTTCATTTATCTTTTAATGATGATGCAAAATTAGGGGCGATGTGAAAAATGAACGTGCAATATTCACCAAATTAGGTGCACAAATAGCTAGAAACACTATCTGTAACAAATGGGTAGACCTTGATACAAAATTATAGACGGGATGGAAAAGGAGGCTTTGTAAGGAACAATGAAAAAGCCCATCCTGTTATATTGCACATAGGCAATAACAGGATGGGCATCTGATTGGTGCTTCTCTCTGGAGAATATGTCTTGTCTAGAAGCTGAAGCTTAATCCTCCCAGGAAGTTAAGACCTTCTGTAGGATAGCCCAGATAATACTGGTATTTCTTATTGAGGATATTATTAATCCGGGCATACACGGATACTCCTTTGAACACATTATAGCTGGCTCCGGCATGCAGGTCGCTGACAGCTGCGGCTTTAATGCCTTCTACCTTTGTGCGTCCGATATAATCGTAACCGAGATTGATATTCAGTCCTGTGATCGGGCGGAAGTCTGCGCTGAAATTAATCTCGCAGGCAGGCTTCATATACAGGCTGTATTTTTCTTTCGCATCCCAGTTACGGTAAGTTCCAGCAGCGGACAATGCAATGAGGTCTTTATATTCATAGCTGATCTTCATACCGGCGTAGAAGTTGTTGGCATTGCTGAATTCCAGATTCAGATATTGATGTGCTGTGACCGGAGACGGAGTGTTCTCTCCCTGACCATCACCATGGGGAAGTGAGGGATTGTTGTTGTAATCCATTTCCTCCTGCACCTCAAAGAAATCGTCTTTCAAATCCTGATAACCGCCATACAGATTGATCCATAATCCGGGATAAGGACTCGCTTTAAATCCTATCGCCGCATTCAGCTGTTCGTATGTATCAAGAATAGGGCCTGCCGGCAAGGCATAAGGACAGATTGTTTCCAGTCTGCGGAAATCGTTGACCAGCTTGCCTCCGGTAGCTTGTGCATAAAGTACGTAGCTGTCGGAGAAGATATACTGTGCTGTTACATCCGGAGAAACGCGGAATGATTTACCGCTGCCGAATGAGAGATCCACATTGGCTCCTGCACGCAGGTTCCAGCTGTCGCTGCTGAGTTTATAATACGGATTCAGTGCCAGAGCGGTACGGTTCTCGTATACCTGGAGGTCGTCAGCAAGCTTCAGGTCTTTGTTGTAGATGAGATTACGCATGTCCAGTCCGATGTTGATGCTCTGTTCGTCGCTGATAGCGCCGCTGATCAATCCTTTGGTATGCACTTGTGTTTCTCCGACTTTGTCATTGAAAAAGAAAGTGTTATTGTTCTGACGGTTGTACATCATCAGATTGGTTTCCGCTTCGAACTGTATGGGATAATTTTCATCTGTCGATTTTACTCCCAGATGGAAGTCTCCTGAAGTAAACTTCTGCTTGCCGGGCTGAACCGGAGAAAGGTTGAAATTGCTGAGTCCGAAATTAGCGGCGATGTTGAAATCCACCTTATTGAACTGGTGGATATAATCGATATTCGCACGGGTACGGTAATAATAAGCATTCCATTTCGTGTCTGTTTCCGGCATAGTCAGTTTGCCATCCATCCCATCCATCTGAAAGCGGACGTTCAGCTTGTCCCTGTCCGACAGACGGAACAGGTAATTGGCAAGGAGATCCAGATTACCGTAGTTTCCATATCCGGCGCGTATATATCCGGGCTTGCTGCCGGGCTGCACTTCCGTTCCTACATAGGGACGCATCAGGTCGGCAGGAATGGAGGTAGCCGGGAAGAAAGTAGTGGCATATTCCACTTCCTTTTTGCTGACGGTAGGTTCTTCCACTTTGGGTAGCACATTCACTTTGGAAGCATCCAGAATGTCCGGATTATATTCCTGTTCTACGACGACCGTGCGGTTCATGGTCGTATCTTTCGACTGAGTATTCTGTGCCTGAAGGTTGAACGGCATCAGAAATGCCAGTGTAAAGCCTCCTGCTATATAAAGAGTTCGTTTCATACTTTTCATCTTTACTTGTTTAGTTTCTTTAGTCTGTCTTCAATCATGCTCTCGATATCGTCATTGCCCTGGTAGTTCTGTTGCAGGCTCAGCAGATACTGGCGTGCGTCGAGGTCTTTACCCATAGCGACATATACGTCCGACAGGAGGACAAAGCTGCGTGCCAGCCAATAAGCGTGTGGCGTACTCTGTTCGATGTAGTTGAGCAGCTCTTTTTCTGCCGCCGCATATTCTTGGGCATCGTAAAGTGCTTGGGCAACCTGGTATTTAGCTTCGGCACCATAAGAATTACGGGTATCCTTGGCCAGTTCGCGGAAATCATCCAATGCTTTCTTGTCCGCTTTCTGATTCTTATAAGCTTTTGCGCGATAATAAAGAGCTTCGTTTTTTAGTTCCGGACTAAGCTTGGCTTCAGCCAGCACCTCGGTTGCTGCATGAATTGTTTCCACATCGTCTCTCAGCAGGAAGGCACAGCGCAGGATGCCGGTTTCGGCAAGCTGGCGGCGTTCTACATTGGTCGCTTTTTCTTTCAGCATCTTGTAGCTTGCCAGAGCTTCCGCCATCTGTTGTTGGTTGAACTGTACTTCCGCACGCATGATCAGCGCTTCTTCTGCAAATGGATTATTCGGATATTCAAGCAATTTTCCGGAGTGGAGGAGCACCATATCATAATTCTTCTGCTCATTTCCAATCTGGCAGAGATAATAATGTGCATTCAGGCTAAATGCTCCTTCCGGGAAGGTTTGCAGATATTTATTAAGGCTGCTCTTGGCTTCTTCTGTTCTGCCACGTGCATAAATCTTTTCGGCAGCCGCATAAGTAAGCGAATCCTGTTCGCTGGCGTCAAAGCGGATGTGTCCCGGCATCGCATTGGCTAAAGCCGCAAATTCATCGATACGGTTCAAGTCTACATAGATAGATTTCATATCGCGCATTGCCAGGCGGGCTTCTTCGCTGCCCGGATATTTCTCAATCACTTGTTTGTACGCATTGATTGCCTGGTCGAAATTGCCGTTCTGATAATACAGCAAACCGATTTCAGCCGCAGCTTTCCGGCTGACGGGGCTTTCGGGATATTTCTCCAGCAATTCCTTGAAAGAAGTAATAGCCTGACCGTTGTTATCCATCAGTACATAAGAACGTCCTTTCTCGTAAATAGCATTCACTGCGTATGGAGAAGAAGGATATTTGCCGACCAGTCTGTTCAGAAGAGTGATTTTGCCGGTATAGTCTTTCTGTAAACCGGATACCAGTGCCAGCTGATAGAAGGAGTAATCGCCGGAAGGAGTATTCATTTGTTCGGCTTGCGAGTAGTAGTGCTTGGCTTCTTCAAAGTTGCGTACATTCAGATGACAGTCTCCGATACGGTTGTAGGCATCTGCAAGCGCTGTTCTGTTTTCGCCTTTTTCCAGTTGGATATACTTTTGGAAGTAATTGCTTGCCTGTGTATAGTCCTTGCGGTGGAAAGCAATGTATCCTAGGTTGTAGTTGGCGAGCGCATACATTTCATTATTGGGCTGCGTGGTCAGTTGCAGATAAGCGTTGAAATCGCGGGCGGCTTCCATCATCCGGTTGAGGCGGTAGTAAGATTCTCCGCACCAGTAATAAGCGTCCGCCTTTGTCTGGCGGTTGTACTGCCCGATGGCGATGGACTGGTTCAGATATTGGAGAGCCTGTTCGAAATTGGCATTGGCAAATGACTGTGTACCCAGTTGGAAGAGAATCTTTTGTTTGGCTTCCATGATCTGTGCACTCGGCTTGGCGATCCGTTCGATTGACTTTAAAGCAGCTTCGTAGCTGCGGGTATTCATATAAACTTCTACCAGATAGTTGCTTACTTTCTCGGCATACGGAGAAGTCGGGAATTCATTGAGGAATTTTTCAAAAGCAGTAACCGATTCACCGAAAGCGGAGTAGGACGTTTCGTGCAGGCAAAGTGCGTAGTTGTAAGCGGCCTGTTCCTTAATCTGCAGGTTGGCGTTGGAGGCGGCTGCCTGTTCGAAAGCCATACGTGCCTTGTTCTTTTCTGCCAGTTGCAGGTAAGAGAGTCCCATGTGCAGGTAAGCATTCTGGGTCAGTGCGTCGTTGGCGGTCGTCACTTGTCCCAGCATTTCGGCTGCTTTGGAGTAGACTTTTGTCTGGTAATAGGAGAGTCCCAGCATATAAAGTGCATCCCGGCGGGGAGCGGAATGATCTCTGTCCAGATAGCCGGTGAATGCTTCCACTGCCTGGTGATATTGTCCGAAATGGTAGTAAGCGTCTCCCAGAATGCGGTACATCTCGGCAGCGTGCTCGTTGTTTGGATAGGCCGACAGGTAGTTTTGTGCTACAATCTGCGCCTTATCATAGTTCTTTTTGATAGCATAGATTTCTGCTATGTAGTAAGGTACGAGTTCTTTGTACTTCGGGTCGTCCTGCAAAGGAAGGAAGTCTTTCAACGCTTCATCATAACGCTTCTGAGTGTAGCGGATATAAGCGAGATAGTAACTACAGTCCTTTGCATATTTGGGGCTGCTGGCACGTAACGTTTCGAACCAGATGGCGGCTTCTTTCAGATTATCAGTCTTCATGTAGCAGGTTGCCAGTTGGTAGGTGCGGTCGTCGCGCTCTTCATTTCCCAGCAGATCGAGCCGTGTAGAATTGAAGAGTGCCAGGGCCTCATCATATTTCCCTTCGTAGAAGTAGCAGGAAGCCAGCAGCGAATAGATTCGGTTGGCGTAGGGAGTATCCGGATAACGGTCGAGGTACTTGCGCAGTAACTCGATGCGGTTTTTGTCTTTCAGTTCATAAGCTGAACTGACTAACATATATTCTGCGTCCTGAAGGAGACTTGCTGTTGGCTTTTGCTTTACAAATGCTTTCAATGCAGGTATGGCGGCTGCATAATTTTTTTCCTGGAAAAGCTCTTTCCCTTCTTTATAAAGGTTGACAGGAGAGGTTATCTTTTCGCTTGTCTGTGCGGAGATGGCAATTGGTGCACAACACAACAAGGTGCAGATAATTCGTGATATTCTTTTCTTCATAATCTAGTGTTTTGACAAAAATACGACTATATCTTCCAACGAAAACCCTTTGAAAGTTATTTTATAATCATTTAAATCTTTATGTAAATTATCTCTCATCCATTTTGAATCCGAAATACTTATTCTTTTGGGACTCTTTTTCATCTTCCTGATGAGAGTAATTAAGTCTGATGTTGAATTTCATGTGATTGTTGGTTTATAATTAATGGCGGTTACAAAGATAATACGAATCTTAGTATTTTCCTCATTTAAAACGTTTTCTGATACCCAAAAGTTTAGTGCCCCCTTTAGTTAACTGTGTTGAGCCAGAAACTGTACAAGTCCCCGCCGAATGGAATCCAGCCCGAAATCTTCCGGATGTATATCCGATAATGGCAAAAAGAAAGAATCTGCCACGTCATCCATTGCCGAGAAATGGCTCATGTCTTTTACGGTACAGAGAAAGAACATATCGAGCGTATGAACGGGAAAGCCGGAATAGATATAAATGTTCGGCAGGGAGAACTGATAGGTCGCTTTTTCTACCTTCAATCCTGTTTCCTCCCATACTTCCCTGCTTACCCCTTCTTCTCCCGTTTCGTTCATGTCGATAAATCCTCCGGGAAGGTCGAGTGTCCCTTTGGCCGGTTCTTTGGCACGGCGGCAGACCAGCAGTTCCTTCTTTTCATTCAGAATCAGTGCCACGGTTGCGGAAGACGGATTGAAATAATAAACAAAGCCGCAGTCTGTGCATTTCTTAGACTTCTCGTTGTTTACTTCGAAGTGCGGAGAACCGCATTCGGGGCAGTACAGGAATTGGGCAAGAGGATGGTTCATCATAACTGATTTTATATAATAGATTGTTTGCCGACAAAAATATAAAATCTTTTCTTCAGATATGGAATAATGTGATTACAAAATGCTAAATACCCCGTCTTATTAGTATCATTAATAACAATCATATACAAATTAAAAGAATCAGACTATGAATAACAAAATGAATATTCCTTTATCAGGAATTATTCCTCCGTTGGTAACTCCCTTGCTGGACGATGATGTGCTGGATGTGGAAGGTTTGCAAAGATTGATCGAACATCTGATAGCAGGGGGAGTACATGCTCTTTTTGTGTTGGGAACTACTGGCGAGTCACAGAGCCTCAGCTATAAATTGAGGGTAGAAATGATTAAGAATACCTGCCGTATAGCGAAAGGACGGTTGCCGGTATTGGTATGTATTTCCGATACTTCGATTGTGGAGAGTGTGAACCTTGCCTGCCTTGCGGCAGATCATGGAGCCGATGCCGTCGTTTCTGCTCCTCCTTACTACTTTGCGACAGGTCAGCCCGAACTGATCGAGTTTTATGAGCATCTGCTGCCTCAGTTGCCGTTACCATTATTCTTGTATAATATGCCGACTCATACAAAGGTAAGCTTTGCACCGGCTACGATTCAGCGGATAGCGGAGAATCCCGGCGTAATCGGTTTTAAAGACAGTTCGGCAAATACGGTTTATTTCCAGTCGGTGATGTATGCCATGAAAGATAATCCGGATTTCTCGATGCTGGTGGGACCGGAAGAAATTATGGCGGAATCCGTACTGCTGGGGGCTCATGGCGGCGTAAACGGTGGTGCGAATATGTTCCCCGAATTGTATGTGAGCTTATACAACGCCGCGAAGAATGCAGATATGGAAGAAGTGAGACGTTTGCAGGAAAAAGTAATGCAAATCAGTGCTACGATATATACGGTAGGGCAACATGGGTCCAGTTACCTGAAAGGTCTGAAATGTGCTCTCAGTCTACTCGGAATATGCAGCGATTATGTGGCTGCGCCTTTCCATAAGTTCGAACAACGGGAAAGAGGAAAAATATGGAAAGCGCTTCAAAATCTGGGAGTTGATGTAGTGCTCAGGTAATTAATCAAGAAAAAATGAACGGCTATGTCTATTCTCGACATTATTATCTTTTTATTCTTCACGGGGGGAGTTGTTGTCTTCGGCTGCTCTTTCTTCAACAAGAAACGTTCGTCGGAGGAATTTACTTCGGCAGGACGTTCCCTTCCGGGTTGGGTTGTGGGAATGTCTATTTTCGCAACGTATGTAAGTAGTATCAGTTATCTGGCTTATCCGGGCAAGGCCTATATGTCCGATTGGAATGCTTTTGTATTCAGCTTGTCCATTCCGATAGCCTCGTATTTTGCTGCTAAATACTTTGTACCCTTTTATCGTTCTATCGGAAGCGTATCGGCTTACAGCTTTCTCGAAGAACGCTTTGGACCCTGGGCGCGTGTGTATGCGTCATCGTGTTATCTTTTGACGCAGGTTGCCCGGATGGGTTCTATTCTGTATCTGCTCGCATTGCCTATGAATGCCCTGCTGGGATGGGATATCAAGATGATTATCGCAGTAACCAGCGTTGCCATTATTGCCTATTCAATGTTGGGTGGTCTGAAAGCTGTGATATGGACGGAGGCGATTCAGGGATTTATTCTGATTGGTGGTGCGATAGCCTGCCTTTGTGTGCTGATGTTTAAAATGCCCGAAGGGCCTGCGCAGGTATTTCAGATAGCCATTACTGACCAGAAATTCAGTTTGGGAAGTTTCGGCAGCAGTCTGACCGAGTCTACTTTCTGGGTATGCCTTATTTACGGTATATTTATCAATCTACAGAATTATGGTATTGATCAGAACTACGTACAGCGTTATTTGACGGCAAAGAGTGATAAACAGGCTAAGTTCTCCGCTCTCTTCGGAGGTTATTTGTTTATTCCGGTTTCTGCAGTGTTCTTTATGATAGGTACGGCATTGTATGCATATTACAAGACGTTTCCGGAACTGCTTCCGGCAGGGGTCGAGGGGGACGCGGTCTTTCCCTATTTTATTGTACATGCGCTTCCGACCGGACTTACCGGATTATTGATTGCCTCCATTTTCGCGGCGGGAATGAGTACGGTGGCTACAAGCATTACAAGTTCGGCTACTATCATTCTGACGGACTATTATGCCCGTTATATAAATAAGAGACCGACAGAAAAACAATCGGTGAGAGCCTTGTATGTTTCGAATGTACTGATCGGAATAATCGGTATTTTCGTAGCGCTGGCATTTCTGAACGTAGAGAGTGCGCTGGATGCCTGGTGGGCTTTGTCCTCCATCTTCAGCGGTGGTATGCTGGGACTCTTCCTGCTGGGGTATATTTCAAAGAAGGCGCGGAATGTTGACGCCGTTTTGGGAGTGATCTGTGGCATTATCGTTGTCGTCTGGATGAGCTTGTCTCCTATCTTCTTTAAAGATGGTTTTATGAGCGAATATGCAAGCCCGTTTCATGCTAACCTGACTATTGTCTTCGGAACCATTGTTATCTTTTTGGCAGGCTTTCTCAGTATGCGTTTACTGAAAACAAAGAAGTAGAAGAAGGCAGCTTCACTGGCAGGCATATTGGTTTCATCTATTATCCGATAGAATTATTCGATTGGACTTTTTTTGCAAAGGCGGGGTTTCCGCCTTTATCTTTGCATCAGAAACAAAAAACAAAACGATGTTTCTGATGTTATAAGTCAAATCAATTAATAACAATAAAAGCAATAAAGAGTATGGAACCAATTTTAAATTCTCAACTTCCTGAATTCAGTGTTCAGGCTTTTCAAAACGGAGCTTTCAAGACAGTAACCAACAACGACCTGAAAGGTAAATGGGCAATCCTTTTCTTCTACCCTGCCGACTTTACATTTGTATGTCCGACAGAATTGGTAGACATGGCTGACAAATATGCTCAGTTCCAGGAAATGGGTGTGGAAATCTACTCGGTAAGTACTGACTCGCATTTCGTACACAAAGCCTGGCATGATGCTTCCGAAAGTATCCGTAAGATCAAATACCCGATGCTGGCAGACCCGACAGGCGCTTTGAGCCGTGCACTGGGTGTATATATCGAAGAAGAAGGTATGGCTTACCGCGGAACATTCGTCGTAAACCCGGAAGGAAAGATTAAAGTGGTGGAACTGAATGATAACAATATTGGTCGTGACGCCAGCGAATTACTTCGCAAAGTAGAAGCCGCACAGTTTGTGGCTACTCACGACGGAGAAGTTTGCCCGGCTAAATGGAAGAAGGGCGAATCTACTCTGAAGCCAAGCATTGACCTTGTCGGTAAGATTTGATAGATCTTGATAATGTGTGTGAAGGGCCGGTAACGGAGACGCTGCCGGCCCTTCTTTTAAAAGAATGAAAGGAGAAAGAGAGATGTTAGAACCTGCATTAAAAGAACAACTGAAGGGTATTTTTGCCGGACTGGAGGCTGACTTTACCTTTGATATATCCGTATCAGCCAGTCATGAAAGCCGTGCCGAATTGCTGGAATTGCTGAGCGATGTAGCCGAATGTTCCGATCACATCACTTGTATGGTAAATGAAGGAAGCGGACTTAAATTTACGATAGGAAAGAATGGTAAACCTACAGAAATTACTTTCCGTGCTATCCCCAACGGACATGAGTTTACTTCTTTATTACTCGCCATCCTGAATCTGGACGGTAAGGGAAAGAATTTTCCGGATGAGGCTGTCTGCAACCGTGTGAAAGCCTTGAAGGGTCCGATACACTTAGTGACCTATGTCTCACTGACTTGCACCAACTGTCCGGATGTAGTTCAGGCATTGAATGCAATGACCACACTGAATCCTTCCATTACTCATGAAATGGTTGACGGTGCACTGTATCAGGATGAAGTGGATGCCTTGAAGATACAAGGCGTGCCTTCTGTATTTGCCGATGGGAAACTGCTTCATGTAGGTCGTGGCGAATTTGGCGAATTGCTTGCTAAACTGGAAGCGCAATACGGTATTGATGAAACCAAGGTGGAGACGGAAGTGAAGGAATACGATGTTATCGTAGCCGGTGGCGGTCCTGCCGGAGTATCAGCAGCCATCTATTCTGCCCGTAAAGGCTTGCGCGTGGCGATTGTTGCCGAGCGTGTCGGCGGACAGGTGAAAGAGACGGTAGGCATTGAGAATCTGATTTCGGTTCCCGAAACAACAGGAAGCGAACTTGCCGATAATCTGAAAACGCATCTTCTGCGTTATCCTGTTGATTTGTTGGAACAGCGTAAGATAGAAAAGGTAGAACTTGCCGGAAAAGATAAACTGGTAACTACTTCCGTAGGAGAGAAATTCATTGCTCCTGCATTGATTATCGCTACAGGTGCAAGCTGGCGAAAACTGAATGTTCCCGGCGAGAACGATTATATCGGGCGTGGAGTCGCTTTCTGTCCTCATTGCGACGGTCCTTTCTATAAAGGAAAGCAGGTTGCGGTAGTGGGCGGTGGAAACTCCGGCATCGAGGCAGCCATTGACTTGGCAGGTATCTGTTCTAAAGTCACCGTCTTTGAATTTATGGATGAACTGAAAGCGGATAATGTCCTTCAGGAAAGACTTAAATCTCTGCCGAATGTGGAAGTATTCGTGAGTTCGCAAACGACAGAAGTAATTGGTAATGGCGATAAACTGACAGCCTTGCGCATCAAAGACCGTAAGACGGAAGAAGAACGTTTGGTAGAACTGGACGGAGTATTCGTGCAGATCGGACTTTCCGCCAATAGCAGCGTTTTCCGTGATATTGTGGAAACAAACCGACCGGGTGAAATCGTTATCGATGCGCATTGCCGTACCAATGTGACGGGAATCTATGCAGCCGGAGACGTATCGACCGTACCTTACAAACAGATTATTATTTCTATGGGCGAAGGTGCCAAAGCCGCCCTTTCTGCCTTTGATGACCGCGTGCGGGGGCTGATTGTATAAGTAATGGCCACAGAGATTGTAAAAAGTCTCTTGTGGCTTTTATTTTTTTCTTACCTTTGTGATTCTAATATTTAACCCCCAATGAGAAACATGAAAAAGATATTCTTACTGATTTCCGCGATCTTGTTAATTGTTCCGGTGCAGGCTCAGCATACGTTGAGACTGATGACCTATAACATCAAAAATGCAACAGGCATGGATGGTGTCTGTGACTTCCAGCGTATTGCAAATGTGATTAATAACGCTTCTCCTGATGTGGTAGCCGTGCAGGAAGTAGATAGCGTGACCAATCGGAGTAATCAGAAATATGTATTAGGTGAGATAGCCGAGCGGACGCAGATGTATGCCTGCTTTGCTCCGGCTATAGATTATGATGGCGGAAAATACGGAATCGGTCTGCTGTCAAAGAAAGCTCCGGTTCATTTGCAGACTATAGCTCTGCCCGGCAGGGAAGAAGCCCGTGCATTGATCTTAGCGGAGTTTGAAGATTATATTTACTGTTGCACTCATTTATCCCTTACGGAAGAAGACCGGATGAAGTCATTGGAGATTCTGAAAACTTTTGCAGCTTCCTATAAAAAGCCTCTTTTTCTGGCGGGAGACATGAATGCGGAGCCGGAATCGGACTTTATTAAAGAGTTGCAGAAAGAATTTCGGATACTCTCTAATCCCAGACAACACACTTTTCCTGCTCCCGCCCCAAAGGAGACTATCGATTACGTGGCGGCTTTTAAGCAGAATGATAAAGGATTTGCCGTCGTCTCTTCGGAAGTGGTGAATGAACCTGTAGCATCCGATCATCGCCCTATTGTTGTGGAACTGCGCACTGCCGAAAAGGCGGATAAGATATTCCGTACTAAACCCTATTTGCAGAATCCGGTTGGAAATGGAATGACCGTGATGTGGGAAACCACTGTTCCTGCTTATTGTTGGGTAGAATACGGTACGGATACGACTCAATTAAAGCGTGCGCGTACTATTGTTGACGGACAGGTAGTCTGCAATAACAAGTTACATAAAATACGGCTGGATGATTTGCAGCCCGGTCAAAAGTATTATTATCGTGTCTGTTCACAAGAAATGTTGCTTTATCAGGCATATAAGAAAGTTTTCGGAAATACTGCCCGTTCTGCTTTCAGTGAATTTACTCTGCCTGTAACCGGTACGGATTCTTTTACTGCTGTTGTGTTCAATGATCTGCATCAGCATACCCATACCTTCCGGGCTTTGTGCAGGCAAATTCAGGATATTGACTATGATTTTGTTGTTTTCAACGGTGACTGTGTAGACGACCCGGCAAGTCATGATCAGGCAACTGCCTTTATCAGTGAACTGACCGAAGGAGTGCGCGGTGATTGTATCCCGACTTTCTTTATGCGGGGGAATCACGAAATCCGGAACGCTTATTCTATCGGTTTGCGTGACCATTTCGATTATGTAGGTGACAAGACTTATGGCTCTTTCAACTGGGGAGATACCCGTATTGTCATGCTGGACTGTGGAGAAGACAAAACAGACGATCATTGGGTCTATTATGATTTGAATGATTTCACCCAGTTACGTAACGAACAGGTCGGTTTTCTGAAGAAAGAACTGGCTGCCAAAGAATTTAAGAAAGCGAAAAAACGTATCCTCCTGCATCATATCCCTCTTTATGGTAATGATGGAAAGAATCTTTGTACTGAACTATGGACTAAGCTGCTGGAAAAAGCTCCTTTTGATATCTGTCTGAATGCTCATACTCATAAGTATGCTTATCACCCGAAAGGTGAATTGGGGAATCATTTTCCGGTTGTTATAGGTGGAGGATATAAGATGGAGGGTGCTACCGTGATGATTCTTGAGAAGAGGAAAGAAGAACTCAGAGTCAGGGTGTTGGATGCAAAGGGAGAAACTTTGCTGGATATAACGGTCTGAATAATGTATATGATAGTTTGAATCATAGAATTGAATTTCACCCCAAAAGTTTAGTTTCTAACTTTTGGGGTGATTCTTTTTATATTGATAATACCTAATAGTTCCTTTACCTCTTTTTTATTTTAGCTTCCTCCTGAGATGACAATGAATGTCAGGCCCAAAATGAATAATATAAACATGACTCCCAAAAGTCTGTTTGTCGCTTTGGAGCTACCGGTAAATTCTTTCCAGATGAAAACACCCCAAAGGGCAGCAATCATCGGTGCTCCTTGTCCAAGTGCATAAGAAATGGCTGCTCCCGCTTTTCCTGCGGCAATGTAGCTTAATGCCGTACCTAATCCCCAGATGCATCCTCCGAGAATTCCGACCATGTGTGTACTTGCTTTTCCGGCAAAGTATTCCTTGTAAGTGACGGGTAGACCAACGAACGGACGCTTCATCACAAGTGTATTGAAGAGGAAGTTGCTTAGGAAGATTCCGATAGCAAAGATGAAGAATGCAGTATAAGGAGTTGCCATTCCGGTTGTCGGTGATTCAAAGTTGTTCAAATCCATGGCAGCGGCGACAAACCGGTAAAAGAATGACATCAGTATACCGGCAATAGCAGCAAGAATAATTCCCTTTTTGCTGTTATTGGTTCCCGCCTTTTGATTCTTACCGGCTGCAATACCGTTGCAAATGATGGCGATAACAATCAGCACGACTCCTGTGAATAGCCAGAACGGATCTCCTTTGGGGGAGCTGAAATAATTAATGAATACTCCCAATACCAATGCCAGTCCTACTCCCAATGGAAAAGCTACTGCCATTCCGGCAATGGATACTGAGGCGGAAAGGAGAATATTGGAAGCATTGAAAATAGCTCCTCCGATAAGTGCACTGGCAATATATGCCGCTTCCACTTGTTGGATGTCTTCCAGAAAACCTCTTCCCGAATCTCCGAAACTTCCTAGTGTGAATACCAGAAGTAGGGCGAACAGCAAGATGCCGATGGTGTAGTCCCAATAATAAAGTTCATAACGCCAATTCTTACTGGCCAGTTTTTGGGTATTTCCCCACGATCCCCAGCATATCATTGTGATAAAGCAGAAGATAATAGCTAAGGTGTAACTATTGACTATATACATAATGATTTTTTTTAAGATTTCAATTCTCTTTTCCTGTCACTTGTCTTATAAGTGCGTTGCGGGTTGCCCGAATATTTTCTTCCCCTTGAATAGTGAGATATTGGTGTTTACCGCTTTCAGAAGGAGAAAAAATACTTTGTCCGATACTGTCTATGGTGATTGTTCCCTTCTCGGATAAATTGAAATAATTATTCCCCGGTTCTATGGCTTGTAGCACGGATGTCAAATCCCATGTTTCTCTGTCATATGGCATTTCCTGATATATTTTATATGATACGCACAGAGGATGTTTATAACTGCCGGCAAAATCATTTAATATACTTTGATGAGGATATCGAATTTTGTTTCCTAGTTCCCATCCGCTGGCAATAATTGGAGTAGGCCATTCTTTGAAAGTAATTTGGGCTGCATTCAGATCATTAACAATGTTCCATTCAGGGAAGTCGAATTCATTACCATAGAGTCCTCCCATGACAGATAGTAATTTTACCTTTTGTGCTACCAAGGCTTTTCCATCCAGCTCGCTGTATTCATCTGCTTCCGAGATAAGCAAACGGGCTAGATTTGTTTCCGGGCCTAAGGCTATAAATACCACAGAATGATCTTCTTGCTCTGCCAGCAATTTACGCAACAGTTTATATCCTTCCAGAATATGATCTTTTAGGCTTCTTTTTGGATGTAATATTTTATTGTTGTCAATAATAGTATCCAGCGTTTGGCGGAGATAATGTCCGTCGTCTGTATTCATCCCATTATAAGCATAACCTAAAGGTATGTCGTATTTGTCGTTGAAACGACAATAAGCGTCAATATATTCCAGTGAATAAGGATTACACTTGCTTATAGTGATACCTAGCAAATCAATTTTTCCTTTTTTCTCATAATTAAGCAGCATTTGCATGGCTAAAACATCATCGATATCATTTCCAACATCCGTGTCGAGTATGACAGGAATTGCAGAAGTAGTCTCTTTCTGTTGTGCACAGGAACAGAATAAAGAGACGGTTATTAGAATGATTGCTATATATTTGAACATATCTTGGGTTTTTATAAGTTATTTCCAATATTCTCAATTGTATTGCTGGTTAATGATTGTTGCGAGGAATAATTTACTTTATAAAGTACGCCTCCTTTAGCATGGAGAGTCTGATTTTCTAAAGTTGCAGTTCCTTCTTTGGTAAATGTGCCATTTACATCATATCTTCCGGAAATGGTTTCTCCAAATTTACCATTCTCTAGTTTGAATTGAGAGTCATTCAAACTATAAATCAGTAAATAATTGTGCATATCTAATACGAAACCTAAAGAAGCATTATTTGTCTGGAATGTGATTTGTGCTCCAGTAGTACATATTAGTTGTTCTAATTTGTCTTTTGGCTGATTATCGTTAATATTAAATGCTGCAAAGTTCTCCGGTTTTACTTTGGCAACATCTATATAAGCTGCCGCCAAGCCTTTTATGAGACTACGAGTAGGAGGTGTAAAATCTTTTTCTTGTAAATCCCATGTATAAATTCCGTGGTCAATTTGGTCCGGTTCGGTGGTGTTGTTGATAAAGAAGTTACTGGTAGCCAAATCGTAAATATCATAGCCTCCTCCTAATGCGAAAGATGTCAAGATAAGACTCGGACTGTTTGCATAACTACCTTTGTTCTCGGCAACCAGCGCATAATTTCCTGCAATTGATGCGTATGCCATGACTTCATTTTTGAGATGTTTAACATTATCTTTATAAGCATCAACGCCAATGAAATCAATGCCTTGAAGATCGAATACATCTTTGGGGCGAGCATTAGTAGCCTCTGGAAATGGATTAATACCATCACCGTAAATTAGATTGACACGAGTTACTACTCTGTAAGAACTGTTTTTTACAGCTTTTCCTACAGTATTTAATGCATTTGTGATCATTGTCCAGGCCTTCTCTTTGCTTAGAGGGGTCCCATCCCGATATTTTAAATCTTTTTGGTCGATTCTCCAGCGCATTAACGCATCAGGTTCATTATGGATCTGAGCTGATATAACGGGGTGCTTGTCTCCATTTTGAGAATCCCAGTATCGGATGTGGTTAAATAAGGCGGTGATGGCTTTGGTTTCTCTCTCCAGTATCCATTCATCATCAAGAATCATGGTGTATTGATAACCATAATAGTTCCAAAAATTTCCTTCATCATTCCGGCTGAGCCTTTTGTTATATTCTTGAAGCACATATTGAGGTATCAGGTAGGAGAATGAATCTCCTACCATATTCGTACTGAACCAAAGTAATTCCATTTTCAAATTATACTTGTTGACGAACTGCAAGATTGAGTTTACGATACTATAATCGTACTTGTTTTCTTTAGGCTCTACCATATTCCATGAAATTGGAATTTGTACACAATTTAGTCCCAGTTCCTGAGCTTTCTTGAAGTAGTTTTCCACTTCATTAATAGTCATCTTGTCACAATTGAGAAGGGCATCAAGGCGTATTTGTGCACCAAGAAACGGAAAAGGTTTACCGTCAACAGAAACATATGTTTTGTTGTTTTCAGTCACTAGTTTACTTACTTCTATTTGAGAAAGTATTGGTTCGACGTATGTTTCATTATTATTGTCAGAACAAGCTGTTGCGAATAATGAAAAGAAAACCAGTGCGTAAGTTAGTATTATCATTCTTTTATACATAATTGGTCTTTGTTAAATTAGTAGATTATTGGATTATTGCGGGGTTCCTCCTCCTGTCATAGGCCAGCCCGGATTCTGATAGATAGGAGAAGAATCCAAATCACCTCCGGATGAAGTAACCAGAAAATGTTCTGCTGCTATCGGATCGAGATAGTGTGCCATATTCCATTTATAGCCGTTGTAAACAATGTTATTGGCTGTGATGTGATAAGGAGCAAGATAAGTACTGAAGCTACGTGGTGAAACATTTTCTCCTTCTTTAAGAATGGAGTTGCCGTTAGAATCTTTATACCAGTCCCAGCCATACATTTCCTGCCATAAATTCATTCCTAGGATATGGTAGGGTTTGGTAATCATCTGGTCCATTGAACGCCATCTATGTAAGTCCATGCTACGTAAACCTTCCGCCATCAACTCACATCTTCGTTCACGGCGGATATTATAACGTGTGGCATCAATAATTTCTCCGCCGGAATATGCCCCCCAATCAGTTTCTGCTTCTTTTGACATATCTGTAAGCCTGATTGTTTTGGTATAGTCCTCATCAATGCCGGCTCTGCGACGAATCGCTTTCCAGTACTTTTCTGCATAGGAGTCGAGTGAACCATGCAATTCATAATAAGCTTCTATATAGTTGAGATAGGCTTCGGCTGTACGGAATATGATAGAACCGACAATACTTTGAGTGTTATTTGTGTATTTCCCGTCAGGGTTTAATCCTTTGCGTAAGGCATAGCCTGTATTGTACTTTTCTGTAACAGAAGAGGCGGTTATATTGGGTCCCCATTCTTCTACTACCCCATGATCTCCTGCCTGAGTATGCAAATTTTTCTGTCCTGGCTTTTTGATGAAGATGTCTGCACGGGTATCCCTGTTTTTAGTGATATGAATGATATTATTATCTCCCCAATAAGATGAGTTTTCATCTGCCCACATCGGGGATGCATAAATAGGTTCTCCATTTTTAAGAATAAAGGCGTCAATCATGCTTTTAGTAGTGCCTACTCCATTGTTGCCGACACATCCGTATTGACAAACTTCATTTGCCACTCCTAATCCTGTGTTGTAGCGCCTCCATAAAAGTACTTCATTGTATTTCTCCATGTCAATATCGCAGAACATACTGAAATAAGGATTTTCAGGTTCCGAAGAAGTTTGTGGGAATACTCCTGTATTGGCAGTTAATATATTATATTTTTCTGCTATGATTTGTGCCGCTTTAATAGCTTCATCAAAGAAGAACTCTGATTCTTTTTCAATACTTCCGGATTTAAATGAGTAATTAGCATTATAATCTTTATTTGCTCCCGGCCATCCCGGTCCATTGGGTACAAAAGCTGTTCCTTTAAAATTCTTCAGCCATGAGCCTTCGTAAAGTGCGACCCTTGACTTGAGAAGGATAGCGCAGTCTTTGCTTAGCCGGTTCTTACCTCCGGAAGGAGCTATGTTTTGCATCATTTCTATAGCTTTGTCCAGATCAGATAAGATAAATCTGGCTACTTCATTTCGGGGGGCTCGTTTGCTGATTTCTATCAGAGCTTCACGTTCATTAGGATAAGTTTTAGTAATAATAGGAAAGTCGCCTAATGATTTTAATCTTTCAAAATACATGAAAGCTCTGAAGAAATACATTTCTCCGATATAGTGTTTGATATTGGTCGTGTTTCCGACAATGGCATTGTTTTCATACGATGGAAGCACATTTTCAAAGAAATAATTGCATCGGTAAATATCAGCGAAATACCATGAGCCTCCTTCTTGTCCTACTTTCCAGTATCCGGGTGCATACATTACGTTAGGTTGCATACCGGCCATATTATCTGTGTTATTGTCAATTTCAAAAGTTCCATATCCATAGGTGCCATGAGTAGGTAGCACTTGATATTGATCAGTAGCAAAAGCTGCAATATTACTTTCTGTTGTCAGATATTCATTTGGAGAAAGTTGATCAAGAGGTTCTTGATTTAGGAAATCATTGCAACTTGTCAAAAAGAGCACTCCGCTCAATAAGGTTGATATCGTAAGTCTTTTCATAATATCCTGTTTTTAGAATGTGACATTTAATCCAAAAGAGAATGTTCGGGATAGTGGGTAAACGTTTCCGTGTCCCCAACTACCGCCTTCGATTGATTCGGGGTCGAAGAAGTCAATAAGGCTCGTAATGGTGAACAAGTTTTCACCGGATGCGAATATCCTAAGGTGCTGCATTCCCATTTTTTGTACGATGTTGTGTGGCAAGCTATATCCTATCTGCAGATTCTTCAGACGTAGATAAGATGCATCTTGTAAATATTTAGTTTGTGATTGCTGGTTTTTATCGGTGTTGAATAAGGGTCTTGGATAGTAGGAATTCAGATTCGTTCCCAATGGACTGGCTTCGTCATTTCGGAAATAATCATCGTGTCCTTTTAGTGCTGTGGAAAACCAGGGCCCTTGTCTACCGTTTGCACCCCAGAAGTAGTAACTACCCTGAAAATAATCTCTTTTCAATGTTCCTTGCCAGAACATTCTGATATCGAATCCTTTCCAATCGGCGGCTAATTCCAGTCCTACATTATATCGGGGCGTGGAGTTACCTATTCTTTTTAAATCACCGTGATCTTGTAAGGTGCGGCTTCCGGCATCAATTTTTCCGTCTTCATTCAGATCTTTATACATAATGTCTCCGGCTTTCCAGTCTTGTCCGAGATTACTTTGTCCACCGTTGATTAATCTTCCGATGTGTTCGGCCATTTCCTGGTCAGATTGTGCAATGCCTATCGTTTCATATCCCCATATTTCACCCACGTATTTTCCGGCATAAAATCCATCTATCAGTCCGGAAGGATTTGAATAACGAGTAATCTTGGTACGACTGTCGGCAAGTGTAAAGCGGGCACTATAATTCAATCCATTATTTAACCGGTCTTTCCACATTAGTTCCAGTTCCCATCCGAATGTTTTAAGATTTGTATTATTGGAACTGGGAACGGCTGTTCCAAGGACTACAGGCAATTTCTCCGAAGGGCCGACCATATCGTCAGTTTTACGAATGTAATAATCAAAAGAGCCGGTTAGCCGATTGTTAAACAGGCCAAAGTCAACTCCGGCATTCCATGTACGGATTTTCTCCCAGGAGAGATTATAGCTGACGAGTGAAGGTGCCCAGGCAATATTGGCTAATGTTCCGTCAATGATCCATGATCCTGTTCCTGTACCGATTGTAGAATAAGTCGGATATAAAGAAGATGTATTTTGGTTACCCAAACTACCATAAGAGGCTCTGACCTTAAATGTGTTGACAACTTTGCTGACAGGCAGGAAGAATTTTTCTCTGGCTATGTTCCAGCCTACTGATGCGGAAGGGAAAAATCCCCAACGACTGTCACTACGAAATCGTGAGGAACCGTCATAGCGTAGATTTACTTCCAGAAGATATTTTTCCAGGTAATCATAATTCAATCTGCCGAAGAATCCGGCGGTAGCCCATCTGTTGTGTCCACCTGCTACATTCGGAGCAACTTTTTGGTTATTTGAATCCATTCCGGTAGAAGTGTTGATAGTCGGTTTTCCCGGATAAATGACTCCTAGCTTCTCAGCAGCTATATCTTTATAATTATTTTGTTCGGCTTGAAACCCGAAAAGAACTTTCATATTATGTGATTTAGCAAAGGTCTTTGCATAATCTGTATAGAGATTTACATTAAAATAATCGCTGGCATAAGTGCCTTCATGTACTTGGGAATCGTTATTCCATGTATTGCCCTTAGTCTTTCCGTCAACACCTGTCTGATGAACAGTTAAGTAATCCCAGTGTGAATATTGTGTATTGTATCGATAGCTTAAATCTCCAATCAGTCGCCACCCTTTGATAGGTTCTACCGTTATATTCAGTTGTTGGTAGAGCCAAGTGTTTCGTTCTTGTTTTTCACCTCCGTTTTGCATTTGGAGCACATGGTCGTCATATAGAATACCATTTGGGTCATAGAGAGGTTTGGTAGGCCAACATTGGCGTCCGATTTCGGCAAAAAAACTTTCATTAAGATGTGTCGGCTGTACATAGTCACTTCTGATAAAGCGAGTATTGAATCCGACTGATACTATTTTTGATAATTGTGCGTTGATTTTTGCAGATGCAGTATATCTGTTTGAGTATTCATCTCCGATTCTGAGCTCTCCATCCTGACCTAAATAGTTCGCTGATAAATAGTATTGTATTTTGTCTGTCCCGCCAGTAACGCTGATATTGTGCTCGTGTGCAAAGACATTGTCTTTGAAAAAATAGTCATAATAATCAATATTATCATTTCCTTGTGAATATCCGTCTGCCCATAACGAAGGATTATTGGGCACGGGGATGGTAGAATCGGTAATCTTGCCGGCCATATAGTCTTTGATGCGGTTTATCCTTTCTTCCGAGACCCAGTTGTAAGGTCCCCATCCGGAATTGGCAGCTGCATCATTATAGTATAAGGAGAACGTGTAAGAGTCTAATGAAGAAGGCATGTTGATAGGGCTACTTACACGAAAACTGTTGTTGTAGTTAACTTGCGCTTTACCGGCCTTTCCTTTCTTGGTCGTTACTAAGATTACTCCGAATGGCGCTCTGGAACCATAAATAGAAGAAGCTGCCGCATCTTTCAGAACTGAAATAGATTCTATATCCTGCGGATTAATGGAATAAATATCTCCTTCCATACCATCTATCAAGACTAGGGCACTTCCTGTAGAACCTTCTCCGATAGTTCCGACTCCACGTACATTGATCGATTGTTTCTGATTGAGACCTCCTCCCTGATTGCTATAAATATTCAAACCGGGAACCTGTCCTTGTAATGCCTGGACTGCATTGGATACAGGGATTGCTTCGAAGGCTTTCGAGTCAATGACTCCGACAGAACCGGTTAAATTAATCTTCTTTTGGGTACCATAACCTACAACGATCACTTCATCCAATAAATTGTCGTCAACTCCCAGTGTTACGTTTATCATTTTTCTATCACCTACTGTAAACTGGACTGTTTTAAATCCGATGTAACTGAATTCAATAGTTGAACTTGGATCCGCTTTCACTTGGTAGTGTCCGTTAAAGTCAGTGACGGTTCCGGATACTATATTCCCATCTTTTACTTTTATGGAAACTCCCAGTAGAGGTTCTCCATTATTATCTTTTACTGTTCCGGATACATAATTCTGAGCATATGTATTCATTGAACATAAAAGTAGGTAGCCCAGCAGGCAGATAAGCTTATGACTTGAGTTATAAGTTATCAGGTGGACAGCTTTCTTTAAGAGAGTAGAGTGTCGATTAGTTTTCATAATCCATGAAATTTAAAAGTTGAATGATAAGGCTAATTCTTTTTCTAACATGAAGTGTTTTACTTCATCGAGAGTAGGAATAGACGGTTGGGCACCAGAACGTGTAACAGCGATAGCTGCCGCGGCATTCGCAAAACTCAATGCATCTCGGTCTATTTCCCTTTGGGCACAAATTACAGCCAATGCACCACAGAACGTGTCACCTGCTGCAATAGTATCAATCGCATTTACTTTGTATCCGGGAAGCTGAATGATTTCTTTGTCGTTTTTCATATATACACCTTGACTTCCTAATGTGATCACAGCATTGCGTGCACCTGCCTGTAATAAGCTTAGAGCGATTTCTTCAAGATTATTTCCTGTATATTCAATTCCTGAGATGAAGGCTGCTTCCAGTTCATTGACGACTAGTATATCAATGGCTTTCATCAGCTCCTCATCAATCAGGCAGGCGGGTGCGGGATTAAACAATACCTTTTTACCTTTTTGTTTAGCCAGAAGAGCTATTCTTTTAATCGTTTCGTAAGGAATCTCGGCTTGCATAACTATGATATCTGCTTCGTCAATTACCTTTGAAAAATGAATAATTGAACCGGGTAATAAAGAATAGTTAGCTCCGGGAGCTACTGCTATGCAGTTTTCACCACTGTCGGCAACAAAAATGAGTGCAGTCCCTGTGGGCTGATTAACATCATCTATGATATAATCAGTAGTGATACCTTCTTTCTTAAAGTGTTTTTTTAGAATTTCTGCATACATATCATTTCCCAAAGAGGTAATGAACGTTACAGATCCCCCGAGTCTTGCTGCTGCTACAGCCTGATTGGCGCCTTTCCCCCCGAGGGATTGCATGAAACTGGCATCTCCGACTGTTTCGCCAGGCGCCGGGAGATGGTTGACTTGTGCAACCATGTCGATGTTTGAACTTCCAATAACTACTACTTTCATTTGAACAGATTTATGTGTTTAACCTAGGTCTTATCTCGTTTATAGCACAACTTCTCTTTTATAAGGAATCGCACTCTGTGCACCGATTCGCGTGACTGCTATAGCTGCCGCCGCATTGGCAAATTTCACAGATTTAGCGAGTGAATGCCCTTCAGACAGGCAGACGCTGAATGCTCCGCAAAATACATCTCCGGCACCTGTTGTGTCAATCGTCTCTACTTCCTTTGCGGGAATCATGGTATATTCATCTTTCTCTTTTACGTAAGCCCCGTCTTTACCTAAAGTAATGACAACATTCTCTATACCTTTCTCTCCGATAGCCTGAGCGGCACGATGAGCGCTTTCTATATTCATCACTTTGATTCCGGATAACATTTCCGCTTCAATGCGGTTGGGGAGTATGGTGTGCACGTTCATTAAGAATGAGTTGCTCAGGCTGGACGCGGGAGCCGGATTGAGGATTACCTTTTTCCCATATTTGCAAGCAATAGTAGCTGCATATTCCACTGTGTCTATGGGAATCTCAAGTTGCATGAGAATAATATCAGCTTCCTTGATTTTTTCTTCGGCTTTATTGATATCCTCAATAGAAAGCGAACGGCTTGCTCCCGGTGCTACGATAATGCTATTTTCACCGAAAGAATCTACGGAGATAAGTGCAACTCCGGACGGACTTTTCTGGTCGGTAAATATATATTCCGTATTAATTTTCTCTGATCTGTATATTTCCAATGCTTGCAGGCCGAACAAATCATATCCGATTTTGGATATGAAGGTGACTTCAGCTCCCAGTCGGGCGGCTGCAATCGCCTGATTAGCTCCTTTGCCACCGGGATTCATGTAGAAGGTTCCGCCTAGTATGGTTTCTCCGGGAACAGGTAGTCTGTTGGCTTTCACGACCATATCGGTATTGCAACTACCGATGACTACAATTTTGGGTCTATGAATTGATATAGTTTCCATAGTATTAAAAATTAAGACTATGCAAATGAAAGCAATAATCATGCATAGTTTTCTACATTAATAATTGGTTTATATAATCTCAAAAATGATATCTTATATTGGATTTTCCTTGTATAGAGGAGAGAATATAGAGGTAATGTGAAGCGAATTTATATAATTACAAAGAGAAAATGGAGATTTGAAAAGAGTGTTTTTATCGTCTGAAATACGAATCAGACACCTTACTCTTTAACATTCTTTTGCGCTAGCACGTGCTCTGAGGACTTCAGACAGTTTTTCTTTCCGAATTTTGGATTCCATCCACGCCGTAAAGTCAAAGAGGCGTAAAAGCTGACTTTCATATTTATTATTATATAATTCATGAATCTCAGGAGACAACTTTTCCCAAAATGCTTCTCTGTCTTTTTTCAGGATGGGAATATTTCTTTTATTCAGAAACCATAAAATGATACGTTCTGTTTTAAAAGTCTGCTCTTTGGGCGAAGATAGACTTCGGGTGATGGAACGGGATTCATACTGGATTAGCTCATGCTCCTGCACTTCATAAAAGACGATGAGGCGGACCAGACGAATAGTTCTCATTAAAGGCAGATACTTTATGTTATGGTCTATGATAGCGTTGCTGATATACTTTTTAGCAGTTTTATATTCTTGGTTACCAATGTGTACGAGTGTGGTGTAAAGCAATAATTCACTTTTTCGAATAGGGCCTAACCAGGCTTCTTTATCATAAAGTATTTCCTGGTAGTCTGCCATAAGTTGGGTACATTTCGAAAAATCTCCTTTATCCAGATAGGGAAATAGTTCGTATTGGAAGAGAAGGCAAGTTGCATTTACTTTAAATTCGAGCGAAGTGCTGTCTGATATAAGCTTTCTTAATTTATCAAGGAAGTAGGGGATTTCGTCATAGTTGCTCACAGACCGCAGGCTACCGAGTACTCCTTCGAGTACAGATAAATAGTATATAGGAGGATTTGACCAGAACTGCTGATTCTGCTCAAATAATGAGTCTAGTTCTTTGTATGAATTTAAGGCAGCTCTGTAATCGCCTGCTCCCATCAGGTAATTAGCCTGAAAAAGTTTATGGTTTCGTGTTAATTCAAAATTACCTTCGGAGTCTGAAGAAGCGGCTATATAAAGTTCGTTGACCATAAGGTCATTCATATCCTGTTTTTGCTTTACTGTTCTGATGGAGCCAATATGAGATAAACGATATTTCAATAAGTTGTGTAATGAAGATTGCTCTGTGATTTTCCGAATCTTTTTCAAAGCTTCATTTTGGATGAAGTGTTTGTGAAAAAGCTCCTGTTCTGTCATGTTGGGAAAGTTCAGACGGAGCAGATATTCCAGTTCCAGCTTCAAAGCTATCGTCAGAATTTCGTTGTTCTCATAGAATTGTGCTTGTTCTATTGTATTGGATAGTATTTCGAAACACTCTTCAAACAGAGAACGTTCATAAAGCATTCGGGCTTTGCACAAATCATTCAGCAGATCGTAATAGATATCTTTCTTTTTACGCAGGGTGAGTAACGTATCCGTCAGCTTTTCATATAAGTATTGAATGGATACTTCAAATGAGCCATTGGGCTTGCGTCTGTAAAATTCCTCTTTTACAGTATTTCCATTCGGTTGTTTACTCTTTATGATAATATCATAAATCACCAGATAGTCTTTTTCCTCCTTGTCCTTGATAACCTGTAGGGAGAAGTGCTTCTTTTCTGATTTAGATAACGAGTATATCAGGGATATAACGGAATCTACTCTTTTCATAGGGAACTCTTTGCATTAGTATTAGATTGCAATATTCGGGAATTTTTATGTAAAAAGCAAATCTGGCATTCTGTCACTTTGTGTTTTCTGTAGCTCTTTGTTGCGTATATTTGTGGGAAGAGGCCGGGCCTGTTCTGAAAATTGCAGGGAATTCTCATTTCCTCAGATCAGAAAAATATATTATAATGTGATTGAATGTTTTTCTGCCTTGAAAATTGAATGTTTGATAGTCTATCTGAAAATAATACTCATTTTGGATGGTTTTTCATAAGAAAAGCTATACCTTCGATGTACTTTTTAATAATAAAGATGAAATGTTGGATTTAAAGCAACTTACAGTTGAAGTATGCCGCATAGCTACCGAAGCTGGGCATTTTCTGAAAGAAGAGCGGAAAAACTTCCGTCGTGAGCGTGTTATGGAAAAACATGCGCATGATTATGTGTCGTATGTGGATAAAGAGTCTGAAGTACGGTTGGTAAAAGCGCTTTCTGCCTTGTTGCCCGAAGCAGGATTTATTACGGAAGAAGGCTCTGCTACTTATCAGGACGAACCTTACTGCTGGGTCATTGATCCGTTGGACGGAACTACGAATTATATTCATGATGAGGCTCCTTATTGTGTATGCATCGCTCTGCGCAGTCGTACCGAATTGCTTTTGGGAGTTGTGTATGAAGTCTGCCGGAATGAATGTTTCTATGCCTGGAAAGGAGGAAAGGCTTTCATGAATGGTGAGGAAATTCATGTTTCGGATGTCCGGGATATCAAGAATGCATTTGTGTTTACTGAATTACCTTATAATTATGATCAGTATAAACCGACGGCTCTCCATCTGATTGATAACCTTTATGGAGCCGTGGGAGGCATTCGCATGAACGGTTCGGCTGCGGCTGCAATCTGTTATATAGCTAATGGTCGTTTTGATGCATGGGCCGAAGCGTTTATCGGTAAGTGGGATTATTCGGCGGCTGCCCTGATTGTGTTGGAAGCAGGCGGTCGCGTGACTAATTTCTATGGTGACGACCATTTTATAGAAGGTCATCATATTATTGCAACCAATGGATACCTGCATCCTTTATTTTTGAAACTCTTAGCAGAAGTTCCTCCGTTGGATATGTAAGACTGCTGCGATTGTATAAATAGCTACTACTATGAAACACACATTACTTATAAAAGATTGGCTTTATTCTTTTTTGTCCCTTTGGTTTCCCCGTTGCTGCGTCGTTTGTGGCGGATCGTTGGCTAAAGGAGAAGAGTGTATTTGCACCATGTGCAATATAAACTTGCCTCGTACCGATTATCATCTTCGGAAAGACAATCCGGTAGAAAAACTCTTTTGGGGTAAGTTTCCTCTGGAACGTGCCACTTCTTTTTTCTTTTATCGCAAAGGAAGTGATTTTCGGCAAGTTCTCCACCAACTCAAATATGGAGGACAAAAAGAAATTGGTGCTATTATGGGACGATATATGGCATCCGAATTGCAGGCTTCCGACTTCTTTCATGGAGTTGATGTAATCATTCCCATCCCTTTGCATAAGAAGAAACAGCAGATACGTGGCTACAATCAAAGTGAATGGATATCGCGCGGGATTATGGCCGTAACAGGTATTCCGGTGGATACCGAAGCAATCATACGCCGGAAGAATACGGAAACGCAAACACAAAAGTCAGCTTTAGAACGTTGGGAGAATGTAGATGGAATCTTCGAATTGCATCGTTCGGAGTATTTGGCAGGAAAGCATATATTAATAGTAGATGATGTGTTGACGACTGGAGCAACTACCGTAGCGTGCGCTTCTCGGCTGGCAGAGATTGAAGGAGTACGGATTAGTGTGTTGACGTTGGCTATGGCAGAATAGGGTAGCTTGTCGTCTTCCCGAAGACTCTCTTTAATATATAAACTATAATGAATGCCAATGCTTACATTATGTTGTTGCTGTTCTACAAATAAGTACTTTCTCTTCATAAATTAATTCGTCCGCCTATGGGCAAACGCAACGTTGCCTATAGGCAAACTTTCGTCCGGCTATAGGCGGACGAAAGAATGCCTATAGCCGGACGAATTAATTCATGTACCCAAAGAACTTACTTTATTCAGATGGAAAGTTTATTGTTAACCTTTGAATCTTTAAAGTTTTATAGACCATCAAAAGACAAGAATGTTTTTGTGAATAAAAGAAGGGGATGAGAGTTTCGGTTTTCGGACTGACCCTCTATTTTCGAAGCAGGGGGGAGAAGAGCAGAAACAAAAAAGAGGTCTATCTTTCGATACACCTCTTTTTGCTCTTCCTCTTGGACTTGAACCAAGGACCCTCTGATTAACAGTCAGATGCTCTAACCGACTGAGCTAAGG